>Ga0187803_10000883_pt1 | contig 11753 bp, 7 predicted proteins | sample NC_wetland_sal_i_2_FD_132425 | JGI IMG/M metagenome (GOLD analysis project Ga0187803, IMG submission 132425) | Wetland sediment microbial communities from Neuse River Estuary, North Carolina, USA - Control_3 | ecosystem: Environmental > Aquatic > Freshwater > Wetlands > Sediment | place: USA...
AACACCTGTCCCATCCCTCCGGCTCCCAGAACGCCGAGAATCTCGTAGTCGCCAATCCGCTGATTTTCCTGTTCGCTCATCGTCGCACTCCCTGGCTTCGCGGTTGCATCCAACTGATTTCGCGCGTCGCGCCGCCACTCAAAAGCACCGGCATTGTACACCCGTTTCCTCCTGGAGCCCGTGCCACCCGCCATTCTTCAGATGACTTCAGATCTTGTCCCCGGGTTGAACTCCGCGAAAGCCACGTAGGCACCACCTTTGTGAACATCCGGGCAAAGTCGCACGGTCGCAATCATTCCAATAAAAGGGGTCAGTCCATGGCTCGCCCAAGCGCGACGAAAGGAGGAGTCGCCCACAAAAACAAGTCCGTCGCTTGAGGGTTCTGCTTTCCGATTCTACCGGGCAAGTGAAATGACTGAACCACCTGTTTTCTCGTGGTCGGACTCGCGGATGCTTCGGGCGGACTCCCATAGACCGAAAAGAAACACGACGTTGAGCGCAAGGAGCAGCCAGACGAAGTACCTCGTTACAAAGAGGCCCCACCACCACGCGGTTGTGATCGAGGCTTCGATGTGGGGGGTGAGGCGCATCAACGCCGAGTGGCCGGGCAGCATAACCAGTAGAAAAACAACGCAGGTCAAAAGCTTGGTGCGCGTCCAGGACTGATGTTCCGCCGGAATGGCCCAGCACAGGGCAAGCGTCAAAATGGTCGAATCCGACACGCTGTGGTAGAGCGAGAGAAAACTGAGGGCGAGTAGTGAAGAAATGGCCAAAGGAGCGGGAATGCGGAATCTCGCGCCCCGGAGAATCAGAATCCAGACGGCGACACCACTCACAAAAAGGGTGTGTGCAATCAAGTTTGCGGCGAACACGCTGTGCACGAACCGGTAGAGGATGACCTGGATGACGTTTACATGAAAAGGTAATGCTCCCTCGGAGAAGCCATAGGGCCGGCCGGGAGCAAACCAATGCTGCAAGTTTACCCGGTAGTCCGAGATCACGTTGAACAGCGGAACGGGCCGCAAGAGCAAAATCGCCACGGCCAAGGCGCCGGCGGTAAGGGCACCCAAGAACATCCGCTTGCGGTCTCGCAAGACGTAGTAAAGGAGGACCCAGACGCCGATCTGGGGTTTAAGGCTGGCGGCAATACCAATGGCCAGACCTGCCCGCCAATCCTGCTCTCTCTCGGCGAGGAGGATGGCCCAAAGCGCCAGGGGAACCACTAGCAAGGCGACGTTACCCAGGTGAAAAGCTTGGTGCAAGGGGTCAAAGCTCAGCAGAAAGGTGATGAAAGCCATCGTCCCCAAGTCCCAGACTCTGGAACCGCCGAGGCGCCACAACAGAAAGATGGTGGCCGCTACCCCGGCGAGACCAAGCAGCAACCAGAGGAAGTTCGCCCATCCATAGGGCAGGTATGTGAATGGCGAGAGCAAGGCGAAAGTAGTGGGCGGGTAAATGGGCGCGACTTGAACCGAAACGCCAACCAGTCGCTTTTGCGTAGCTGTGGTCAGAGACGAGTTGTAGAAGTTTTGCCCGTGCCGCCACAGCCACGCGCTCGTGTAGAGTTCCGAAAAATCGGTTTTGGCCGGTTCAAAAGCGGGAACGATCGCACGGAGCAAGAAATCGGAAACCATCAGCAGAGCGACTATGCCCAGGAGCAGGTAAAGCCCACGCGAGCGCATACGCAAGATTCTTTGCGCCGCGGTGCGCGAATGCGTCAGCATGGACTCCGGAGTGTCTTGGCCTGTCTTCGGAGAATTCACCGGCTGCGCTCCATGGGGGCGTGCCACCCGGTTTTTTTTGGTCTCATAGAATTTTGCTTCATCCCAGCAAGCGCTGCCAGAGTTCTCGCTGAAAAGCGGCATCGTGCAAGCGTCGCAGAATGAAATATTCGTTGACAGGATGGTCATCCTGCAGAGCGGGCACGTTGGGATCTTCCTGAATCAGAGCCGACGGTGAGAGTTCATGGCTGAGCACGATTCCGAACTGCTCTTGCGGACTGGAAGCAGGTCCCCATTCCATCAGGTCATGAGCCGCATCTGGGGGGAGCTTCTCAGCGAGCCTCGATGCCGAGAGGAGAGGAATGGGAGTCGCGCTGGCCAGAAAGTGAATTCCCCAGCCCTCAAGAGAACCGAAGGCTCGAACGTAAGGGAAGGATTCTCTAAGAGCCCGAGCGACGGAGGCGGTCACGGCGACATCCCCTCCGGGAAACCACTGTTGCAGAATGCCGCCCGGGCGCAGGTGCCGTCTCGCCACGGCGTAAAACTCCTTGGAATAAAGCAAGCTCGATGCAGCAGCCCCGATGGGCGGAGGCGGATCGATCACGATCACGTCATAGTTTTCCTGGGTGCGTTCTAGGTACGAGCGCCCATCGTCGATCACAACACGAGAAAGCGGAGAATCCAAACCCGCTGGCCCGTCCGGGTGAAAGTAAGAGAAGAGCCCTGGGACGCTGGGAACCAGTTCGACGGCCGTCGACTGGATGTGCCAGGAAAGAGCCGACCGATGACTAGTGCCCATTCCAAAACAGATGATGAGTGCATTTGCCGGGCGGTGCGGCAGCAACGCTAGCGGCAGGTGAACCATCATCTTTGTAATCGGTGTCAGAGACGTGATACCCACGCCATTAATCAAGAGCCGTTTCCCGCGACCAGAACCCGTCGCGATCACCGTCGCGGTGTTGTCGCGGAGAACCTCGCGTGGCTTGAATTGCTCCTCGAAGCTTTCCGTGAAAACTGCGAGCGCGATTGCACTCGCGGCAATCATCGAATAATCGATGAGCCTGGAAGGCTGGTTGCGATGCGACTGGAGCGCAGCGAAGGCAAGCGCGACAATAAACCATGGGAGCGCAAACAAACAGAGCGCCCACCGTTCGCCGACCAGCGGAAGTAGCAGAAAACCTGAGAGCAGCGGACCGATAACGCAGCCGACAATGTTAATCGCATAGGCGCCCCCGGCAAGGTCGGGATCACCCAAAGAGTACAAATCCACGATCATCGGTGTCACAAATCCGACAATGGCGGAAAACGGCACGACCCCCAGAACCAAACGAAGCAAGGCCGGTAACGGCAACCTGGGATCGACAGTCAAGAACGGGAGTAACACCGAAGCCCCAAGTACAGCCCAGAGGAGGCCGCTCTCAAAGCCCTGTTCCCGGCTTTTGTGGCGGTAATACCACGATCCCAGATATGTTGCAGCCAGATACATGGCCAGGATAGCTGCGAAGGCATAGACGACGGTGCTCAGCGATGGGGTGTAAAGCCGTATCCATATGACCTCAGCACCCATACTCGTAAGCCCGGTTCCAAACAGTAGCCAAAGTAACCTCCGGTCTGCGCCGCTAGTTGCCTTCGCCTGACTCTGAGGTCGAGGGTAGGACTCAATTCGGCTGTCACGGAAATGAGTCATCGTCAGGCCAAAGGCGCACGAAGCAAGCGAGAAATTCAGGACCGCTCCCACGTATAGAGTGCGATGAAACCCGAGGAGTTCAATCAACAGCAGGGGAAAGGTGGCCCCCGCCACCGCACCTAGAACATTAGCGAGGTAAAGGTAGCTGAAGGAACGGTCGCTCTGCGGGCCAAAACTTTTCTTGATTGCCAGCATGGCAAAAGGGAATGTGGCTCCCATACAAGCGCACCAGGGAACTAAGGTGATGGCAACCCACACACCGGATGACAAGTAATGACCTTCGGAAGACGAGAAGATTTGGCCGATCATTTCTTGGAGCAGTTGCCTTCCCGAAAACAGCTGGAAAGGCACAAGGAGAGCTGAAATGCCGATCAACAGCTCCGTCATCGCATACAGGCGCAATGGAGGGAAACCGATCCGATCCTCACAACGGCGGATGAGATATCCCGACCCCCATGAGCCCAAGCCCAAGCCAATCATGAAGGCTGACAGCACGATGGAGACCAAGGCAGTGGTAACACCAAACTGAGCCATCGCCAGGCGAAGCCAAACGACTTCGTAGAGGATGCTGCAGAAACCGGAGACAAAAAAGAAAATGAAGTACCAGTACATGTTTCTTGGACTTTCCACGGTGCGTCAGTTTATCTCACGCCACCCAGGGCTCTCAAGTTGATGAATTTCACGAGACGCAAAAAAGGGCGCGTATGAAAGCGCGCCCATCGTTTCAGGAGGAACAAAAGCTGGCCCTAACCCCGCTGTTCCCAGAGCCTGGAGCCAAAACCCCAGAGCCTATCTACCGAAGCCGGTCGACTGCATCGCCTGCCGCGAAATATCCGCTGTCGATGCGATGCCCTGCATCCGCAGCTTGAACTCGTCCGCGTTCGAAGCGTTCTCGAGAGCGGTGTCGTAGTTCACCAGCCCCGCCTGGAACAGATCCCAGAGCGACTGGTCGAAGGTCTGCATGCCGTACTGCGACGTGCCCGCGGAGATCGCATCGCGAATCGCACGCGTCTTCTCGGGCACCAGAACGCATTCCCGGATGTACGCGGTGCTGATCATCACTTCCACCGCCGGCACGCGCCCTTCGGTATCGCTGCGGCGCACCAGGCGCTGGCTGATGATGGCGCGCAGCACAGCGGCCAACTGCAACCGGATCTGTTTCTGTTCCGGCGGCGGAAAGATGGCAATGATGCGGTTGATGCTCTCCACCGCATCCAGCGTGTGCAGCGTCGAGAATACCATGTGACCGGTTTCCGCCGCGTGCAGCGCCGTACCGATGGTTTCCAGATCGCGCATTTCGCCGACCAGGATCACGTCCGGATCCTGACGCAAGGAAGCTCGCAGCGCCGCGGAAAACGAAGGCGTATCGACTTCCACCTCGCGCTGGTTGACGTAGCCTTTCTTGTCGCGGTGCAGAAATTCGATCGGGTCTTCGATGGTGATAATGTGCTCGGAGCGCGTCGAGTTGATCCGATCGACCATCGCTGCCAGTGTGGTCGACTTACCTGAACCGGTGACGCCCGTGACCAGCACCAGGCCGCGCGGCATGTCGCAGATCTGCTCTACCACCTTGGGCAGGAACAGCTCGTCGAGCGCCCGAATCTTGGTCGGAATCACGCGCAGTACCAGCCCGACGTTGCCGCGCTGCTGAAAGACGTTGACACGGAATCGTCCCAGCCCGGCCACGCCATACGCCATATCGATTTCCGTCGTCTCTTTGAATTTCTGCTTCTGGCGCGCCGACATCATGCTGAAAGCCATGTTCAACATGTCTTCGGCGGAGACGCGCGGCTGCTCCGTAAGCGGGATCAAGTCGCCATCAATGCGCAGGTGGGGATAGTTGCCGACCTTCAGGTGCAAATCGGAGGCGCGGCGCTCCATGGCAATGCGGAGCAGGTCGTCGATATTCATTCGGGAATGACTCCAGCAGAACTCTCCCTATCATGGCGCGAACCGGGCATCGGCACGAGATGACGGAAGTAATGAGGCTGGGAGCAAGGTCGCGTTGGTGCTGCGGATCGGCCTTGGTTACTCCGTTGACCGCCTTCCCAGCATACGTCCAGAAGTGATCTATCCCGATGCCTGTTAACAGATTGAAATGAATCTCGCCGGTGCCGCTCTCGGTGGCGTCCGACGAGGAGGATGTAATGAAGTTCGCAGCTTTACCTAGGTTCGTGTTACTGGCCGCACTGGCGGGTGCCTGCGCTTTCACGGGATGTGGCTCGCTCAAAAATGCCCAGAGCAGTGTGCCGCCCAGTTTGGCACCCAGCGACGGCAACTGGTCGTTTGTCACAACTTCCACCTTCGTCTCCGGCCAAGTCTCTCATATTGGCGGCAACTTGACGGTGAGCGAAAATAACGTCTCCAGCACCATGCACACAGACTTGCTAGGCTTCGATTCCTCGCTGCCCTTCACCTTCAGCGGAACCCTGCAGAATAACCAGATCACGTTCACTTCGCCCGCGAATGCGAACAGTCAGGTGATTACACTGATCGCCACGGTCGCCTCGACTTCTACGATCAGCGGAACCTATACCGTAAGCGCCGGCGGGGGCAACGCTGCCGATCAGGGAACTGTCACGGCCGCGCTCGTGCCCTCCCTTAGCGGACCGTGGAATGGGCAAATCAACGGAGACTACTATGGCGACCAGCACGCGGTGCTCTCGATGACGCTAACCCAGGCCCCCACCGCTTCGTCCGACGGCACCTTCGCCCTGACCGGCAACCTGACATTCGCGAACTACGGGTGTTTCACGAGCGGGACCGTCAGCAATTCCTCTGTGGCTGGCTCTATGGTGATCATAAATGGCACCGCGCTCGAACCTGATGGCGTAACCCAGGGATCGTTTACCTACAACAATGTGCTTCTGAACAACCCCGCATCGCCCACCAGCATGAATGGCACCTATGACGTGACCGACGGGGGAGACTGTAGCAGCGACACGGACACCCCGACTTTCACCAAGCAGTAGACCTCGCTCGCAACAAAAACGCCATCCAGTTCTTCTGGATGGCGTTTTCGCGTATTGTTTTGTTTCAATCCGCTGCCGCGGGTGCCTCGCTTCGGGCGCCTTCCGTCCGCGTTCCAATTCGCATCCCGTAGAACGACCGGTAGACGAAGCAGATCGAGACCGCAAAGAACGCCAGCGCGAGGATGTGTGTAAAGGTTGAGCCCTGGTCGCGGGTTAGCGAAACGGCCAGTTCCACCGCCAGAAGTCCGAACAAGGTCGTGAACTTGATCACCGGATTCATGGCCACCGAGGACGTATCCTTGAACGGATCGCCCACGGTATCGCCGATGACCGTTGCCGCGTGCAGTTCGGTTCCCTTCTGCTTCATTTCGACTTCGACAATCTTCTTGGCGTTGTCCCATGCGGCGCCCGCATTCGCCATGAAAATCGCCTGGAACAGACCGAACAGGGCGATCGAAATCAGGTATCCGATAAAGAAAAACGGCTCCACGAACGCGAACGCCAGAGTCCCGAAGAACACGGCCACGAAGATGTTGAACATGCCCTTCTGCGCGTACTGCGTGCAGATGGCAACCACCTTCTTGCTGTCGGACACGGAAGCCTTCTCCACGCCCTCAAGCCGGATATTGGCCTTGATGAACTCGACGGCGCGATACGCTCCCGTGCTCACCGCCTGCGTGGACGCGCCCGTGAACCAGTAGATCATGGCCCCGCCCGTCATCAGTCCCAGGAAGAACGGCGCGTGCAGCAACGAGAGCTTGTCCACGTCCGCGGTGAGCCCTTTAGTCAGCGCCATGATGATCGAGAAAATCATGGTGGTTGCGCCCACCACGGCGGTCCCGATCAGCACCGGCTTAGCCGTCGCTTTGAAGGTATTGCCCGCCCCGTCGTTTTCTTCCAGCAGATCCTTGGCGCGATCGAAATTCGCGTCCAGGTTGAAGTCTTTTTTGATTTCCGCCTTGACGTTGGGCACCTGCTCAATCAGTGAAAGTTCATACACTGACTGCGCATTGTCGGTAACCGGTCCATAAGAGTCGACCGCGATCGTCACCGGCCCCATGCCGAGGAATCCGAAGGCGACAAGCCCGAAAGCGAAGACCGCCGGAGCCAGCATTCCCGCCGCCAGCGCCAACCCCATCGTGCTCATGTAATACGCGACCGCCATCAGCCCCATCATCGACAGGCCCAGGTAGTAGCCCGAGAAGTTACCAGCCACAAATCCCGAGAGGATACCGAGCGACGCGCCACCTTCCTGCGCCGATTTGACGACCTCCCGCACATGGCGCGAGTTCACCGAGGTGAACACCTTCACCAGTTCCGGAATCACGGCGCCCGCCAAAGTTCCGCACGAGATGATCGTCGCCAGTTTCCACCACTGGGAAGTGTCGCCCCCAAGGTTCGGGATGATGAGGTGAGAAATGACGAAGGTCAGCGCAATCGAGACCAGCGAAGTGATCCACACCAGCGAAGTCAGCGGGTGCTCGTAGTTCATTTCGTTGGCTTGGCTGTACTTCGCTTTCGCAATGGCGCCGTTGATGAAATACGAAGCCGCCGAGGACACCAGCATCATCACGCGCATCACGAAAATCCAGACCAGCAGCTGAACCTGAATGGTCGGATCTTTCACGCCCAGCAGGATGAAGGTAATCAGAGCGACGCCGGTCACGCCGTAGGTTTCAAAGCCATCGGCGGAAGGCCCAACCGAGTCGCCGGCGTTGTCCCCCGTGCAATCGGCGATGACGCCCGGGTTACGGGCATCGTCTTCCTTGATCTTGAAGACGATCTTCATCAGGTCGCTGCCGATGTCGGCGATTTTGGTGAAGATGCCGCCGGCGATACGCAGTGCCGCCGCGCCCAGCGATTCGCCGATCGCGAATCCGATGAAGCAGGGGCCCGCATAGTCGCCCGGAACGAACAACAGAATAAAGAGCATGATCAGCAGTTCGACCGAGATCAGCATCATGCCGATCGACATGCCCGCTTCCAACGGAATTTTGTAGCAGAGATACGGCTTGCCGCGAAGCGAAGCGAACGCGGTCCGGGAATTCGCGAACGTGTTCACGCGAATGCCAAACCACGCCACTCCGTAGCTGCCCCCAATTCCCACCAGGCTGAACACCAGGATGATCAACACGCGTTGAATTTCAAAATGGCGGAGCACGCCGAAGTACACGGCGATAATGGTCGCGATAAAGACCCACAGCAGCATCAGGAACTTGCCCTGCGTGATCAGGTAAGTCTTGCAAGTCTCGTAGATCAACTCCGAAATCTCGCGCATGGCGCGGTGGACTGGCAGGTCCTTCAGCCGCATGTAGATCGTCATGCCGAAGAGCAGTCCGAACACACAGAATAGAAGCCCAATCATCAGCAGGCGGTGGCCGTTCAGGCCCAGGAACGAGACTGCAGAAAGGTCCGGCAGTTTGAGTGCGGCCTCGCCACCACCCGCTTCCTGAGCGGGTTGGGCCAGCGCGCAGGTTGCGGTCAGAAGCAGCAGAGTTGCGAAGCTCGCGGAGACTTTCGCAAACCGGCGTCCCACGGACGCAAGGGTTGCTATCCAAGTGCGCATAAACTATCCTCCAGGGATCAATCGCCTATTAAGGGATCGCCAAGTGTGATTTTCTCCGGCGCTTTCCCGGCACGCAGCGGACTTGCTCCGCGGCGCGACGGAGGACCACCGGGGTTTCCGAACGCGCTTCCACCGCAAGACATAGAAAAATAGGAGTGCTGATTTGGCCGCGTCGGAAATTTGTGCCGTACGTCTGCAGCCTGGACGCCAAGCTGCAAACGGCCAGCACAAAGCCTGAGTTTATAGCACCCTGTGGGAGCCGGGTATGTGATACGCATCACATGTCCCACGGGTGGGAACTACCCAAGGCTCCCAGCCTGGAACCCCGAATTCTACTCGCTTCCGTATAATGAAAGTCCTGTCATGCCCTCCCTCGATGCCATCGTGGCAGCCGCCCGCCAACGTGTTTCCGAACACCGGCGCAGGGCAGACATAAGCGCCCTGGAAGGCGCCGCCGCAAGACATGCTCCTCGAGGATTCCTGCATCGACTTCGGCAGGTTTCGCAAGACGGGATCGCGATCATCGCCGAACTCAAGAAGGCTTCGCCCTCAAAGGGCTTGATCCGCGCCGATTTCCGGCCCTCTGCCCTGGCCCGGGAGCTGGAGCAATCGGGCGCGGCAGCGCTTTCGGTTTTGACCGACGAACCGTTCTTCCAGGGATCGCTCGACTTCCTGCGCCAGGCGTCGTCCAGCACCGCTCTTCCCTGCCTGCGCAAAGATTTCATCGTCGACGAATTGCAGATTGTGGAAGCGAGAGCGAACTGCGCCGATGCCATTCTGCTCATTGTTGCCGCTCTCACTCAAAAAGAACTGACGTCGCTCGCCGGGAGTGCCCGCTCGCACCAGCTCGATGTATTGTGTGAAGCGCACGACGAACAAGAACTCAAACGCGCGCTCGATGCGGGATGCCTGTTGATTGGGATTAACAGCCGCGATCTGCGCACGTTCGAAGTCACGCTGGAGACGGCGCTCCGGCTGGCGGGGAAAATACCGGACGGATGCTTTCGGGTAGCCGAAAGCGGAATTCATTCGGGAGCGGACCTGGCGCGGCTTCGAGCTGCGGGATACGATGCGTTCCTGATTGGAGAATCGCTCATGCAAGCAGAGCGCCCGGGGGTGGCGCTCATGAACTTGCTGGAGGAAGCAAAGCCAGTCGCGGGTGGCGTCTGAGCTTGCTTTTCCTCGACACTGGATTCTGAAACCAGCAACCAGCAACTAGCCACTAGCGACGGTCTTTATGACTTGGATCAAGATCTGCGGGATCACGAACAAGGACGATGCTCGCACCGCCATAGAGGCGGGCGCGAACGCGCTGGGCTTCGTCTTCTACTCGAAGAGCCCGCGCCGGGTCACCGCCGAGACGGCACAATCCATCATCGCCGAGGTGCCGCAGCACGTGGAAAGAGTCGGAGTGTTCGTCAACGAGTCCGTGAACGGAATCAGCGAGATCGTCAAGCACGCCGGCTTGACTGCCGTGCAACTGCACGGCGACGAAAACAAGCAATTCAGTCTCTCTCTCTTCCAATCGCTCTCGCACGCATTCGACCGGCCGACCATCTTCCGTTCCTGCCCCGCGCAGATCTTCGATACTCCGGCGGAGCAAAACGTGGGCTGGGACCCGGTCGCCGTGGGACTCGTCGAACCCGACGAAGCCTACAAAGGAAAACGCGTCCACAAGATTCACGTGGCCGAGAACGGAGATCTCTTCCTGGAGACACATGGCTTCCGCCCCGGCGTGATTTCCGGCATACTGCTGGATTCGTCCACCGCCCAACAACGCGGCGGCACCGGCCGGACCTTTGACTGGGAGCGCGTGCAGCCCTGGGCCGGAGTGATCAACAGCATCAGCAAGCTCATCATCGCCGGGGGACTGCGGCCGTCCAACGTTCAGGAGGCCATCCACATCCTGCATCCCTGGGGTGTGGACGTTTCTACCGGTGTGGAACGCGAACCCGGCAAGAAAGACCCACAGAAAGTCCGCGCCTTCATCCAAGCTGTACGAGCCATGGAAGAGGCCTCGTGAATATGGCAACCGCCCGGGTCAGTCCCAAATCGCGCAAGAACGTCGGTGCCCCAGGTTCGCGCCCGTCCTTTGGGCACGAACCTGGGGAAGGTCCGGCGAATTCCGCCGGGCGTTTCGGCGTCTATGGCGGCCGCTACGTCCCGGAAACGCTGATGGCTGCGCTCGAGGAATTAGAGCGCGAATACGAAAAGGCCAAGCGCGATCGCAAATTTCAACAGCGCCTGGACGACTTGCTCCGGCAATATGCCGGGCGTCCCACGCCGCTGTCCTTTGCCCACCGTCTCACCGAGAAGCTCGGTGGGGCAAGAATCTATCTGAAGCGCGAAGACCTGCTCCACACCGGCGCGCACAAGATCAATAACTGCCTTGGCCAGGCCTTGCTGGTCGAACGCATGGGCAAGCGTCGCGTCATCGCCGAAACCGGCGCCGGCCAGCACGGCGTTGCCACGGCTACTGTCTGCGCGCTTCTGGGCTTCGAATGCGTCGTCTACATGGGCACTGAGGACATGCGGCGCCAGGAACTCAACGTCTTCCGCATGCGCCTGCTGGGCGCCGAAGTGCGGGGCGTCGATTCCGGCTCGCGTACGCTGAAGGACGCGATCAACGAGGCCATGCGCGACTGGGTCACCAACGTGCGGACCACGCATTATCTGCTCGGCAGCGTGCTGGGCGCGCATCCCTATCCCACCATGGTGCGCGATTTCCACCGCGTGATCGGACGCGAGGCGCGCAGGCAGATTCTGAAAGCCGAGGGCAAACTCCCGCGCGCCATCATCGCCTGCGT
>Ga0187803_10000884_pt1 | contig 11744 bp, 14 predicted proteins | sample NC_wetland_sal_i_2_FD_132425 | JGI IMG/M metagenome (GOLD analysis project Ga0187803, IMG submission 132425) | Wetland sediment microbial communities from Neuse River Estuary, North Carolina, USA - Control_3 | ecosystem: Environmental > Aquatic > Freshwater > Wetlands > Sediment | place: USA...
CAGAGCTTCCACCGTCTTCACGAGCAAGTAAGGGTCCGGCGCCGGGTCTGCCTGCGATTCCAAGATTCGCAGAAGCCGGGCGGCTCCAATCGGATCGCCGCTCATGCTCATCTCATCTACAGCCTCGGGCCACGATGCAGGATCGAGGACATCGATCAGATTCACCAATATCCTGGCGCGCTCCGGCGCTCCGGCTATCGAAAGCTGACGCACCAACAAATCATGAAGGGATCGGTCCCATTCTCCCAATCGTCTGGAAAGAATCGGACCGAGAGCGTCAGGTTCGAGCCGGCTCAGCAAGCCGACGGTCAGCGCGGCTTCGGCAGGCGGGCGAGTGTCCAGAATCTTGCGAAGTTGGGCCGCGCCTTCCTCGCCCAGATCGCGCGCGAGTTCCACCAGGCGCTCGCGGTCTGTGCGCAAGGCGCATCGATGCAACCGGCCCGCAATGTTTTCCACCGTGGCGTGCGGCGTCCGGCGCAGGACTTCCCTAAGCGCGGAAGGCAACTCTCGCTTCTGAAGGGCATCGTCCACAAATTCGTGCACGCGAAATGCGACCTTCACGCGTGGCCACAGCGTTTGGGCGAGGGCGGGCCGCACTTTCTCGAGCTGCTCCATGGTCTCGAGCGATTCCTGCACTGCCGCGTAATTTGGAGCTCGCGCCGCCTCATGGCTGTAGCGGACAAATCCGGCTCCGATTAAGGTTTGCAAGTCAGGCTCGGTTTCGGCCAGGAGGCTGTGGCCCAGTTCATGGACCACGTTCTGGAGGAGCGCGCTATCGACGCGCACATAGAGATCGGCAAAGTCGTTCAAGCCTGCCCAGGTCTTCTTGCGGCCCTCGGGGTCATTCACGCGCAGGCATCCGCAGTAGTTGCCCAAGATGGCGCGCGCGGTGTCGCCTTGATTTTGACTGAGAAGCTCCTCGAGGTATTGGCGGATGTTGCGGGGCGGAATAGCCCATGCCTCTGAGGACAAGAGGATCTTGCGCTTGGCAGTCTCCGGCAGGGCCATCCAAAACTGGCGATCGAGGACTTCAGCGAAAGATTCCACCGGAAGACCCGCTCGCGACATCGTCTCCTCATGTAAGGCCAGGACGCCTCGCAGGCTTTTGATCTCACGCTTCAATCGGCCGAGCAACTGAACCACGGCACTCACCTGCACGTCGCCACGCTCGAAGCGGTCGATGGCGAATCGTATGGCGACCTGCTCAGCCAATTGCACCAGCATTGGCGTATCGGGCTTGGCCGTTGGAGACATCGACGCTATCGCAGCGAGAGCTTGCGTGAGCGAGTATTGGGCGGGTGCAGGAAGGCCTTGAACTTGGGTCTGGAACTGATTGACTTCAATCTGCCCATTATCCCGGGTCGATTCACTACCGAGCTGAGTGAGCAGCCGCATAATCCGTAACACCTCTTCCTCGTTCGGAGCGACTGGCTGGGAGCTCCCGACGCCTGTACCTCCTGGCGGCGGGGACAACGGATTGGAGCCATCCCCAGCTTGCCCCGGCACAGCACTTGTCGCGCCGGTTCCGGCTGGAGCGGTATTTCTGGAGGCGGTTTCGCCTCCGCGGCGCGCGCCCTCGGCAGCAGTAATGAGCTGGAGTAGCTTGTGCGGGTCATCGAGCCATTCCTTCAGCTTGTGCGCTTCTGCCCCCAGAGACTGGGCAGCAAGTTGCGCGGCCATCCCGGAGTCGGCAAGCGTTGCATCCTGCGCGACGAAGCGGACCTCATTCACTCGGATGGAGGTTTCGCTGTTGGAACCCAGCGCGGCCTTGAGGTCCGCCGCAGCCATTGGGCTTTTGGTGCCCCGCGAGCCGAACGCTCGCACAAACCGGCTGAAATCATCCGCTGTCACGCGTGGAGAGAAATGAATGCTGGATAAGCCAGCAGACGAAAGGAGTTGAGCGAAGCTGCGGTCAGCCGGGCGAGGGTCAAGCGGGATTCCATCCATCAGCACTTGCGAGCTCGACACTCCCAAAAGTAAGCCTGTCTCGCCGCTTTGTTTTAAGGCCGCGAGCAAACTGTCCCATGCTGTCTGAAACAATCCCACTGTGCGCCCGTGCTCAAACCCGTACAGGCGAACCGTTTTCAGCAGGATGTTCAGATTACGAGTGAAACTTCGCGCCGCATTTACGCTCGTGTCGTTTTCCATAGCGCGAGGGACATTCCTCGTTCTTCCCTCGACTCCTGTCTGAAGGATGCACGGGCCCTCCTCCAAGAATGGATCCAACACGACCCTCGATTGCCCCTATGATATCACGAATCCTGCCCCCGCAAGTCAACTTCATGGATTACCGGCGGTGCGCAAGTTTTTCATCCTTCGGTAAAACTTGCTGACTTCCGCTGTGCGCCCGATTCAGGTCTTTCCTTGAAACTCGCGCGAAATTCTACTGAATGAAGGCCGCCGAAGATCTCCACGCAAGTGATTGCACTGGAATGTGAATCGGCGCTGTCCACAAATCTGTGAAGGCCTGCTATGAGTCTGATCCGAAAAGGCGTTATGAGAGTTGGAAATACGATTGCTTCATTGCGGGCTGCAGCGCCGAGCGTGCTCGGAAACGACGGATGTGATGGTATGCGAATTGCGACGACGAACATGCGGGAGCTCCTAATGGCTATCGTTCGGATTCAACCGCGGATTCGAGGGGGCAAAGCAGCGCTAAGTTTCCGCAATGGACTCGAGGACGCCGTAACGGTTACTCGCCTTCGAGCGGCCTCGCACGGCACCGGCGGCAGAAGATGGATCACCTTGTTATCAGCCCCGCTCCATTTGCGACCGGGACAGATTGAGATCGTAGATATCAGCTCGCAAATCTCCAAGCTCTTCAAGCCTGTCAGTCCCGCAAGCCTGGAGGTGAGGCACCTGCGAGTTCGTGTGGCCATGGAACCTATGCCGCCCAACCAACCCGAAGCGTCCGAATATTGGGTGTCGTTTCAGGGGGAGAATTTCATCAGGTTTTCGGCGTGCTGAAGAAATGGAAACTGGAAATTGGAAATTAGAAATTGGAAATTCGATGTCTCAGTGGAAAAGGGACTTGCTTGCTTCCAGTTTCCATTTTCCCGTTTCCCTCTGCCAGTTTCCAATTTCCATTTTCCAGTTTCCAATCATTTGCCTGTCGGCGGCACGCGGTCCTTTTCCGCCTTGATGCGGATCAAGCTGTACGGCCGCTGCTTGACAGTGTTCGTAAACTGGCGGAGGTTTTCGCTGGCCGAGCGGATGTTCGCCAAAGTCTCATCGAGGTCCGGGCGGTCAGTGACCATGGTGTCGTCGATGTCGCCCATCAGGCGCTGAGCCTCCACCAGTGTTTCGCGCAAACGCAGCAGCGCGTCGTGAATCTCGGCGCGGTTTTCCTCCAGCACGGCGTTCATGTTGCCCACCATTTTGTTCGCTCCGTCGATGGTGGTCTGGGTGCGGTCGATGGTGGGGCCGAGCCTGGCGCTGGCCTTATCCAGATTGCTCAAGGTCGATTTCATCGCGGGCCGATCTTCGCTCAACATGGCATCGATCTGGGAGAGCGCGGAACTGAAATTCTTCTGATTGACGTCGTTCACCACCCCATTCAAATTCGAAATCAGTTTGTCGGCGTTGTCTGAGACGACCAACACCTTGTCGTCAACGTCGGTCAGAAGTTTCTTGGCGTTCAACGTGAGCTCGTTGACGTTGGTAAACACATCGGTCATTTGAACGATTTCAGCGGAAGGAATTTCGCTTCCGGGCGACAATCTTGGGGAATCGCGCGTGCCCGGAGAAATCTCCACGTAGTTGTCGCCGAGAAATCCGAGCGAGGAGATGCGTGCTTTCGAGTTGGCACGGACCGGCGTCTCAGTATCCAGCGCCAGGCGGACCAGGACGCGCGTGGGATCGTCTTTATCGATCCGAACGTCCTTCACCGTCCCGACTTTCATCCCGCCAAACCGGACAAAGCTGCCGGACTCGAGTCCGCCAGCAAACTTGAAATAGGTGGTGTAGGTCGCCCTGGGCTTGCGGAAAAGATTCACGCCGCCCACAAACACCAGAGCGATCAGAAAGAGAACGACGGCCACCACGACCACCGCGCCCGCTTTCACTTCTTCCCGTTTATTGGCCATGGATTACTCCTCCCGTTGGCTGATTGGGCGATCCGGTCTCAGATTGAGTGATTGGGTGATTGAGTGATTGGGTGATTTGAAAAATCGCCCACTCAACCATGCACTCAATGGATTCAATCAACAAATCACTCAATCGCTCAATCACACAATGATCTCACGCCGGTGGCTGAGTTAGAGACCGCAAGTAAGCCTGCGCATCCACCAATTCACTCTCAGGAACGCGTTTCAGAAACTGTTGCACGCGCGGATGCTCGCTTTGTTCAAGTTCATCCAGCGTGCCGACCGCCAGGACCTCGCCATGGTCCATCATGGTGACGCGGTCGGCGATGATGCGCGCGCTGGGCAGCTCGTGCGTCACCACGACGATGGTCATCCGGAAAGCATTCTTCAGTTTCACAATCAGGTCGTCAATGCCCGCCGCGGTGATGGGATCGAGGCCGGCGGAAGGCTCATCGAAGAGCAGAATCTCCGGGTCCATGGTGAGGGCGCGCGCCAGGCCCGCTCGCTTCTTCATTCCTCCGCTCAACTGCGAAGGCATGAGATTCTCCACGCCGCTCAGCCCCACCAGATCCAGCTTGATGCGCGTCATGATGCGGATGGTGGAATCCTCGAGTTGAGTCAGCTCGCGCAAAGGCAGGGACACGTTTTCTTCAATGGTCATCGAGTTGAACAGCGCCGCGCTCTGGAACAACATGCCAATCTTGGGGCGCAGCAGATCAAACTGTGGCTCCGACATGCAGCAGATGTCTTTGCCCATGATGTAAATGTGCCCCGAGGAGGGCTTCTCCAGGCGAATGATGTGACGCAGCAGGGTGCTCTTGCCTGTGCCGCTTCCGCCCAGAATCACCATCGTCTCGCCGCGTTGCACTTCCAGGTCTACGTTGCGCAGAATCTGGCGCTCACCGTAGAACGTGTTCAGGTTTTCCACCCGAATCATCGGGCCGTCGGTGGCGTTGTGCGACATGGCCTCACCTGGCTCAAAGTAGGCAGAAGGCAGCGGCGTAAATTGAAAATTCAAAATTCAAAACTTAACAATGCCCACAGTCAGATTTCCACTTTCGGCCGCACTAAATTTGTCGTATCTGCCTATGTTCAAGCCGCATTTATTGCTCCAAGCCCTCCTCGCGAAGGTTGCTCCGAACTGTCTCCCGCACCTGTTCCGCGATTTCGATCGCCCGGCGCGCCTCGTGTTCGCGAAACCTCCAAGTCCTCACCCGGGTAGCGCACCGTCACGGCATAAGCGGTCAGCTCCCGAGCAAAGGAGAGTTGACTGGCCCATGGGGCGAAGGTGGCACATATTTCCAACAGCTCGGCGATGTCATGAGTATAGGGGAAGTCAACTAAGTGAAAAACCAAATATGCTCTCAAATATTTCTCGGCGCATTGTTGAGCGTGAAAGGCAATCACCCTGAATGGGGGAGCATCAGGCATGGAAAACGTGTGGCGAGCAACGCGCAGGTCCTCATCTGCGTACGACAGCCACTGTTTCACTTTTTCTTGGACCGCGGGATCAGGCAGCTTCATAAAGCACTTTCCCCTCCCGCCAAGCTGGGCGGGCAATGGTGCCAGGGATATGCCGGTCGCGCTCGAACTCCTCAGGTGTCAGCACCACGATGTCCTTCGCAAACCCCATCCCGCCGAGGGCTTTATCCATTGCCAGCATGATGGAGCGACGGGCGCCTCGCTCCGCGGGAACCGCGCAGATGATCAGCAAGTCCACATCGCTGCGTGGGTCGGCGGTTCCCCGAGCCTGCGATCCGAAAAGAATTATACGCTGCGGCTGGAATTGCTTCGCCAGCCGCTCAGTCGCAATCCGGAGAATCTCCTTGTCTACCATTGAGTCGCCTTTGGTAGCACAGGCACTCTTGCCTGTGCTTCTTCATTTTCTTGTCGCCTCTGTTGCCGCTCGACCTTTCGCAGTTCGAATGTAGTCCGGCGTATGACAGATCGCGTACGGCTTGATGAACCATTCATCGAGTGGCTCGCCGTTACTTTTCTTCTTCAAGCTCGGCTTGCGATAGTCGCCCTTTTTGAATTTTCGAAAGCCAGAGAATGAGCACTTGGTCTCGCGGTCATAGTGCGTGATCTCGTCAACTACAGCCCACCCGACAAGCGGACCGCCCGTATCGGCTGCGCCAAACACGATAGGCAGGCGCATCCCGTCCTCTGTTGCCTCCTCCAGAAGCCGCTTGCCCGTCACCCATCTCTTATTCTCCGTGAATTCATCGCTGCCGCCCCTTTTCACCGCGGCCTCCGAGTAATCCCTATGCCGAATTGTAAATATGCAGAAATCGCTCCGCTCGTTTACCATTGTTGCTCCCTAGGTGGCACAGGCACTCTTGCCGGTGCTTGTTCTCTTTCAGGCGCACAGCCAGGAGTGGCAGTGCTACGTCGTGTAATAAAAAATCGCCGTAAACACCACGTCGGCAAAAATCACCAGAAAAATCGAAACCACTACCGAAGACGTTGTGGCCTTGCCCACGCCTTCCGCGCCGCCTCTTACGGAAAAGCCCTCGTGGCAACCGACATTGGTAATGATCAGGCCGAAAACCAGGCTCTTGATCAGACCCGTCCAAATGTCGCGCATCTGAAGCGCGTCGCGATTGTTGATGAGTATGGTGGCAAAGCTCTGGTCGAGTTGGAGCATCTCAAAAATTCCACCGCCCGCGATGCCCGCCAAATCCGCGATCAGCGCCAGGCAGGGCATCATGATGGTCATGGCCATGAATTTGGGCACCACCAGGTATCGAATGCGGTCGAGGCCCATAACCTCGAGCGCGTCCAGCTCCTCGGAGACTTTCATGGTGCCGAGCTCCGCAGCAAACGCGGAACCGCTGCGCCCCGCCACGATGATGGCGGTCATCAGCGGCCCAAGCTCGCGCGTCATCGAGACGCCCACCAGAGCCGTGACCAAATAAGAGGCGCCGAATTGCCTTAGTTGATACGCGCCCTGCAACGCCAACACCAAGCCGATGAAGAGGGCAATCAAGGAAACGATGGGAACGGAATCCACGCCCACCAGCACCGCCTGATGGATCGAGCTGCGCCATTTAATGCCGCGCCCCTTGAAGGGCGCGATATAGGTCCAGTAAAGGGCATCGCGGCTGACGTCGTAGAGCCCTTCCGCATAGCGAAACAAGTCCAGCGTGTTACGTCCGATGTAGGCAAGCACGGTGATCCCCGGGGTTCGGGATTAGGGGTTGGGGTTTCGGGCCGAACCTTCTGCGAAACCCGAATCCCGGACTTCTAGAGCCCTCCAAACGGCAGCGTGGTCGGGATCTTCTCCAACGCCTCTTGCTCGCTGCTGAATATAGCGAAGACCTTGTCGAGGCGCGCCAGCGCCAGAACTGATTTCGCGTTGCGGCGCAGCGCGTAGAGGCCGAAATGCGTTTTGGTCTGGCGCGAAAGCTGCAAGCCCTCCACCAAAGTCGCGATTCCCGAGCTGTCGATGTAAGTGACGTCTGCCATGTTCACGAGGACATTGGGAATTCCGGAGCGCATCAGGTTTAGCAAGGTCTCCCGCAGCGTGGTGGACGAATAGAGATCGACGTCGCCGGTGCAGTCGATAACCGAAACCTGATTAATGTTTCGTACTTCTACTTTCATCGTTGGTAGACGCCTTTCCACGAAGGTATTTGACCATGATCAGACGATTGCCTTTGGCAAAGTGCTCGTCAAAAGTGCATTTGTCCATGTAAGAGTTCATGAAGAACGTGCCCAGCCCGCCGGGCCGGATCTCGTCCAGCGGACGCGACCGGATCGCTTCCGGCTGGACTTTCGGCGCCGAATCTTCCAGGATAAATTCCATCCGATCCGGCAGCGTCAAGATTTCCAGCGCCAGGAAACCGTCGTGACGGTCCTTGTAGGCGTGACGGATAACATTGGCCGCCGCCTCGCTAATGGCCACGGTCATGCTATCCACGTCCGCCGGCGTGAAGCCCGCGTGCTGAGCGCGATATGTTACCACACCCCGCAGGATGTGCAGCAATCGGGGATGGCTGCTGATGACAATCTTCATGCGCTTTGAATCGCTGCCCGACCGGCCCTCTGCCCAAAGAGGGGCTAGCACAGCTCAGCAAGCCTGAATGGTACAGGAAGCGGCAGAAAATCAAAAGCCGAAACTGGACTTCAGAATATGGATTGCCAAAAATTGCGGCTTCCTCTATCCTATGGCGAGGCGGTATTGATGAGTCACATAGAAAGTCAGGTGGCGGTTCCCACGATGGGAACGCCGCCCCGAACTTTTGGCGACCGCACAGCGTGGTGGCAGTACGGCATCCTTCTGGCTCTTCTTGCTTTCCTCTACTACGACATCGTTTCGTACCTTGCGGTGAATTGGTACCAGGACCCCAACTTCGGCCACGGGTTCTTCGTGCCTCTGTTTTCCGCCTGGGTGATTTGGTCGGACCGAAGGCGCTTGGCCAGCATCCCCGTCAAACCGTCCTGGTGGGGGCTGGTGGTGATTGTGGGAGCTCTGGGGATTTTGATTGCGGGCGTTCTTGGAGCGGAGCTTTTCCTCTCGCGCACCTCCCTGATCTTCCTGCTGGCTGGGCTGGTGATCTTTTTCCTGGGCTGGGCGCAGTTTCGCGGCATCCTGTTTCCATGGGCCTGCCTGTTCCTGGCCGTCCCGATTCCGGCCATCGTCTTTAACCAAATCACCTTCCCGCTTCAGCTTCTCGCTTCGCAGTTCGCCTCCTCCGTTCTCTCGATGCTCGGCGTGCCGGTATTCCGCGAAGGCAACATCCTGAACCTGCCGGCCATGCAGTTGGATGTGGCCGAGGCGTGCAGCGGAATCCGTTCGTTGATGTCACTGGGAACGCTGGCCATAATCCTGGGGTATTTTCTCGAACCTCAGCGAACCAGCCGCCGGGTGCTGTTGGCCTTGGCATCGGTTCCTATCGCGATGCTGGCCAATGGTTTTCGCATCGTGGCGACGGGGCTGACGGTGCACTACTGGGATCCAGAAAGAGGCGAAGGACTCTTCCATGAATTCACCGGGCTCGTGATCTTCATGGTTGCCCTGGTCCTCTTATTCGGCTTTTATGGCTTGATGAAGTGGACGACGAAATTGTGGGCGCGATGGAGGTCACCCAAGTCAGCATGAAAACAGATTCGGCTTCTTGGCTTCGTTTCGGCGCGGTGGCAGTGCTGCTCCTCGCCACCGCCACATTCTTGCGCACGCGCGCTCGCGCGGAGGTGCTGCCTTCCCGCCAGAGCGTTGATTCCTTCCCCAGGGAGCTCGGCGACTGGCAGGACGTCCGGGACGAAACGCTCTCGCCCGACACGAAAGAGATTCTCGGCGACGGCGATTTTCTGAGCCGCCTTTATGGCCGCAGAAATGACGAACCGGTGATCGATTTCTTCCTCGCTTATTTCCCTAGCCAACGCACCGGCAGCACCATGCACTCACCTCAACACTGCCTCCCCGGGTCCGGATGGCGGCCTACCCAACATCGTTACATCCAACTCGCGTCCCCAGACGGCAACAAGCCCGTGAACCTGTATGTCATCTCCAAAGGACTCGACCGCGAAGTGGTTCTTTATTGGTACCAGGCCCACGGGCGCGTCGTGGCCAGCGAGTATTGGGCGAAAATTTATCTGGTGTCCGACGCTTTCTCCATGAATCGCACGGACGGCTCATTGGTGCGGGTCATCACCCCAGTGACCGGAAATGAGACGCTCGACGACGCCATCGGTCGCGCGCGCAGTTTCGCGGAAGAAACCCAGAAGGTGCTCGATTCATTCGTACCAAGGTGAGGGGCGGAACAAGGATTTAGGATTTAGGATCTAGGATTTAGGAGGCCTGGATCCGGCGCTTCCGCTAGATCCTAAATCCTCGCTCCTGAATCCTACATGCGAACGGTCTACATTCTCTCCACCGGTGGCACCATCGAGAAGGACTATTCCGAGCGCTCCGGCACCGTCCAAAATCTGCGCAAGAAAATCGAGCGCTATTTGCGTTTGCTGCGCCTGCCTGACACGCGCGTTCACATCGTTCCACTGATGAACATTGACAGCCTGGAAATGACCGACGCGGACCGCGAGAAAGTGCTTCGCGCGGTGCGCCAGGTCCTCACGCATCGCGCGCCCATCGTGATTACTCACGGCACCGATACCCTGGTGGAGACCGGATTGTTGCTCCACAAACGACTGTCGCGCCTCAGTCATCCCATCATCCTGACCGGCGCGATGACGCCGTTGGGATTCGAAGCGAGCGATGGCTTGCAGAATCTGACGGAGAGCTTGCTGGCCACACGGCTGCTCGCGCCCGGCGTCTATGTGGTCCTGCACGGCCAGGTTTTCCCCGTGGACCGCGTCCGCAAGGACCGTAGGCGGGCGCGATTTGTTTGGGCCGACAAAGGACGTGGCGAGTAGCACCCCAATAGCATGGGCATCACGTTCGCTTCGCTCAGTGCGTGCTTGCCCATGGGTTTCCACGGCCGAGACGCCCGCCCCGATCCTATCGGGGCCCGTGCCACGAAAAGCGTCGAAACGGGTCCGAGAAGCCAGGACGAGGCAAAATCCGGCCGAGAATCGGTAGGCTATATGAATAGCCTCATCGGGTGAATACCCTAAAATAAAGCTTAAAACACCTGCAACCCGCGGGGCCCTTCCGCCATCCGAGTCTATGGTAAGGCGTTTCAATCTTCAGGAATTCCCAGCTTCGCGCAGCCGACTCCGAGGGATGCATGTTGCCGTGGGGATGTGAGGCCATACATGTATCACCGGATCACCTTGCTGTCCATCCTGGTCTGCCTGTCTCATCTGTTTTCGGCCGGAGCGGCACAAGCCCGCCCGCGCTCAACGCTGCGAAGCCATCGTCATCGCCGTCGCGTTTGTTTCAACTTCTTCCGCCCTGCGCCGTCTCCCGGACAAGTCGATGACATGGTCTCGCTGGCGGCGATCAGTTTTGAAATCGATCCGCAGTTGGTCTGCGCCATCATCAAGGTCGAGTCCGCCTACAACACTAACGCCGTCTCCCGCGTGGGTGCCCGCGGGCTGATGCAGCTTATGCCGGCCACTGCTCGCCGCTTTGGAATCAGCACTCCGGGTCTGTTTAATCCCGCGAACAACATTTCGGCGGGAACTGCGTATCTCAAGCAGTTGCTCCATCTCTTCTCCGGCAACATCCCGCTGGCTGTCGCCGCCTATAACGCGGGCGAGAATGCTGTGATTAAGGCGGGCGGAATTCCGCCCTATCCCGAAACTCAGGACTACGTGAGGAAAGTCTCCAGCCTGTATTCGCTGGGCGTGATCGATCCGATCACTCCCGTTCCCATCGCGGGGTGAATCGACGTCTGCTGTCTGCCGGGCGAAAATTGAGCCAAGGGGTCATCGAGCCCTTGCGCCATCACAAGAGATTTTGGTTCTGCAAACGCCCGATGGCCCGATGGCTGAATGGCTCAATCTGGTTAACGGCCACTGCTCCAGAAACGGCTGGCTCCGGCATATCCTCCAAACCCATTCAGGTGTTTACCCTATGGACAGGCAGGATGAATCCACGATAGGCTAGCGCTTGAGGCAAGGAATGGCGCAACCAGTCGTGATTGAACCTCGGGAAGAATCGGAGGAAGGCCTCCTACAGCGTCGAGGCGATCGCGTTTCCATGGAGATTCCGATTTCAGTCAGGGGCCTCGACGCTCACGGCGACCCCTTCGG
>Ga0187803_10000885_pt1 | contig 11717 bp, 17 predicted proteins | sample NC_wetland_sal_i_2_FD_132425 | JGI IMG/M metagenome (GOLD analysis project Ga0187803, IMG submission 132425) | Wetland sediment microbial communities from Neuse River Estuary, North Carolina, USA - Control_3 | ecosystem: Environmental > Aquatic > Freshwater > Wetlands > Sediment | place: USA...
CTCCGGGGAGGCGCTGAACTGCTCCACCAGCGACTGGATTTCTTTCCTGAGAGGCGCCAGCCCCTCTTCCTGCTGCATCGACAGCGCGTAGGAGCCGTGCGCGCGCGGACCCACGCTCCTTCCGAGCACCTTTGAGAGCTCCCGCCTGTCCAGCGGGGCGGCTCCCACAGAGCAGCCTCCGTCGGCGAATCCGCCCCCCGAGCAGCTCCAGCAAAGACCACTTTCATCGAGCGGAGAACCGCAGTGCTCGCAGGTCTCTCCCTGTCCCAGGCCGCTCACGCCCGAGGAGGGGTCGAGCGCTTTTAACGGACCGACCGCACTGATCGAGAGCTGTTCTCTCAACGCAACCACCCACGTAAGAATCCTGCAGTAAACATTTAAAGCTACCGTAATATTACCGTATGACCATGCCAGAGAGAGGCTTCAAGACGATCACCGTAACTACTCAGCTCTACCAGAGGGTCCAGGAGAGGGCCAAGAAGGAGAACAAGAAGGCCGCGAGCTACGTAAGCGAAATCCTCGAGACGATGCTGTACATTGAAGACAAATTCTCCAACTACGTTCCCTTTCTCGAACTGATTTCACTTGACAACAACGAGGTCGTCATCAGAGACAGCAAGAAGGACAGGATCGTGGGCGTGAAGGCCAAGAGTTCGGACGGCGGAAAGGTCAAGTTCTACTGCGAAGTGGACAACAACACCGATTACTGCCCACACACAGCGTTTGCGGCAGCTTTGCCGCAAGTCAGGAATGCGATCAGAAGATAGGCGAAATCCCGCCCTCTAGGCAATCACTTTCAGCCCACCGACTGTTCCTGAGCGGTTCAAGGGCCTCTCAACCTTATCTCGAAGTGACGGGCAGTGAGCCCATGAGTTCGAGGAGCCAACTCGACGATGAGATAGAATCATGGAAAGGGTTCCCGTGGGCCCTGCGAAAGGAGGACCGGGAACTGTGGGAGGCCATGACCAAGGAAATCAAGGAGCAGCTCGGTCAGGCGGTGGAAACCTCAGGCAAGACTATCACAACCGACCCGTTCTTCATGGCCCTTCTTTTGGCGCAGCAGAAGACGATTGGACGGTTAAAGACCGAGCTCAAAAGCCTTGGAGTGGAAATTCCTGATTCGAAAAGCACGGTTATGTCGACGCTAGATGCGAAGCCGACTTGGTTCTTGGTTGCAACACCTTGAAGCCAGAACTCGTGTCAGCGAGTGCATTCTTCGGCACCCGAAGAGCTTGCCAGTTCGAGCTGACTTCCTTTCAGCCAACCCTCTCCTCTTCAAAGCGGTCTGGACAGAGCCAGGTGCTTATCAGAGTAAATCCATTGGTCTGGCATGGGCGAAAAACCAGACCGCTGCGCCAAGTGCAATAGGATCTGCGTCGAGAAGGACAACTTTCTGCGCGGGCCGTTAGAGGGAGAGTACGAATGGCTTTGCGGACCCTGCTACAGGACCGAGGGGGCGGTCACGCCCCTAAAATGGAAGATTTAGTGACTTAACTTGCCTTCTTGATGGTCAGTTTGGCCGTCTTGGAACTGGCTTGATCGTTGAGTCTCCCGTGTGTGCGCGCGCTTGAGAAGGCTCCGGGGTGCTTGAGGGGCTTTCTGGATGAAGAATCTTGTCCATCTCTTGAAGAGCTTCGAGGACGCAGAGGTCGAAGTTGAGCACCTGCTCTCCGTGTTTCATGACGGCATCGAGTCTCCTGCGCATTTTGCTCCCTCGTTTGTAGTCCTTCCTCACTTTACTAAGGGTTCTAGCGGTGTCCTCGTGGATCTCTGCCCACCCTTCGCGTATCTGTCTCCATTCGTCGTCAGTGAAGAACCTCCTACTTGTCGAATTAGTTCCAACCATGTCCATCGGCCGGAGGCGGCTGGTATAGTACTTTGGTAGCCCAGCAACGATTCAGCATCAGGTCGGTCCTGAATTGCGCGTTCAGTGAATAGCGTGGATCCTAACGGCAGCCGGTTACTTCAGAGCAGCTAGGTATTCGGTCCACTTGCCGGACTTCGCGATACGCCGCCAGACTTCGTCAATCTGGTCGGGACTGTACTGTGGCTTCTGTTCCCTGAGGAAACTCAGGATCTTCCCCATGCTGGTAAGGCCGTTCTCAGGCCCATGCTTGATCAGATAAATCAGCGAGGCGATCAATTCCATCCTCTCTGGAGAATAGAAATCGCCGCCTAGAAAGTTGCGAGCTTCATTTAGAGTTCTTAGTTCCTCAACTGTCGGCTCTCTCGCCGTTTGGACTTCCTCGTCTGTTGCGTTGAAGAGGGTTCGTGTTAGCGAGGGACTGTATGGCCCGCGAATGTACCAAGTATAGCCGAAATTGAAGTCGGCACCAAACTGTTTGAGGATATACACTACCTTCTGGACTCGTATGCGATCGGCGAAGGTATCCAAGCCGCTGCTAAGTCCTAGGTTCCTAAGGTAGACCATCACATCGCCGTAGGCCGTCATTCTGGAATCGCCTTTCTGATATTTTCGAATTCGTTGAGTAGCTTATCGATTGTCTGGAGTCCCTTGGGCGTAATCAGGTATGCAGTCCGTTCCCTGCTCCCGGATCTATCTGGTTGTGTAGCTATCAGCTCGTCCCGCAGGAGAGCCTTCAAATGAGTGGCGAGAGCACCATCAGACAGGTTCAGTTTCTTTTTCAGTTCGGTGAAGTCTGCCCCGGTTTCGTAGTATAGGGCAAGCATGATGCGAATGCGGTTGGGATTGAATATGGAGGGCGGCAGCTCCAACAGACGGTCTGGAAGGCTCGCTCTTCGTAATCCAAACTGTTCCTGTGGCAAGCCCGATACACCTTTCCTGGTTTAGTTAATATGCCTTAGACTAAAAGTTTCGGGTGTTCAGCCAAGGTGAACGGTAGGGATGGCAGACAGAACTACTACGACAGTAGACGAACTGCCCGATACTTTTAAATCGGTAGTGTGTAGCTACATGATGCCATGTGGAGGGCTCGACTGACTGCCCGGAGCGGGAACATGGGCTTGGCCATGATGGCTGCATTGATGATCGGGATTTTCCTGTTCATATTCGTCATAGTTCCCGCGGCTCCGCCATCAGCGTTCGTCCAGGGACCTGAAACAGGGCTAGCCGTGAACCTGGCGAACCAGATTAAACCCCTTCCTTTCCTTGAAGACTCGACGTGTCAGGGGATCCCTGTCCTGGCGTCGAATGTGATTACGGTGCTGCAGGACATGGACCACACCATCGGGACCGGGTTCGGGGTTGTCCAGTTCGATGCCTCACAGGGATGCGACGTAGTAGTCCAGTATGCCCCAATCCTGGGGACGTACGACAACTTAGTCGTGGCCTCCCGGGCGCTGGACCCGAACAATGCGACATCGGTCAAGAGATTCTATGTAGACGCGTTCTTACTATCCTCCGACTTCATTATCATCAACGACGCCATATCGTACAAACTGGCATTCAAGACGACCGGGGAGCTAAACAACGGTCTCAGTCTTGCAACTCTGCGCTCGGTCTGCGGCGACGATTGCTACAGCGCGGTGTTGAGCGGTATTCACTGGACAATACGGCTCTTCATGAACCAATTCCTCTGCACCTTCGAAGGCTGGCTATCATCGCTGAAAGTTCCGTACCTAAATCCGGAGTGCTAGATGATTAGGAAGATGGTTTGTGGACCAAGGCAGATACGGAAGGAGATCGATGCGTAATGGGCGGGGGAGCCATTCTCGGGGTTGCAGTCCTCATCCTTGGCAGTGTCATCGATTGCTTCGTCACCCAACCGTTCTTCCTTTCGCTAATTGCTGGGACCACGTTCGTCGGCTGGAATCCGCTAACTGTCTTCCTGTTGGTGTACGGAGTCCCGTATGCCGTTTCAGTGACTGCCGTATCCGCAGTCACTGGTGCAATCTTAGGAGCATCCTAAGGGAGGTGATAAGATGGAACAAATGAGCCAAGAAGCTAAACCCATCACCATCATAGTCAATGGACAGGAGAAACAGTGGGACCAAAAGGAAATCAGTTTCACTCAGGTCGTCAACCTTGCCTTCGACGGTAATCCTCCAACCGGGCCCAACGTCATGTTCACTGTCGCTTACTACCGAGGCCATGAGAACAAACCCCAGGGCACACTGGTCGAGGGCCAATCAGTCAGGGTCAAGAAGGACATGAGGTTCGATGTCACAGCGACCAATAAGTCGTAGCCCCGACCTGCAACAGCTTCGGAACGAAGGCTACGATATCGCCATCCAATCAGGTTACCTCCTAGTGCATCAGGTCCCTTACGTGAAAGCTGACAAGACCGTAGTACGAGGCACCCTAGCGATGGCTCTTGACCTGGCCAATGATGTGACTACAAGGCCCAGCAGCCACGTTGCCCTTTGGGCGGGGGAATTCCCATGCAACCCAGACGGTTCTGCTATGATCAGGCTCGTTAATCAAAGTCAGGAACAGAAAATCGCAGATGGGCTCATCGTCTATCACTCCTTCTCACAAAAACCGACAGCGGGATTCTATGAAAACTATTATCGCAAAGTTACCACGTACGTCAATATGCTCGAAGGTCCCGCCCAGGTAATAGACCACACGGCGACAGCGAAAGTATTTCCAGTAATCAGGGCCGACGAAGCAGAATCGGTTTTTGTGTATGAAGATACAGCCTCTAGCCGCGCCGGCATAGTCACAATGACCAAGAAACTCGAGAGAGGGCGCATAGCGATCGTCGGTCTCGGAGGTACAGGTTCCTACGTCCTCGATCACCTCGCCAAAACGCCTGTAGCTGAAATCCATCTGTTCGATGGGGACAAATTCCTCCAGCACAATGCATTCCGTTCGCCTGGAGCGCCTTCGGCGGAGGACTTGGAAAGGGACCTGAAAAAGGTCGAGTGGTTCGCCGAAGTCTATTCTCGCATTCGACGAAGGGTGGTTCCCCATGCCGTCGACCTAAATGAGAGTAACACTGGAGAGCTGCAGGGCATGGATTTCGTGTTCCTGTGCATAGACAAGGGGTCGCCGAAGCGTCAAGTTGTCGATTTCCTCCTGCAGAACAACATCCCCTTCATCGACGCTGGCATGGGGATGCACGTCGAGGGGGAGTCGCTGGCAGGTCTTGTCCGTGTAACAACGGCTGTTCCTGGGGAGAGTGGGAATGTTATCGGCAGGATCCCCTTCGCTGATGGTGCAAATGAGGAGTACGCCCAAAATATACAGGTCTCCGACCTTAACGCTCTCAATGCCGCACTTGCGGTGATCAGATGGAAGAAGCTCTGGGGATTCTACAGCGATAGCGAAGGTGAACTTTCCACTACTTACATGGTCTCAACCAACGCCTTGATCAACGAGGTAACTTCCAATGAAATTCAAACGAATAGTTCCTAGGTTCGTAGATTACGTTCCGGACGTGCTTGAAGATGGCGTGCTTTACATTTCCGTCCGGTATGCAACAGCCAGTCACAGATGCGCGTGCGGATGCGGTCAGCGAGTTGTGACACCAATTACGCCAGCGGACTGGTCCCTAACGTGGGATGGCGAAGCAGTCTCGTTGGATCCCTCTATTGGGAACTGGAGCTTCTCGTGCAAGTCACACTACTGGATTCTAAAGAACAGAGTCGTCTGGTCCAGGACATTTGGGGCGTCTGAAATCAGAGCGGTACGCGACTCGGACCGTCGGGAAAAGAAACCCTACTTCAGTCGGGATCGAAGGTCTTTCCAGACAACCGGGTGAACGCGCATGAGGGTTCTGTCTTGGCTACGGCAGACGACAGAGTATTTTGAGTGCGTTCAGTTCGACAGGGTAGTCGAAACGATGGGAGTGTCACCCGCTGAAACGAACCGATATAGTTTGAGGTCGAGGGTCGGAACGAAAGCCTTTACGAACGCGAAGAAGCGGACCATCAGGTTCGACAGGAAGTGGTTCCTGGGGTTAAGCCCGAAGGCTCGCTGCGCTGTTCTAGCCCATGAGGTCTGGCATATCGTTACCCTGAATGAAAAGATACGGGCTAGGAACCGGTACCTTCTCTACATATTCCCCGGCGGAAACGCATTGAACCCCATACACGGCAACCAGACCTACTATCACACGCGGCTTAACCAACTGCAAAATAGGGTTTAAGCGGTCAAAGGGCTTAGGAGGTTCTAATGAAGAAAGGCGACACTGATTCGCGGCGAACCAAGTGGATTGAAACAGGGAGAGGGCTCTTGGCGGAAAGCAAGATAGACCTAGAGGCGTCGCGCAATTTGTCGAAGTACGAAGATGAAGGCATCAAGCGAAGGAGACTGTTCCTACTTCAGCAATCATTAGAGAAGTGCGTCAAGAGTATTCTCCCAGAGTTAGGACTTAGCCTAATGAGTGTTCCATGGTTGAGTTCCACTCACTTGTTCAGGGCCGGAACCGTTCCAACTACGCCTCTCGACATTCTTTGGAAAAGAGGCGAACCCATATTCTACACTCTTGAAAGACCCAAGGAACTGACACACAACCCAGCAGAACGGCTGGACATCGCGAGTTTCTTGGAGGATTGCTACCTCTTTGCCTTGGCTGTAGAGAACACTGAATACGCTGCAGCATGCCTGACTGGACTCCGCCTCATCGAATCACAGGACCTGGGCAAGATACTGTCAGAAATCGAAACAGAACCCGGTTCGCTCGCGGAGATCGAATCGAATGTCAAGGGGCTCGGCGCAATCGACATCAAGAATCCGAAATCACTCACCAAAGCCCAGCGTGAAACCATTCTATCTTCAGTGGACGCTTCAACAATCCACTCCGTCAAAGCAACATGCCGTCAATTTGCCTTGCTTGCCCTTCTCTCCAAGAACGAACAGGCTGCCCGTTATCCTGAGACCAAGGGTGTTCCCCAGGATTTGCTCAACAACCTGAATCGGATTCAGAACGTCGTTCAAAGATACATTAGCGAATCGGAGGAAGCTTACCAAAGAGGACTCTCTTCAATCGAACTTCTCACCCATATGGAGGAGTTGTTAGCGCGCAATGGCAACAAGACAGAGTCTTTCAAGAGCCACGTTCGTCGTCGAAGGTGAAAACTGATTCACAGGCCGACCAACCGTTGCAACGCTAAGCACTTTACCCAACGCATATTAGCCCAAACCACCACTTAGAGCCTGCCTTGAAGGTAACGACGCTCCTAGGTGTCGTCGTCCTCGTAATGCTGGCCAGCTTCATCTTAGTGCCCGCGCTGGGCGTTCTCTTACTCATTGGCCTCTTAGCTGCCGGGGCGATTTATTATGGACGGCCTAAGTGCGGAAGATGCGGAGCCAGGGGTTCAATTCTCCAGAGCGGGACAGAGGTCGTGAGCAGCGTCCCCGGTTTCGGCTTGGTCACGCGCACCGACACCATTACAACGGACAAGCGCCTCAGTTCGGGGAGCGGCCAGGAGGTCAGTCAGGTCAAACGCCAGGAGCGGGTTCCCACGTTGACGAACACCGTCAGGACCTACTACAAGTGCTCCAGATGCGCTAACACCACGTACAAGGACACGGTCACTCAGGTGGAGGACTTCTCCCGCAGCGGGCAGGAGCAAGCGCCTACCGTGGTCAAGGAGACGACGGTCATCCAGAAGGAAGTCCTGAAGGTCCCATGCAAGTACTGTGGTACTCTGCTCGACCCTGTTCGGGACAGATACTGTCCGAGCTGCGGTTCTCCGGTCAAGGTGTGAAATTCGTGGTACCTGTGGTCGGACCTGAGCTTGTCTGTGCGGGCTCAAACCCTGGGAAACGCTTATGGTAACATCGTTACTATATGGGGTGCAGGGCTCGCCAATCCATACCACGCAATTTAATAAGGACCCTGCCAAGGTTGGGGCACCAATGCCTCTATTGGCGTTGAAGTTCATCGTCGACAGATCGGCCGAAGTAATGATGCACCCTGCCCGATTCCAAATTCTGCAGTATCTGCGTGAGGCAGGTGAACCCAGGTTCGTCGACCAGATTGCCAAGGCCAAAGGAATTCACCCGAGAATGGTGTCGCACCACCTGGATGTCCTCCAGGAGCAGGGGTTGATCGGGTGCAAGCACGAGTTGATGAAGGTGAACGGGTCCAACAGGGAGGTAGCCGTACGCTGGTCCTGGCCGACCGACAAGGCCGAGAAGGTCGTTCAGGACATACAGGAGAGCATGAAGGTGAAGAAGGATGAAGGTAGCTAGTCTTACATCGCTAGGGGTGGTATGGGATTACGTCTACGGCACGTTCAAGATCCGGAGGATTCTCCTACTGTCAGTCGTTCTGTTAAGCTGGCTATTCACAGTCCCTGTACTGGTCACGATGCCTGCCTGGACGAGGGTCGATCTCATCTACCTCTACATCGGACTGGCATACGTCACCGGGTTCTGCATGTACGGTGCGTTCAGGCACCCGTTGAAGACGATAATTGCTTCGGTCTTTTTGGGGTGGAGGTATAAGCCGAGAGAGTTCACCCCTGACGAGTACGCAGCCTATGGAGTGACGGAGATCGTCAACACGATGGGGATCAAGAAGAAGGTTAGGGTCTACGTCACGCCGAACCCCTGGATCGAGGGCCCTTTCACCAACGCCACCAACAACAAGGTCTACCTCCCTCTGACGTGGATGAGCCGGTTCCCACGGTTAGACATGCGAGGAGTGTTAGGCCACGAAATAGGGCACATCAAGACCAAGGGGAAGTTCCTTCGCGACCTCGCTGCAGGGATTGGTGGAATAGCTGGCGTGACGTTTCTTCTCGGGATGTACTCGGTCAGCATCATCACCGTGACAATCTTCGAGTTCGCTCTCGCCTTCCTCATGTTGACGGTTCTTTCATGGAAGAACGAGTTGAGGGCTGACTTGGAGGGGGCCAGAGTGACGGGACCCGAGGGCCTGATTTCAGTATTCGAGCAGCTGAAGGCAGAAGGCCACAGGGATGATCCTTCAGAAACTCATCCATCTCTGAGTGACAGGATCGTACGCCTTTCCGCTCTCCTACCTGGAAGCTAGAGCGCATGTCCTGTCCCAAGCCAGAGCGGAGTCCTTCTCTAACTGCGATGATCTAAACCGGCTTTCTGATCCACTTCAGCCATGATCTTGAGAGAGCGCGCGCGTTTCATTCAGGCGATTTGGTCGATGGAGGAATGAAAGTCCCGCTTACGGTAGTTGTCGTTGTCGACGTAATCACCGCCGACGTCCCGCCTGCTGCCGGCCATCTCTGAATCTTGTCGAGCCCAGGGTTCTCTGAGACAGCTTTCTTGAACCCAGTCAGGTACTTGCCAGCCAGCAGATCCTTCTTCAGCGCGTCGGCCGCCTTCTTGAATTCATCCAGGAAATCCGCGACCACGATTTTCCACTTTCCCGACTCCCGCCATATCGAAGGTGGACTTGGAAGCGGTTTCATGACTGCAATTACATCCACGTTCTCTGGGAAGTAAGAGTGAACGAGGCCCGAGCGGAATTCAACGTACAGGTCTTCGAGGAACGTTGCCTCAGCGTACGTTGGTAGGTAGGTCGCAACGAGTGTCTTGAAGTTCCTCTTGGAACCCTCCTCTCCGGTTATTAGTTTGCCTAGGAAGTCGATGTAGCACATCTCACCCAGGGCCACGAGGTAGTTCGCTCCCGCACGGACGCAGTTATTCAAGTCGTTGAAGATGAAGCCGTCTATGTACTCCTTCCAGAAGCTCTCGATGAGCTCACGGTCGTCCTCGGATACTGGCAACGTTGCCAACTGCCCGAGCGGCCATTTTAGCCTTCGTCCTCAGACTTCGCTTTGTCGACCAGTAAAGTGTGCAATCCGTCTTATCTGGCCATGGGTTAGAACCCGGTGGGATTCATCCCCGAATGGGATCGAATCCACAATCGAAGTCCAACGGAGCTTGAATTTACCTGTTCTCAGAAGTAGGCGTATATGATGCCAGTCCGGGTTTTGGAGAGGAATGAAGACCGGACTCGTTGCTGTGGTTTTGGTAGCGGCCATCCTATTCGGGGCTACAGCCGGGTTTCTTGTTGGGACCTCGGCTCGGCAGACGGTGACAGCGACATTTGTTCCAGTAACAACTGTAATCTGTGCCAGTAACAACTGTCATCAGTCACAACTTACATCTGCGTCAGTGACAACTGTCGGTTCTGAAACTTTCGTAACTTTCCACACCACTCTCAATGCTTGCACTGCGTGCAGCTATACAATTGGAGGGGGTACGTTCGTCTATCTCCTCTCCGTCAATTATAGTGGTGGCCCGTGGATTCTTCATTATTGGGTCCAAAATTATTCTGGAACGCAAAACAGCATCAATGGAAATCTGATTGGTTCAGGAAACTCCGAGATATGGATAACATTCTATGTAGCGGGCTATGTCCAATATACACTCTGTGCGAGTGCAACAAAAGCGCCGAACGATTCTCCTCAACTATATGATCTTCCATTGACTCTGAGTTTGTTCAATCAAAACGAGACCGCCACTAATTCCAATTCAACGGCAGAGGTTTGCGGCACTATGGCCGTATGACTGCAGCCACTCCTCGATGGACAAAATCCAAGCGCCTGTTTGTCGCTAAACAAGGAACTGACTCCCCCCGGGCGGGCCCGGTGGGATTCGAACCTAGGCATCCCAGCGAAGTGGAAGATTGGTGTTTATATCGAGAACACGGATGATGCTGTTATATGCCCAAGTCTAGCGGAACTCAGTTAGGAAGGACCGATGGGCTCGGACCTGTACGGGTAGGAGCCCCGTCGGACTCGGACCCCATCTAGCCACCTGCTGCCAACGGAACAGTAAGAAACCGCTACCCGCGAGCCGTCTCGATAGCGCGCGAAACCTTTTGTAAGAAGTCCCGCTTCAATATATGGTACTTGTGAAATCCAGTTCAAAACAGATTCAAGACGAGCAGCTGAACAACCGGCCATTGAACGTCGGACTCACATATGATACCAGAGACGATTTCAAGTTCGTCAGCGACGAGCCGGACGATTGGGACGTGGAACTTACAGTCTCCACGGCCATCGACGACATAGCCCACGCACTTGAAGACTTGGGCCACCGTGCGACTTTCATAGGGAGCGGGATGAAGCTGCTCAGTGAATTCGGACATTTCGGGAAGTCCGTTGACATAGTCTTCAACATTGCCGAAGGCTACTATGGCAGAGCGAGGGAGGCGCAGGTTCCCGCACTGCTCGAGCTGGCGGGGATGCCTTTCGTGGGGTCCGACGTCTACGCACTCTCGATGGCAATGAACAAGTGGCACACGAAGGTTCTTGCCATGCACTACGGCATACGGACGCCCGATTTTCAAGTAGTCAGAGATTTCGACGAGGCGGAAAACTGCCGCCCTAAGCGGTTCCCCGTCATAGCGAAGCTGTGTTACCAAGGGAGCGCAATGGGGTTGAGGAAGGATTCCATCGTTCATAGTCCCAATGAGCTCAGGAGGCTGCTCCGGTATCTCCTCAAGGCGTACAGGCAGACTCTCCTTGTTGAGGAATTCATCCCCGGCAAAGAAATCGACGTCCCCATCATCGGTAACCAACCGAAGAATGCGTTCGGGGTAGTGGGCCTGACGCTCAAGAACAGGCTTGATTTGGGGAATGACTTCCTGACGTCAAGGATCGTCAGAGACGACAGGTACGGATTCAAGTATCCCCTGAAGGAGCCGTTCGTGCCCCAGGCAGAAAGGGAAGCCGTGAAGATGTACAACCTGCTCGAGTGCAGAGACTTCGGACGCATGGACATGAGGATTGACTCTCAGAACAGGCCATATCTGTTGGAGGTCAACCCGCTTCCGTTCTTGGGGAAGCACAGC
>Ga0187803_10000887_pt1 | contig 11710 bp, 10 predicted proteins | sample NC_wetland_sal_i_2_FD_132425 | JGI IMG/M metagenome (GOLD analysis project Ga0187803, IMG submission 132425) | Wetland sediment microbial communities from Neuse River Estuary, North Carolina, USA - Control_3 | ecosystem: Environmental > Aquatic > Freshwater > Wetlands > Sediment | place: USA...
AAGTCCCGATTCGCGGCCAGTCGGGATAGTAGTAGTAAACGCTGCCCGTCGTGCACTTGTTCGAACTGGGCAAACATGGAATCACCGAGTCCAGCTTGTACTCGTAGGCATACCACTTGGTGCTGCCTTTCGACAAGTCACTGGCTGAGCTTACGGCAATACACCACGCGTAGTGGGCGATACCGCTGACGTTGTACGCGACCCGCCGGTTGATCACAAACTCGTTGTCCAGCCGGTCAAACAGGATCTGCACATTGCCGGAGATATTGCGGCATTCTGCTTGGGTCGAGCTGGACCAGAGACCGACCGCCCCTTCCGGCAAGGCTGTGGTTCCACCTTTGGTGGTGAAGATGGGCTGACCCGTCACTTTGTCAAACGCTTGAACGTATTTCGGGTTCACCCACTCAAGCACCTGTGAATTCTTCCCCGCCAGCGTGGGCCCTACCGCAATGTTGCTGTCGACAAGCTTGTCCTGATCATAAAACTGATATTGCGTGCCAATGTTCTGTTGCGCGTCGATGCCTTCGATTTGACCGTTGCCCCAGGATCCGCTCTTGCAAGACGATGACTTGCACACTGCGTAATTTCCGTTGGTATGCTCCGCTACCTGAGCTGCCGTGGAGGGACCGCGAATTACTCCCTGCTGACAATCCCCCGACTGGCAAGTCTGCCCAAACGAATGCAGGCCGCCTAGCAGCACGACCACGAGCAAGCAGCTCTTGATGTACATTCCAGATTCCTCCCGGCACACGCCGTGACCACGGGGACTTTGTACCCGGTAACACGCCTTGGCATCCACCGGCTCTTAGCCGCCGACAGGCTGTGGTTGCGTGTGAGCCGCAGCCGCTTCCAAGACGCTGGGATATTCCCTCTCAGCCAGCTCGGCACCGAAATATTGCTCGAAGAGTTGCAACTGAGCGAGCGTCACCACATTCCTCCAACCTTGAACGGCCCACTTGCGCACGAACCACCCAACTACCGTTGTGCCTTGGGTCAACATCCGCGACCTCCGCGTCAGTATCCCGTGCTTCGGCTGGGCGGACTGCGAAAAACCAGTGGGGGATTGATTACCTAAACGCCAACAATGCCGCCCCGAACCAGGTCGAGGCAGAACCCTAAATAACCAACTTAACTATAAAGCACCAGGCTAAGAATTCCAAGGGGTGAAAGCTATTCAACGGATTGCGGGTCAACAGGGACCAGAATACCCATGTACGAAAGACTCCAGCTACTCCAGCCAAGCACCGCTGGCTTACGGGCCACTCTCGCCCAGGTATCATACATCCTGAGCTTGATAATAAGCTCGCCGCTCGCCCTTGGCCGAGCGGCGAATCTACCCGTTTCCAAGGACCGTCCGTTCGGGGCTTACTGGGCCGGCTTCTTGTGCTCCACTTTCATGGCCTCGTGCAGGTGCTTGAGGGCTTCATCGATGTTCTCAATCGCGGCGTGCTTGTGGCCTTCCAAGTCGTTGCTGGCATCGTGTAGCAGGAATTCCTTGGTCTCTTCCAGATGCTTAATCGCCTTTGCAATCTGGGGATGCGGGCTTCTTTCGCTTGCCATAGGCTTTTGTGCGTTTGCGGGCGCACCGCCCATCGCTTGTGCCATCAGCGACGGAGCAGCCAATGTAAACATCAAAACCGTAACCACGACTAAAGTAACTGCCTTGTTCCTCATCTATTCAATCCTTTCTTTCATCCGAGTTTGGCACGGAATCCGTGCTCGAAAGCCACACCGATTCTATCGACTTAACGCGACGAGCGTCAAACGCTTGCACTCGTCCGTTTAAGCGACACTTTTCATTCCTTCCGTTTGAGATGGGGTCTGCTGCCGCAGAGACTGCTGCGGGCCAAGCAGCCGCGCGTGATGAGGGCCGACGGTGTTGTGGATCTTTTCCCTATGGGCAGCTCGCGATTGAGCTTGTTCATTTCCAGCGAGCAGGGGGTAACCGGGTAGAACTCCTCCTCGTGTAGGTGCGGTTGTCGCGTTCGACGACACCGTTGAGTTTAGGAAAGCACGGGACAGCGCGAACAGGTGGAGGCCGCGCTGTTGGCAGGCCTGTTCGAGATCAGCGGCGAACTCGCTTCCGCCATCGTACCTGCACGGCTCGGTTGGGAAACGGCGTGCGGCGCTGCAAGGTATCGAGGATCAGTCTCGCACGCCCAACAGCCTAGCTGGCCACCAGTTGTTGCTTGACCTTGACCTTGATCTGTATCGGCGGAAGCTTCGGAGCCAAGCCGACGCATGCCCTGCAAACCGGGTGCATATTCTCTCCGTAGCCTTCGGTAGCGAACCCTAACCTGAGCTGCCGGTACGCTTCACTCCGCCAAATCTCTATTGGGCCGTCGTTTATATTGCCGAGCGCGAAGTCCGAGGAACGTATGCAGCAAGGCTTGACCTCCCCATCGTAAGTGACGATCATCGTATTCCACGGGAAAAAGCACGCAGCCTTTTTCTCCACCAGCCGTTTATTAAAGTTGCGTTCTTCTTCCTGGAAGGCCTGACCGGTGTAGTCCTCGACAAACTCCACCTCATCAAAACCCAGATCTTTGTATTCCCGGCGCACCGTAGGAATCTCGGCCCGGTTGTATTCAAAGATGACGAACTTCCAGATCAGGCGCGGACTCTTAGATTTGAGATCCCGCTTGGCCCGGGACAGGAGGCCAACATTCTTCCGCACCAGTTCAAAGTTGCCACCAATGCGATATTTCAAGTAACTCTCCTCTGTGGCCCCGTCCAGGGAGATGAACATCGCGTCCAGTCCGGAACTTACGATGTCTTCGGCGAACTCTTTGTCCATGGGAATCGAAAGGTTGGTGGGGAAGGTAGTCCCGATATTCTTTTCGTGGGCATACTTCACCAAGCTGGGCAGGTTGCGGTTGATCAGGGGTTCGCCGCGCAGACTAAAGCTGATACCGATCAGGGCATCCGCCAGCGGGTCAATCACCCGCTTGAATTCTTCCAGGCCCATTCTCATGGTGGGGTCGAATTGCTTCTTGTACACCGGATCGCGGTGCCGACATCCCGGACAAGCCATGTGACACAAGGGCGTCGGCTCGACCTTCAGGTAGAGAGGCAAGCTCCGCGGAGTCGGTGTCTTCACTCGCAACTCATAAAAATTCAGTGCAAGATTGGCGACCTTCTTCAAGGTCAGATGCGGAAGCGTGGTTCGAGCGTGCCGGCGATAATAATCGAACCGGTCAGTCTGAAAATTAATTGAGAACATCGGGCGATCCCCTCCGGGCGCAATTCTGCTTAAGGAACACTGATAGTGAAGATACGCAATCTATCCTCGGCAACCCCAGCATGCCGAAACTTGCTAACTATAGGTTATTATCGGCTTGCCTCACCCTCCTGTCAAGCGGAAAATGAAGCCGACATGTACACACTTTCCACTGAAAAGCAGCTCTTCCAAAAGAAAATGTCGTTGACAATTACGGATTTGCTTTATATCATTGACCTCAGTGCCGGTGGGGTGCTGAGGTGTGTTTCCTCCTGAAATTGGAGCATGGCGCAACCGGCAAGGAGACCGTATGATTGCCACTTCCCAGAGACCAAAACCCGCGAGCCCGCTCGCAAAGGTCTCTTCTCTGGCGAGCCGTGTTATCGAAGGATTGCCCTACCTGAAAAAGGACCTGGCCAGGCGTATTTCTCTCCGCACTGGCAAGGTGCTGGCAACGCCCACAACCTACTACATTATTTTCACCGGCCGGTGCAATCTGGCCTGTCCCTTCTGCGAAATTCACAAGCAGGTCGATCCGAAATTGTCCGATGAGGTGCTGTTCCGAATTGTACGGGAGGCCAGGGAGCTTTCCGGCACCGGATTCCATATCTCTCTGAGCGGCGGGGAGCCGACCGCATACGCGCCGCTGTTCGAGCTGCTGGAATTGAGTCAAAAACTGGGAGTGAATTTTGGGTTCACGACCAACGGGCTGGCGCTGACGAAGAAAAATGTCGAGCGCATCATTGCCGCTGATCCGTTCAACGTGAATGTTTCGATGGAATCCGTGGACCCGAAGATCAACGCCGCGCCGCGACACTTTCCCGATGGAACAAAACGGGTCCTGGCGGGGATCGAATGCCTAGTCGAAGAAAAACGGCGCACTGGCTCGCGCGCTTCGATTTTCGTTAAGACCACGATCCTGGAGCAGAACTATCGCACCATTCCCGACTTGGTGCGGCACTTTGGGAAAGACTCCGGAGTACAGATCAATTTCCAACCGTACAGCGGCGAGCAGGGGGCCCCGTTTTGGGTGCAGGATCTAGCCAAGCTGGCAGAGGTCATTGCCGAACTGAAGGCCTTGCGCCGGGAAGGCTACCCCATCGTGGGCAACGACCAAACGCTGGATGGGTTCTTCGAGTACCTAAAGGACCCCCCCATGGAATGGAAGACGAGATTCCTCGATCTTGGGGGAGCAAAGCGCAATTGTGACATCGGCCTGCGAACCATGTTCGTTAGGCCCAATGGGGACGTGTTGTTTTGCGGGTTTCTGAAAGAGGTGCTGGGCAACATTCATCAACAAACGCTGCCCGAAATGTACTATGGTGCCATCGCTGACAAGGAGCGCCGCACCATGGTTCACTGCAATATCGACTGTCAGAACACCTGTATCAGGCCTATTCCGCTGGCAGTGAAGGCAAAAGCTTTTCTCAAGATGGGGCGCCAGGCGAAAAGCCCCGCGAAGGACCTGGTCCAGATCAGGACGGCGAGTTAGGTTGGGTTGGCCGTAGCTTGCTATCCACCTGTCCTCAAGTGGCGTGGCCCGGCCCTCCCGCGGAGCGTCGGCCTGGTCGGTCCAAGTCCCAAGTGACTTTGGTAACCGGCTCGCCGGACGGCCGGACGCAGGGTAGAAAGCAATTAAGAGTTCCTCCTTCTGTGCTTTCTGTCTCTTGTAGCTTTTTGCAGAACCCCTTATACTCATTGCCAGGACTGTTTACGCACCGGCTGTACGCTGGGTCGTCCCCCGCATCGTCCCAAAAACAAAGGCATCCGGGACTGTCGGCCGCCGATGGTTCCGTTGGCAACCGTCAGCCTACTTCGGAGCGTAACCAGCCACAATTGCCCGCTAGCAACTTTGTGCGCACCGATCAGGCAACCGAGTTACGAATCAGATGAGCGTATCGACCAAAAACCAGAATCTGTGGCAAGGTTCCGTGGCCGTGCGCTCGGCCACAGCCTTGGGGGGCTTCGCTCTGCTTGGCTGGTTACTGAGCATGGCCTTCTTCCAGTTGTTCGCGCGCTTTGGGATTGCAGGGACTACTGCGCTGATAGCGGCCGTGCCGCTCGGGTTCGTCATCGGTGTTCGGGCTCTCCCCGAACTGTCCCGTGGCCTGCGCTCTTTGGGACGGAGCTTCGGCTGGCAAGAGTGGCTGTGGGCGCTGCTCTTCATCAGCGCCATGACTTTTGAAGTGGGCAATGCCCGCGAGGCAATGAATGCACCGCTGGCAAGTGACAAGTGGGTTGCTTTGCGGCTGGGGACGGAGTTGATCGTCACTCTTCTTCTGGCTTGGCGGGTGGTTTCCGGCAGCAACTCGCTGAAATACCTGTTTACCGGACTGCCTGGATTCATGGGCCTATATTGCCTGATCTCGTTGGTGTCGACGACCTGGTCCATCGTCCCCCTTTTCACTTTCTTCAAATCCGCAGAGTTTTCCCTTGACGTGGTCGCGGCGGCGCTCATCTTTGAATCCGCCGCCACCGCGGAAGACTATGTGAAGGTGCTGAATTGGACTTATATTGTGTACGCGTTCGAAACTGGCACTGCGTGGGTTAAGGCCGTGGTTTCCCCCGCTACTGCGTGGGATGAACTGGGACGGTTGTCCGGCACCTTTCCGATGATCGGTGGCAACGGCATCGGAACTACGGGAGCAATCCTGACGCTGGTGGGAATTAGCCGCCTCCTATCGCGCGCCGCAAGGGGAGGCAGTAGTCGGGCGTGGTACTGGGCCGTGATCGTTTTCGGAGTTGCTTCCATGTACGTCTCCCACACGCGTAACGCGTTCGCCGGATTTGTTCTGGGGCTCGCTGTCATTCTGATTCTGAGCAAACGGAAATGGTTTCTTTTTGCTCTCACAGCCTTTGTAACTCCTCTGCTCGCGCTTACTCCGATCGGCAACGTCGTCATGACCTACTTGCGCCGTGGCCAGGACGCTGACGCGATTCGGCGGTTGAGCAGCAGAACCGATTTTTGGGCGTATGCCTGGCGGCAGCTTAGCTATCACCCCTTCACCGGCCTGGGGGCATACGCCGGTGGGAGATTTGGCGTGCTGGAACCGCTCGGCAAGCTCGACATGGGGTATTTACACAGCGATTGGGTGGAAACCCTCGTGGGTACGAGCTTCTGGGGAGTTTTGGCCTTGGCGGCGGCGGTCATTGGAACCGGTTGGTTCCTGCTCCGGGGCAGTTTCTCGCCGCGGTTGAACGCGTTGGAACGGGACCTCACTGTGGAGTGTGCCGGAGTCATGGCGATGATGACCCTGCATTCATTCTTCAACAATGAACTCGCCTGGCATCCTCCGCTCATGTTCTTAGCCCTCCTGGGCTATGCTGAGCTGCTTCGGCGCAAGCTCAAGACTGCGGAAAGTGCATCTCCTGCGCGGGCCCAAGGAAACGGTGATGCTGAGTTTCAGCTCGCCTAGCGGCCCGGCCGGAATACCGTAACGATTACGGGAAACAGTCTCTCGCGGACCACAAGAGTGGTCTCTCGTTTCGGCAAAGACTGGGTGGGCACCCAGCGCATAGCGTTTCTTTCCGCGTCACTAGTGCATTATTTATGCAGACATCAATAACACGCCTCAGCGGCCAACAGGGAGAGGCGCTTGAGCCGAACTAACATCCACCTCTGACGCACTCGGATAGCCCAGCTGAGCCAGGTCCGCACCTACGGATTGCTCGAAACGTTGCAACTGAGCGGGCGTCAATACACTCTTCCAACCTTGAACAGCTCCTTTGCGCACGAACCGCCCGCCTTCGGTTGTGCTTTGGTACAACTTGCGCGACTTCACTTCCTTGGCCCGCATCTGATCGACAGAGTTGTTGGCTAGCGCCGCCCGGATCTGCTCCGCCCCGGCCTGCGCGCCGACAAATTGCACCATCCGGGTCAATGATTCCTCAGGATTTCGCCGCAAATCCTCGAACTTGACCACCAGAAGCTTCCCCGCCTGCGCCAGCGGACTGTCCAACCAGGAACGAACATGACGACCCCAGGCTCCGTAGTTATGAAACGTGCCTTTCAGAAATGCGGCCAAGAACTCATCCATATCCGGGTCGGCAATTCCCAGTTGCGTGCTGCGGGCAAACGTGGAGAGAGCTACGTCCCGCGGATCACGAACAATGTATATGGCCTTCCTGTATTCCTTTCGCCACGGTTCGTGCGTTTTGATCAAACGCCCGCGATCAGCAAAAAGCGGCAGCCCCTTGCGGTGCCATTTCAACTCGGGAATGACGTCATCTACGTTGTCGAAATCAATCGATTTTCCCGCCAGCGCCTCGCCCAGCACGAACCGTAACCAGGTATTCCCGGAGCGTGGGTAAGAAGCCAAGAAGACATCGCTCTCCCTTAAACCACGATGCCGAACCCAAATGACCGGCCGCCGTATGGGGGACTTCGCAAGCTTAGCGCGGAACCTTCTCATCCTTGTATTTGCCATGACTCCTCGCAAAACGGCACCCTGTAAACGGCGCCATCTGTTAGATCGTGCATGCAAGACGAGGCAAAGCTTGCTTGCCCAACCTCTTGCTTGAACAACCACGATTCATCTGAAATTTTGGGGGAATTCCAAAACTTGTGGGTCCTCGCTACGCCGGCCCGGCGTTTGGCTCGGCGTCTCCCTTCTGGAACGGACCGCCTTGGGCGTCTCCAGTTCCAGATCCACTGTCTGTCGCAAGAGCAAACATGCCGGTGCTTTGGTCCGGAACGGCGGCCAGTAATGGTACGTTCAAGACAGCCCGCACCTCGCTCGGTGTCCGGAAGGATGGATCCAGGTGCTCCAGCGTGAAAACCATGCCTGCCGTGGCTGCGAACGCCAGAATGGTCGCAAACATACCCAGCATCCATGGTGATTGTGCCGGGTAACTTGGAACGGCCGGCTGCTCTGCCACTACCAAGTTCAGGATCTTGTTCTGGTCCAAGGCGTCGCCAATACGGGCCTCCTCACGCTTGCGGGAGTACAGAAGATAGTTCTCTTCCGCAGTTTTCGCCGTACGCAGCAGATCTTGCTGCTCAATGCTGTCGGCATCCAGCTTGCGCGCGCTGTCCATGGTCTGGCGGATGATGGTCTCGGTCTCGGTGGCCTTGGCCCGGTAGCCACGAAGATCGGCCTTGGCCTTCGCCAATTCTCCCTGGATCCACACGTAAGCGGGGTTCTGGTCCGTGGTCACGTCACCCAACTGTTTCTCGCCGGCGATCGCCGCCTTGGTCGACTCAATTTCCCGCTCCAGTTCTTTGAGCGGAGGATAATCGGGCTGATACTTGGAAGCCATATCGCTGCGCTTCAAGTCCAAGGTCAGGAGCGCGGACTTCATCTGTTGCAGTACCTGGCCAGCGTCGGCTTCCCGCATCTGCGTGGTCAGCCGCGGCGGCGTGGTCTTCTCAAGTTGCTCCAAAGACGCAATGCGGTTCTCCGTCTCCGCAATCGATTGTTTGGTTTGGCCCAGGTTGTAATTAAACTCGTTCAACTTCTGCAGCGTGTAATCCCGCGCCAAGCTCGGATTCGCCGTGCCATCTTCTTTCGGGAATTCCTTCAGTCGTTGTTCGGCCGTCTGCAATTGCTCGCTGGCGCTTCTCGCCTGCTGATCAAAAAACTCCAGTTGTCCCGGGGATCGGTGCAGTTCGCGGTTCGCTTCCAGGTACACCGCGCTCAAGGTTTCCAGCACCTGCGCGGCCAGAGCCGGCTCTGGCGCGGTATAGGTAATACGAATAATGTCGGTCTTGGGCAGCGCCTCGATCAGCAGATTCGAGCGCAGAGAAGCCAACGCCAAATCAACCCGTTGTTGCGGTGTCCGACGCCGGTGCAGCAAACCCCAACCGCGGGGCTTATCAAGCCCGCGCTGGGCCACAACTTTGCGCAGCACATCGTCGCTCTTGATCAGCTCCACCTCCGAGTTCATCTCTTCTTCCGCCACCGAGGGCTGAACCATCATGGGCTGGTTCTGTTCGGCACTAACCACCGGGTCGACGCGCTGCCGTTTGACCAAAATCTTGGTCTCCGCACGATATTCCGGCGTGAGGATGACATACCCAATTGTGCCTAAGAGAACCCCGAAAAAACACAACACCGCCGCGCGGCGGCGGCGGAAGCCCATCGCTACAACATCGCGCAACGTCCAGGACAGTGCGACCCGGTTGCGGCGAACCACTAATTCTTGTCCTTCCATGATCGGCAAACTCCTTTAGGACATCACCTAGATCGGGGGAATCATGTTAAACCCATACGAGGGGATGAACTGCTGGATCTTCGAGACCGTATTCTTGGGCACATAGATCATGTCCCCTGGCCTCAAGTGCAGGTCCTCCGCCAAGTTTCGGCTGTTCTCCATTTTCTTCACGTTCAGCAGCTTCGCTTCGATCCAATCGTCGTTGACTCGACGGTACAACACTACCTGCGAATGTTTGGCCGAGTTCTGGAAACCACCGGCAATCGCCACCGCTTGAATCACCGTAGTATCGCCCTGGAGATCATACTTGCCTGGGCGCGCCACCTGGCCATCGGCGATGAAATAGGGTTTTTCAAAATCCTTCAGCAGAATAGATATGCGCGGATTCGAAAGAACGGAATTGTACGCCGTACGGATCTTCTCCGTCAGTTCTGCAACCGTCAACCCGGTGGCGTAGATCTCCCCTGCCTCGCGCAGCACCACAAAACCATCGGGCAGCACCGTGAGGCTTTGATTGAACTCGGGAGTGAACTCAAACATCAGGTCGAAGCTGTCGCCCGGCCGCAGTTTGTAGCGCGGATACCGTTCAGAAAAGGTGGGCGTATTCTTGTCACTCGTCATCGAGGACGCTTTCGGAGGCGGGCTCTGCACCCCTGCCGTCCCTGTGGTTTGACCTGCAACCGGTTCCTGTCCGGTCGCGCCGCATGTCCAAAGCAACGCAACCACTACGGACCACCAAACTCGCTTCATGAACGCTCTCCAATTGGCGCGACCGCTACCTCGCGCATCGCTAAACTGTGCTTTCAGCCGCGTTCGGTATCTCGTGGGTTTCGGCTGAGCGTAGCTGCAAGAAACCACTTGGGGGATTGGGTACCTTAACGCGAAGCCATCCCGCCTCGAATCAGATCGAGGCCGACATTGAAATAACAGCCTTAAGTATAGACCATTAGGCCAAGGATTCCAAGGGGTGAAAAGTGCTCCAGGATTGATGGTTACCGGAGCCCAAAATACCCATGTACGAAAGACTCTAGCAGCCGCAAGAAAACAGCAAGGAGTGTTGCACGGTGTGAGGCGAAAATCGACAGGTCCCGCCGGAATCCCATCGACAATCTTAGCCCTGAATTCCGTTCTAACCTCCAACCCGTATACAATGCTTTCGGTTCTCGAAGTCAAAGAAGAAATGTCAGTTTCCATCAAGTGGGCCGCCTCAACGGGGCTTTTTCATTGACAATCACGCTTTGTTTTTATATGGTTCGTTCCCAGTCCCGGTGGGGTGTGACTCGTATTTCCTGTGAAACTGGAGCATGGCGCCAGCCGGTAAGGAGACGTTATGACTGCCACTTCCCAGAAATCAAGATCCGTGAGCCCCATAACTAACGTCTCTTCCCTGATGGGCCGTGTTGTCTTGACATTATGTCGTTCCTGGATTCCTTCAAGTCGCTGAGACATCCCAAGGTGCGGCTGGCATGGATGGTTGCCTTGGCCGCCGACGCGCTCCAGATTGCCGCCCTGCCGCTGTTCGCCGAGGGCGCGCTCTCGCCCGCCGACAGCATTCTGGATGTCGTGGTTGGGATCATCCTGGTACGTCTGTTGGGTTGGCATTGGGCATTCCTGCCAACGCTGGCGGCCGAGCTGATTCCCGGACTTGATTTGTTCCCTACTTGGACTGCCGCGGTGTGGTTTGTCAGCCGCCAGATGGGGGCGGAGACGCTCGCTGCGTCGCAGAAAACCCAGTACGCTGACAGCAGCAATTGGTCCAACCCACCCGAGCCGGAGATCCTGCCTCCTGATCCGACGCTGCGAAGGGAATGAGAGACGGGCCTGGATCTTGGCGCTGGGTCCGAAAGCCTTCTCCAACCACCCCTTACTGGCTCCGATTGGGATTGCCGTGAGCAACCATGGGCAGAATGCCGGAATCCTCGCCCTTCTTCTGCTTCCGGCCCTTCTTCGGCTTGCCGGGACCTTTCTCGATGACGTCGGCTAGTGTCCTGTTCTCCAGAATTTTCGCGGCGGCGTCGCGGACTTCCAGAAACACGCGGTAAAGCGCGGAATGTTCGGCGTCCCGATCGATCAGGTCACGGAGCTGTTGGGCATCGCCGAACGGCGCCAGCGGGCCGTCAACCAAGCGAATGATCTCGCTCAACTGGATTTCCGAGGGAGAACGCCGCAATTGGTAACCACCCTTGGCCCCGCGAACGCTTTCGACGATTCGGGCATTCTTCAGTTCGAGCAGGATGAGTTCAAGAAACTTTTCCGGCAGCCCTTCTTCATAGGCGATGTCGCGGATACGGATCGCGCCCTCATCGGCGTGGCGGGCCAGCATCATCATGGCCTGCA
>Ga0187803_10000888_pt1 | contig 11709 bp, 8 predicted proteins | sample NC_wetland_sal_i_2_FD_132425 | JGI IMG/M metagenome (GOLD analysis project Ga0187803, IMG submission 132425) | Wetland sediment microbial communities from Neuse River Estuary, North Carolina, USA - Control_3 | ecosystem: Environmental > Aquatic > Freshwater > Wetlands > Sediment | place: USA...
CCAGGTCTCTCACTTGCAGAAGCGTGGGGCGCGGGGCAGAACCACGCCGCGAAACCGCGCGGAGCCGCGCGAGGAATTCCTCAAAAGAAAAGGGCTTCGTCATGTAATCGTCGGCGCCGATGTCGAGCCCTTTCACGACGTCCGGCACGGTGTCCCGGGCGGTAAGAACCAGGATCGGTGTTTCGTTCCCGTTCTTGCGCAAGCGCCGCGCGACCTCGAAGCCATCGATCCCCGGCAGCATCAAGTCCAGCACGATGGCGTCGTATTCGAGGGCCTGGGCCATTTCGAGCGCGTCGCGGCCGTCAAAGGCCAAGCTGACGGAATGGTTTTCTTCCTCCAGGCCTTTCTTAAGCAACTCCGCCATTTTCTTCTCGTCTTCTACGATGAGGACGTGCATCGGTGGCATACTCCTATCAAAGCACAGCAACCTGAAAATGTACTGAAACGGCCTCCCTTTTATTCTAGGCTCTCCCCGCCACGCATGGAAAGCGATCGTAAAGGGTGACACAAGACAAATCGACACGCTGATGAATTTGGGATTTTCACCATTCGTTCAGATTGATTTGGTAACGTATTCCGAACAGGGGCCTTGAGATCCAGCCGGAGGATCAATGAATCGGTGGAAGTTGTTTTTTCTCGTCCTGATTACGATAGCTGCGCTCGGAGTCGTATACGGTACGGCTGTAATCCGGCGCGGATTCAGCGCCACGGATCAGCCGTCTACTGTAGAGAAAGTCATGGCGCGGACCGTGCGGAATCTGGGCATTCCGCGAAACGCGAGGGATGAAAAAGATCCGTGGACCGCGACTCCCGCGTTGCTCGACGAGGCGCGTGAAGATTTCACGGCACACTGCGCGGGCTGCCACGGCAAGGATGGTGACGGACAGTCGGGGATCGGCCAGAATCTCTATCCTAAGGCGCCGAATTTGCGACAGCCCGAAACGCAAAACCTCACCGACGGTGAAATCCATTACATCATTCAGAACGGCGTGCGGCTATCGGGAATGCCGGCGCTTGGAAATCCGCACAGCGGGCAGGATGACAACAGCGCCTGGAAGCTGGTCCTCTTTATTCGTGCGATTGGTATGACAACGCCCCAGGAAAAAGCCGAACATGGCGCAACGGCCGCCTCCGCGCACTACGTCGGTTCCGCCGCGTGCCAGAAATGCCACGCGGAGATTTACAATCGCTGGAAGAAAACTCCGATGGCCAACGTCGTCCGCGATCCTCGCGAACATCCGGACGTGATCCTTCCCAATCTCGCAACAAACAATGTGAGCCCGAAATTTACAAAAGACCGGGTGGCGTTCGTCTACGGCAGCATTTGGAAGCAGCGCTATTTCACCAAAATCGGTGACGACTATTTTCCCGAGCCCGCGCAGTGGGACGTGAACAACAAGGCTTGGCGCCCCTATTTTGTGCCGAGAGGGGGCGACTGGTGGGAACCGTTCTATCCCCCCGACAACATGAAGCGGCCTACGGGCCCGACGTGCGACGGCTGCCACTCGGTGGATTACAACATTCAGACCAGGCAGGTTGCAGAATGGAATGTCGGCTGCGAGCGCTGCCACGGTCCTGGGAGCGCCCATGTGGATCACGCCGCGCGCGGCAATATTCTAAATCCGGGACGCATGGACGATGTCAGCGCTAGTGACACATGCATCCAGTGCCATTCGCAAGGGCGCCCGCTGACCAATCCCATCGAAGGCAAATATTACGACTGGCCGGTCGGTTACCGTGTAGGACTGAATCTGCGAGATTACTGGCAGCTCGAAGACCACAAGCTCGGCGAGCTGAGTTTCACGCATTTTCCCGACGGCACGGCGCATAAAAATCGGATGCAGGGGAACGATTTCGTGCAGAGCGTAATGTACCGGCGCGGAGTGACGTGCATCGATTGTCACGACGTGCACGGCACAAAGAATTACGCGCAACTTCGGAAACCGGTGAACGAAATTTGCCTCGATTGTCATGGACCCGGTTCCCGGAACGGGCCGCGAGAGGCAACGCTCGCGGAACACACGCATCACAAGGATGGGTCGGCGGGCAGCGCCTGCGTGGCATGCCATATGCCAAAAATTGAGGCGGAGATTCCCGGCGTCTTCGTACGCGCGCACACGTTCGCCTTTATCGCTCCGGCCATGACGGACAAATACAAAATTCCGAATCCGTGTACGTCCTGTCACATGGACAAGACTGTCGCGTGGGCGGCCGACACCATGCGTAACTGGGCTGGTGAATCGCCGTGGAGAATGGAATAGAATCTCCGCAAGTTCTTAAGGTTCCATTCAGGTTGGGAAGATAGGATCGTTGGCAATAGCAGCCGTTCCATCTGAAACCAAGTTTGTTTCAATGACTCGGGGGTAGTTGAGTGCCATCTATATCGCGTATACGCCTTGAAGGATTCACCGTGAAATTCTTGATCGCTACACTGGCTCTGTTGCTATTTTTGGGTCCACCAGCGAACGCGCAAGTGGCCGGGGGCGCGATTACCGGCACGGTGTCGGGTGAGTCCGGCTCGGCGATGCCGGGAGTTAACGTCTCGGTGAAGGAAGTGACTACGGGTCAGTCCCGAAGTGTCACAACAAATACGGCGGGACTCTACAACGTGCCCGACCTATCCGCGGGAACTTTTGAGATGACGGTTTCGGCGACCGGGTTCCAGACCGAAGTTTGGACAAGCATTACAGTGACCGCAGGCGTCGAGCGCGTTCTGAACATCGTAATGCATGCGGGTGACCCGCAGCAGGTGTTGCGCATCGTAGCGCCTCCCGCGCTTGTGAGCGAGCCTTGCCCCTCAACCTGCGGAAGCGCCAACTCGTCAACCGTGCGCGATACCCCTCTGAACGGACGCGACTGGGCGGCACTGGCGACGTTGCAGGCGGGAGTCTCCTCCGTGCAGAACGGCAGCGCGTCAGGCGGCGGCAACATGGATCGCGGTTTCGGCGCCGCCGTCAGTATTTCCGGATCGCGTCCGGATGAGAACGCATATATTTTGGATGGAGTCAGCATCAACGACTATGCGAACGGAGCGCCGGGAAGCGTTCTCGGCGACAATTTGGGAATCGATGCGGTGCAGCAGGTGGCGGTGCTTGGCAGCAATTATCCGGCGGAGTACGGACGCACGTCCGGCGGCGTTATCAGCGTTGAAACCGCCAAGGGGTCAGACGCGTTTCACGGTTCGGTCTACGAATTCCTCCGCAACAGCGCTCTCGACGCCCGGAATTTCTTTGATCCCGCGAAGATCCCTGGCTTCAAACGTAATCAATTCGGTGGTTCAGGTGGCCTCCCGATCAAAAAGGGCCGCACGTTTATCTTTGGAGACTATGAAGGTCTGCGGCAGTCGCTGGGCGTGACGACCGTCGATACGGTGCCGTCTCCCGCGGCCCGCAGCGGACTGCTCACGTTCTCCGATCCCTCGCAGTTTCCATCCAACTGCGCCTCTACCGCCGTAACCAATCAGTGTCAAGTAGCTGTGGATCCGCAGATCGCGAAGTTCCTTGGCGCGATGTTCTTCCCGCTGCCGACGGACCCCGTGCAGGCGGGCAGCAACGTCGGAATCTTCCGGTTCTCCGCGCAGGAAATCACGACCGAAAATTACTTCACGACTCGTCTTGACCATAAGTTCACGGACCACGACAGCATCTACGCGACATACATCCGGGACAATTCCACGACGGTGCAGCCCGGGACTTTTGGCGAATTGTATTCCGACCTCGTTTCCAACCGCCAAGCCGCGACGATTCACGAGCAGCACATCTTCAGCCCTAATGTGCTCAACGTTGCGCAAATCGGAGCCACTCGCGCCGTGGGAATCCAGGGCAAAGTCGACCACATCGCAAGCGCGTATCAGTCCGTGATGACGGACCATCAATACGCGTTCGAGCCGGGAGGCTACGCCGGCGACATTCAGAGCATTCCGGGGGTCACCAGCTTTTTGGGCGCTCCGACGGCGGAAGGGTACATCCCATCGAGCCGCGCGCTGTATTGGACAACTTATCAAGCCGGCGACTACGTGGCCGTCATTCACGGGATCCATTCGATCAAGTTCGGCGGCCAGTTTGAGCGAATGCAGGATAACGAAGTATCCGCCAGCAACATCAACGGCCTTTTCCGCTTTGATTCCCTGGCGCAATTCCTGACCAATGAGCCGTCCCTCTTTTCGGGAACGGGAACTCCGCTGCCGCTCGATATCGGAATTCGCCAGACGCTGTTTGGGGCTTTCGTTGAAGACGACATCAAGCTGCGCAAGACGCTGACGGTGAATGCCGGGCTTCGCTACGAAATGGTGACTGTGCCGAGCGAATCGCACGGCCTCACGACGGTGCTGCCCAGTTTGGGATTTCCGAATCCGCCGGCGCCTTCCGCGGAGCCGATCTGCGGCGTGAACGCTCCGGGTTGCTCAGGCACGGGCCCGCTTTTCAAGAATCCCACACTACGGAATTTTGAGCCGCGCCTCGGATTTGCGTGGAACCCGCGCTCGGGAAAGACACTCCTTCGAGGCGGAGTTGGGATTTTTGATGTACTCCCGCTGCCCTATGAATTCACACTCACTTTTCAACGAGCCGCCCCGTTCACGCGAACCATTGTGGGCGTAAATCCGCCGCCGGGTTCGTTCACAATGGACCCGGTAGCGGGATCGCTGGCCTATCAGCAATTCCTCGGACAACCAAACACGAATCTTGCCTACTACGCCGATCCGCAGCCGAAGCGCGACTACGTGATGCAATGGAACCTGAGCGTGGCGCGAGAGCTGAGTTCCACGCTGGCGCTGACGGTCGGATACGTGGGATCGCGAGGAGTCCACCTGCCCTATCGCGTGGACAACATCGACATGGCAATTCCCACGATTACCTCCGCGGGCTACATGTGGCCCTGCGGACCGGACGGCAACGGCAACGCCTGCGCCGCCGGCTTCCTGCCGACTGGTACACAAGCCTCGCCGGCGCCGAACAGCAAGCTGAATCCGAATTTCGGCCGCATCAACGCCACGCTCTGGCAAGCGAATTCGTTCTATCACGCCATGCAGGTGGATCTGGCCAAGCGCGTGAGCCACGGCATCCAGTTTCATGCCGCCTACACTTTCGGCAAAAGCATCGATACGCTGTCCGCGTCCGAAGCGGATGACTCGTTTCCGAACGGCCTGTTCAATCAGATCTTCTTCGACCAGCGCACGACGCGCGGACTTTCGGATTTCAACGTCGCGCAGAACCTGGTCCTGAGCGCCACGTGGGAGATTCCGGGGCCGGCCAAGGGCTCCCGGCTTCCGGAGTGGGCTTTTGGCGGGTGGCAGCTCGTCGGTTTGTATAAGGCGAGTACTGGCCAGCCCTTCACGCCGATTATGGGCGGAGATCCGGTCGGGTCGCTATTAGATGAAACGGGAGAAGTGCCGAGCATCGTTCCCGGCTGCGATCCGATCAACAAGAATTTTAAAAAGGATAGTACTCCCATCTACGTCAACAATAATTGTTTCGCACTGCCGACCGTGCCGACCGCGTCTTTGGCGTCGCTGTCTTATTCGTGCGTTCTCTTTGCCGGCGCCGCAGTGCCTCCGCCGACCGGCCAGACGTACTGCGCCAATCTCCGCGGCAATCTTGGCCGCAACACCGTCATCGGCCCGGGACTTTCCAAGCTGGATTTTTCCGTCTTTAAGAACAACCACATCCGCCGCATCTCGGAAAATTTCAACGCACAGTTCCGCGCAGAGATTTTCAATATTTTTAATCGCGCGAACTTCGGCTCGCCCACCGATAACTTGGCCGTATTCGATAAAAATGGCGTGCCGCAAACCCAGACCTCTGGACTTTTGGATTCCACGCAGACCACCTCCCGCCAGATTCAGTTCGCGCTGAAATTAATCTGGTAATCGGCACCCGGGAACGCCATTCTTCTGAATGGCGTTTTACACATCGCCCGCAGCGGCGGGGAGTTTGGCGTTCCCGGGTTCCATCGGAAACAGTTTTCACACACGAAACTCGCCGACCTGAAATCTGCACACTTCCTTATTCCCGGTTATAATAAAAACAGGTTTTCTAAACGTCGGAGCGTCGGAGCAAAGATTCCGGGGACACTTCCATGCAGGACTGGCTGCCAAGATCGATTTCTTGTTTGAAGGACTATAGCTGGCACAAATTCGCCGCGGACCTGCTCGCAGGAGTGACGGTGGGCCTCGTGGCGCTGCCGCTGGCGATGGCGTTTGCGATTGCTTCGGGCGTTGCGCCGCAGGCGGGATTGTATTGCGCCATCGTCGCGGGGTTCCTGATTTCCGCGCTAGGCGGATCGACGACGCAAATCGGCGGACCCACGGGCGCGTTCGTCGTGGTCGTGTACGGCATTGTGGCGCGGTACGGCCTGGACGGTTTGTTTATGTGCACGCTCATGGCGGGCGTGCTGCTCGTCATTCTGGGGATTACGGGCCTGGGCACCGCGGTGAAATATATTCCCCGCCCGGTAGTGGTGGGATTCACGAACGGCATCGCCGTCATCATCGCCAGCACGCAGATCAAGGATTTTTTCGGCCTCAAAGTCGAGAAGGTTCCCGGAGAATTCCTGGCGCGCATGGAAACTCTCGCCCAGAATTTTCGGACTCTTTCGCCACTAGCCTCGCAGTGTTCGCTTTAGTTCTGATTTTGATTTTTATGCGCTATGTGAAACGCGTTCCGGGATACATCGTCGCGCTGTTCGCTGGCACGGCGCTCGTGGTTTTGCTGAAATTGCCCGTGGAAACGATTGGAACGCGTTTCGGCGGCATTCCGTCCGGTTTCCCGGGAATCAAGATTCCGCAGTTCCGGGCTGATTTGCTACGTCCCTTGATTGCTCCCGCGATCACGGTGGCGATGCTCGGCGCGATTGAATCGCTCATGTCCGCCGTCGTTTCCGACCGCATGAGCGGGACCAAGCACAATCCCAACGTGGAGCTCGTCGGACAGGGCGTCGCCAACATCATGTCTCCGCTCTTTGGTGGATTGCCCGCCACTGGCGCGATTGCGCGAACGGCCACGAACATCCGCTCCGGAGCGAAAACGCCCGTCTCGGGAATGATCCACGCGTTGACGCTGCTGGCGATTGTGCTGTTCGCCGCGCCAATGGCTCGATTCATTCCGCTCTCGGTTCTGGCGGCGATCTTGCTCGTCGTCTCTTACAACATGGGGGAATGGAGCGAAATTCCGGAGCTTCTGAAACTCACTCCTCTTGAGATTGGCACGTGGCTCGTCACCTTTGCCCTCACCGTTTTTGCGGATTTGACGGTGGCCGTCGAAGCGGGAATGATCCTCGCGGCCCTCGTGTATATCCGAAAAGTCACGGCCACGACCACCGTCTCGCAAGTCACCGACGAGTATCTCCGCGAAGGGCAGGTTCACATCCTGCAGCACAAGGAAATTCCGTCTTACGTGACCATCTTCCGCATCCACGGCCCTTTTCTTTTTGGCGCCACGGACAAGGTCGAAGAAATCGTCCGCAAACTTCCGGAACTGCCCCCGATCGTCGTGCTCCGGCTCCGCAACATGACAGCCATCGATGCCACTGGATTGCAAGCCCTTGAGGAACTGGCCGACATCGTGCATCAATCCGGCCGCGGCCTGATCCTCTGCGGCGCGCGTGAACAGCCCGCCCGCCTGATGCACCAAGCCGAATTTGAGGAACATGTTGGAGCAGGGAACATCAGCCCGAGCATCTCGGTTGCCTTGGAACGCGCCAAGGCCTTGTATGAGGAGATGGAGCAGCGAAATCTTCAGGCTGTGGGCCAAGACGGCCAGCCCGCTTAATACCTAAGCAGGCGAAGGTGCGAATATTTCGAGTAAGGAAATGAAGCGGGGACTCAAGTGCAGGGACTCACTCTCCTGTTTCAGGAGCTGGTGAGGATCAGAAGCTGTTTTCAGCGCATAGCGCAGGTAAGAGATCCGCATAAGTTCGATGGCATGTCCGGCATCATTTCCGCCGCGAATCTTAAAAGTAGTCCAGCCAGAGTTAGGAACCCAGCGGTGTTCTTCAGCCTGACCCTCCTCCAGCAGCGCGTTGCGGAAGGCACGCGGAAATGGGATATCAACCGTTCCGTCTGTGTGCATATGTCCGATCTCTGCTTTCCCGAATCTGAATTCTTTGCCTCCGAACCGATGCGAGTGAACTGAGACGTTGGGCCAGGAAGAAATTTCATCCGCCAGTCGATTTAGGTAGTTCATCTTCTTATCCCCTTATGTGATTGGATGATCCCGCGTCAACAATGGAATCAGCGGCGGAATCCATCACGCACACATTTTGATTATCATCCGCTCCATTAGGGCGATCCAATTCCCCGCGGGACCTTGAAATTCTCCAAAGTAGAGCAGGCGGGCGAACTGAGAGAGCAGGCCAACAACGCCGGCCACCAGCAACTCCGTGTCGGCATCCTGCCCAACGACGCCCTCTGCTTTTCCGTTTTCGAAAACCTGGCGCAGCAAACCGCCTAGACTGCGCTCGCGCAACTCGGGCGACAGGGATTGCCAAAAGCGGCGGGTGTTTTCGGTGGCATAGAGAAATGCGTCGAGGTCTTCTTCCACAATTCGCCTGTACGCACCCAAGAGCGCCTGGAGATTGTCGTCAAACGGGCGTTCCAATTGGATGGCCTCCTGAAGCTCGTCCGTCACTCGCACGTAACACTGCTTGAAAAGGTAGAGAGCGAGTTTGTCCTTCGTCCGGAAATATTTGAAGATGGCGGGATTGGAGTAACCCGCTTGCGCCGCGATTTGGCGGGCTGTCGGGTCTGATGGTCCGTGGCGGACGAAGAGAGAAAGGGCCGCCTTGAGAATTTCCCGCTTGGAGGCCGGATCGCTTTCCAGGACAACAAAAGATTTTTTTTTTCGGCGTCGCAGCGTCTTCTTCATTCCTCTCGCTTCCTCGCCAGTCGCATTTGCTGCCATAAATTAACGGGTATCGCCCGCTTTGACCAGCGCCACAGAAAAATCCAGGGCCGCGAGTTTCGCTTGACCGCGGCACGATTCGGGTGATAGCGTTCGCCCAACACTGGGTGAGCGCCTGCTCACTTGAGGAGAATAACTCATGACTCCCATCACGCGACGCGAATTTGTGCAAGGCGCGGCTCTTGCACCCCTGGGCCTCACTTCCCTCGGCGCTATGGCGCAACAAACAGCGGCGGGACCCGGCGATCGATTCGATATTGTCGTGGCGGGAGCGGGGCACAACAGCCTCGTCACTGCGGCTTACCTGGCCAAGGCGGGATACAATGTCGTTGTTTTGGAGGGGCGGCCCGTCATCGGCGGAGGGGCCAAAACCGCGTCTGCAACGATGGTCGGGTTCAAAGACGATATGTGTTCCACCGGCCATACCGGTATTCAGGATAATCCGATGTTGAAAGAACTCAGCCTTCAGGATTACGGGCTGGAGTATCTCTTTCCCGATCCGTTCTTCCACATGCCGTTTGCCGACGGAAGTTCGCTCACGATGTGGCGCGATTTCGACCGCACCGCCGCGGAGTTTGGCAAATTTTCAAAAAAAGATGAGGCCGCCTTTCGGCGCATTTACGCGGAGTACATGGCTTTCAGGCCAGTGATCGAAGCGAATCAGTTCCTGCCGGTCGGATGGGGAAAGCCGCTGAACGAACTCATGGCAGGAGTTCCGCGCGCGGGATTGTGGCAGCGCCGCATGGCGATGTCCGCCTGGGACAACATTTGCGATAACTACGAGGACGAACACACCCGGAATTTTCTAGTCACCCTGGCGCTGCTGGGCCCTCTGACTGATCCGATCTATCCGGGGACGGGGATGGGGGCCTTCGGAACCGCAGCCCTGATGAAGTGGGGCCGCCCGTGCGCCAAAGGCGGCGCCGGCCAACTGACGCAAGCGCTGGCGCGATTCATCGAAGCGCATAACGGCGTGGTCGAAGTCAACAAGCCCGTGACGCGGCTGATCATCGAAAACAATAAATGCACGGGAGTGGAATGCGCCGACGGCAGTACTTTTCACGCTGACAAGGCAGTAGTCTCGACCATCCACATCAAGCAACTGGTGAACATGGCGCCGCGCGAGTTGTGGGGCCAGGGCTTTCTGGATGGCGTGGATACGTGGAAAGAAGAACAGGGCTCCATCTTCGCCGCGAATTACGCTTTGAAGGAGGCTCCGAAGTATGGCGGCGCAATGCTGGCGACCGCAGCCTTCTTTTCGCCGAACCCGACGCGCGTTTTGCAAAACGGCTTCGACATCGGCGTCGGCAATGTCAATTTCGACGAGCCGCCGATGCTGGCCGAAACTTTGACTGTGACCGACCCTTCGCGCGCGCCTGCGGGAATGCACACCCTCAAGCTCATGACTTGCCAACCCTACAGCTTGAAAGAAGGGCCCGAGCACTGGGATCAGATCAAGAAACAAATGGCTGATGCGCAACTGAAATATCTGCGGCGCTTCGCGCCCAATCTGACGGACGACAAGATCCTGGGAGAGTTCCTCCAGTCGCCGCTGGATATCGAGCGCATGAACCCCGCTTTCTGGCGCGGCAGCGTGCACGCAGGCGCCGCCGGCCCCTCACAGTCGGGCGCAATGCGTCCGGTACCCGGCTGGGCGCAACATCGCATGCCCATCAATGGCCTGTATCAGACAGGGTCCTGCACCGCTCCCGGCGGCGGCATTTCCGGGGTGCCGGGACGAAATGCGGCGATGGTCATGCTCAAGGATTTCGGCACCAGCATCGAGCAAGTAGTGAGCAAGCCCGAAAGCAAAAAGGGATAAATGAAAAAACAAATCTTGAGGAATCCCTGGAGAAAATACTGCAAGCAACGGGAGATATGCTGGTGACGAGAAGAAAAAGAATCTTCGCCATCTTCGCCGTGGGGCCAATCCTGGCGGTTCTTTTCACTGCGCTAAGCGTGCCGACTCTAGCACAAAGCATCCAGCAACCGCCGGTGCCGAACAACCCGGTTGTTCCCGCGCCGCCTGTTCAGCCGATCCCCTACAGCCACAAGACGCATCTTGCGCTGGACCTGCAATGCCAGATGTGCCACACGAATCCGGAGCCCGGCGCCCTGATGACGTTCCCGGAAACGAGCACTTGCATGGGTTGCCACGACACGGTTGCCACGAAGAAGCCTTCGATCGTGAAGCTTGCACAGTTTGCCAAATCACAACAACCCATTCCTTGGGTGCGCGTTTATAACATCACGCCGGGCGTGCAATGGAGCCACCGCAAACACATAGAAGCAGGTATGAAGTGTGAGACCTGCCACGGTGCAGTCGCGGAACAGGACACAATGGCGATGCTCACCAGCGTCACGGCCATGGGAACGTGCATTCATTGTCATCAGCTGAATAACGCAAAAACCGCCTGCAACACATGCCATCTGTGGCCGTAAATCCTCCGTGCCCGGAGCAAGAGGGCCGCACGCATATTGTGGATCAGCTTGAAACTCACCTTCTGGCCGTCTATCGTGAATTCCGCGGAGGCAATTCCGAACGCGCATCTGGACCGTCGAAGCAAATTAAGGGGGAAACATGTCCGCAGTGAAACTGGAAGACGCCCGGCGCGTCATCTTCGCGGCGGAAAAGAAAGCGAAGGAAATAGGCCAGCCGATGAATATCGCCGTGGCGGATGAAGGCGGGAACATCGTCGCCCACGTCCGCATGGATGGCGCCTGGATCGGAAGCATCGATATTTCTATGAAGAAGGCATACACGTCGCGCGCTTTTGACATCGCAACGAAGGACTTAGCGACGCATTCCCAA
>Ga0187803_10000889_pt1 | contig 11700 bp, 9 predicted proteins | sample NC_wetland_sal_i_2_FD_132425 | JGI IMG/M metagenome (GOLD analysis project Ga0187803, IMG submission 132425) | Wetland sediment microbial communities from Neuse River Estuary, North Carolina, USA - Control_3 | ecosystem: Environmental > Aquatic > Freshwater > Wetlands > Sediment | place: USA...
CTACTTGGGTGCCCTCAAAGATACCAGACCGTACCACCTTTGTCTCGTGAATCGGAATCTTCCCCGCCTTCGCAAGCCGTGTGCTTCCTGAATACTCGACTAGGAGGTCATGATCTGGCGTCACCAATGCATCAAGGGCGGCATGCCGCTTTCTCTTCGCGCCGAGATGTACCATCTCTCCGTGATAGTCCTTGACAAGTACTCCGGTGATACTCTTCCATTCCATCTTACGGTTCTTGGGATTGATGGCCAAAGTCTCGTCGCCTACTTTGACCTCTGCGTATCCCTTCCAACCTGATTGCGTCAGTATCTCAGTCTCGGCATCGAAGCACGTCCACTCTAGAGGCCAGATTCCCCTGGAGTTTGCGATGCAATTGATGTCAATGTATCCGACGTACTTGCTCGCCGCGAGTTTTTCTTTGGCCTTAAGCAAGGTTCTTTCGAAAACTGGGCTGTCTTTGGTGTAGAAGATCCCCGTTCCCATCTCGCCAGTGCTTGGCCCCAATTCGTTGGGAAAGAGTCGCTTATGCTCGAAGTTCACGCAGATGGGCATGACGAAGTCTTTCCCGTTGAAGAACGCCCCGACGGCTATCTCCACCCCTTCTGCGAATTTCTGCATCTGGAACTCCTTGATCTTCTTGGACCAGTTCGCCTTGTAGTGCTCGAGCACCTGGATGATGTCCTTCCCATCACCCTCCTGCCCTATGAAGAGAAGCTCCTTCTCGTTCTGGGCCTTGCCGCTCGGCTTCAGAACGTACCTGTCGGGGTTCGCTTTCACGAATTCGATTGCCTCGTCGAAGGACGTGAAGTTCCAGCTCGGGAGCACGTCGACCCCCACAGAGTTGAGTTCGGCCTGACCGAATTCCCTGTCAAGCTCGAGCTTGTCCGTGTAGGGACTCCCTCCGACGACGAACTTGCCTTCGCTGCGAAGCTGCTCGGCCTTGGAACCGAATCCTATGTCGTCGAATATGATGACGTCCGCCCATTCCTTTAGCGAATCCCACTCGTCTACCTTCTCGAAGAAGCCAAGCCCGACGTCCTTCTCTCCCTGACCGTGGCAGTACATCTTGACGTCATGCCCTTCCTTCTTCAGCTGCCACGCCAAGTCAGCCGACAGGCTCTCGTCTGTCACGAAAAGAAACTTCATCTGATATCGATTGAAATTGATGCTCGTTAATATCTGTTGGCGCGAGCAAAGCACTGCCATCGCAACCGTCGGATCTGTTCTTCGCGAAGAATTCCTGACGCCGATCAGGAAACAGCAGTTGGGGTAGTAGCGTCTAAGGAGGTCTTTACGACGTCATCCCCGTGGCACAGTATTGCCGCTCCGAAGCCCATTAGGTAGTCTATGCACTCATCCCTGTTGACGTCCCCCAGATGTCTCCCGCTTCAAAATGGATTCCCGGGGAACCTGTGCCTGGTTCTGCATGACAGCCTGCGGGGGCGGAGCCGACGACCCGAGGGAGCTATGTCCACGCCCGGCTGGATGACAGGATCTCTGGTGGTCCGGTAGAGCCCAGTTTCGTGGTACCTAGAGGAACACCTCGGGGCGAGATTCATTCTCCAACACCCCAGAGCCGAGAATCCGCGTGAGCGCCTACGCAAGAGGAACCCCTGGCCTCTGTCCGAGCGTGCTGCCTAGATAACTCCGGCCCCACACCCCGATTGCGACCCAGATTCTCAGGCAAAGCCTCTGCCCCTGCGCCCACCAGGGGAGGACGGGGGAATTTCGCCGGCTCATTCTCAAACTTGAGAACCGTCCGGAGACCTTAAATTCCGACCTGGCTCGCTGGATTAGGGTGCCGAGATACCATCAAGCCCTAACCGGTGGGGCTGTTATTGCAATTCTTGCTTTGATGATGGTCGCAGCGCCGCCCGTGTCAGCCCAGACTCAGTACGTTAAGGCGACACCAGGGTACATCAACCTTGGAATGAACACATTCATCATGGTGACCGCTCCGGCTGCGGGCGCCTATTCGGTTGTGGTCCAACAGCCCAACGGGATGGAATCAGCTCTCAGCTTCGCGCCTTCGTCATCGGGGCAGGTGCTGAACGCCACATACGGAAACTCAACTGTGGGATTCAAGACAATGGTCAACCAGGTTGGAACCTATAACGTATTCTTGGAGCAAGGAAGTCAAGAAATCTCCTCCACGTCGTTCTACGCCACCAGCAAACTCCTGATATCTTTTCAGATGGTCACCGGCGGGACATGCGACTACGTCTCGGGGGTGACGAGAGGGACAAAGATGTTTCCTCACATCTACATCACATATGCCTCGAACGGAGCCCCGATGACAAACACTGCAAAGGGTGCATCCGTTCACGTTCTCTCGCCGAATGGCGTTGTGACCGCTACTTGGGACCCTTACGCCAAGTCGTTCGAGATTGGGGTTCTCCCGAATTGGAACTACACATTCGTGGGGCCCTGGAACCCTGCCATCAACGCTAGTGACGCGGCGGGTAATGCTGGGACCCTCAAGTACACAGGGTCCCCATTCGTTATCACCCCCGTGGAGTTAAGCACAAGTGTAGTCGTAGTGAACGGAACTTCGGGCCCGGTGGTCACGAGCCTAGTGAGCGGGCAGACAGTCACGATCAAGGCCACGATCACCTATCCAACCAACGCGGAGCCCGTCACGGGGTTTGTTGGCCCTCTCGATTCTAAACGTGGCGGTTCGGTTTCGGCTGAAGTAGGGTGGGGCTATTACAACACAACCTCGGGGACTTTCGGCGGAAAGATGCCAGGCGGCCTGCTCGGAGTCGTCCCGATGACCTACACAGGCGCGAACGGGACGTGGGCTGGGCAGTTCGTGTCGAGCTCTCTCCCCAAACTGCAGGCGGGAACCAACTACGTGGTAGTAGTCAGTTCCAAGGACAGCGCATCCCCCACGAATGCGGGATTCGGGATTGAAACTCTATCGCCCGCTTCTTCGACGGTGACCGTAATTCAAACCACGGCCACCGAAACTGCCACTCAGACAGTGCAGACGATCCCAGATGTCGTTTACGCCGCCTTGGTAGTTCTGCTGATAGTCGGAGTGCTCGTAGGATACATAGTGAGGGTTCCGAGGTAGTCTGATGAAGGGCTTCGGCATTGTCGTGGCGGCCTCGCTTATCCTAGTGTTCCTGGTGCCGGCGGCGAACACAGCCGTTGCTGCGACTGCCTCTTCCATCACTCTCTCGCCTCCTTCGGGAATAGTCGGCAGCAGTGTTTTGGCAAGCGGACAGGGGTACCCGCCCAACGCTGGCCTGACTCTGCGGTGGAGCACGGTGGATGCTCACTGGGTCGTAACGGGGAACCCTCCCAGAGTCACGGGAGTCAACGCGACACCGGTTCAGACAACACTAGGGCAAGTGCAGACGGACGCTGCAGGTTCCTTTGCGGTACATGTGACCGTTCCCAATGACTACGGGGGCCAACATGTCATCCAGGCCCTGTTTGCCAATGGCACCGCGATCACCGGGAGAGCCCTTTTCACTTTGGAACCGTCGTTCACTGTTTCGCCTACCAGCGGTCCTGCTGGCACTCCAATCAAAGTGACGGCAAAGGGACTGGGATACGGGCCCTACTCGACAAACTACTTCCTCTACTGGGATAACTCCCAAGTTGGCTATTTCACCGCTCTCACGTCACACGGGGCGACGAACTTCACGTTCTACGCATCTGGGACGCCTGGAACACACTACGTCGAGATATACCAAGGGTATCCTGGACCGGGGTACCTGAACCCTTGGGATGCAGCGCCCTCTCTCGAGACGCAGTCCCTCTTCCTCCCATACATACCATTCCACGCGAAGTTCAACATGACCGGAGACCCATCTTCAACATCGATCGCAGTCACTTCACTAGTGGTCCTCGCAGCCGCCCTGACTTCCATCGGGCTATTCGTTGGCGTCGCCAGAGCCGAACCTGTGAAACGAAACAAGTTCGGAAGGGCATTGGCTGCGGCCTTGATCATCATAGCGATCGTCGCCGCAGGAGCAGGGGCGTACCTAACGCTGGCACCGTCCTCCGCTGGTACCCCGTCCTCCTACTCTCCTCTGGCCTCAGTTGTCAGGCCCCTCGTAGCGGTGCCGCAGAACAGTGCGACGACGGGGCCTAGGATCTCCGTTTCCCCCGACATCGCCGGCGTCGGCCAGAGCATTACGGTGAGCGGCGCTGGCTTTGGGCCAGGCTCCCAGATTCCACTTACGTTTTCCAACAGAGTAGGAGACAATATTCTGGGTTTCAAGTTGGTCAACGAGCCATTGAAGAACGTAACTGCTGGTCCCGACGGGTCGTTCTCCCTCACCCTGAAGACTCCTGCGACCTTGGGAGGGATTCACTATATATCGGCGGCCAACCTCACGCCCAAATCCAACGGGACACTTCTCGTCCAGAGGACAGCCACCATCAACGCCACCCAGGGACCCGACGGGAGTACCGTTGCAGTGGTTCTGAAGGGAGTCGGATGGACTTTCAACACGAACCTCGCGACCTTGGACTACGACAACTCGTACATCGGCTACGCCTGCGGCTTCTTCAGCGATGGCAACGTGACGTTCTATCTTACAGTCACGGGGGCGCCGGGCATACACACCATAGACGTCTACCCTTCGGTATGGTGGGGGCCCTCCACTCAGACCAACCAGTTGTCGATTGAATACAGGTATCCGTTGCTCACCCCTCAGGACCATCCGGAACTGATGCCCTCGTTCCATTTCAGCTTCCTCATTACAGGTTCAAGCCAACAGTTGCAAACTAGCGGAGACATTCTGTCTTCAATGCCCTTCTTGGGCTTGATCAGCGTGGCGATGACCGACGTGTTCACGCCAAGCTTCCCCGCTCCGGTCAATCGGACCCGCGGTGAGGCTCAGAGAACGTAATGACCTCGGCCTCTGACGAGCAGCGGGAAGGGCAGGAAAGGCGTGCTCCACCCGAGAAGGATGCCGCGAACGCCGACTCGAATAAGGACGATACGCGGAGGCGCTTCCTGAAGTTATCCTTGGTCGCAGGGTTGGTGCTCGCGGTCGGCGGAATCGCGTCGGTTGCCAGATCTCTCTTCAGCCCCCTTGCTCCCGAACCTGGGCCCCCCGGACCCACGACTCAAACTGTCACCGAGACCGTGACAGTGGGCTCGACTGGAACCTCCGCCACGACGAGCACATCAAGCGGGGGCTCGACAGCCCCATCCCCCTTCCCGCGAGTGAGGGTGGCCAAGTTAAGCGACTTGACCGGAGGACAGACGGTCACCTTCAACTATCCTCTTGACAACACACCAAACCTGCTTGCGAAACTCGGACAGAAGGCCGATGGCGGGGTTGGCCCGGATGGTGACATCGTCGCGTTCAGCCAGCTGTGTCAGCACCTGGGCTGCGTCTGGGGCTACGTCCCCACCAGTGGCTCTCCGAAGTGCGACAGTAGCTACAAGGCAGCAGGTCCCGTAGGATACTGCTGCTGCCACGGCAGCGTCTATGACCTCACAAGCGGCGCTAAGGTCATGGTGGGACCGTCCCCGAGACCGCAGCCCCAGGTGACCCTGGAGTTCGATAGCTCTACTGAGGACATCTACGCGACAGGGATGGGTCCGCCTACGATATTCGGCCACGATACTGGGAGCAACGATGTTCTGAACGACCTGCAGGGCGGGACTGTGGTAAGTTAGATAATGTCCGAAACCACCACCGAAGGCCCTCCCCTGGAGGACAAGACGGATCGGAAGGGAAACGGCATCATGGTCAGGGCCATGGCCTGGTTCGATTCCAGGCTAGGGCTCTCGCACCAGATGCTGCGTCCTGCACCCCAATATTCTATCAATCCCTTCTATTGGCTGGGGGCACTCGCCACCGTGGCATTCGTCATCCAGGGAGTCACAGGCGTCATAATGATGCTGTATTACGTGCCAAGTCCGACACAAGCATACGCGACCACCCGGTACATCTTCCAGAGCGTGAGCTACGGTACCTTCCTTGAGACCATCCACCTCTATACCGCCTACGCCATGATCATGCTTGCGTTCATGCACCTGATGCGCGGTTACTTTGTCTCCGTTCAAAAGAAGCCACGGGAGTTAATGTGGGTGACTGGAATGGTGATGGGGTTCGTCACTCTGGGCTTCGGCTTCACCGGTTACCTCCTCCCATGGACAATCGTGTCGAAGTCTGCCACGGACGTGGGAATCGGGATGATGGGCGCCCTCCCCCAACCTCTGGCCTCCTTCCTGACATTCCTGATCGTGGGCTCGGGAAGCGACGCGGGGGAGCTTCTCAGGTTCTTCGACCTCCACGTCGTCGTGCTTCCGGCCGTTCTCCTCGTGCTTTTGGTGGTGAAGATGTACATGCTCGAGACGCATGGCGTCTCCGAACCGACCAGTGGGATCGAGTCTCTCCCACCGAAGAAGAGGAAGCTCATCCCCATCTTTCCGGACGTGTCTTTCTACTTGGTCGAACTTGCTGCCCTTTTCGGATCGGCTGTGATAATCATCTCGGTCATCTTTCCCCTTGCTCTGCAACCAGAATACTCAGCCTCCCTGGCGGGCCAGTACGTCGCACAACCGGACTGGTACTTCCTATGGGTCTACCAGATTCTGAAGATAGCGGCCTTTGAACAAGCAGGACTTCCCGTCGCCCTCTCAGTCGTGACTCTTGTCTTCATAGCGTTGGTGCTTCTGCCATTCATCGACAGGGGGAAGACCAGGAGCATCCGAGATAGGATGGTGTATGTGACCCTCGGCGGGATCTTCGTGGCCGAGGTCGCTGTCCTGGCTGTCTGGGGGTATCTGACCCCCGGAATCGCCATGCCAGACGAGACAGCGGGACTCGTCCTCGGAGGAACCGCCCTCTTGGTCACACTTGGGTCAGTGCTCGCCTACAGAGCTGTGTTCGGAGGCCTGAGGGGCATTGCAAAGAACAGAGGGCGAGGCGGGGCCACCGTGGCACAGACGCCGTCCTCGGTCACCATCAGGCCAGTGCCGTTGCGGTCTGCGGCGCTCTGGACCTTGGGGATCTTCGTCTGCCTTCTTGTGGCCGGGGCATTCTTCATAGGGGGCTCGATCAACGGGGTGATCGCCCTGAGGCTGGGGGCTCCTGCGGCGTTTCAGTCTTTTGCGGTCTCGCTTGCGGGGCTGTCGTTTGCCGTCGTTGGCACTATGTTCTTGCTTTACAGGCTTGACCTAGGAACTGGCTCCATAAGGAGGAGGATAAGGGCTTTCGAACTCGGGTGGAGGGAATGATCGCCGAACAGCCAGTCACCGACAAGAACATAATCGTAACCGAAAGGATGGGCGTGAGGATCGTCTCTCTCCTGCTTCTTGTCGCGATCATTTCGGTGTTCGTGCTCTGGTCGGTCAACCCTGTGGGCTCAGGAAGCGAGTCGACCTTCGCTCTATTCCTAGCCGTAGACCTGGTATCCGTGGCCATGATTTCCTATGTCGAGAGAGCCGTGGCCCGAGAGGGCCGCATAGGCAAGGCTCCTCTGGTCGCTGGGTGCCTATTCATCCTCTTCCTCGTGGTCGCTGGCATCTAGCTGCCGAACTAGCGTGAACGAACGGATAGAACAGGCTGCCCCGGCTGACGGGAGGCCGGGTATCGGCTACCTTGTGGACGTGTAACCACCAACGGCACCGAAGATGCCTCCGGCAATGCCGAGGAAGGCCGCCCCGAAGGCTCCGAAGAAGGCGCCGATGACCACACCTAGGATAGTCCCCACCGCGAACTCCCTCATTTCCCTGTGCGCCCAGTTCTGGACCACGACAACTCCCGTCAAGGCGTAGTTAGTGAGGTAGAGTCCCACGTAGGTTGGGGTTACGGCGTTTATGACGATCAGGTCGAGGTACCAAAGGTAACCAGTGAAGACGTTCCCGACGGTCAGCAGGATCAACAGCTTCGGGGTGAGACTGACGCGTCCCATCCGGGTGACCCAGAGTCCCACCACCAGCACAAGCGGAAACCAAACGATTCCAAATGCCCAGTAGGGGATTCCCATAAGCGCAGAGTAGCCTGTGAACTTCACGGTGAACCAGTTCGTAGAGAATGCGTTTTCCTGCCAGGCGTGGTAGAACGCTTCGGCAACCCCGACGACTGAGAGTAGTATGAAGGTCAGAGATGCCCTCATAACGGATTCGAGTCGGCTTCAGCTATTAAGGGGACCGGACGTTTGCCAAGATTGAGAATATGCATTCTTTGTCGGGCAAGAGAAGCTGGCCAATTGCCAGGGGGTACGAGGACATAGGCTGTCCTATTGGATGGCTACAGGGTATCTCACCCTGATCGTGTTGCTAGTCTCGACCCTTGCGTTCTCCTGAGACTGCAGTTCGAGGAACAGCCATCGTTGTCCTCGACTCCCTCCCTCTCATCACGGAGAGGATGAACGCGACCCCAAGCAATGAAATCGAGGCTATCAGTGCGGAGTGGAGCCCGTCGATGAATGCCTGAGACAGGTTTCCGCCTATGCCCGTGGTGCCCAGGAATATCTCGAATGCGAGCTGTCTCGGTATAGACAGAGAGGATACCAGCAGTGCCACCGCAAAGCTGCACACCATCCCGATGTTGGAGAAAGTGCGGAGCAGCCCCGAGGCGATGCCGTAGGCGCCACGGGGGGCGCTCGCCATGACTGCGCTGTTGTTTGCCGGGAAGAAGCTGCTTGATCCCGCGCCCGTCAGGACCGCTGCGAATACAACCACGTAGAAAGGTGTACCAATCGCAAGTGTGGAGTACGTGAGCATCCCCCCTGCCTGCAACAGCAGCCCGAGGGAAGCGACGATTCTAGCCCCGACCCTGTCGGAGAGCCTCCCTGCGAAAGGAGCGACAAGCCCTCCTAGTATGTAGCCTGGTATGAGGAGAACAGACGCGTTCCAGGGGGAAAGACCACGAGGTCCCTGAAGGTACATGATGACAAGGAAGAGCACGGCGAAGCTCGCCAGAGACTGGAAGAATGCGGCGAGCATTGATGCCGTGAGGACCCGCTGGCGTAGGAGGGACAGGTTCAGAAGCGGAGAGGAGTAGTATCTCTCCCATGCAGCAAACCCAGCGATAAGCAGGGTCCCGGCGACAACCTCCGGCGCATAGGAGGAGGACCACCCCGAGCCTGTGACGTCGGTCAGGAACGTGAGCCAAAGATAGAGCCCGCAACCGAGCAGGAACATCCCAAGGTAGTCGAATGTGCTCCTCATCCTGGGCGCACGATCCTTGAGCTTCACATAGCCTACCGTCGTAGCGACTGCGCCAATGGGCAGATTGATGAAGAAGATGTATCGCCAGCTGAGGAAGGTCACGAATGCCCCCCCCACCAAGATACCCAGGATGGCGCCGGCGGACCAGCCGAACCCGGTAAAGCCGAACGCTCTTCCCCTTCTGTTCTCAGGGAACGTGTCTGCTATGATCGCCCCGCTGTTGGAAGAGACCAGAGCCCCACCAATTCCTTGAAGCACGCGGAAGTCCACAATCTGCGGACCTGTGGATGATATCCCGCACAGAAGGGAGCCGAAGGTGAATATCGCGAAGCCCAGGTTGTACATACGCACCCTCCCCAACATGTCGCCGAGCTTGCCCACCTGGGTCCCGAGAATCGTGATTACGAGGAGATAGGCCATTATTACCCACACCATGCTCAGTATGTCCGAGTGGAGATCCTTCATCATCACGGGGAGCCCCAGGACAACGGCCGTCGTGTCGACGGCGCTCATGAGCACACCGGTCATGACAATCGAGAGCGCGACGAACTGGTACTTTCCGTCAGGGTACTGAGGACTTTGAGCCTCGACGGTATTTGTGCTTGATTGCATGATGAAATCTGAATCGGCCCTACGAAGAGAAGAGTCCTGAGGGCGCCTACTAAGGGTTCCCTCGGCCTGCCGGCCTTCCCCAGGGCAGATCAGCGTTCACTCCCATCCGACCCGACTTTGTCTGGCGGGAGGGATTTAGATGGGCTGACGGGGGACCTGCAGCTATGGCCAGACGGTATTTTGCTCTTGACGCCTTCATCGACAGCGACCGCCCCGATGCCATCGAACCTATCCTGAAGAAGTTGGTCGGAGACGGCCTTGTTGAGCAGGGAAGCAGACCAGGCGAGTTCCACGTGAAAGGGCGGATGGAAGGCGTAAGCGCCAAAGAATTGAACCGAACCTTACTGACCGCGCTGCGCAGGTCCGAGAAGAGGACGAGGCTGCGGGCCGAGTGGACTGCCGAGGATGGGACGGTCTACAGGTTCTTCGATTATGTTCTAAAGAAGACCAGTCGCGCCTAGGCCAGTGGAGTCCAGTCAGGGTCCGCGGGCAGGGACGATTGGGACTGTGCACGTGGCCTCGCCCCGAAATGAGCTCGACGAATGGATTCCGGGACGTTAGACACTGTTATGCAATCAACTTCTCGGTTTCGGCGATCTGACTCGAGTACACCTTTCTATCTCCAGCTCTTAGGTCAAGGGTCTTCAGCTGATCCCGGGCCAGTCTGAGATACTTGATTGCGGACGCCTGGTCCTCGGCGACGGCGTAGGCCCGGGCAACAGCCTCGTATGCGGTTACCAAGACATCAGGCAAATGCTCCCTCTTGCAGATTCTCAGCGACGAATTCGCGAAAAGAAGCGAGAGATGAGGCTGCTTGAGCGCTGCGTACACACGGGAAATCTGCCAGTCTCCTACAGCCTTGTTTCGAGGAGTCCCCACTTGACCCCAGTGATATCGGGAGGCATGGGCCAGTTGAAGCATCTTCTGATTGTCCTGTTCGGTCCTCTCTTTCTTCTCCAGATAGACCCAAGTCTCGTTGAAACACCGGACGGCGGTCTTCCTGTGGAATTCACGCTCACTCTTAGACAGCACGATGCCCGGCTTAACGATTTCCCTTTTGTTAAGGATTGTAGAAGTCGAACGGGCCCGGTGGGGCCCAGACCCATTATGGGTTCGAATCTCTCTTGGGAGATCTCAAATTGCACAGTACGCGCATACTGTCCAACGTGGCCCTTTCAGCGAGAGTCGACACTTGAGGCTGGCTGGCCTAATTGTTCTCTTTCATCAGGGATATGAACAGCTCCTCCAGCGATGCTTCCTCTCTCTCGCAGGACAGGAGCAACGAACCATGCTGAACCGCTAACCTTGCCAAAGAAGGTCTCAGGTCGTAGTCTTTCGACACCAGAATTGCAACAATGTCATCCTCCAAGGGTGTGATTTCGGACACGCCGTCGACCCTCTTCAGTTCGTTCATCAGGTCGGAGCCCAACGAGTCGAATTCAGCCTTGTAAACCACCCCGCCATGCAGGCGCTTTGCCAACTCCTCCACGGAACCCTCGGTGACGGTCCTGCCCTCCTTCAGGACAGTGACCCTGCTGCACATCTGCTGGACTTCTGGCAATTGATGAGATGAAAGGAGGACAGTGCGACCTTCAGACACCAGTGCTTTGAGGAGCTCTCGTACGTCGATGACTCCGACAGGATCAAGCCCCTCAGTGGGTTCATCCAGTATCATGAGGTCGGGCTCTCCCAGCAGTGCCACCGCGAGTCCCAACCTTGTCCGCATTCCTTTGCTGTATCGCCCGACGGCCTTCTCGGCGGCGTCTTCCAGGCCGACCCGCTTGAGGAGCGCCACCGACTCCTCCAAAAGCTTCGTCTTGTCTGGGATCCCCCTTATCCTCCCGTAGGTGAGGAGTACCTCCCTCCCTTTGAGGTAGTTTGGAAAGCTCGGAAGCTCGGGCGAGTAGCCAGCCCTGCGCTTCAGCTCAATAGCATC
>Ga0187803_10000890_pt1 | contig 11690 bp, 9 predicted proteins | sample NC_wetland_sal_i_2_FD_132425 | JGI IMG/M metagenome (GOLD analysis project Ga0187803, IMG submission 132425) | Wetland sediment microbial communities from Neuse River Estuary, North Carolina, USA - Control_3 | ecosystem: Environmental > Aquatic > Freshwater > Wetlands > Sediment | place: USA...
CTTCTTCTGTTTGAAGGTTTTTTGTCAGAGTTTTCTTCTTCATCAGGTGATTTTGTTGTTGGTGATGTTGTTGGTCATTATTCTGGGGATGAACCATACAGTCAATCACCTCTTTTTTTCACATATCAATAGAGTAACATTCGCCTCTATTGTAAATATCTTTTCGGGGCGATAACCCCTCGCTACTTTTTGACCTTGAAAAAATAGAAAAGACACCAACCGTTTATCGGCGTAGGGTGTTTCGCCGGGGGTTCTTTGGTGCTAAGATAGCAACAAGTGTACTAAATACTATGTTAGAAAAGGTATTTGGAGTGGCGTTACTGCTTATTGCATTGAGAATCCTCTTTGCAAATAAAAACAGTTCAATTTGGACAGCTTCGCACATTCGGATTGCCAGTCTCTAATGTCTAAATGCCGCTCTACGTCAAGTAATGATGTAGCCACTAAAACGCCACATGATTGTACACGTCGCAGGTTCTTATCTTCGAACTGTAAGTATATCTGCGTCGCGTTGAGGTTGCTGTGTCCCAGTAACAGCTATACCTGTCGTACGTCACCCCGCTGCGGCCCATTTAGATGGCAAAGTTATGCCGTAACGTGTGCGGGTGGATGTCCACGCCCACGACCTCTCCATAGCGTCGCACAATGCGATGCACCCAGTTGCGTTGGATATCAAGATGGCCCCATCCTCGGGGATTTTCCTATTGAAAATATACTCGGAGAGCAACTCCAAAGTCTCCATTCCAACATGACCCGACGCTGCTTGCCCCTCTTGACCTTAACGATGTTCACGATTTGATTATGAAATTCAATATCCTCGGGTTTGACATTCAACAGCTCGCCCACCTGAACCCCTGAGCGCCACAACATCCGGATGATGAGGCGATCCATGAGATTGCACGCTTTCGCAGCTGCACGTATCGTATCGACCTGCGCTTTCTCCGGGTAGTCGGCGATGTCCTTCATAGTGGTACGATCATAAAAGGGGCAAACGTGGACATTATTATACCTCAAACGTTCATTTAAGACAAATAGCGATGATAATCCCGAAGCATTAACACAAGTCAGAAGTCGCGCTTAGTTGCACCTGACAGGTGCGCCTGTTGGGAATTTTTAGCCTTTGAATTGAATCTTTGATGTGGCGTTGAAAAGCTATTATAGGGTTGGTAAAGTAGTTACCTATAAGGGAGTTCTACGATGAAAAGAGATGAAGATGACTTACTTAAGGATCTCGTAGCGGAACTACCGCCCCATCTTGCAGACGTGTATGAAAGCGTCCGAGACCTCGTAGCTGCACATTTGCGTGACATCGCCGACAGACGAACGCATCATTTTGTAACCCGTTTGTTCTGGACTGCGCTCATTGTCGATATAGCGCAGTCCAATGATAAAGAGCGCCCGACTCTTACCGATGAGGATATAACCCTGCTAGAGGACATAGCAATGGAACTTGAAGATGGGGGCGTTCAAGAGTGGTTAGCAGGGCTCTGTACGATGCTCCGTATGGATAAAATCGTTCGTTTCACAGAGAGGTGGCCAGAACTACCTGCTGAAGACAATGAAAAAGCTATGACGGTGTTCCTTGCAGACATATATCAAGAAGTGGTGCCCTATGTAGGCGGTGTCAGGATAGATGAATTAGTTAAGTGTTTACCTATAAAGAGAGATGACTAAGACTCTCTACCTGGGGCTACCTTAACATAGGTGTAGCTTTTTAGTGGTATTATTGCAGTCATGCCTACGGCCTCTTTGAAGGCGAATCTTTATCGACGTGCATTCAAAACACATCCTTTTACTAATGTTAATTTGACAACTGAGAATTTCTACAGCGGTATGTTTACAAGAGTTCTCGTAGTGCCTCCTTGTTCAAAAGCTATGAATAATTCATCAATTGGTTGATACCCCCCCAGTTCTATTTTTGCTATGTGAAGGAGCCTTCGGCCGTTGAGAACGAGGTGTGCGAGTAAATCTTGTTTTCAAATACGCTTGTTTCATAAAGAGGCTTTAAAAATGAAAACAAATACGTTGAGCACTTCTCTAATGCCACTGAGCTCAACGAGCGTCCTATAAACGTATCGTTCTTCATCCCGGAACGACGTTGACCATCGTGACTCCTACAACCGCTGTTATCACCTATCTGTAAATGTACTAGCCTATTTAGAGACAACTATGTCTTGAGCATCAAAATTGAAGTGAAAAATTAGTTTCGTTTGTTTCAAATTACATGTAGAATAGAGTGTAGCACAGCTGCGTTACCCTACATAGCGTGAAATCTCGTTTAAAATCGCGTTGAACTAAAAGGGATAAGTGCTGAGCACTTCACTTTTTCTTTATTGCGGCGATGAACTCGTCTACCGGCGTGGCAGGCATACTCATGATCTGAACTGTCCCGCGAGAACCCAGCTCCACCGAAGCCCGACCGATCGCCTCGTTGTCCGGAGCCTCCACCACATTAACGAAGTCGTAGGGCCCTAGCACCGCATATTGAGAGAGAAGTTTTATGCCGAAGGCCTCAATCTCTTTATCGACCTCCAGAATTCGTTCAGGTTTTTCCTTAATGGTCCTCCTCCCCTCAGCCGTGAGAGTGGAAAGAAGGACGTATATGGGCATACATGCACCTCCTACTATAATTCTGTGTTCATGCCATTTCTGTCTTTCGCCGCGAGGAGTTGATCAGCTGGCATTTGTCGAGATAATCGGTGATGTGTGTCATATTTTTAAGGACTTTTGAGCAATGAAGGTTGAGCAATGACGAAGGCTGTATAAAAAAAATAGTTTGATTTTATTGTAGTTATAGCAGTATTTTTAACACAGTTAGGATGTTTTTAGCCTCTTATGGGGATTATCACCGCTTCGCTCACTCACCTAACCCTTATTCCAAACTGGTAGCTGCGCAATAATCGGAGGGATCGGTAAATGTTGATTGCGCCGGGGTATACTGATATGTGCCAGTGATACAGCCACCGGCACATAGGCCAACTAATGTACCAGCTATGCTCCGAAAATTTGGCTATGAGCTTTTAACTTAGACTTTAGTTCAGGTCCAGCGCCAGAAACACCGTTGGATGCTCTTAGAGGCGTGTCGATCCATATGCAGACAAGAGCAAAAATACGTCATTTACGATAACACTCTAGCTTATGGGACATACCGCTTATACTTTATTTATATCGCAAAATGTGTAAAGCCGACATAACAAACGCCACTTCGTAAAAATACAAGTTGGTATGATAGGCTAAACGTGGCTTATGATAAGTTGCGAAATTGTAGCATTATGAAGCCTGTGAATTCGAGTAAATCTGAATGGAAGGGCATAATTAGATCAGACGTGTAATGGGTTAAGTGGTGCAAACTTGTGAGAAATTTGAGAAAATGGTTGACCATCTCACTAATGTTGAGCGTCATATCTATCATAGCCTTAATAGCGTTTACAATCAGCACTAATACAGTTAACAGTTTAATCCACATAAATCCCATATTTCTCTTCGCAGCAATGGCCTTCCAGCTTCTATCGTGGTTAGTATGGGGAGCAAGGGTGAAGACAATGTCAGAGGCAATTGGTGGGGAAATTTCACTTAAAAACTCCGTCGCAATCGTTCTCTCAAGTCTTTTTGCAGCGTCAATTACTCCCGCACATGCGGGAAGTGAAGTTGTGAGAGTTCAGCTTTTACGACGCTTTAGGTTATCAATAGGTGACGCTTTAGCCGTGGTCCTCGGAGAGGACATGCTCGATGCACTTTTCTTGGGTATAGCTGCACCTATAGGCTTCATCCTGTTTCAAAATCAAATGAAAAGTAACCTCGGGTTAACCGCGCTCTTTGCTTCTGCAGCAATCCTGCTTTTCACTATATTTTTCGCAACTCTCTACGCAATAGCAAAGCCAAAAAAGGTGAAGTCATTAGTTACAAAATTTCGATGGCTGTTCATAAAGTTTCGTGGCCATAAAAAAGCCGATGAAATGATGACTAGGATACTTCGTGAGATTGACGTCTTCCACGACAGTTTAACAATATATCTAAAGGAGGGGAGGGGGGCACTTGGCAAGGGGTTTGTATACACAATAGCGTTCTGGACGTTTCAGTTTTCAATAGCATCCCTTATACTCGTGGGTCTGGGATCCCAACCTTGGATACTGCCATCATTTTCGGCGCAGACGGTGTTAACATTGATTGTGATACTTCCCCTCACTCCCGGCAACAGCGGCGTAGCTGAAATAAGCACCGCTTCAATTTATTCCGCTTTTATCAGCACCTCGATACTGGGCGTGTTTATCATAGCGTGGAGGTCTGTAACGTATTACCTGAATATTTTAGTTGGCGGGCTTGTAAGCTTAAAAATCTTGAAGGGCACGGAGGTATTAGAAGGGACAGTTGAAGAGGTCATTGAGGAATTAGAGTGAAGCGGTTATACTCAAATATTAGTCGTTTTTTCGCTCTAGACGGTAAACTTCTAGCACCTTTGAGAAGAGAAAATCCTATCAGCGAGGTGGTGCTTAAGTGAACGGCAAGGCGTATAAGGTTATCCGAGCGGACGCACAATTACGATCCTTGAGAGCGCCTAGGAATCAGCTAACTGCGTTAATTCGCCTAAACCACTTTTACTCATAGCAATAAATGATTATATATATATATATATTCTATAAATCTGTTCAAAAAGCCATTCGGAAAAAGCACTACGTTGACGTAAGCGGTTGAAAATTCAGTTAATCTATTACGTCACCGCACATTCGGATTGCCAATCTCTAATGTCTAAATGCCGCTCTACGTCAAGTAATGATGTAGCCATTAAAACGCCACGTGATTGTACACGTCGCAGGTTCTTATCTTCGAACTACAAGTATATCTGCGTCGCGTTGAGGTTGCTGTGTCCCAGTAACAGCTGTACTTGTCGTAAGTCATCCCGCTGCGGCTCATTTAGGTGGCAAAGTTATGCCGTAACGTGTGCGGGTGGATGTCAAACCCACCATGAACCTACTTCTTTGCGATGGTGTGGACACGGTGGCTTGGTGCGCATGGCTTAGAGCAGCGCACGCCACAAACCGTGTGAATTTTATACGAAGATCTATGTCGCTCTTATTAGAGTGATATGCTACCATGAGCAAAGCGGAAGAAATGGAAACAAATAGAATATGCCTCCTTTGTGCGTTATACAAGACAGCAGGCGGCAAGGCGCGCGTGCCGTGTGACTACGTTTCGATTGCAAAAATGCTGGAATTTGATGACACTACCCTCGAGAGCGTTTTACACTATTGGGATCGACGGGGGTTTATCATACGGACACTTGACTGCGTGTGGCTCACGATACAAGGCACTGACTATGCGGAGACGGTATGTAAAGAACCATAATAAACAGCGTCTTCTTTGTCCGCCTCTTGATCTCTCCAACCTCTACATCTATTCTTTCCCCCTTTAACTGCGTTATTACGGTAGACAGTATAGAAGAGGCGTGAAGTAAAACGTTGACCTCTCCGAGTTCCGACTCGCATGATGCGCTCCTGCTTAGACAAAAACTCGTGTGCTGTGTCCGCAAAGAGCAGTACTTCAACCCTTTCTCGTACGGCTGATACTTTTTTAAGAATTGCCCCCCCTTGGATTCTGGTCTTCATAGCTGCTTTTGAATTCCATTCTACTTGACAAACTTGTCACTATAATCACCTCACACAATTCACTCGATGTATCGCACTGCTTCAGCAGGGGGTATCCTAGAAGAATTTCTCGCTGGTGCCATTGTCCATACTATCGCAGCCAGGCAGACCACCAAAAAGCAGCAATTAACTGAACAACAAGAACTGTGACGGGAATTTTCAGGTTTGAGTGTCGCTCAGATGAATGGCATATTTTATTATAAGTCTCGTTTCCAATCCTAACCGACCATATCTGTCTCCTCAATCTCATTTTATAATACTTACTTAACAGCAAAATCGCACAACGCAATATATCCGCTAAACACGATAGAATAGACAATAACAACTTTTTTTATAGATAAATGGTAAATAGCATCAGAATGACAAATAAAATGTATAGGGAATATTACTGCCTTGCAGTGTATTATTAACTTTAAGGGAAGGGTTTTGGATGATGATAATATGGCAGCAATAAGTCGAAATAAGCACTTTGGAGACGATGAGAAAGCCTCAGATAATTTGGCACCGTTATTTTCAACCCTTAACATAGCAACTTTAGTATTGGGAAACAGATTAATTAGACAAATCTTTAAAGGGCGTTATGCCAAGGATAGCAATATTATTTATGATGCCCTGGAGCATTACAGCAGTGGGAACGATATTAGTTATAGCAAAAAGCTGAAGTTTCTGCCCTTCTACACCTTTATAGAACTTGGTAGAATATTGTTTAACGTCGATAAATCAGTGATGAAGGACTATTTTGGCCAGCAAGTCACCCGCAGAGGACTGTCAAACATCGTTAAAAGTGTCGCTGAGTATGGGGTAACAAAGCCGCAGAAATTACACGCCCCTTTTTTAGCTGTCTGGAATTTTACAAACGCGTGCAATTTACGATGCAAACATTGCTATCAAAGTGCTGGTAAGCTCTCTCCGGATGAATTAACGCTCGAAGAGAAGCTGGAGGTCGTGGACCAGTTGGCTGAAAGTGATGTCGTGGCCATTGCTTTCTCAGGTGGTGAGGCCATGTTACACTACGATTTTTGGGAGGTAGCCCAGCATGCCTCTGACAAGGGCCTTTACCTCTCATTAGCAACAAATGGAACACTCTTAACGACAGATATAGTGAAACGGTTAAAGAGCGTTGGCATTGAATATTTCGAGATAAGCCTTGACTCGATCACTCCAATGAAACATGATGAATTTAGAGGTGTTAACGGAGCGTGGGATCGTACAATTGCTGGCATAAAAAACGTCGTTGCTGAAGATGGGTTCTCTTGCATTGCCACAACATTAACCAATGAGAATTACACTGAATTAGATGACTTGATCACTTTGTGTAAAAATTTAGGGGTGAATAGAAGCCTGATTTTTAACTTCATACCGGTCGGAAGGGGAACTGAAATCATCAATATGGATCTTTCACCAGAACAACGAGAAATGGCGATGCAAAAGATGTACGAGTACTTCATCAGGAGGACGGAGGGATTTGAGGTTCTTACTACTGCGCCCCAGTTCTCGCGGGTCTGCATGATGAACTCGAAGGGTGGAGCCATGTCGCTTGCGCATGTTGGAGCAGCTGGTTTTAGCGATAAGGTGGGGGCACTCGCAGAGTTTATAGGTGGTTGCGGTGCTGGGAGACTGTACTGCGCAATTCAGCCCAACGGAATAGTGACCCCCTGTGTCTTTATGCCGATAGAAGTGGGAGATCTGAGAACCGAATCATTCATCGACATCTGGCAAAATTCTGGAGTTATGCAGTCTTTAAGAGAAAGGCATGATCTAAAAGGACGGTGTGGCGCCTGTAGTTATAGGAATATCTGTGGAGGGTGCAGAGCGCGGGCGTATGCCTATTTCAACGACATAAAAGCTCCAGATATCGGTTGCATCAATAATTGCCAGTTCTATTATGATACTTTAAAACAAACAGGCAAGGAAATAAGCTGCCAAGCGTATTAAGAGGGAACTTCTGGGGGGACCACGCATAGCACTTACCCGCCCTTATACATCAACCCAGATGTTACTTTAGGCTGGGCGAACGCTCGCCCCTACGGGACTTGCATAGAGTGCTGCATTTTAGAGGCAATTGGGCCCCATAATATGGTGATCGTAGATGCGCAAAATTGGGAACATCAATAACTGTAAAATTTTGGAATGAATGAGACGCGGATCGAGTTGGAACTGAGAAAACAGCACCAACATACTACTCTGCTATTGAATTAACTAATTTAATTAAGCGCTCTAATAAAAAACAGCAGTAGTTCTAAGCCAACCGCAGGCCACATTATTAGACTATGATCGTCTTGTGATGTGTTGAGCAAATACCTGCAATCTGTTCTTTCCGTGGTCATCAATGGCGGGAACTTAATCGTACTCGATTCGTATCGTTTGGCACAAATTGCACGCTATTCGTAGATGTTGACATAGAGTTTGATACCTAAGTCATGAGGCAAACCTTTTTAATGCGTTTGGTAGTACTCAGAAGAGTAGAGGAAACAAACATGAAAGTCGTAGGTTTTAACGGTAGTGCGCGTAAAGACGGTAATACTGCCACTCTCATTAAGTATGCATTTCACGAACTCGAAAAAGAAAGGATTGAAACCGAGCTGGTCCAACTTGCAGGCAGTAAGATTCAGGGCTGCATCGCCTGCTATAAGTGTTTCGAGAACAGGGATAAGCGTTGCGCGGTGGATAACGACGTGGTTAACGAATGCATTGAAAAGATGAGAGAAGCTGACGGGATCATCCTAGGCTCGCCTACCTATTTCGCTGACATCACCACGGACATGAAGGCACTAATTGAGCGGGCAGGCTTTGTAGCTAAGGCTAACGAGGATATGTTTAGGCGCAAGGTCGGTGCGGCTGTGGTGGCGGTGCGCCGAGGGGGGGCAATACATACCTTCGACTCTCTCAACCATTTCTTCTTCATTAGCCAGATGATCGTCCCAGGCTCTATATACTGGAATATTGGTATTGGACGGGATATCGGCGAGGTGGAAAAGGACGAAGAAGGCGTAGCGACCATGAAGAATCTCGGCCAAAACATGGCGTGGCTGCTGAAAAAAATTCGCGAGTAAATTACTTTCTCTCTCTATCAACGCACCTGCAATGTTGTAAAAACAACCCATATATCTGGCTAACGGGTAATATGAGACACTGGAGCCTCTAGTCGTAAAAACTGCCTTCGCGTAACTACATTAAAAGAAGAATCAAACAGTAGCGGTCGTGGTAAGAATATTAACGGCATTGACAGGAGAGAGAGAGAAACAAGAACATCTTCTCTCACCTCGTTTTTGTTGGATAAAAACCCAATTCATTTTGCACGTAGGTACATTAAATTATTTGATTTTCTCTCTTCGACTTTTCTTTTGCAAAATAGTGCGATAACTCTGCCGACTCCCAGTTTCTTCATGTTTTCATGATCGTCAGCGGAGTCTGGTTGTACCCCTGCTCAGGAAAGACTTTGCGCTGACCTACACTTGGAAGCCGCGTAATACTCTCTTTCGAAATTCGTATTTTTACTTCTTGCCGTTTTGGCTCCATTCTTATCTACGAGAAGAGTCCATAATTGTTAGCTTTTTGTGCTTTCCAGGGAAAAAAGGTTTATTTCAACGTACCTCCTTCACATTTGGGAGTGATAAAAATGAACTCACGCAGAAGGATGCTCATATTGTTGATTGTCCTTACGATTATAGCGTCAACGTGTACAGCAGGGTGCATGACTTCTCCTAAAAATGAAACAAATGCAACTACAAAAGCGGCAAATAAGACTCTCTCGGCGAATGCTACAAAGACGACAACGACCGGGCCAACAATGAGGGCGCCTGCAACACCGACACCGGTATTAGCTCCAAAATCCACAACGGCTGCGGTTGCAATTCAAAGTTACGCCTTTGCCCCCTCCACCATAACCGTGGCGAGAGGAACAACTGTAATATGGACGAACCAGCAGGCTGGTATCCCGCATACTGTAATCTCAGATACGAATGCTTTTGGCTCCGGGACTTTAAATACTGGAGTCTCGTTCAGGTTCCAGTTTAATACTCCAGGGACGTTTAGGTACCACTGCAGTATACACCCATCCATGCACGGCACAGTAACTGTTACATAGTGACATGCTCAGATTACAAATAGTCCGGAATCGTCAATGGTCTGTAGATTTTTTATTTAATTTGACTCCGTTGTCAGTGCCTCCATCACATTTAGTAAGACCATATCCGGAGTACAGGTAGTACCATTTGGCCTTACTATAATGCATATGGTAAGATTCTGCCCGGATCCCGAGAGAGCATCTGCGGCTCATTTATGAGAATCAAATTCCGGTAAAAAATTGCAGAAACTGTGAGAAAGATCATTCTTAGTGTGACTAGGAACAGAATAGTGATTAAAAAATAACGCAGGTTCGAGTGAAAAACAGTAAACTAAAAAAACTGCTTTCCGAATTTTTTGATCAAGCCTACCGTCATCCGCAATATTTGGATCAGATATACACCCGTTGATAAGACGATCACGCAGCAACCCGTTTTCCATCGTCAGCGTTAACTGGCGCCTAGTTCTCCCATATACGGTTGATGAATATCACCAGCAGTACAATAGTGCTAAATCATTCACACTCTGTGTAGTAACTGTTCGGGGACATCAGTCACGTTTGGCTACGATGGGCGTGCTGCTACCATCGCTATGTGCATTTCCTGTCACGGTTACAGTTGTCGTTGATGATTTTGCATCTGGCCAGTGTGGACTGACCGTTTTGAACCGATTATCATCGGTTCGATAGCAGTCAACAAGAAATGGCATACAATACAATCGTCCATCTCTGACTGTCAGTTTCTCCTTTGGACATTTTAATTTTCGGGATTTTAAGCACAAATCTTAAAGTGGCTTTAACCTATTTCTTAATACAGTTAATCCACATCATTAACTGAAGAAGGCACTTCGATGTTGAATCCAAAATTGAACGATGGACCGAAGGAAATAGCCCTGATGTCGACCCTGCAACAGATAGTTATATTGCACATCTACAAGACACCGGGCGACGGGCTACGCTTGTGGCAGATTCAAAATAAGGTTGGTACTGAATCAAAGGATGTAATAAAAGCAGCTCTTATGGAACTTGTCGAGGCGGGATATATTGATATAATTTCGGCCGGGGGCGGACCGAAATATTGCAGAAGACATTCAAAAATGTATCTTTTGAATGCTTTGTCTTCGATCATGGAGGGGGTTTAAAGCACAATTTCATTACTGCGGCTGTGCACGTAATGTAGTTTGATCTCTGAACTCTTACGATTAAGGTAACACAAGGACAGGCAGATTCCCGTACAAATATTCAGGATGGGCTCAGGTATGGGTAATTGCAAATAGGCAAACCTCGCTGTCGGATACTTCTTTTAAAACAAAGGAGGGAGAAGCCAATTTTATAAATTGCATAAAGCTTCCGTAAAATGTCGGTTGTGAATTTTGTGGTTAAACATTGCTGTTTGCGAGAATTTACGTTTTAGATTAATCTTATCGGTAGTCGCGTGAGTAAAGCCGCTCATTGTGATAGCATTCTAACGTGTCGTCAAACCTCATTTTTTGTAGCACGTACTATCTTTTTCACCCTTACCATTTCTGCAGTATACATCCCACTAGCACTTCTTTTACCTTATTTATCTATGGTACTATGATGTTACTTCACGTCTTCACGTGGAATAAAGCAACGAGCGTCCGCCACTATGACAAGTGCTTCTACACATGCTTTGCTTTCTATTGCCGTTCTCTGCAGTGCGTTTAATATTAATTTTCGAAGCAGAAAAAGAATGATCTGAACTTTAAGGTCAAAACTGCTGCAAATGTGGGGTATAGATGCTACTGTGATATCGCGTTATGGCATATAGATCGCGGTTACCCCTCACCAACGATACTTCAGCTCACCGCCACCCGAGAAAAAGGTACATAAAGCTCTCTCAGTGGATTAATTAAAAAAATAGGGAGTATTGAAAGCTGAGCCTCTCATCCGCTTATACCACTCAACGGGCATCCCCGTGCAACATTATAATAACCTATAGGAATTTATGTCCATCCTAATAA
>Ga0187803_10000891_pt1 | contig 11678 bp, 6 predicted proteins | sample NC_wetland_sal_i_2_FD_132425 | JGI IMG/M metagenome (GOLD analysis project Ga0187803, IMG submission 132425) | Wetland sediment microbial communities from Neuse River Estuary, North Carolina, USA - Control_3 | ecosystem: Environmental > Aquatic > Freshwater > Wetlands > Sediment | place: USA...
CTTTCAAGGCGAGTCACAGCAGCTCTGGAACTGCCAGAGATGCAGAATCGCTTTTCCGTTCTAGTTGAGGTTCTGCTCCCAGGAGAGTGGCGCTTTGTTCGAATGGTCTGCTTTGCGCGTTCGTCGTCCTCTGCCCCTTGTTTTGATCCTTTTCGTTCTACTCACACTGTTTACCGCTCCGCTGTACGCGCAGGAAACGGCTCCCGAAAATCCGACGGCTGGCACCATCCAAGGCACGGTGCGCGATGAGGACGGCACCCCGGTCGAAGGGGCGCGGATCTCCTACAGTTCGCAAGCCACCGATACCAAAGGCGTGACCCGCGCCGGCAAAGACGGCGCCTACCTCACCGAGCCCATGCCGCCCGGCGTCTACGTCGTGCGCGTGGACGGGCGCGATCTGTTGCCGGCGGAAGTCAACGTCACCGTCACTGCCGGAGCGTCGGCGACGGCCGATTTCAAGCTCGATTGGATCAACCCCGGCCCGCCCCGCCTGGAGAGCCATTTCTCCGGCGATCTGTCCGATCGCCTGCCCATTAATGGCCGCAACTACCTGGCCGCCGCCTTCCTTCAATCCGGTCTACAAGCCGTGGACGGGGCGATCTACGACCCCGGCAAGAGCGGATTCCAGTCGCTCTCAATTGAGAGCGCCAGCGGACGGACGACACACTTCGACGTAGATGAAATCGAAGCGATGGACGAAACCAAAGGCGCGGCAACGCTGAACCTGCCCGCCGAGGCCGTAAGCGAGGTGATCGTTTCGCGAGCCACACCCGAGCTGTTTCAGTCGCTGAATGCGGCCGGTTCCGTGCGCGTGACCACCCGCTCCGGCGGCGAAGAGTGGCATGGCAATCTTTTCGGCGCTCTGCGCGACCGGCCGGCCGGGCTCGCGGGCTTTCCCGCCGGCAATCCGAAGTACACTCGGCAGCAATACGGATTTGGAGCCGGAGGTGCGTTGATCCAGGATAAAGCGTTCCTTTTTGTCGGTGGAGAACGTGCCAAGCAGGACGGCATTCTGCCCACCGAGATCGGGTTTCCTCTATTCAACGGGATTGACTCGCGGAACGCTTACTTTCGCGAGAACATGCTAACGGCTCGGCTGGATTACAACGCCAGCGAAAACATGAAGTTTTTTCTGCGCCTCAGCTACGACAATGCCAATCAGGTCGGGCCCGAGGACAGCCAATCGAGTTTTCGCAACCAGATCAACGTTCCAGCGGCCGCCTTCGGCCTCGATTGGAACCGGGGAAGGTTCGCGCACAGTGTCCGTTTCGGATACCAGAAGATGGTGAACGCCATCAACCCCGATCTGGCCGATTCCGCCATTTATGGGCTAGCGCCTTTCCACATGCAGCTCGGCTCCTATTCCCTTGGTCCGAGCATCGCCGGTCCGAGGCAGACCGTTCAGCGCGACCTCTTTGCGCGCTATGACAGCAGGACGGTTTACCGGGTGAATCACACCCTGCGTTTCGGCGGTGCCTTCCACCGCATCGCGCAGGGAGATTTCTTCGCGCCCGGAAATTTTGGCCCATCCGTGACCAGCTCCAACAGCCTGGCGACCATCGAGGCGATCAACGGCAATCCGAATCTGAAACCGATCATTCCCGGCGACCCCCGCGGAGCCGCCGACTATCCGCTCAACTATCCGGTGGGAACCATTACCATCTTCAACGGGCTGGGGAATTTCAGCGAAAACTCGGCCTTCAACCGTTCCGCCGGCGGACACTTCGATACCCGACTTGAAGGCTATGTTGGTGATACGTATAACGCTATCCCGAACCTGAATGTCAGCGTCGGCGTGAACTATGTGCTCGACACCGGCCGCACCGACAGCGATCTGTCCGCGATTCCGGTCCTCAATCAATTTGCCCTGGCCTCTCCGACGGGCAGCCTCCCGGCGCAGACGATCAGTGGAAGCATCAGCCGCCCGTACCGCAATTTTGCTCCGCAGGCCGGCGTAGCCTGGGATCCCGGACATAATGGCCGCACCGTCGTGCGCGCCAGCGGCGGCATGTTCTTTGATAATTTCCTGCTCCAGAACACCTATCAGGACCGCATCAACCGCCTGGCGACTGGGCAATACCACCGCAGCCTTACGCTGTGCCCGGCCGGCGCCGTGCTTTTCCCAGATGGCAAGACTGTCGTCAATATGGTGGACGGCCTCGACATAGCCACCCAAATCTGCGGGCAACCGATCGGCGCTGTCTCTACCGCGATACAAGATTTGCAGCAAAATTTCTTGTCCGCCCAGGCGGCCCTCTCTAGCAGCGCTCCGAACGCCTACTCGCTGGCCAACAGCCTGGCCAATTTCGGTGGCCTGCTCGCGCCCGGATTCAAGACTCCGCGCGTCGTCCACATGAGCCTCGGAATCGAGCGCCAGATGGGCGAGCGCAGCATGTTCTCCATTGATTATGTGCGAGAGATCGGCACCCAGTTCCCGCTCGGCATTGACACCAACCATGTCGGCGACGCCAGTTACCTGACCGACGGCAGCAATTCCAATCCCGCTCTGAACACGTATGCGGCCGAACTGTCGGCGATCAATAACACGATCGCGGCGAATCCGCTGACAAAAGGGACATGCCCGACGGCAATGTTCGCGGGCGGCAGTTCGCAGGCCGCCGTGCAGTGCTACATCGTCAACGCGGGGCCGGGCGCCAGCATCGTGGACTTCGCCCGCCAGGGCCTCGATTCCTCGAATGCCTTCTGCGGACCTTTTCCATGCTCGGTGCTCGGCAAGCAGCAGGCTTCCTTCGGCGGCATCAATCCCGCCGTAGGCTCGAACATCATGTACTTCCCCACCGGCCGCTCAAAGTACGAAGGCGTTCATCTCACGTACCACACCGCGAGCGCGGCCAACCCCATGCGCCGGGTGCAAAAAATCGACGTGGCGATTTCCTACACTCTTTCCCGCTATCGCACCAACATCGCCGCGCCCAATGGCAGCGGCGGAGACTACTCCATCCTGAACGTGGCGGAAGATTACAACCGTCCCCACCTCGGACATTTCGGCGCTTCCGGCCTGGACCGCACTCACCAGCTCGTCTTCACCCCCACGGTCGAGTTGCCGCACGGCCCGCGCTTTTCCATCATTGCTCTGCTCGGCTCGCCGCTTCCGCTGAGCGTCCGCATTCCGCAACTCGACGGCGGAGGAGTCGCCGGTGAAATTTTCCGCAGCGACATCAGCGGCGACGGAACCGTAGGCGACCTTCTCACCGGAACTTTCATTGGCAGCACGGGAAAATACACCAGCACCAAATTGAACAACGCCATCGTTTACTACAACCAGAACGTCGCTCTGCAGTTGACCCCGGCCGGTAGGGATCTGGTCGCAACTGGCCTGTTCAGTCTGGACCAAATGCAAGCCCTAAAAGCCTATGCGCCCTTAATTTCGTCGTGCTACCCGCCCACTCCCGCCTGCGGTCTACCGGGCCACGCCGCCCAGGCCACATGGCTGAAGACCATCGATCTGCGCTTCAGTTGGCCGTTCTCGCTCGGCGAGCGCATCAAGATCGAGCCCACCTTCGCCGTCTTCAATGCCTTCAACTTCGCCAACTTTGGAGGCCCAGGCGGCCAGTTGAGCGGTGTGCTGGATGCGTCCCCGGGCACGTCGCTGAACAATTCGACTTCGCCGGGAATCTGCGGCGGCAGCACTACCTTCTGCACCTCTCGGCTGGATCGTATCCTTCCCGGCTCAGGAACGTACTCGACCGGAGCCCCGCGCCAAATGGAGTTCGGAGTGAGAGTGAGATTCTAGCGGCCATTGCAGAGGTCAAGAGGATTGCAGAGGTCAGAGGTCAGATTGCAGAGGTCAGAGGTCAGATTGCAGAGGTGAACCCGAGTCTCCGCGTGTACTGGTTTTCACCTCTGACCTCTGACCTCTGACCTCCCGTGGAACCCGAGTCTCCGCGCATACTGGTTTTCACCTCTGCAATCTGACCTCTAACCTCCCGTGGAACCGTTTTCGCCAATTTGGAGACACACTTTCCCATCATCTACTCAGACTTTGCGCCAAGTGCGCAAAGTTTTGCTCATCCCTAATTTTTATTGCAAAGATCGCCTTTATTTCCTTGACTTCGCCCCCGAATGCGCTACAGTGGCGTGCAGTCAGTGATGGCGCCTGACTCCCCCGCGGGCCATCGCTGCACTGGGTTGTTAACTTCTAACGTTAGATTCAACACTTCCAGGAGGATTCTCAATGAAGAAAGGTCTGTTGGTTTGTGGTTTGTTGGTACTGGCTTGCAGCTTCGCGTCGGCTTCGGCTTGGACGTTCGGTTTCGAGTCGACTGGCGGCGGCCTGTATTGCAACTATATTCAGCTCAACAACAATGGTTTCTTTGGCCCCGATGTGTATCAGGGCGCTGACAACCTGAGCGCGTGCGGCATCACCCTCGGCAACGCGACCATCTCCGGCTTCGGCGGAGCCGTTCCGAAGACCGCCGGCCTGCCCGTAGTCGTTAGCAAGGGCGTTATCTACGGCGACAACCTCTACGACGCCTTCTCGTCCTATGCCTGCGGCTGCTCGATCTTCACCGGCTATCAGTGGACCGTGGCCCAGAATCTGGTGCCTGGCAAAGGGAAGCACCCGAAGTATGGCTGGATCGGCATGGCTGGCTCGCCGGGCTACAACGTATTCGGCGACAACTATGGCTATCTGTCAACCAGCATCCCTGGCCCGAAGACGCCGACTCACGGAACCACGACTGGCAAGAAGTAACCAGTCTTGATCCTTGGGGTTTAGTTAGAGCCACGCCGATTTTCGGCGTGGCTTTTTTTGTCCTCGAATTGTTCTAACTTGCGAATCGAAAACGGGAAGGGCACGACTTGAGAGCCTGCCCTGAGAGTGTGTGATGACTCCGCGAAAAAAGTTGCAGGCGCTAAGCGAAGCCGAAGGGTGCCCTATGCGCCGCAACGAATTTGCCTCTTCAGCCGCTGAGGCCAAGTACTCTACACCATCAACAGAAATGCTAGAATGAGCCGACTTTGGGCCCCAGTCTATGCTGGTTACTCACGGTTTCACTGCAGGACTTCAGTGACCAGGTTTTCAACCTCCAACGTAAGATCCAACCGTTCGAGGAGGGAATCATCCATGAAACTGAAAAGCTTGGCGGTACTCACTCTGTTGGTCTTCGGTTGCAGCTTTGCGTCGGCCACGAGCTGGACGTTCGGTTTCGAGTCCACTGGCCATGGGCTGTATTGCAACTATGTGCAGTTCAACAACAACGGTTTCTTCGGCCCCGATGTGATTCAGGGCGATGACAACCTGAGCGCTTGCGGCATCACCCTCGGCAACGCGACCATCGTCGGCTTCCTCGGAGTCGGCGTTCCGAAGTCCGCTCGTCTCCCCGTAGTCTTCAGCAAGGGCGCTATCTATGCCGACAACCTTTACGACGCCTTCTCGTCCTATGCCTGCGGCTGCTCGATCTTCACCGGCTATCAGTGGATCGTGGCCCAGGCTCTGAAGGCCAGCGAGAAGAAGTATGGCTGGATCGGCATGGCTGCCTCGCCGGGCTACACCGTATTCGGCGACAACTATGGCTATCTGTCAACCAGCATCCCTGGCCCGAAGACGCCGACTCACGGAACCACGACTGGCAAGAAGTAACGAGTCTTGATCCTTGGGGTTTTAGTTAGAGCCACGCCGATTTTTGGCGTGGCTTTTCTTGTATCCCTCGAATTGTTGTAACGTGCGAATCGAAAACGGGAAGGGCACGACTTTAGTCGTGCCGTATACGCCGCTACGAATTTGCGGCTTCAGCCGCTGAGGGCAAGTACTCTACACCATCAGCAGAAATGCTAGAATAAGCCGACTTTGGGCCCCGATCGATGCTGGTTACTTACGCTTTCACTGCAGGACTTCAGTGACCAGGTTTTCAACCTCTAACGTAAGATCCAACCGTTCGAGGAGGGAATCTTCCATGAAACTGAAAAGCTTGGCGGTACTCACTCTGTTGGTCTTCGGTTGCAGCTTTGCGTCGTCCACTTCGTACACCTTCGGCTTCGCCTCGACTGGCGGCGGCCTGTACTGCGACTACGAGCAGTTCAACAACAACTCTCCTTTTGGTCCTTATCTATGGCAAGGCGTTGACAACCTCAGCGTCTGCGGCGTCGCCTACAACGCCACCCTGGTGGGCGTATCGGCCACTATTCCCAAGAGCGCGGGTTTGCCCCTGTCTGGCAAGGGTGTCTTTTTCGCTGACAACATTTACGACGCGTTCTCGCCTCCCTTCACGGGCTATCAGTGGGCGTACTTCAGCCTTCTGAAGTGCAGCACGAAGAAGTACGGTTGGATCGGCTTTGCTGGCTCGCCCAGCGGCAACATCTTCGGCGACAACTATGGCTATTTGTCCTGTAAAATCCCTGGCAAGCACACTCCCACCCGCGGGCTCATGATCGGAAGAAAGTAGCGCAAGTCTTGATCCTTGGGATCGAATTCGGGCCACGCTGCTGTTCGCGGCGTGGCCTTTTTTCTTGTATTCTGGAAGTCGTCGGTCGTTAGTCGTCAGTCATTCGCGGGGGCGCGGAAAGATCGTTCCCGGGCTGCCGGACGACTGACGACCGACGACCAACGACAATTAGTTTAGGGGAGACCAGAAAATGTGCAGATCTATCGCAGCCGTGCTCTTCGCAGGCTGCCTCACGTTTCAGATGTGGGCGCAAACGCAGGCACAAACGCCGGCAACACAACCCGCGCCAACCAACCCGGCCCCCGCCTCGGCCCAAGCGCCGGCTGAGCAGGCCAAACCGTCAGGAACCGAAGCCGCGAAAACGGCGCAAGCCGAAGAGCCCAAGCAACCACTGGTCCGGCATAGCGGGACTCCGTGGGACCAGTTCCAGGAGTTTTCGGCAATTATGGTTGGAGGCCCGCTACCCGGGAACGAGGATCCGGCGCATATCTACCGTTTTAAGAACCTGATAAGAGCGGAGGGCCGCGAGTCGAAAAATTACCTCATCACGGATACGTCGAAAACAGAAACGCATGGTCTCGCTCCCGGCGGGTGCATCAAGTACAAATTGCCCTATACCCGTACTTTTCCCTTTTCCGTGTTCGGACCTGAGTCCAGCTACGAGAGCGTTCCGGTTGGAGAGGAAACAGCGGAAGGTCACAAGTGCCGCGTAGAGGACGTCACCATCTATTCCCCGAAACGTCCCATGCCCTTCAAGGTGAGGCTGTGGGAGGCGGAAGATCTGCAGGGCTTTCCGGTCAGAATCGAGGTGCAGGCCGGTCTCAAGCACCAGAAGATGCATTACGAAAACGTGGTGCTGGGCCCCCAGGACCCGACGCTTTTCATTGTTCCGAACCAGTGCCAGAACTTCGACATCAACTCTGCAAAAAAGATACCGCTTTCGCCAAACACAAAAAAAGCGCCGGAGCCAGCCAATAAACCAAAGTAGCGGCTTTGAAGCGGTGCGGCTTCACAGGCTGCGGAAAAACGCGAATTTTGACCTTGCTTTGAAGGGGTGCGGCTTCAGCCGCACCGCGAAGTCCTTCACTCTTGTCATTCCGAGCCGTCCGGAGCCGCGCTTGCGCGGCGAGGACGAGCGAGGAATCTGCTCTCCCCTGATTTCTTCCGCAGCCTCTTTAGCCGCTGCGCCGCCACTTCTCTAATTTATAATTTGTCGTCGGAAGCGACCGGGCCGGTTCTGCACTCACAGATTCCAACCGTGGATTTCCAGATTAGGATGCTTAGCATGCGTATGATTCGTTGGCTTCTGTGTGTCGTGGTCCTGACAACTGGCGCCCTCGGGCAAAACCAGTCCTTTGCCGCCAAACCGGAGGCGCCGCCAAACCCCCAACCCAGCAAGCCCAATGCGGGCCTGCCGGGGGCGTCGGTCCCCGCCTATCCGAACATGATCCTGATCACCATGGACACCACGCGTGCCGACCGCATGGGGTTTCTGGGATCGAAGCGCGGGCTGACGCCGAACCTGGACGTTCTAGCGCGGCGATCGGTAGTGTTCACGCGTGCTTACTCCCAGGCTCCCCTGACCCCAGCCTCACATGCCACGATTTTCACCGGGACCTATCCCCAGTACCACCAGGTCCTCACCTTTCCCATACCGCTAGCCACGAGTCTGCCCTATCTGCCTGATATCTTGAAGGCCCGTGGATATCACACCGCCGCGTTTGTTGGCTCTTTGGCCCTGGACGCAACCTGGGGCGCTCCCGGCTTTCAACGCGGGTATGACACCTACGACGCGGGCTTCAGTTGGGCAGACTATCACCCGGGCAATCGCTACCAAACCATCGAGCGCCGCGCCGACGACGTGGTAAAGCACGCCCTGGCGTGGCTGAATAAGCGTCCACAAGGGCCATTCTTCCTTTGGATCCATGTCTTCGATCCCCACGATCCGTACGACCCGCCGGAGCCCTACAAAACGCGCTACGCCAAATCGCTGTACGACGGAGAGGTCGCGTACATGGATTCGGCGCTCGGAAGGCTTTTCGCTCAATTGAAAGCGCGGGGCCTTTACGATGGCACCCTGATCACCATAACCGCCGACCACGGGGAGTCGTTGGGTGCCCATGGCGAAAACGAGCATGGCGTTTTTCTTTATGACGAAACCATTCACGTGCCGCTGCTGATCAAGCTGCCCCATAGTCAGGCGGCGGGAAGACGCGTTGAGAATCCGGTGGAACTGGCGGATATCCTGCCCACGCTGCTTGAAACCTTGGGAATGGAGATCCCCAAGGAAGTGCAGGGTGTATCAATGGTCAAACTGATGAATCCCGGGCCGGAGGGCGAAGCGGCGGAGGCGGCTTGGCGCGACCGTGCCGCCTATTCACAGTCGGATTACGAGCACCTGGCTTTTGCCTGGAGCGCGCTGCAGTCCTGGCGCACCGGGAAATATCTGTATATTCAGGCGCCGCGCCGCGAACTGTATGACTATGGCGCCGACGCCAACGCGCTGCATAATCTCGCCTCGGAATCCCCGGCGGTCGCCGATACTTTCGCAGCCAAGCTGAAGGATTTCCAGCAGAAAACAACCAACGCCGCGGAAATGCCCAGGGCTGCGATGGACGAAGCGAACGCCCGCAAGCTCAGGGCACTGGGATATATGGGCGGAATCAACCAGGAGGCCTTGCAGGCCTCCTTGGAACGTGGAGCCGATCCCAAGGACAAGATTGAAGTGGTTAACGATATCCTTCGGATCAATGATCTGCTGGAAAATTACGATTGCCCGAAGGCGATACCGGAGCTCAAGAAGGCGATCGCCGGCGACCCCAACATCTCCATCCTGCATTTCTATCTGGGTGGATGCTACCTGGAGGCCAAGGATAACCAAAAAGCGCTGCCGGAATTGCGCGAGGCCGTGAGACTGGACCCGGGTTTCACCCACGCCGAGATGAACCTGGGCCGCACCTTGATGGAACTCGGCAAATACGAGGAGGCTGCCACCGCCTTCGAGCATGTTACGAAGACCGAACCGCACTTGATGGACGCCCACGTCTTCCTGGTGGTCGCGTATGCCAAGTTGAATCGCGTGCCCGAGGAAATCAGCGAGTGCCGAAGGGTGCTGCAGTCCAACCCCGATCACTTTGGAAGTAACTTCAATCTTGGCCGATTTCTGGCGCAGTCGGGAGACTTGGAGGGCGCGGTACCTCCTCTGGAAAAGGCCGCCCAACTTCGGCCAGACAATCCCGGCCCTCACATGTTTCTGGCGGATGTATACGAGCGGCTGGGCCGCAAAGAGGATGCCAAGCGGGAACGCGAGGAAATCGAGCGCCTCGGCGTGACTCCCCTCTCCCGGATGCGACCCGAACCCAACGAAGTCCCTCAGAGTCCGGAACAGAAGTGATCCGTGACAGGCGTGAGATCATTCAGCCCCGGAACGTGTAGGGCTCTTCGGGAGCCACGTAGGCCCGGACGCATTCGTCCGGGCAGGCGAGCGCGGCTCACCGGTGCTCTATCGGATGCAATATTTGCAAGGATTCGCTCTAAGTCTTTGATAAATAAATACTTTACAAATAAGTCCTTATTCCTCAAAGACCTGGCGGGAGATCCCCCCTAAGTCTTTGATGACAAAAGACCGGTCAGGGGGGATCCCAAGGCGAGAACCGCTATGATTCGTTGGTTATCTTTCATTCTTCTGCTAACAACGGCTGCGCTGGCGGCGGTTCCCCCGCGCACGTCTTCCTCAACCCGAAAGTCTCCGAACATCATCCTGATCACGCTCGACACCACACGCGCCGACCGCATGGGATTTCTAGGCTCGAAGCGCGGGCTGACGCCGAACCTGGACGACTTGGCGAACCAGTCTGCCGTGTTCACCCATGCCTATGCCCAGGTTCCGATAACCACGTCGTCGCACGCGACCATTCTGACCGGAACGTATCCGCAGTTCCACCAGGTGAATACCTTCGGGGCTCCGCTGGCGACGGACCTGCCCTATGCGCCGGAGATCCTGAAAGCGAGCGGATATCACACTGCGGCTTTTCTCGGGTCAATCATCCTGAATCCAGCTCCAGCCTATGCTCCGGGTTTTGACCGTGGATTTGACACCTACGATGCCGGTTTCCACAACGAAAGGCCGGGACAGGATCGCTACCGCACCGTCCAGCGCCGCGGCGAGGAAGTCGTAAAGCGTGCACTGGCCTGGATGGCCAGGCATCCCAACGGACCGTTCTTCGCGTGGGTGCATCTGTACGATGCGCACGATCCCTACGACCCGCCAGAGCCCTACAAGACCCGTTACGCTGCCGCGCTTTACGACGGCGCGATTGCCTATCAGGATGCGGCGGTAGGGAAGCTGCTCAGCCAGTTGAAAGCACGTGGGTTGTACGAGGGAGCAGTGATCGCGGTGATGGCCGATCACGGGGAATCGCTGGGAGCGCACGGGGAAGATACCCACGGAATGTTTCTCTACGACGAGACCATCCGGGTACCGCTGGTGATCAAGCTGCCGCACGGCGAATCGGCGGGGAAGCGAATCGAGAGCCGGGTGGAACTCGCCGACGTCTTGCCAACACTGCTCGAAGCCAGTGGCATTCCGGTGCCGAAGGAAGTGCAAGGGCAATCGCTTCTGGGCATGATGACGGCCCGAGGAGCGGCGGAAGACAGCCCCGCGGCGGAAGCCAGCACAACGGCAAAAGGCAGCTCGGCTGCCGATACCTGGCGCGATCGTCCCGCATATGCGGAGACCGACTATCCCCACACCGAATTTGGCTGGAGCGCGCTGCGGTCGCTGCGAACAGGAAAGTACTTATACATCCAGGCCCCGCGCCGCGAACTGTACGACGAAGCCGCAGACTCGGAGGCAGTTCGCAATCTCGCCCCAACCTCGGCAGCCGTGGTGGACACCTTGGCCAGTCAAGTGGAAGCCTTCCGCCAAAAGACGGCCAGCAAACGCCAAGCACCTGAGTGGGCGCTTGACCCGGCAGCGCAGGAGAAACTCGGCGCGCTGGGATACATGGCAGGTGGCCATGGTTGGAAGACCGGCCCGCTCGAGCAGGGACCCGATCCTAAGGACAAGATCGAAATCGCGAACATGATTCATCGCGCCGAGGTGTTGCAGCAGGACATGCATTCCGACGAGTCGATTGCGCTGCTCCAGGAGGTAATGGCCAAAGAACCCCAACTGGCCCTCTACGGGAAACTCGGCGAGTGGCTGATGCGAAAAGGAGAGTTCCAGAAGGCTGTGCCGGTTCTTCGCAAGGCGGTGGAAGCGGATCCGTACTC
>Ga0187803_10000892_pt1 | contig 11676 bp, 1 predicted proteins | sample NC_wetland_sal_i_2_FD_132425 | JGI IMG/M metagenome (GOLD analysis project Ga0187803, IMG submission 132425) | Wetland sediment microbial communities from Neuse River Estuary, North Carolina, USA - Control_3 | ecosystem: Environmental > Aquatic > Freshwater > Wetlands > Sediment | place: USA...
CCAGCGCCAGCAGCGGCGACATGCTTACGAAGACCAGTTGCAGCGCTGTGAAAATCGCGGCCAGCAGAAAACTGACCAGCGGGCCCGCAATTGCGATCCAGAATTCCGAAAGGGCGTTCGCCGGCTCCTGCGAGATTTGTGAGACGCCGCCGAAGATGAACAGGGTGATTCGCGGAACCGGCAGGCCGTACCGCAGGGCCACCACGGAATGCCCCAGCTCATGCAGCAGGACGCTGACGAACAGCATCGCCGCGGTCACTGCGCCCATCAGCCAGTACTGGACCGCGCTCCAGTTCCGGAATTCCGCGGGGTAATAGCTGACCGCCAGAATCCAGGTAAGCAAGCCGAAAATCAGGAACCAGGAAGAATCGAGATCCACTTCGATCCCGAAAATCCGCCCCAGGGAGATCGAGTGCTTGAACACTTCCCGCTCCTACCGCCGATTGCCCGCGGGCCGGCTCGCAATCGCTCCCGGCTCCACGCCAGGGAGGATAACTCAGATTCGCGCGAAGTGTCCGAGAAGCGTGCGCCTATTCCCGCGGAGCCGCGGAGCCATGTATCCAACATCTTGTACCGAGCGTGCGTTGAGGATTCTGAAGCGTGTGGTCGGAATCGAGCCATTATTCCGGTTCGGCGAAGCGCGCCGCCAAGCCGCCCTCGCTAAGCCGCTTGCAACCCCAGGGGGCCGGGGTCCTCGCTCGCGGGAGCTGCGCTATCGGCTGCCCGGTGCCGGTGTGCTCGGCGTGCTGCTCGGCAATGCGGGCGGTTTGATGTAGTCGAGTGGAATTTCGCCCGTCAGGGCGTCAAGCCAGGCCACGATGGATTTCACTTCCGCGTCGGAGAGCCGGCTGCCACGCTGATGCACGGACATCTTGCGAATGGCCTCCTCGAGGGTAGGCACCGAACCGTCGTGGAAATACGGCGCGGTCTTGGCCACGTTTCGCAGCGAAGGGACCTTGAAGACCTGTTCATCGGCATGCTGCTTGGTTACCTGTTCGCGACCCAGATCCGAGTGATCCGGCCACGGTTTGACGATCCCGAGCCTTTGAAAACTGTTGCCGCCCACGTACGCGCCGTTGTGGCATGTGTGGCAGCCGGCATGGACGAACTCGTTGAATCCCGCCTCTTCCGCTGCGCTCAGGGCGGAGTTGTCCCCGCACAGGAAGCGATCCCATCGTGACGGAGTCACCAGGCCACGCTCGAAGGCGCCAATGGCCAGCGCCATGTTGTTGAACGTAACCGCGTCCTTCTCCCTTGGAAATGCTTGCCGGAACAACTCCACATATTCCGGTATGGATGCCAGCACTCTCACCGCGGCCGCGTCGGAAGGCATCGCCATCTCCACCGGGTTCAGGACGGGACCCTTGGCTTGCTCTTCGACGTCGGGTGCGCGGCCATCCCAGAACTGCACAAAGTGCCCAGCGGCGTTATAAACGGTAGGAGCGTTTCGTTTGCCTTTCTGGTTCTGATGGCCCGTTGAAACGGCCTCCGATTCTGCGCCGTACGCGTCCAGCGGATGGCAGGTATTGCAGGAGATGTCCCGGCCTGCTGACAAGCGCGTCTCGTAGTACAGCATCCTGCCAAGCTTTACCTTTGCTTCGGTAACGGGATTGTCGGACGACTCCATAATCGAGGGAAGTGGCCGGAATAGTTTCAACGCTGCAAGATTTATCTGCGCATCGGTCACCTGGGACCGAAGATGACTCACCGAAGACAGGAGGAAGACGAACAGGAGAGCGGCAAATACGGGCTTGAATAGCCGCACACCGTGATTTGACATATGCACCCCCCACTCCATCGAACTGCTGGCGCGCAGCCCACCAACACAAACGCTAGGTGCAACGTCACCGGATCGCAGTGACCCGAGTCACCGCGGCTCGTGATCTTCACCCTTGTAAAGCGTTGATCACCTACGCGACTGTTCGCGCTTCGGGGATTGCAGGGCAAGCCCGTGAGACGGCACAGGATTGGCACTACGGGCGGGCGCTCACTGGTCTGCCGGATGTTATTTCTTCTTGCAGATATAGAAGGTTCGGGAGTAGCCTCCGCCTCGTCTATTCTGTTGCCCTTGCCCGGGCCTGATAACGCGGAATGGTGGTTCCGCGCACGTTTATTCATCCCGCGCAGCGCGGGACCGAGTCCGCCCTGCGATTCCCCGGGAACCTCGGCAACACTTGGGAGATCTTCGGTGAGTCGCCTTTCCCGGCTCAGGGGCCTTGTCTTCATAGCTAGGCCTTCCTTGTGCCCCATGTCCACCGCGCGCGTGCATCCCGTTTTCACGGGGTCGGGCGCCAGGATTTTCATCCTGTTGCTCGCGGCAGTGCTGGCGGGCGTGGTGTGTCCCACGTCGGGCGCACAGACGGTGACGGCGACGATCGCAACCGGGAGCGTGACCAAAGGCGTGGCGGTAAACCCGGTGACGAACAAGATTTACGTGGCCAATACGAACAACGGCACCGTGACGGTGATCGACGGGGCCACGAACAACACGAGCACCGTACCCGTCGGCTCGAACCCGTATGCCGTGGCGGTGAACCCGGTAACGAACAAGATTTATGTCACCAGCTGTTATAGCGGTACGGGTTGTTCAAACACCGTGACGGTGATTGACGGGGCGACGAACGACACGAGCACCATACCTACCGGGATGAGCCCCCAGGCCCTGGCAGTGAACCCGGTAACGAACAAGATTTACGTGGCCAATACGAACAGCAACACCGTGACGGTGATCGACGGGGCCACCAACACTGTCACAAGCACCGTAAACGTCGGGACGAGCCCCATAGCCGTAGCCGTGAACCCGGTGACAAACCAGGTTTACGTGGCCAACATCGGTAGCGCCAACGTGTCGGTGATCGACGGGGCCACCAACACTGTCACGAGCACCGTGACTACGGGGACTAGCCCCCAATCTGTGGCGGTGAACCCGGTGACGAACAAGATTTACGTGGCCAATGCTGCTGGCAACAACGTGACGGTGATCGACGGGGCCACCAACACCGTCGTGAGCACCGTACTGACCGGGACTTACCCTTATGCGGTGGCACTGAACCCGGTGACGAACCAGATTTACGTGACCAATTTTGGCAACGGCAGCGGCAACACCGTGTCGGTGATCGACGGCGCCACCAACAACATTGCGGCCACAGTGACAGTCGGCACGGCCCCCCAGAGCCTGGCGGTGAACCCGACCACGAACCAAATCTACATCGGCAATGAAGGCAGCAACAACGTGTCGGTGATCAACGGGACCACCAACACGGTTATCGCCACACTAGCCGCGGGCACGAACCCCTACGCCGTGGCGGTAAACCCGGTGACGAACAAGGCTTACGTGTCCAATCAGAACAGCGACAACGTGACCGTGATCGACGGCGCCACCAACGGCACGAGCACCGTAACTGTCGGGACGCAACCCTTGCAGGTAGCGGTGAACCCGGTATCGAACAAAATTTACGTGACGAATGGTCAGAACGCCAACGTGTCGGTGATCGATGGGGCCACCAGCACCGTCACGAGCACCATAAATGTCGGGATGACGCCTGATTACCTGGCGGTGAACCCGGTGACGAATCAGATTTACGTGGTCAATCAGCTTAGCGGCACAGTGTCGGTGATCGACGGCGCCACCAGCACGGTCACGAGCACGGTAACCGTCGGAACTACGCCCACTCCCGTGGCAGTGAACCCGGTGACGAACAAGATTTACGTGGGCAATCTTGGTAGCAACAATGTGTCGGTGATCGACGGGACGACGAACACCGTCACGAGCACCGTGACTGCCGGGACGCAACCAAATGCTGTGGCGGTGAACCCGTTGACGAACCAGATTTACGTCACCAACTTCATGAGCAACAACGTAACGGTGATCGACGGGGCCACCAACACCACGAGCACGGTAGGTGTCGGGAGTATGCCCGTCAGCGTGGCGGTGAATTCGCTGACAAATCTGATTTATGTAGCCAATTCAGCTAGCAACAACGTAACGGTGATCAACGGGGCCACCCACTCCGCGAGCACCGTCACAGTCGGGTCGCAGCCCTTTGGCGTAGCGGTTAACCCGGCCACGAACAAGATTTACGTGGGCAACAGGCTCAGCGGAAACGTTACGGTGATCGACGGGGCCACCAATACCGTCGCGAGCACCGTAACTGCGGCTGGTAATGCTTTCTACCTGGCGCTGAATCCGGCGACGGACAAGATTTATGTTGTCAATCAGAGCACCAACAACGTGACGGTGATCGACGGTCCCACCAACACCACGGCCACCGTAACTGCTGGCACGAGCCCTCAGGCCGTGGCCGTGAACCCGGTGACGAATCAGATTTACGTGACCAATTACAGCAGCGGAAACGTGACAGTGTTGACCGAAGAGCAGGTACAGGCGATTCCGCTGACCACGACCATCGCTGCCATTCCTGGTGGCGTGACTGCCAACCCCACCCCAGCTTTCACTTTCACGCCGGCGACGGCCTTCTCTCCCAACGCTCCTGCGATAGAGAACGTCTACTTCCAACTGGATTCCTGGGAAGGGTCTTGGATTGCCGCCACGCCCAGCGGCGGCGGGAACTTCACGGGCACGCCGCCTTCCGCGCTGCCCCTGGGGACACACATCGTTTACGCCTATGCCACCGACGGGCAGGACGCGGACTTTACGGGCGTGGCCCAGAAGCTGATCGGGCAAATCACGGCGCAGGTGTTCACGGTTACGGGCAGCTCGACAACGGTGAGTACGGTGAGCTTCGATCCGGCGAGCGTGACGGGCGGGACGAGTTCGACAGGAACCGTAACCATCAGCCAGGCCGCACCGGCAGGAGGACTCACCGTCTACTTGAGTAGTTCCGATCCCTCCGTCAGGGTGCCTTTCTCCGTCACGATCCCGGAAGGGACGCTTTCACAGACGTTCACGGCAACGACCGTCGGTGTGGCCACGGTAAAGATGGTCACGGTGACGGCTTCGCTCGGTGTCAGCAACGCGACCGGCATGTTGACGGTCAATCCAGCCGGCATTCTCTCGCTCACGCTCAATCCCAGCACGGTCGACGGCGGCACTCCCTCGGTGGGCAATTTGGTTCTGAGTGGCCCGGCGCCTCCGGCTGGGTTAACCGTCACCTTGATGAGCAGCAACACGTCCGCGGCGACGGTCCCGTTCAGCTTCAACATCCTTGGTGGGGCGACCAGCGGCGACTTCAATGTCACCACACTTACCGTGGCCGCGAGCGTGAACGTGAACATCACAGCCACGCTGCCCAGTGCCAATTTCCTGAGCGGCATGCTCACCGTGATTCCGCCCGTGGTCACCATGCTGTCCTTTAACCCCGCGGTCGTAGTTTCCGGAGAAATGAGCACGGGGACAGTGACGCTCAGCGGGCCTGCGCCCACGGGCGGAGTCCCCATCACGTTTACGAGCAGCAACTCGAGCGCGTTTCCAGCGCCTGCGAATGGGACCGTTACCGTACCCGCGGGCTCAAGCAGCCAGACCTTTATGGCCACGGCCGGCGTGGTGGCAGCGTCCACGCCCGTAACGGTCACGGCCACAACGGGTGCGACTGTAGCCATGGGGAACGTGACCGTAGTGCCTTCGGTTGCGGGGACTTCTGTGGTCTTCTCACCGTCGAGCCTGACGTTTGGCTCGCTGCCTGCCGGGACAGCCGCCGGAGCTCAGACGGTGTCCGTGACGAACAACGGATCGGTGCTGCTGAACTTCACGAGCATCGGGATCACCGGAAGCGGCTTCGGCCTCGGCCCCGCCACCACGTGCCCGACGACTAACGGCTCGTTGGCGGTAGGCACAAGCTGCTTGCTGAGCGTCACATTCACACCAGAGTTTGCCGGAACGGTAGTCGGCAAGATCACCATCACCGACAGCGCCGCCTCCAGCCCGCAAATGGTTACGCTTTCGGGCACGGGCGGCATGCCAACTGTCTCGCTCTCCACCACCACTCTGACTTTCGGCGGCCAGCAGGTCAACACAACCAGCGCAGGCCAGAGCGTGACGCTGACCAACACCGGCAGCGCGCCGCTGACGATTACAAGCATCGCACTGGGCGGCGCGAATCCGGGCGACTTCGGCGAGAGTGACAACTGCACCTCGGCGGGCGCGCTCGGCACAGGAGCGAACTGCACCATCACCATCACGTTCACGCCCACGGCGGTGGCCCGGCGCTCTGCCCAGTTGACCATCACGGACAACGCCAGTCCCACCACGCAAACCGTGCTCTTCTCCGGCCCGGGGAATATTCCCTCCACCGGATTTGGACTGAACACCATCACCACGATTGCGGGCGGCGGCCAGCCCAGCGGCACCGCCGTCGCCGCTGACCTCCCATCCCCAGCGGGCGTGGCCGTGGATTCCCTCGGCAATCTGATCGTGACCCTGGGGGAACTCCCACAAGTCGTGAAAGTGATCCCGGGAGGAAATGTCTCCGTAATCGCTGGAACCGGTGTCACCGGCTATTCCGGCGACGGCGGCCCGGCCATCAGGGCAACTCTGAGCTTTTCTGTGGGAGGAGCGGCCGTGGATGCCGCCGGCAACGTCTTCATCGCGGACGCCAACTGCGTGGTCCGCCGCGTGGATGCGGCCACAGGCATCATTACCACCGCAGCCGGGAACGGCAATTGCACCGCCAGCGGCAACGGTGGCCCGGCCACCTCCGCGGGCATGAGTCCCCTGGCCGTGGCCCTGGACCGTGCCGGGAATCTCTTCATCTCTGATTCCAATTTCTCGAACCAGAACCTCATCCGCCGGGTAGACGCGACCACGGGCATCATCACAACCGTTGCGGGAGGCGGATCGGGAACCTGCGGGACGGCTACGGACTCTGTCGGTGACGGCTGCCCGGCCACCAACGCCGTGCTGGGCCTTCCGGAAGGGATAGCTTTGGATGGCTCGGGGAACCTTTACATTGCTGACACCTACGACTGTGTGATCCGCCAGGTAGCCGCCGGTACCAACATCATCACTACCGTGGCCGGGACCACGGCTGGCATTGGCACTTTCTCCAACTGCGGTTACAACGGCGATGGCGTCGCCGCCACAAGCGCCACCCTGAATGTTCCCGCGGGCGTCGCCATGGACGCTGCCGGCGATCTTTATATCGCCGACGGGCTCAACTTCGTGGTCCGCCGTGTGGACGCGACAACCCACATGATCACCACCGTGGCCGGCACTCCGGGCGTTGCGGGCTTCAGCGGCGATGGCGGAGCTGCCACCAGCGCCAAGCTCAACTGCTTTTCTTCATTCGGCCTATGTGACCCGTTTGTCGACCTGCCGTTTGGCATCGCTTTGGACGGGGCAGGCAACCTGTTCATCGCCGACTCCGGCAACAACAGGGTCCGGCGCGTGGATGCGACAACCCACATGATTACCACGGTCGCGGGCGGGGGATTGGGCGATGGCGGCCCGGCTACTTCAGCCGTGTTCGGAGAGCCCACTGGACTGGCCGCTAGCCCGGCTGGTGACATTTTCATCGGGGACAATGCGAACCAGCGCGTGCGCAAGGTTTTGGCGTCCACCGGCGCGATCAGCACCGTCGCGGGCAGTGGCGTCGAGGGCTTCAGCGGCGACAGCGGGGCGGCGACAAGCGCCACGCTGGGAAGCGCGAATGCTCTGATCCGCGATTCCTCGGGCAATTTGTTTTTCTCCGATGGCACCACCAATAGCCGGGTTCGTCGCGTGGACGCCGTCACTGGTCTCATCACCACCGTTGCTGGCGGTGGCACCGGTTGCGCCGCACAAACCGACGCCGTGGGAGACGGCTGCCCAGCCACCAGCGCTGCGCTTTCCACTCCTACCGGGTTGGCACTGGACAGCGCCGGAAACCTCTATATCGCAGATACTGGCAACAACCGCATCCGTCGTGTGGACGCGGTCACGGCGATCATCACCACCGTCGCTGGCACAGGCACTGCCGGATACAACGGCGACGGCATTGCCGCCACAACCGCGCAATTGTCCAATCCCAGGGACGTTACCTTCGATGATTCCGGAAACTTGTACATCGCTGACGCGGCTAACCACCGGGTTCGCGTCGTGAGCGGTGGGACCATCAACACGTACGCAGGGAACGGCACGGCAGGATTCAGCGGTGATAACGGGCCGGCGACAGCCGCCAGACTTACCAATCCGCGGGGCATTGCCTTCGGCACATTCGGCAACCTCTTCATCGCCGACAGTAACAACGGCCGGATTCGACGCGTGGATGCGGCCACGGGAATCATTACAACGGTTGCGGGCAACGGCCTTGCCGCGTTCGCCGGCGATGGCGGCGATTCCGTGCTGGCCAGCTTTGATGCCACTGCCTACCTTGCAGTCGATTCGTCGGACAACCTGTATATCGTCGACGAATTGAATAATCGAATCCGCCGCGTGCAATTCACTCCGTCGGTGAGCGCAACTCCCGCCAGCCTGACGTTCCCCTCCACTGCCGTGGGCGTGACGAGCGCGCCGCTGGACATCACGCTGACGAACTTCGGCGGCGCCACGACCGTTTCCAGCATCGTCGTGGCCGGCAATTTCGCCGAGACGGACAACTGTGTAGGCATCGTTGCCCCGACCACTAGCTGCACGATTTCCGTCACCTTCACGCCGGCCGGCACCGGCGCTCTCAATGGCAGCATCACCATCAACGACAACGCCGGCACCGGCTCGCAGATCGTCACGCTTACGGGCACGGGAACGACCACGGCGGCACCCGTGGTGAGCCTGCCGTCGAGCGTGTCGTTCGGCAACGTCGTGCAAAGCACTACCAGTGGAGCTGTGGCCATAACGCTGAAGAACGTGGGCACGCCCCCCCTGACTTTCACCACCAACCCGGGACTCTCCGGCCCGAATATGGCCGATTTCGCAATCGCCTCCTCGACCTGCTCAACGGCCTCGCCGGTACCCTCCGGTGGAAGCTGCACGGTCATGGTGACTTTCACGCCTTCCACGCTCGCCATGGAATCCGCGTCGCTCAACTTTGCCGACAACGCTTCGCCGCCGAACCAGAGCGTTTCGCTCAGCGGCACGGGCATCCTCTCAACCGGCGCGGTTCCGTCCTTTACCTCGCTTACGCTGCCCAGTGGCGCCCTCGGCGTCCCCTACGGCGCAGACATTAAGGTCAGCGGCGGCACGCAGCCGTACACATTCGCTGTCACCAGCGGCAACTTGCCCGTCGGCTTCTCGATGACCGCCACAGGTTTCAACAACGTCTCGGCCGGCCACGTCTATAGCACCACCACGCCTCCCGCCACGGGCACGTTTACCTTCGGCGTCACCGTTACCGATTCCGCCAGCAATATGACCACGGCCACGATCTCGCTCACCATCGGCCCCGCGCCTCAGAATACCCAGGCGCCGCTCCTCAAAGGCCAGTACGCACTGCTCATTCAAGCCTTCAGTGATTATTCGGGAGGGGATGAGAACGGTACTGTCGGAAGTTTGACGTTCGATGGCGCTGGGAACGTCACCGGCTTCGTGGACAGCAACGGCCCCAGTAACATTAAGTCTTTTGCGGTCACGGGAACCTATTCGATTGGGCCCGACAATCGCGGCTTCCTGAAGCTCACGGCGGCGGGCATGTCGGGAAGCTTTTACGGTGCCATTGCTGTCGGCAACGTCTACCGCGGAATTGCCTCCACGGTGCGTATCACGGAGTTCAACGACAACAACGGAAACGACCGTATCGGTTCCGGGTTCCTGCGCCTCCAGGATCCCACCGCGTTCAATAAAAATTCCCTCGCGGGCACCTACGTCTTCGGCGGTACGGGCCAGAGCCCGAACCTCCAGCGCGTGGCTCAAGCCGGACTCGTTTCCTTTGACAATGCTCTCAACGTGACCTCCCCGATGGCCGACGAGAACCGGGCCGGCACGTTGGGCAGCTTCACCTTCACCGGCACCTACACGCCCCCGGACACGAATGGAAGGAGCGTGCTTTCTCAGACGATTACGCCGGGCGGCCCTTCCACGTCTGTCATCTACCAGATTTCCGCCAACGAAGCCGTCTTTATGACACTCAATCCCCGGGCGAACAGCGATTTGTTGCTCGGTTCCGCCTTGCGCCAGCCAAATCCAAATTCGTTCTCCAACAGCTCGATTACCGGCCCCGACGTTATCCGCCTCAATGGCACCTCGGGGAGCGGCACCTCGAACGCCATCATCGGGCTGGCCACCGCGGTCACGTCCCCGACTGCAACCCTGACCATCAATTACGACAACAACGACTCGGGAACGGTGGCCACGAATCAAATCATCAGTGGCCCTTATAGCGTGGCAATGAACGGCCGGGCTTCGGGCATGCTTACCGGCACTTCCGGCAACGTCACCTTGATTTTCTATCTCGCGCAACCCGACAGCGGCTTTGTCATCTCCGGCGGCAACTCGGCCGTTGCCGGGCAGCTTGTGCCGCAGGTTGGCTCCCCATATACTGCTTGGCCCTCCACCAGCAATCTCTACTTTGGCGATCAGGAGACGGTCACCGGAAAAGAGGCCGTTTCGGGTATCGCGGTTCTCTCCGCCTCGAACACATTTACCGCTACATACGACGATAGCGATTCCGGCGGGAGACTCACCTTCGGTGGAAGTCTCCCCTTCAATTTCACCGTGATGTCTAATGGCCACTACACGTCTCCCCCCACCGGCAACAACGGTGGTTTCACCGGGTACGTGGTTTCGCCCTATGAAGTGGACTTCCTGGATAGCGGCACGGGCGCGAGTAGTTCAACGCATCCGGAGGTGCACCTGGTGCAATCCATCCCGACTCCTCCGGGCACGCCGTCTCCCGCCGCCTCATCCGTGAATTTCCCAACGGGTGTGCCCATCGGTTTGAATGCTAAGTCCACGGCCATCACGATCACCAATATCGGACTCGGGCCGCTGGGCTTCACCGGCGTGAACACCGCCGCTTCACCCGATTTCAGCGCCTCGGGCAGCTGCATCCCGGTCGCCCCCGTCGTCGTCGTCGTGATTCAGCCGCAAGCCACCTGCACGATCACCATCACGTTTGCTCCCACAGTGGGCACGGCCACGGGCACGCCGCTCAATGAATCCCTCGTCGTGCAAACCGACGGCATGCCTGCCAACGTCACTTTCACTCTCACTGCTACGGCGTTTCCGGCCGGCGCCGGCTGCACGTTGAGCTGGACGGGCACCGCGGGCGACGGCAATTGGACCAACATTGCAAACTGGAGCACCGGCGCCGTTCCGATATCCTCGGACAACGTGTGCATTTCGACGTCTTCCACGATTACCGTCAGCGCCCTGGCTGCGGCCAACCAAACCATCAATTCGCTCACGTTCCTGGGCTCCGGGACGCTATCTTTTAACTCCGGACCGCTCACGGTAACCGCAACCGCATCCATCCCCACGCTGAACGTCACCGGTGGGACGATCACCTTCAGCGGCAACACCGGCATCACTACGGCGCTCTCCATTTCCGGCGGCACGGCCACTTTCAACGGCCCCACTACGGTCGGGGCTCTTACGCTCAGCGGCGGCACACTCGGCGGCGCCGGTTCGCTGACGGTCAGCGGGGTCTTCACCTGGCAGGGGGGCACGGTGACGGGGGCGGGGGCGTTCACGACCACGGGGGGAATCCTGATCAACAGCGGCACGGTGACGTTGGACACGCGGACGCTGAGCAGCAACAGCAATGTGACGGTGAGTTGCAGTTGTTACCTCAACCTGCAGAACGGGGC
>Ga0187803_10000893_pt1 | contig 11668 bp, 10 predicted proteins | sample NC_wetland_sal_i_2_FD_132425 | JGI IMG/M metagenome (GOLD analysis project Ga0187803, IMG submission 132425) | Wetland sediment microbial communities from Neuse River Estuary, North Carolina, USA - Control_3 | ecosystem: Environmental > Aquatic > Freshwater > Wetlands > Sediment | place: USA...
TAGATCCGCTTCAGCTTGCCGTTAATTTCCGAGCCTAGCTTGATGTCCTCGGAATTGGGTTCGACTCGTCCGGCGCCGGCAATCAAGTATTCGGCCTGAGGACGTGCTTGCGCTGGCTTCCTGTTACTCGGCGTGCGGCCCCAGATCACGGTCGCGGTTGCGCCCGTCAGTGCAACGATTGCAGTGATCAACAACACTTTCCTCTTCATACCATCCCCATTTCTTCGCGCCTTGCGCAGGTCAGCAAATCCTCAACGCTCTTTCAGCAGAGCCAGTCGACAGCAGCCCGATGTTGGCGATTTCCGCCATAGCTTTGCCTCCCGAAGCTCCCGTCTCCGGCTCGGCAATGCGTCCGTCTTCCATGTGCACGATGCGATCGCCGAACTCGAGCACCCGGCTGTCATGGGTCACCACCACCACGCCCCGCCCGTGCTTGCGCGCCAGGTCGCGCATCATCTCCATCACGTTGCGGCCGGAGTACGAATCCAGCGCCGCGGTCGGCTCATCGGCCAGAATGACGCGCGGCGATCCAGCCAGAGCTCGCGCAATTGCCACGCGCTGCTTCTGCCCGCCGCTCAGGTCCGCCGGGAAACTGTCGTACTTGGCGGCGAGTCCCACCTGCTCGAGCAGCTTCCGCGCTTCCTGCTTCGCGCGTTCACCCCGGATGCGCTTGAGGTCGAGCGCGAGTTCGATGTTTTCGCCAACGGTGAGCGTGGGAAACAAGTTGAAACCCTGAAAGACGAAGCCGATGTGCTGCAAGCGTATCTCCGGGAGCTCACGCTCGCTCAGCTTCGCTACTTCCTGACCTGCGACCTGCACACTTCCGGAAGTCGCGCGAAGAATGCAGCCCATAATAGACAACAGAGTCGTCTTGCCGCTGCCCGACGGTCCCATCAGCAACACCACTTCGCCCTGCTCCACGTCGAAATTAATGCCATGGAGGACCTGGATTTTGTTTGCGCCTTCGACGTATACCTTGGTCACATCTCGGACTGAGATTGCCGCTTGCATCGTTACTCTCCTCACCCTCGGAAGACCATTGCCGGATCCAGGCTGGTCACTTTGTTAATGGACACTACTGCCGCGCTCACGCACATCAGCAGCGTTAGAAAGAAGATCCCTACCGCCATTTGCCATGGCATCAAAATGGCCGCGCCACCGCTCCGGCTGGCGCGGACAATGAAGACACTTACGAACATCGCCAGAACATAGCCCGCCACCGCGCTCATCCCCGCCTGCGTGATGATGACGCGATAGATGTAGCGGTTGGGCGCGCCCATGGCCTTCAGCGTGCCGTACTCGCGGATGTGGTCCATGGTGGTGGCGTAGATCGTCTGCGCTACCACTACGACTCCGACGACGAGCCCCAGCAGAGCGGCAATCAGCACGGCTACACCGGCGCCGGTGGTGAACATCCAGTAGATGCGCGTCATGCTGCTAAATGTTTCTGTGGTCAGCACATCCACGTCCCGCAGTCGCGACAACAGCCCTTGCTGCAGCGCAGCCATGTTCGTTCCGGGAAGGGCGCGCACCAGGATGAAGAACGTCTGGTCCTCGGCGATCCCCGTATAGGCCTGCGCATTCTTGAAGCTGGTGAAGACATACGGTGTGGTGGTGAAGGCGCGGATGCCGCGGGTGAATCCCACCACCCGCGCTCGGCGTCCGTTGATCTCGAACGTCTCGCCCACCTTGGTCACGCCAAGCTTCTTTTTGTAGATCTCGTCCACCATGACCGCGTCGGCAGTCTTCAAGTCCTCCACCTTGCCCTCGACTAAGTTCCACGGTCCCCCCACGCCGGTGTAGGGATTGAAGCCGACGATCTGGATCCCCTCCTGCGCGCCTTGCGGCGTCTTCCAGTTGGAGAATCGCACGATGAACTTGTCGGCATGCGCCACGCCGGGCGTTGCAAGTACCTGGTAGAGTTTCCTCTCTGAGAACGCAGAGCCTTGCTCGATGTAGGGCGTGCCCTTGGACACAATCCAGAGGTCCACCTTCGACTGGTCGATGATGCCGGAGGTGGTGACGGTGAAGCCCACGAACAGTCCGAGTTCGACTACGATCAGCACCACGGCGAAAACGATTCCCGTCAGGGTGACGGTCAGCCGGATCTTGTCGTGCGTCAGGTTGCGTTGCGCCAGAGGAGGCATAGCTCACCGCTCCTGCTTTAACAGCCCGTCCAGAAGGCCGTTGATCATGGTTTCGCCGCGCTGCTGCACGTTGCACCAGGGCACCCATCCCTCGTTGCACTTGGCTATCTGCAGCGAGGTGACGCCGTGCACGCCGCCCCACAGCGTCTGCGCGATCAGGTCGGCGTCCGTCAGATGTTCCCGGAATGCCCCGGCCTTCAGCGCCTCTCCGACAGTGGCGCGCAGCAGTTCGTAGGCGTCTTCCTCGGGATTGCCTTTCCCCATCAGCTCCTCAGTCTCCTTCGTCATCGGCGGATGCGGCGTCATGAACATGCGGCGGTAGTGGTTGGGATTGTTCAGGCCAAATTCGATGTAGGCCAACCCAATCTTGCGCAGCCGTTCCACCGGGTCGGCGATCTGCGCCAGCGACGCCATGGAATGAGCTAGCAGCCGGAAATCCTGGTGGCAGATTTCGAGAAACAGCTCGTCCTTATCCTTAAAGTGCACGTAGATCGCGGTGGGCGAGTATTCAATCTTGTCCGCGATCTGGCGCATGGAGACACCCTCGTAGCCTTCGTCGATGAAGAGCTCGCGGGCAGCCTCCAGAATCTTGTCGCGCGTCTCGACCCGCTCGCGTTCTCGTCTTTCTTTGACTCCCATAACACCGGCCCCTTTGTTAACATCGTTAACTTAACTCCGTTAAGTTACAGCTTGCAGTTATTTGTGTCAAGGAATTTTTTGCAATCTGCTGCAAGAGATTGATTCCAAACGGCAAAAATTACGGATGGGGGTTTTTCTTGTGGGGATTACGAATTCAAGGGAGGTCTGGAACGGACTCCGACAGCCAACACCGCGCTCCCGCGGGGATGGACCCGGGTTGGAAGCCACCCTCGGAATCCTCCCAAGCTCCCAAAACCTGCTTATCGCTCCTCTGAGGCAAAATACTTCGCCATCATCTCGTGAGACCACTCGGGCTGCTGTATGGAGGAGCGTTCGGGAACGAATTCGGCAAAGACGGGCTTGATGTCCAAGACGGGAGAGCCATCCAACGCGTCGAGACCTCTCACCGTGAGCGTTAGCCCTTGAACAGAAAGCAGCCGGCAGATGGTTGCAGCGATTCTGTTGGGGCGTCTCTTCGCGCGCTGAGCAAAAATGCCGACCTCGGGCCATTGGACGTTGCCTCGAGGATGTCTGCGTCCCGTGACGACCGAATTCTGGTTGACGCCGTGCAGGTGAAACAAGACCTCGACATGGGAGAACTCAGACAACCCGGCCAGTGACTCGGGCGAAAAGGCATCTTGATCCAAGACGATTCTAGATACGATGTCACCCCAATAATCCTCTCGTGGGCCTTTTTCGCTCGAGTGCACCCAACCGATTGGCGATAGTTCCATGGCAGAACCTCAGGTGGTCTCGGTCGTCCCCTCCAGCCGCACCGCGGCAGCGCTTTCTTTCGTTGAGAATGCAGCAACGGCTTCGCTTTCGGAGCTGCGTATGTCGAACAGCAGATCCAGGCCAGTAATGCGCAGGACTTCGGCTACCCTTGGGTGGAGAGCGGCCAGCTTGATCTCCGCTTCCCGGTTGTGGGCCGCCATAAAGGCCGTGCCCAGGGCGCCAACTCCGCCGCTGTCAATCTGAGTTACATCGGCCATCTGCAAAACAATCTCTTTCGTGGTTTCGAGGAATTGCCGTGTGGCGCGCACTAATTCCTCCGTCGCCGGACCGTAGACAAGCCTGCCGCGGCAACGAAGCACCGAGACGTTCTCGTAGGAAGCGTTCTGAAGCTCTAAGTCCACGATTGAGAAATGGGCGGGTTGATGTCTGAGAAGCCACCACACCCGGAAATGCGGACATGATGGTTCGGACGAGCAGGTTTGTCAAGCGCTGCCACCAGCAGCTGTCGTCTTACCCGTAGTCCGGCGTAACGCTCTGGCTCCGGGGCCGGGCCCTTTTCGGCGCGCCAGTCAAAGTCGGCCGCTCACTGCGGATAGATGCCCGCACCAATCATGCCATCGTAGCCCGGAATCTTGGTCACAAATGCCCGCTTGGGTACGGTCTTCTTGGTCTCTGGATGGGGCCATTCGTAGTCCACCCAGCCACTGCCCTTCGTCGTCACCAGAGTGACGAAGTTCTGAATGAGCAGTTGTCCGTCGGCGGTCTTCATGTCGATCAGGTTCTTGCCGATGAGCGCTGTGTTCGCGCCATGGCAAACATTGGTGCCGTCCAGCTTATAGCAAAACAGGTAGATGTCCTTGTTATGCCATTTCCCGCCTGGGGTGCTGAAGTCCTGAAACGCCTTCTCCGGGCCGACGTCCTTGATGTACGCCAGCGCATCCTGGACCATCTGCTTGGCCTCGGCCGCAGTGCCGGATTTCTGGCCAACCGCCTTCCCCACGCATGCAAAGATACAGAGAACAACGATAGACAATCTGAGTAACTGCTTCATACTTGCCTCCGATGTAGAACTGGTTTCATAAATATTTTGCGGGGGCCGAATGTCAGGCCCGAGGGCTAGACAATTTGCTGAAAGACCCCACGCCCCTGTCACGCATGCGCAGCGGCCGCGGCGACGGTGGCGCGGCCTACCTCACGTTCTGACGCTTCCAGTTTGAAACGCTGCATGACCTCCAGCAGGTGCTGCGACATCCTCGACATTTGCTCGGCCGAGGCCGCCAGTTCGGTCGAGCTTGAGGTCGAGCGCTGCACTACCTCCCGCATACTATCCATCGCCTTGATCACCGCCCGCGTGCCGGAAGCCTGCTCCGCGATGGATGAGTTGATCTCGTGCGCGATCTGGTTCAGCCGGGTCGTGGCCTTGGTGATTTGCTCCGAACCATCCGACTGCTTTCCGGTCGCCGCCCCGATCTCCTGGGCGAATTTGTTCACCTCAGTAACGACGCCGGAGATTTTCGCGAGTGCGGAGTTTAGTTCTGTGCCCAGAGCCAGCCCCTCCTCGACAATGGCCGTGCTCTTTTCCATCTTCTCGACAGCCTGTTGCGCCTGCGTCTGGATGCTCCGAATCAGCTCGGAAATTTCCTGGGTGGACTGGGCCGACCTCTCCGCCAGTTTTCGCACCTCGTCGGCGACGACGGCGAAGCCAAGGCCGTGCTCGCCGGCACGGGCCGCCTCGATAGCCGCGTTCAGGGCAAGCAGATTCGTCTGGTCAGCCAAATCTTCGATGACCTCGATGATCTTTCCAATATCGCTCGTCCGATTGCCGAGCTCATCAATGATCTCCGAAGCGGATCCGATGGAGGTGTTGATGCGGTTAAGCCCATCGGTCGCCCGGCCCATGCTGACAATGCCCGTCTGCGCTTCCTGGCGCGAACGCTCGGCTATATCGAGAAGGAGCTTCGAGGTATCTGCGACCCGTTGGATGGAGGTGACCATCTGCTCGATCGAAGCCGACGTGGCCGCGACGCTGGAGGTCTGGACCTGCGTATTCTTCATCACACTCTGCAGTATGACGTTCATTTCCTGCATGGTGGAAGTAACCTCGTCAATGGCCGCCGAGGCCTGGCGGCTGACTCGGGCCGAATCCTCAGACGCAGCCGCCACCTGGTTGGAGGCGCCGGTCACTTCCGCCGCGTTGTCGCGCACGCCGCGCACCAGCATGCGCAGCCCATCGATCATGCGAGCAAAGGCATGCCCCAACACGTCGCGCTCCGAACGCGGTTCGACTTTTCTGGACAGGTCACCGCCGGCAATCGCTTCCGAAGTGGCCGCCATTTCCTTCAGGTACTGCACCAACGTGGAAACTGATCGAGACAATTCCCCGATCTCGTCTTTGCGATCAACGTCGATGCCGTACCGCGCCACCATCGAATCGTTGAGTCTGCCCTCTTTCTCCGACCCACCGCCCCTTATCTCGTCTCCCAGATCCCCTTTGCTAAGCCTGCCGGTCAGCTTCCGTAGCGCATCTATGGACCAGACAATCTCAGAAGCCACATACAGCGCCACACCCGCCGACAGCACGACCGAAAGAAGAAGCGCCACCAGAACGCCGGCACTCGCCCGGCCCGCCACAGCCTCGGCCCCACGATAGGCGCTCTCCGCGTCTGCGTCTTCAAGGTTGCGCAAGTCCTTCAGTTGCACCGACAGTTCGTCATACTTGACCTGGGCCTTGGACATGTACGCCGTTGCCATCGAAACCTGCACCGACGCAATATCAATCGCATCGTTGATGATCTTCTGGTACTCAACCACCCCTTTGGCCGCTTCTTCGAATTTGGCCTTTTCCTGCGCGCTTATGCCCGGCGCGTTGGCCGCCGCTTGCAGACCGGTTTGGAGCGCGCCCAGATCTGTTTTTATGGCTTTCGTGGCAGTCTCGACTTTGTCCGCCGGGAAATTGGCGTCCATCATCGCCAGCACCTTGTAGGCGCTTGCCTGAACTGCGGCCAGGTTCCGGTCCGCCCTCGCCGCGGCCTTCATGGCGGGGATGCGCTCCTGGTAAATCGAATGGAGTGACGAACGCTGCTCGTGGATGCCGAGATAGGCGGCAAGCGCCGAAGCGACCATCAGCGCGGCGGCCAGAGTCGGCGACAAAAGTAGCTTCTTGCGCATCGACAGAGCGTTCAATGCGGTCATAAATCACGGTCCCGGCGCAAGCGTCCGATACGTACCTTAGTGCGGTATGGTCATGCTTCCACGCTCGCCAAACCCGGAGCAATACAAAGCGACTTGCAGGAGGCACGACGGTAACATGGAGTTCAGGGAATGGGGACGAGTCGCGCAGATTCTTGGGACCGTTCCCCTCCCGATTCTCTGTCGCCGTGATAGACCTCATTGACCGCTCGCGGGCATCGTCCTACCATTGCTGGTTTCAAGAGCGATTCCACGATCTGATAGCCTGAGGTGCGGCCCACATGAGGAGCATGCCTCGATGACCGAGATCGAAACCAAGTCTCTTCCAGAAAACGCCTACCGCCCACTCCCGCCGGGAGAATCCTATTTGCCCATCGTGCCGGCGGAGGCGAAGCTGCACGAACTCACGCTCCGGGCAGTCGCCTGGGGCGTGGTGTTTTGCGTGATCTTCTCGGTCGCGTCGGCCTATTCCGCCCTCAAAGTCGGCCAGGGAATGGAAGCGGCGATTCCCATCTCCATCCTCGCCATCGGCTTGGCGCGCGTCTACCCGCGGCGCTCCACCGTGCTGGAGAACATGATCATCACCGGCATGGGCGGCGCCTCCGCCGCCGTGGTGTCCGGCGCTGTCTTTACCGTGCCCGCGCTCTACGCTCTCCACCTCGACCCGCATCCGGTCGAGACCATCTTCATCTGCCTGGCCGGCGGCTGCCTTGGTATCCTCTTCCTGATTCCGCTGCGCCGCTACTTCGTGCGTGAAATGCACGGCAAGTTCCCCTTTCCCGAGGCCACGGCCATCACCGAAGTCCTCGTCACCGGCGAGAAGGGTGGCTCCCAGGCCAGGCTGCTGCTGCAGGCCACCGCCATCGCCGCGATTTACGACTTCTTTGTCACCACCTTCCACGTCTGGAAGGAGTACTTGAACTTTCAGTTCGTACCTGTGGTGCGGTCCCTGGCCGATCGTGGGCGCATGGTCTTCAATTTCGACGCTATCAGCTTCATCCTCGGCTTGGGCTACGTGATGGGCCTGCGCATTGCCATGATCTTTTGCGCTGGCGGCATTCTAGTGAACTTCGTGCTGGTCCCGATGATCTGGTTCATCGGCAGCCACATGGGCGAGGTCACGGTGTATCCCGCTACCATCCCCATTTCGCACATGGCAGCCTCGGACATCTACCGCAATTACGTGCGCCTTATTGCCGTGGGCGCCATCGCGACCGCCGGCCTGGTCGGCCTGCTCAAGTCGCTGCGCGTGATTGCCGGATCGTTCGGCATCGCGCTGCACGCCTTCCGCTACGGCGAAGCGCCGCACATGGAACGCACTGATCGTGACATTCCCATTCTCACCATCGTCCTCGGCGTGGTGCTGGGGGCAATCGGAGTAGCCGCCTTCTTCGGATTCCTTCATGTTTCGTGGACCGTGGTCGCCGCGGGCCTGGCGCTGACGCTTCTCTTCTCATTCTTCTTTACCACCGTGGCTGCCAACGCCATTGCCACCACGGCCAACAACCCGGCCAGCGGCATGACCTTGCTGACCGTCATCGTCTCCGCGCTGGTGTTGCTGAAGTTCGGACTCTCCGGGGCCACCGGCATGTTCTTCGTGATGGCCCTGGCCGGCATGGTCTGTGTAGCCCTGTGCGCCTCGGGCCAGTTCATTACCGACCTGAAAGCCGGCTACTGGATCGGTTCCACGCCTGCGGCGCAGGAGAAGGTGAAGTTTATCGGGGTCGTCGCGTCCGCCATCACCGCGGGGTTAACCATCATCCTGCTGGCCAAGGCCTTTCAGTTCGGAGAGGCCGTGCCCGGCGACCCGCGGCAGGTCCTGGTGGCGCCCCAGGCCTCCGCACTGAAAGCCGTGGTGTCGGGATTCATGAGCGGCCAGCCGGTCGCCTATATGTTGTTCGGCATCGGCGCCATGATCACCGTGGTGCTGGAGATGCTCGGCCTCTCTTCCATGGTCTTCGCGCTGGGAATCTATTTGCCGCTGCAACTCACCACGCCGATCCTGACCGGCGGATTCCTCTCGCACCTGGTGAACAAGAGCGCGCAGAAGATCGGCGGTCAGCAAGGCGGCACCATCCGCGAGCGCGGCATCGTCATTGCCAGCGGCTTGATGGCGGGTGGCGCGCTCGGAGGAGTGATTGGCGCTGCCCTCCGCGTGCTGCCGCGCTTCAGGGAAGAGTGGATTCAGACCCCGTTCTACGACAATACGCCGGTCTCGCAGACCATTTCCGCGCTGGCCTTCGTAGCGCTCTGCGTGTATATCTACTTCGGCTCGATGAGGAGGCCAAAGGCTGAGAGCTGAGATGAGCGGCAACTCGAGTACAATCGGTCCGATGTTAAGCCACAGATAGCAATCCGCGTTTAAATGGCGAGGACGACCATGAAGCAAAGCAGGGGTCTTATAGTTGTTGTAATCAGCTTCCTTATTTCTATGATCAGCTTCGTCGGGGGTTGTTCCGCCAGCAATAACCTCACCCGCGACAAAGCAAAGAAGATGATGGAGTCATCAAAGGAATTCCAAACGCAGTCCAATGCGGTCAGACTGGATGACGCCGACATCAAGAGGGGTGAAGCGGCAGGTTACTGGCATGAGGATAAAGAAGCATGGGTCATGCGGTACTTTGCCATAACGCCAGAAGGCAAGCGCCTTTTCGGAGGTTGGGTCTCTGGGCGCCCAGATCAGATTCTCAACCTGCCCTATAAGTTATCCCGTCACGTCGTGGAAGTCACCGGGATAACCGATGAGGAGGGATCAAACGGTCATGAAAAGCTCGTGACTTTCACCTGGAATTGGAATTTCGACGGTATGCCACCAGAGGTCAAGCAGTTCTTTCAGAACTATCCACCGCGAAAGTATTGTGCCGAATTTCGTCTCTATGACGATGGGTGGCGTTTGGAAAAGTACGTGAGCGAGGAGGGCACGACTGACCCTTATTGGCAGTAGGGCAGAGAATTGGCCGCTACATCAGCGCTTGTCGGAGATGGTAGTGGTATGGGCTCCGAAAGGCTCGCTTTTGGGTGGCGCAGCGCAGTAGCTCTGCGGTTGCGTTGTCGAATAACACGGCGGCTTTAGTCGCTGCCCCACCAACGATTTCAAAGGAGCTTTCCAATGAACCAATCTGATCTTTCCATCGCCAACGCAGTCCTCGGCATCGACACGCTCTGGGGAGGCGACGTCATGTGCCCCTCCGGCACCGGCCGCTTCATTGCCGATTGTTGGTTTTCCGACGAACCCCTGCCCGTTGCCTACACGCATCCCGCCGCTGCCCGTCTGCGCGAATCCGGCGGAGTCTCCGGCAAAAATATAGATCGCGAAGCGGTCGACCAGTACCTGCGCGACATCAACCTTCCCCAAGCCATCGTCGGAATCCGCGAAGAGGCGGGGAAATCCGACACACTGCGCAAGCCGTTTCTCGCAAGCCTCGCGGATTGCATCCAGACCATGTTGGACCTCGCCATGGAAGTCCTCGGCAAAGGCGATCCAGTGCCGTACGCACGCTGCGTCGAAGACTCCACAGGAAAGCCGCCCGAACCCTCCAAGCCGGAGAAGAAACGCGCCCGCGTTGCCGAGTTGCTGGGCCGCGCCGGCTACCCATCGTCGAATTCCGATGAACTGTTGAAAGCCGTAGATGCCTGGCGCCGCGAGCGCATCTCCCCGCTGGTATCGGTGCGCGCTCTGGGTGCGGCCGTGATCGCGCAATTTGACAACCTCTGCGCGAAGAATCTTCTGCCCTACCTGCCCAAGGAACTGGCGCCGATACCGCGTGCCAACATCGATTTCCTCGCCATCAAGGACGCCTGGTTCTCCGGTTCGATGAACTACATCGGCCGCGCCCGCAACGCCGACGGCAGCCCGAAGTATGAGGCGACATACGAAATCAATTCCTCATTGCAGATTTCATTTCCCGAGTTTGAGCACTTAGTAAGTCACGAAGTCGTGCCCGGCCACGTCACCACCTTTGCCTACCTCCAGGATTTGTACGTTCGCGGCAAGGTAGGTTTCGAGACCACAGTCCTAACCATGAACACGCGTGCCGCCACGCTCTTCGAAGGCATAGCCAACAACGCCATCCTGATCGCGCATGGCATAACTGAAGTCGACCAGTTGCCCGACGAAGACCTGCAGATAGGAGTGCTGCTGGCCCTGCTCCAGGACGATGCCAAGAATCAGTCCTCCTATATGACGTGGGGAGAAGGCAAACCGCAAGCGGAAGTGGCAGCCACGCTGCGCCGCGACTTTCTGGTAACCGAAGAACGCGCCGACAAATTATCCGGCGCCTGGGGGCGCCATCCCCTCCTCGGCCGAATGTATCTGCCCGCCTACCGCGCGGGCACAGAAAAGGTTGCCGAACTCCGGCGAACGTATCCCGCCAACCAGGCTCTTCCGGCCATTTACGGTTGCCAGGGATTGGTGGATATCCAGACGATCGACCAAGTCCTGAGGGGCTAGACTAAGTTTTGTATCAGGGTATCGCTTTCGCGATACCGCAAGCCGCGCATTATCGGTTGCCCCCTTTAGGGGCTGAGGTGTGCATCGGGACGATTTGCCCCTGCTCGCGGCTCGAAGCTCAAAACTCGAAGCTCGCCTCACGGAACGACGACGGCCGCTCCATCAATCGCATCGTTCTTGACAGCCGCGAGCGCTTCGTTGGCTTGATCGAGTGGGAACGTCGTGACCCTTGGCCGAATGGGAATACTCGCGGCAAGGTTCAAAAAATCGCGCGCGTCGGAGCGAGTCATGTTGGCGACGCTGCGAATCTGCCGCTCTCCCCAAAGCAGCCGGTCGTAATCGAACTCAGGAATGCGATCGAGGTGAATGGCGTTGATGGCAACGACTCCGCCTTTGCGCAGGCTTGAGAGCGCGGCCACAACCACGTCGCCGCTGGGCGCAAAGGTAATTGCCCGGTCTAGTTCGACCGGAGGCTTTTCGACTTCGGATCCGACCCATGCGGCCCCGA
>Ga0187803_10000894_pt1 | contig 11663 bp, 13 predicted proteins | sample NC_wetland_sal_i_2_FD_132425 | JGI IMG/M metagenome (GOLD analysis project Ga0187803, IMG submission 132425) | Wetland sediment microbial communities from Neuse River Estuary, North Carolina, USA - Control_3 | ecosystem: Environmental > Aquatic > Freshwater > Wetlands > Sediment | place: USA...
ATCGTAAATTTGGCGCGCCTGGGCGGGCTGAGAGGCTCGATAAGCATCGGCCAAACCGAGCTCGGCGGTCGCTTTGGGAACGGTTGAAGTGGGATGGTCAATGAGGCCCTGATAGAGTTTCACGGCGTCCGCCACTTTGCCCGTCTTGACCAGCTCTCCGGCCAGGGCGTATTTGGCGAGCGAGGCGATGTCAGGGTCGCGGTCCTTCGCGGCTTCAGTCAGAGCCTGGATGGCCCGCGCGTCGTCGCCCAGCGCCGCATAACACAATCCAACGTGGTAGCGCGCGATGCGAACGGCTTTCGGTTCCGGGAGCAGTCGGGGATATCCTTTGACGTTCACCATGACCGAGAACTGCGAGAGAGCTTTCGAGTACTTTTCCTGGGCGGTGGGGAAAGTTTGCGCCTGCCCCAATGTGCCCGGCGCAGGCGTTCCTACATAGGCGTGGAATGTGTCGAGCGCCTCCCCAAGCTGAGCGTTGGCGGCGGCTTCCTGATGACCGAACAAGAGCTTCAGCCCGACTCCCACCGCGATGATGCCGAGCGACAAGCCCACCAGGGTCAAGATTTCCCGCCAGTGCTGCCTCGCAAATTCCTGGTAAGTTTCGAACGCGGTCTTGAATTTGTCTTCCTTCAACTCGTGCCGGGTCGGTCGGGACAATGCATTTTCTCCTTGTACGGGATGAACTACACCATGTTAACAACGCATCGCGAAAGCGTCAATCGCGCCGAATAACCGCCCACGGCGGCTTCCTTCGGCCGAGCCCGGCCAGCGGAATTGAGCAACGGTGGTTGACGCAAGTGATGCCCGCTGGATAGAATGAAGACTGCGGGGTTCCTGCGGGGCCGGCCTCCGATTTGACCGACTGCCTGATTCGAAGCCCACTTGAGAGTTCAGAGAGGATAAGACATGAACGCGAACGATCTGCGTCCGGGAATGGTCATCAATCACAACGGCGATCTTTTTTCCATCCACAAAGCCGAACACCGGACGCCTGGCAACTTGCGCGCGTTTGTGCAGGCGACCATGCGCAACCTGCGCACCGGCGCTCTCAGTGTCTACCGCTTTCGTTCGACCGACGAGGTGGAACGCGCCAACCTGGACGAAACCGAAATGCAGTACCTCTATTCGGATGGCGACTCGTACTTCTTCATGAATACCTCCAATTACGAGCAAATCAATCTGCACAAAGACGTGGTGGAAAACCGCGCTGCGTATCTGGTGCCGGACGTGATGTTGAAAGTGGTGTTCTTCGAGGGCCGGCCCGTGGACATCGAGTTGCCGCCCACCGTCGACCTGAAAGTGATTGAGACCGAGCCCGGCATCAAAGGCGGATCGGCCACCAACGTCGGCAAGCCCGCAAAAACGGAGACCGGGCTGATCGTGCAAGTCCCTCCCTTCATCGGCGAAGGAGAGGTCATCCGCGTGGATACGGCGGATGGATCGTATAAGGATCGAGTGAATAGGTAGGAATATTCGATTGCCGATTTTCGATTGCTGATTGCCAATTGGCAAATTGCTCACTAGTTCCGTAATCATCAATCAGTTGTTAAAAGGGCGTCTCGGTGTCGCTGACCAGTGAAAGTCCCTGCGGCGAAGGTTTATAGATGGCCAAATGGCGTGGCGGCTTGCGGTTGTACGCTTGCTCGCGTACGTATTCCTCTTCCTTCAGATAACGGATAACCACCGATCCGTTTTCCAGTTCCAATTTACCGTCGTAAAGGTCGCGCACCTGCCACAAAGGTTTCAGCGTCTCCCCGTCATAGCCGTAAAGAATGGCGGAGAGCCGCGGCTGACTTTTGCCCAGCCTCGTTCCGTAAACGAGGAAGCGAAAACTGGATGCGTCCGGCGATGGCGGGAACGCATAGTGAAGATCGGTGCGCGGCACAAAATGATCGGCGCCGACCAGTCGAGTTTTCGCATCGTGGGTTTCGAACAGCGCCACCACGTTCACGCGGTCGTAGTCCGACCATCCCAGCGTGTACGACGCGCCGGTGAGAATGGCGCCTTTCCAAGGCTGCGAGAAGACGACGCACTGGTCGACCAGTGGATACTGCAGCTCCGAAAAGCCCTTCTCCATTTCCTGGCGGAGGCGAACGTCAAAGGGGAGGTCGCGCGGGCCACTTGCCGGCGTCTGAGCTGCGGTCCAATCCTGCAAGTGACCGATCACGAGCTGCTGAATCTGTCTGGTAATAGGATCCGACTCGTCGAGCGGCGTGTTCAAGAGCTGACTCGCCAGCCGCTCAACCTTATCTGGCAGGGTCCGCGGAGGCGGCGGATGAAACCGCGACTTTTTCTTATCGCCGGCCAGAGCCGCCGCCTTTAAGCAGCCGGCAGCAGCGGCAGCCAACAAAACCCATACGGCGGCTCGGCGCGCGCTGCCGCCCAAACTGCGTCTAGACTTGCTCATCCACAGGTTCCTCATCTTTTATCTTATGCAGGGCGGAGCGAAGCGTCAACGCGTAAAGAACTGCGTGACCCGTTATGTGGCTGCGCCGTCTGCGCCGCTGTCGGGAAAGAGAAGGACCTTCAGGCACTCGTTCTTTTCGACGTATTCGAATGCTTCCAGCCCGGCCTGCAGAGGAAACGTCTTGGAAATAAGCGCCTGCACGTTCACGCTTCCCTGGCGAAGCAGATTCAATGCGGTTTGAAAATTGCCGCAGCGTGAGCCAATCAACTTGATCTCGTCAACCACCAGCTTGGCCGTGTCAAACTCCGCTGGCTCTCGAAAGGTGGATTTCATCACAACTGTCCCGCGCGGCTCCACCAGGCGCAGCGCTTCCCCCAGACCCTCAGGGGAGCCCGTAGCCTCCACCACCAGTGATAAGCTGGCAGCGGGAAGTCGGTCGCGCTTAACGTCCACAGCCTTCACGCCCAACGATCGCGCCAACTCGAGCTTCGAAGCGTGTTTGCCGATCACGATCACGTTGCTGTGGGAAGCACGCAGGACCTGCGCGATGAGCAACCCAAGGCGGCCGTCTCCCAAGACCGCCGCGCGGGGAGAAGGCGCAACGCGTACGTGTTCCATAACTTCAGCGGCGGCGGCAAGCGGTTCGACAAACACCGCCAGTTCGTCCGGGATGGAGTCCGGAACAGCGTGAAGATTGACCACCGGCAAGACGAGAAACTCCGCGAATGCGCCATCATGGTTCACGATGCCCACGACGGTACGATGAGGGCAGTGGCGGCTGAGGCCCCACAAACAAAGGCTGCATTCGCCGCAGGAGACGTTGATCTCGCCAACCACTCGCCGGCCCACCCATTCCTGGGCATCACACTCCACGACCTGTCCGACAAATTCATGGCCGAGAACGCCGCGGAAGCCGGAGTATCCTTTCAGGATTTCCAAGTCCGTGCCGCAAATCCCGGCCAGCGTCACGCGGATCAGCGCCTCACCTGGCTTGGGCTGCGGCCGCGGCACCTCGCGGAGTTCCAATTGGCTATCGAAGTAAAGTGCCTTCATTGCGGAGTTACTTGCGGACGTCCTGCACTTTCTCTTGCACCCACAAGTTCAGGAGGATTTCTGGTGAGATGCCTCGCTTCCTGGCAATCGAGCGCAGCGCCGCCGACAAAGAACTGTCCAATGGGTAGTAGGTCGTTTCAGATTCAATTTCGACTTCAAAGTTCACGGGCCGGGTGCGATTCCAGTATTTGCTTAGGTCGTGTGTATCCCAAAACTCGCCGATCTCTTTGTAGGATCGTGCCTTTGAAATCGAGCTCTTATTTTCGGCCATATCTTTTTCTTTCGCTGGCGTTCATGTCCCGCGCAGACACAATCAACGCCTCCTGCCCTTCAGTATAGATGAAGAATACGATCAAGTATCGTCCGACTTCCGTTTGCCCGAGTGCAGAACACAAATCTTCTCCCGTGCGATCTCCGGCTTCAACAAAGCGGAAGCGCCGCCGACCTTCAAAAACCTCGCGAACCTCGAACTGTTGAACGTCATGCTTCAGCAGAAGCTTCTCGATGATACCTGCTGGCCAAAGTAGTCCTTTGATCTTCAAATCGGCTTGTCCTGCGTCTCATTCTGACTTACGCGCCCTAAGGCCGCCAGAATTTCCTGATCCTGGTCTTCGAAGACGGTGCGCAGGTCCAGGACGACCTGGTCGCGCTCGACGCGCGCGATGATGGGCGGCGAATTCCGGCGCAGGCTGGCCTCCAATTGGTCGGCGCTGAATCGGAGGAGGCTGATTGCCACTAGAGTTGTAGGGATCGATTGGCCAGGCGTCGAACCTCCGCCGAGCACGGATTCGCCCTCGCGGACTTCGACACTATAGCCGGGGATCTCGCCGATGCGTGCCGCGAGCTTCCGCGCGCGCTCAGCGAGCGCCGCGTGCGGAGTCTGCAACATGCGCAGCGCTGGAATCTCGTTGAGATCGCCGCGCAGGTAAATTGCCATGGTGGCTTCGAGGGCTGCAATCGTCAGTTTATCCACTCGCAAGGCGCGGAAGAGAGGGTTGCGCCGAATTTTGTCCAGCGGCTCGCGTTTGCCGATCACGATGCCCGCCTGTGGACCGCCCAACAGCTTGTCGCCGCTAAACGTGATCACATCGACGCCGGCCTTGATGCTTGGCCCGGCCCAGGGTTCGTCTCTGATCCCAAACGGTTCAAGATCGATCATGCTCCCGCTTCCCAGGTCTTCCAAAAGCAGCAACTGATGTTGATGGGCCAACTCGGCCAGGTCCGCCAATTCAGGCCTCTCCGCGAATCCAACCACGCGAAAATTGCTGGGATGCACGCGAAGTATCGCTCGCGTGCGGTCGCTGATCGCCGCGGCGTAATCCGCAACGCGCGTGCGATTCGTCGTGCCCACTTCACGCAGGATGGCGCCGCTCTTGGCGCAGATATCCGGGATTCGAAAGGAGCCTCCGATTTCGATCAACTCGCCGCGCGAGACGATGACCTCCGCGCCCTCGGCTAGCGAGTTCAAAGCCAGGAAGACCGCAGCCGCATTGTTGTTCACCACCAGCGCGCGTTCGGCGCCCAGAAGGCGCGCGAACAGGCGGTCCGTGTGCGCGTCGCGTTTTCCCCGCTGACCGCGCTCGAGGTCATATTCCAGGTTTGAATATCGTGTGGCGGTTGCGATGAGATGATCGACTGCCTCAGCGGTAAGAGGTGCGCGCCCGAGATTAGTATGAAGAATAACGCCGGTGGCGTTGATGATGGGCCTGAGAGAATACTCCGCCGACGAATTGGCTGCGGCGATGATTTCTTTCTCCAGCATTTCGACGGAAACTTCGCCCAGACTCCCACCCGAGATTCGGCCTCGCAGGCTTTGCAGGACTTGACGTGTCGCCTCCACTAACAAGCGCCGGCCCAAGCGGCGTTCCAGAGCGCGAAGCGCCTCGCGGCCCAGCAGCTCGTCAACGGCTGGGATCTGGCGGAGGACTGAACCGATGGCCTCCTCGGAAGCGAGTTTGGATGTGCTCATGACCTCGGTCAGCCGGCGCGTGCTCTGCCCCCGTCTCCGGCTCGCAGGCCATTTCAACATGAACCGGTCAACCGGTCAACGCCCGGTCAGAACATCGCCATTGACTCGCAGCACTTCGAGCGAGTTATAATTTTATCGCCGGACTCTTGGCGAGGCTCACGTTGACTGCCGACGAAGAACTGAACAAACTCGACGATAACATCCGCCGTCTGAAGATTGAGTACGAGGCTTACTTCAACGGCGGCTCTCCGCGCCCACCCCACGACACGTTGTTTCGCGTCGAGAACACGATCAATAAATACAACGACGCTTCGAAGTTGAACTTCGGCCAGCGATTCAAGTTCAATCAACTGGTGCAGAAATTTGCCATCAATAACGATTTGTGGCGTAAGCGGATGAAGGAGAAAGAGGAGGGCCGCGGGCGATTTGCCAAAAAGGCGGAATTAGAAGCGAGGGAACGCGACGGGGCAGTGCGCGTGATCTGCTCGCACCCGCCAGAAGAAAAAGAGAAAGTCGATCAGTTGCTGAAGGCCCTGGTGGACGCCAAGCGCAAGGTCGGAGAATCGGTGGACAATATCGACCCAACCGCCTTCGCGAAATTCGTTGCCGACAAAACCCAACAAATCCGGGATTCGCTGGGTTGCGAGCGCGTGCAATTCACGGTCAGCGTCGAGGAAGGCAAAGTGAAGTTGAAAGCTGCCAAGCCGGATCTCTGATTCCATTTTGGATCTTAGAATAGCTGATTGTCCGTTGTCAGTTGTCAGTTGTCCGTGTTTGACTCCGAAGTTTGTCAGCGTCTCGCTGCGTAAGTGACTGAGCAACTGAAAGGCTGACCAACTGACGTACTAACTCCCATGAGAAAGATTTCGCGTGCGCTGATCAGCGTCAGCGACAAGACTGGAGTCGCGGCATTTGCGAGCGGTCTCGCGGCTTTCGGCGTTGAAATTGTGTCCACCGGCGGCACCGCAAAGCTTCTTCGCGAACAGGGGTTGCGGCTGAAAGAGGTCGCGGAAGTGACGGAATTCCCCGAGATGCTCGACGGCCGAGTGAAAACCATGCACCCCAAAATTCTCGGCGGAATCCTGGCCGTGCGGTCGAATTCCTCGCATCGGGCGGCGCTCGAGGCCCACGGAATCGGCTGCATTGACCTGGTGGCCGTTAACTTGTATCCCTTCGAACAGACGGCGGCCAAACCCGGCGTGGCGTTCGAAGAATTGATTGAGAATATCGACATCGGCGGGCCTTCCATGATTCGGTCGGCGGCAAAAAACTTCGAAGACGTGACCGTCATCGTCGATGCCGCGGACTATGCCACCGTGCTCGAGGAGATGAAGCAGAATCAGGGAAGCGTGTCCTACGAAACGCGAGCGAGACTGGCGCGCAAAGCGTTCGCCACCACCGCGAGCTACGACGCCGCCATTTCGACCACGCTGCAGAAGTTGGCCAATGGAGTTCTGCCCGAGAATCTCCATCTGAGTTATCGCAAGTACATGGATCTTCGCTACGGCGAGAATCCGCATCAGAAGGCGGCGCTCTACCGCGAAGGCCGAGCCTTCGGAAGCGGGCTGGCTTGGGCGAAACAACTCCAGGGCAAAGAGCTCTCGTACAACAACCTCCTGGATCTGGACGCCGCGCTGAGGCTGGTGGAGGAATTCACAGAACCCACAACCGTTATCATCAAGCACACCAACCCGTGCGGAGTGGCCACCGCAGCAACTTTGCATGAAAGCTATGAGCGCGCCCGCGACGCTGATTCGCAGTCGGCATATGGCTCGGTGATTTCCTTCAATCGCGTGCTGGATGCCGCTACCGCTGAGACGATGGCGCCGCTGTTTGTGGAGGCCGTGGTGGCTCCCGGCTACGAGCCCAAAGCTCTCGATCGATTGGCGTCCAAGAGAAACCTGCGCTTGATGGAATTGGCCTCCGGTTCCGGCGCGGGTGATGAGATGGAGCTGAAGAAAGTCAGCGGAGGGCTGTTGCTGCAAACACGCGACAGGAAGAGCGCGGAACCGGAAGAATGGCATTGCGTGACTGAGCGGAAACCAACGACGGAGGAACAAGCGGCGCTGCTCTTTGCCTGGCGCGTGGTGAAGCACGTGAAATCCAACGCCATCGTCTACGCTCGAAACGGCGTCACCGTCGGCGTTGGCGCCGGACAAATGAGCCGCGTGGATTCGGTGCGCGTTGGAGCTGCAAAAGCGCGCGAGCTCGGGCATTCTCTGGCTGGAACCGTTGTGGCTTCAGATGCCTATTTTCCATTTCCTGATGGCGTGGAGGAGGCGGCGGAGGCAGGAGCCACCGCGCTAGTTCAGCCCGGCGGTTCAGTGCGCGACGCCGAAGTAATCGCGGCAGCCAATCGGCTGAACATCGCCATGCTTTTTACGGGTATTCGGCATTTTCGGCATTGAGCTTGTTCCGCGCGGTCTCACGCCGGCGGCTCGAGGCTCACGCTCCGCCATCGGAGACCGGCTCGGTTTTGTGAAGGATTTCGGCTTCCTCAAGCAGATCGGAGGCCACAATCTGACACGCGGGCTGCAACCATGCGGTGTCGGGTCCAGAAGGGCCGTGGACGATTAATCGGTCAAAGAGATATTCCGCCAACTCCTGCTCGGTGAATGTTCGTGCCATGGAAGCGCTCCTCTAATCGTCGATTCCGGGTGGATACTCGAACTCCATTATACTCCTGCGGCATAAATTTCCCGAGCTGGCAGTGGCGATTGATGAATCGCACCTACGAACCGTGATAGAATACCCTCACGATGGAAGAGCGAGATTTCTTTGACGAGACGACGAGCGTGAAGCAGGCCACTCTTTCCTGCCAGTTCTGTCGCCAAACCAATACCTACGACATTCGCTGGTTGGTGCGCAATAAGAAGAAGTCACTCCCGCCGCGCGCTGACGAGAGGGATCGCGCCCGGTTTGCAAAGGCGCAGTCTTACATGCTGCGCTCCGACGATTTCATGCAGTGCAAGAACGTCCGGTGCCGCAAGCGGTTCGAGATCTCCGGCGTTCAGTCCGTGGTCTTCATCCCTTAATAGAAGTGCGACAGAAGTTGGAATCATCGGCCCGGCTCGTGCCGAGGAAGCGCCGGCCCGCTTTCGTAAAGCGAAGGAGACTCAATTTCATCGTGCTCGAAGGTGAGCGGCGCCGCCAATTGAAGCTCCAGGTTCGTGCCCGGGGCCAGGACGATTTCCTTGCCTTTACGGCCCAGGATCCAGAGGATTCCGACCGCGCTGCCCGCGGCGGCCACCGCGCTCCCATAGAGTATCCCTTTGCCCAGGCTGTGTGTGGCCAATCCCACGACCGTACCGATCTCGGCGCCACGGATGCTTTCCTGCTCGGCCACCTTGCCAGCATCCTCGCCCCGGTTGGATGCCCCTTTAATCTTCGATTCGTCCTTCTGGAACTGCTCGTTACCAGTGCTTCCGAGCCCGGACAGCGTGCCGCGCAAGGATCGCGTCACGCCGCTGGGCAGGATGATCATATCGAAACGCAAACCGAGTTGCGCTCTCCCGCCCACCAAGTGCGGCCGCACTACCTGCGTCACCATGCCCTTCACATTACTCCCTGACGGGATCACGATGCGATCGCCGACCGTGATAGGAAAGATCGTGGTGCAATAGATGGCCTGCCCAACCGTCGCCGTGTGCGAGTTGAGCACGGTCTGAAGGGACATGGGGATGGTGGTGTCTTTCGGGATGACAATTTTCGTGCTGGTCAAGCCGTTCTCTTTCGCTACCGGGGAAGGCTCTTGGGCACGGCCGTCCGATCCAAAAATCGCCAACGTCATGCACATGAACAAGAGTAGCCATCGAGGATTTTTCATCGTGTGCCTCCAAGCTGCATTTCGTGGGCCTGCACGTAAGATGGCAGGCGGAGAAACCCGGTTGCTTCGAGATGTGGCACGGGCATCCTGCCCGTGCCATCGCTTCCGGGCTGAAGCCCGGCGCTACACCTCACCGAATCCCAAGCGCGGCATCGATCGCGCTTGCGATTCGTTGCGCGTGTCGCTCCACCACGTCCGCTTCTTCCGCTTCCACCATGACGCGAGCAAGAGGTTCCGTTCCGGAATAGCGTACCACCACACGCCCCCGGCTGCCCACCTCGCCGCGAAATTCGCTGACCGCGGACTCCACCTCGGCGATCGATTCGAGCGGCACCCTTTCCCGGACTGGCACGTTGCGAATGATTTGCGGAAACTGCTTGACCGGGCTCACGAGTTCGCTCAGAGTCCTTCCTGTCGCGTCCATCCAGCGTAGCACTTCAAGGAGGGTGATGATTCCGTCACCGGCCAGGGAGACGTCGGCGAAAATGATGTGGCCCGAAGGCTCTCCGCCCAGGTTGCTACCGGAGCGCAGCATCTCCTCCAGCACGTACTTGTCGCCCACCGGAGTCCGCTTCAGGTCGATGTCTCGACGGCCAAGCGCCAGCTCGAGGCCGAGGTTGGTCATCAGCGTGCCCACCACCGCGCCGCCCTTGAGTTCGCCGTGTTCCTGAAGGAATGAAGCGCCGGCGTAGAGCACGTGATCGCCGTCCACGACTCGACCCTCGTGAGTGGCAAAGATGGCCCTGTCCGCGTCGCCGTCGAACGCCACGCCGAGGTCAGCGCCGGAGGCGCGAGTCGCATCCGCCATTTTTTGAGGATGGAGCGAGCCACAGTCGAGATTGATGTTGCGCCCATCGGGACGGCCGTGAAGCACGCGAGCTTCGATGCCGAGCCGTCTCATCAGCGATGGCGCCACGCGGCTGGCGGAGCCATTGGCGCAATCGATCACGACGCGGAACCGCGACCGCCGATTTTCCGCGGGCGCCAGGCTGGCAAGAAATTCCTCGTATTCTTCGTCGAGCTGCGGCGCCGAATCCAGCGAAACATCCGACGCCGCCGTGGCACGGCCATCGCGTTCGCTTCGCTCAGCGCGTGCCTGGCCGTGACTGGCCGCGGCCCAAGCCGAATCGAGGTGCGCCTCGATTTCAAGTTCGACTGATTCCGAAAGCTTCATTCCCTCGTGGGAGAGAATCTTGATGCCATTGTCGTGATATGGATTATGCGAGGCCGAGACCATCACGCCGCCCGCAAACTCAGGCCGCCGGCTGAGGAACGCGACTCCCGGCGTCGTGATCACCCCCGCGTATCCAACTTCGACGCCGCCGGCGCGAAGCCCCGCTGCTATGGCTCGAGAAATCCAGGCGCTCGACTCCCGCGTGTCTTCGCCCAAAACGAGCTGCAGCGGCCGCTTCTCCACACGCTTTTCCAGTACCGTCCCCAGCGCGCGCCCCAGGCGAAAGACGGTATCGCGGTCGAGCGGGAATTTTCCCGCCACGCCGCGCACACCGTCCGTGCCGAAAAGCTTGGGCTTGGCGATCATCGTGGGCCTAGTACACCATACTCGCGCAACCGTGTTTTGTGAAGCCCGAAGCACGCTTGCGTCGTCACTTGCCGTAATAGTCCAGTAACTCAGTAGGGTTACTCGGTTGGCACTTGACAAACGCCCCGATTAGAAGTTACCCTACTAGGTCAATAGGGTTAGTCGAAGCCCGCCTCCCGGCCCGAGCGGCCTGGCTGGAGAGAGAAGAAAGGAACACCCATGGAAATCCTGGAAAAAGAGATTTCGCCTGAAGAGCAAGGACTGTTGCGCGAAGTGATTCGCGCGCTTCGCAGTCTCCGCTACGGCTCGGTCAACTTGACGGTGCACGATGGCCGCCTGGTGGAAATTCAAAAGATCGAAAAACTCCGGATCAACGGAATGAAAGTCGCGGCTCGGTAGGCGCGCGCAGGGAGACAAAGTGAAAATCCGAAATCGGTTGGCCTCAATGCCGTTCATGATGGTTGCAACTGGCCTTGTTCTGGTTGTGGCGCCACGCCACGCTGCGGCGGCAGACACGACGCTGCTCAACGTGTCTTACGACCCGACACGTGAACTCTATCAGGAGATCAATAAAGCCTTCGCGGCGCAGTGGAAGGCGAAGACCGGACAAAACGCAACGATCAACCAATCCCATGGCGGGTCCGGGAAGCAGGCGCGGGCGGTGATTGATGGCTTGGCCGCGGACGTGGTGACGCTGGCGCTGGCTTACGACATCGACGAAATCTCGGAGCGAGCCGGACTGCTGCCCAAGAACTGGCAATCGCGCCTGCCTGACCACAGTTCGACCTACACCTCCACCATTGTTCTGCTGGTGCGGAAGGGAAATCCAAAGTCCATCAAGGACTGGGGCGACCTGGCGCGCCCAGGC
>Ga0187803_10000895_pt1 | contig 11658 bp, 11 predicted proteins | sample NC_wetland_sal_i_2_FD_132425 | JGI IMG/M metagenome (GOLD analysis project Ga0187803, IMG submission 132425) | Wetland sediment microbial communities from Neuse River Estuary, North Carolina, USA - Control_3 | ecosystem: Environmental > Aquatic > Freshwater > Wetlands > Sediment | place: USA...
ACGTGACCAGCGCTGAACGCAACAAGCTGCAGAAGGTCGCGGGCATATGGCTCCGTATCGGAAGCGTGGCCGCTGAAATTTCAGCGGCAAGGTTCGCGGCCAGGAGGCACGAATTTCTCGCGGCGTTTCAGCCATTGCGATAAGATTCAGCGTCCATTTGGATTATTGGAGAGCCTCATGAGAAAGCGGAGTCCCTGGAGGCTAATCGCCGCCATCCTGCTCGCCGTGGGAACGATGACCGCCCAGGACACGAAGTATCCGCCGCAGGACGAACAGATTCCCGGGCCGATGAACGACAGCGCCACCAGCGACCGTTGCTGCGCGAAGGGCGGGCAAGCGCCGGTGTCGGATGCCTCGTTCAGAGACTGGCTCGAGTACATTCAGACATGGCGACGCGAACATCTTGTTCGCATGGGTTACGACGGCGCGCAATACGACCGGCCGGAACTCAAGTGGGCGCAGTCGAGTTTCGTGCAGCCACAGATGATGGCGCACGACCGATTTTTCTATGACCCGCAGGCGGGCCGCTATACCGTAGACCGCTACCTTGCGGACCTGAAGCAACGCTACGGCGGGATTGATTCGGTGTTGATCTGGCCGACTTATCCGAACCTGGGCGTTGATGATCGCAATCAGTTCGATCTGATTCGCGACATGCCGGGCGGAATCGACGGCGTGCGGGCGATGGTCGCAGAGTTGCACCATGCGGGGGTTCGCGTGTTGTTTCCGTATAACCCGTGGGACCGTGGAACGCGGGCCGAGCCGACACCGGATTGGGAAGCGCTGACAAAACTCATGGCGGACGTTGGCGCGGATGGAATCAATGGGGACACGATGCCGGCCTTGCCCTCGGCATTTCGCACCGCTTCGGACCAGACCGGCCATCCCGTAGCCTTCGAGCCGGAGAACGGCCTGAACGGCGACGCAGACCTGGCGCTCGGCTGGCACAATCTCAGTTGGGGATACTGGAAATATCCGTTCGAGCCCATGATCAGCAAGAACAAGTGGCTGGAGCCGCGCCATATGGTACACGTGTGCGACCGCTGGGCGCGCGACAAGACCGACGTTTTGCAGGCCGCGTTCTTCAACGGCGTCGGTGTGGAGAGCTGGGAAAATGTTTTCGGCGTTTGGAATGGATTCACCCCGCGCGATGCCGAGGCGCTGAGGCGCATTGCCACCATCGAGCGCGCTTATGCCGATCTCGTGATCAGCCCGGATTGGGTGCCGCATACGCCGGTGCTTCAATATGGCATATTCGCTTCGAAATTCTCGGAGGCCACAAAGGCTCCCCCTCAACGAGCGTTATGGACGCTTGTCAACCGAAACGAATTTGTGGTGAACGGCGAACAGATTCGCCTGCCCGCCCAGGCCGGGGTCCATTACTACGATCTGTGGCACGGCGTGGAACTGAAGCCTGAAACTCGCGGCGCCGATGTTGTCCTGAGTTTCGAAATCGAGCCGCACGGCTTCGCGGCTGTCCTTGCGACAGTGGACCTATCGGCGGGTGACCGCGAGCTGATGGCCGCCATGCACGAACTCTCGCGCCGGCCGCTTAGCAGTTTCGGCAGCGAATGGCATCCGCTTCCGCAGCGCCTGACCGAAATCTCGCCGACCAAGCCCGCGCGCCAGGCGCCTGAGGGAATGATCAAAATCCCGGAAGGAGATTTTCTCTTTCAGGTCTCAGGTGTCGAGATCGAAGGCGGGAACGACGCCGGCGTGGACGTGCAGATGCCGTGGGAAGATTCGCCGCGCCGCAGCCATCGTCACTGGATTCACCTGAAATCGTATTACATTGATAAAACGCCGGTGACGAACGCCGAGTTCAAGCGCTTCATCGACGCCACGCGCTACCACCCCAAGGACGATCACAACTTCCTGAAGGACTGGCGAAATGGAAACTATCCCGAAGGCTGGGCGAACAAACCCGTGACGTGGGTGTCGCTGGAAGACGCGCGTGCTTGCGCTGCATGGGCGGGAAAGCGCCTGCCGCACGAATGGGAGTGGCAATACGCCGCGCAAGGTTCCGACGGGCGTGTTTATCCGTGGGGGAACATCTGGGACCCGGCCGCAGCGCCGTCACCGGAACGAGGGCGAGCGCTGCCGACGCCGGACGATGTTGGCATCCACTCAAAAGGCGTGAGCCCGTTTGGCGTGATGGACCTGGTGGGCGGGGTTTGGCAGTGGACCGACGAATACACCGACGACCACATGCGCGCGGCCATTGTGCGCGGCGGCAGCAATTATCAGCCGCAAGGCTCGATGTGGTATTTTCCTCAGGCCTACAAACTCACCGAGCACGGAGAATATCTTCTGATGGCCCCAAGCCTTGACCGGTCAGGAACGATCGGATTTCGCTGCGTTGTCGATGCTCAATGAGCAGTGGCACAGGCACTCTTGCCTGTGCGCAGGCCTATGTTCCAAGTGAGTAGGGCACAGGCAAGAGTGCCTGTGCCACAGCCTCATCTCAGCAAGACTTCTTCAAAGAAAGCGAGCGCGCGCGGATCGTTGGATTGGCCAAGCCAGAACATAGCCTGCTTGCGCACCTCGCGGTTGTGATTGGTGCGTGCGACGTGGATCAGCATCGGCACGCCTTCGTCGCGTGGAAGCTGACTGAGGGCAAAGACCGCGCGCTTTTTCACTTCGGTTTCGGGGTCGTTATCAATGGCATTGGTGATGGTCTCCGCCGCTTTTTTGCCCGCTTTTTGCGCGAGCCAGAAAAGCGCTTGGCCGCGGACTTCGGGAGCCTGGTCATTTTTAGCGGTATTAATCAGCGCCGCCAATGCCTCAGGCTCGTGGCTGACGGAGAGGGCGAAGGTGGCATGTTTGCGGAACCGCTCATCAGGATCTTCCCGAATCAAGCGGGCAAGAGTTTCGAAGCCGTGCCGTCCTCGTGCTGAGCCCAGCCAAAAGGCTGCCTGCTCGCGCAAATGCTCCGGCTGGCCGGCAGCCGTGAATTGATCCAGCGCGCGGTCCGCGGCGGCGTCGTTGGTCAGCGCTATGGCGGTGAGTGCGCCGTCGGCCAGCTTTTCGCCGCGCTCGTCCTCGTCCGGGGGACGAAGAAAGCTTGTGAGCAGGGCCACGCTTTCCGCGGGCTTGATCCCAGTGAACCAATAGATCGTGAGGCCGCCGGCATCAAGCTCGCAATCTTCGGAATAAGTGCGAATCTTGGCCACTTTCTTGTCGGCGGCACGAAAGAGCACCCACATATATTCCGGTCCTTCGAGATTCGCTCGCTTCGAATCGTTTGAGCTCATCGCCGAAGAGTGCTCGCCTTCCAGCGCGCAGCCGGCACCCAGCCTCTCATACCGCCCGCCACAGCAACACATGTTGTGATTGCCGGGGATGATGGGCACTGCGTAGCCGATCCACGCTGCCTGGACTTGGTTCTGGACCAGGGAGCGGAATTCTTTTTCCAATCCGGCGGCGGCTGAACGCGATTCCATTTTCGCGTTCACTAGGCGCGGCTGCTGGGCCGCGCAAGTCGCAGTGGTCGCGAGCGCCACAACAACTAACAGTACGTCGGTTCTCACTCTGCGCGAGTTCACGGAGGGCCTCTCTTTCAAAATTTGCAGACTTGCCACACCTTGCCTGCACGGCCAGGCATGCGCTGAGCCCGCCGCGGCGGGCGAACGCGATGGCCGTGCCACGGCTGTCACTTGTTCAAAATCTCCATCAGATAGTCGGTGGCCTTCTTGGACCCCATCAGCGAAAGTTTTTGCACCGCTTCTCTCTTCATCTCCGGGTCCTTCTCATTCTTTGCAATCTCGATCAAAGCGCTGTCATTCCCCTGAATGAAATAGGCATTGAGAACCGCTTTTTTCACTTCCGGGTCCTTCTCGTTCGCGTACACGGACACCAGAGCATTCCCCGTGGCGCCCGATCCCATCAGTCCAAGGCTTTGGATAGCGGCGCGGCGGAGGTCGGGATCCTTTTCGCCGCGGGCCACCTCGATCAACTTGTCAGCGTGGCCGGTTAAGAAGAGCGACTTCAGGATCTGCTGCTTCACTTCTTTCGAAGGTTCGGCCTGATAGAGTTGCCACAATTCGTCATGCGCGCCCGTCAAAGCGAGCTGCTGGATGGCTTCGCGGCGCAGGTCGGGCGATTTCTCACTCTTGGCGACAGCAAACAGACGGTCGCGGTCGCCACCGATCATGAAGCTGTGGAGAATGGTTCGCTTCACGCGCGTGTCTGTTGATGACTGGTAGATGTCCGCCAACTCCTTGCGGCTGTCTTTGCCTCCGAACAACCCCAGATCGTTCAGCGCTTTCATCTGCAAATCGGGATTGGAGGCGCCGCGCGCGATGCGCGCCACCACCTCACGCGCCCGCGGCGAGCCGCTCTGGCTGAGCACAAACAGGGCCCGCTCTTTCAGCTTGGGGGATTGATTTCCCTGAAGGAACTTCTCCAGCATTGGGACGCAGCGGTCGGGATCGGAATTCATGCAGCCGTTGAGGGCCAATAATTTTAGCTCGTCATCGGGCTGGCCCTCGGGTGAGACGGACTGGCCGGAGCCTTGACGAATCTCCAACTCCAATTGTTTTGCTTCATTCGTCCAGCGGCTGCTCGGATAGTCTTTGGTCAGCGCGGCGAGGGTGGAGAGTGCCTCGGCCTTGTGGCCGAGCTTGTTCTGTGCGTATGCCTTCCAATAATAGGCGCCTTCCACGGTGTTACTGGTGGACTTCGCGCTGGCGAGCTTCATTTCCTGCTCAGCCGCCTGATTGAAAGCGTCGATGGCGCGCTGCCACTGGTTCTCATCGAGCGCCTCGGTGCCGCGCTCGTATTCCTCTTGCGCCCGATCCAGCTTCTCCTGGGCCCGGTCTTTCGCTTCTTGCTCTCGATCGCGCGCTTCTTGCTCGCGGTCTCGTTTTTCCTGCTCGCGATCTCGATCTTGCTGCTCGCGGTCGCGCCTTTCTTGATCGTCGTCTTGGCTGAGGGCGCTGGCGATTTCCTGGCCTGCGGCGAAACGGTTTGCGAGGCGGATGACCTCGGGCAGCTTCGCTGTTGAATCGCTTCGCGGCACAATTCCGGCGATCAAAGCCATCGGCGCAAGAAGCGCCATGGCAAAAATCAGAATTGTTCGGTGCACGATCTTCATCGTCGTCTCCTTGTAGAGCCGGGCTTCAGCCCGGCATGCCGCCCTGAAGGGCGGCGCTACGTAGTTCCTCCCGAGGATTGGCGGGCGACGGATTTCTCGCGTGCCTGCACTTGCGAGCCAATCACCCGAATCTTGAAAATTATTCCTTTCGCCTCGATGCGGCGCTGGATTTCGTCCAGTTGCGTGGACGAAATCTTCGACGGGCCATTGGCGATTTCGATCAGGACGCGTTCGAGGTCGTCGAGCACGTCGGCCACTCCCGCCTCGCCGGCTCGCGCCTCGGTCTGCCGGTAAAGCCGGTTCTCGTCCACCAAATCGCGAGCGATGTTACGCTCGGCGGAAATATCCACCGGCCCTTTGCTCTCGGTGTTGGCCAGTTCCACCAGAACCATCTGCGAGCGCTCCAGGTGCCTGCCCACGGCCATAAGCAGGATTCGCTCGCGCGCCTGGGGAGGGATCGGCGCGGGTGCCGGATTTCCGGGCCCCACGAAACGGCCCGCCAGGAACGCGCCCACGATCAAGAGAGCCAGGGCGGCCGCCGGGACCCATCGCGGCGGAGAAAAGAGCCAAGTCCAGGCGGAACCCGGGGGCTCCATCAGACGCGGACGCAGGCGCATCCAGACTCGCTGGCCATAGTCCTCCGGCCTCTCGGGAACCGGCGAGGACCTGAACAACTCCAAATCTCGCTCCAGGTCCTCGAGGCGCGAGCGGCAAAGCGAGCAGCTCGCCAGGTGCCCTTCGAGCCCGCCGCGCTCCTCGGCTTCGTCGTAGTGAAAAAGGATCAATTGTTCTTCGCTCAAATGATTCATCCGATTAACCCACCACGGGCTCCAGCGCCCGTCGCAGTTTTTGCACGGCGCGGAAAATGTTGTTCTTGGCCGCGTTCGCTTTCACGCCCAGAGCGCGAGCAATTTCTTCGATGGACTGTCCTTCGAAATGCCGAAGCACAAACGCGGCCCTTTCTTTTTCCGAAAGCGTGTTCATGGTGGCTTCGACTTTTTCGCGTACTTCCGCGGACATCATCAGACGCTCAGCGGATGGATCGGTCGACGGGACCGAGAGCACCGGGTCGTCAGCCTCGCGTTCGCAGGCCACTTGGCGATCGTCCTCATGCCGCCGCTTGCGGGAAAAATCGACAGAGCAATTCACCGCGATTCGATAAAGCCAGGTGGAAAAAGTCGAGCGCGACTCGAAACGGTTGAGCCGCCGATAAGCGCGCAGGAGTGTTTCCTGCACCACATCTTCCGCGTCTTGTTCGTTGCCTGTCATACGAAACGCCAGACGGAAGATCGCGCGGCTGTGCCGTTCGACCAGGATGCGATAGGCGTCCCTGTCGCCGGCCAGCACTTGGGTCACCACGCTGGCATCGCTATCTTCCATCCGATTCATTAGACAGGATTGTGCCCCAGCGGTTAGGGAGAGGGAATCGGTTTTTTGGAAGGCAGAAGGCAGAAGGCAGATACACCTTCGAAGATGTTTTTGCTGCCTACTGCTTTGTGCCTACTGCCTACTGTTCTTTACTGCCTACTGCTTACTGCCTAGTGCCTTCTGTTCTTTACTGCCGTCTACCTAATATTTTTACGTTACCCCCAACTTGACAAATAATTGGCACGTGATATCCTAGACCTGCATCTATGGCCACCCGGCTCGTAAAGGAGACTTTATGAGCCTGCGTAAATCACCCGAACGAACGCCTGCTTTTCTCGCGGCCCAGCGCCGCAATGCTCAGAAGTGTACCGGCCCCAAAACGCCCAAGGGGAAAGTGCGCTCTTCCCTGAACGCCTTGAAGCACGGCCGATTCGCCCAGGACTTGCTGGCCAAAATCCGGGCGGCGGGCGTTCGCGAGGTGGAGGGCGTTTTCGAGTTCCACAAAAAGATCTCGCGGCTGTACCCGGGCAAGGCCGGTCGGATTTTGACGGAGCGACACGTCAACACTCTGGCCACCGCTGTTTGGCGCAGGAACAAGTTGCGGCCGCGGGGCAGCGGGCGGGCGCGCGTGCCACGGCGGATTGAAGGCGTAAGGCAGGCGCGGGACGCGCATGCGACTGATCTCTCTCCTTTTTCGCGAGCGCAGATGGAAGAAATCAAGGTCCTTACGCCCGAGCAGTTGGAAAAAATCAAACTCCTCTTTTCCCAATCTGCGGAAGAAAAGAAAAGTGAGGAGAGCTGAGGATGGGCTTCACTTTTTGAGCCGCTATTTAGGAACGAAACCGGAATGTCCTTTAGAATCAGAGGCGAGGCTGGGGTGGCATTTTTTGTGCTCTTTTCTTTGCCGGAACGAAACCGGAATGTCCTTCAGAATCATAGCCGAGGTTGGGATGGCATTTTTTGTGCTCTTTTTTGCAGGAACGAAACCGGAATGTCCTTTAGAATCAGCAAAGGCTCGAGGAACAAACCCATCTCTCACATGCAGAATCGAGGATTAAGCGAACGAGCCGGCAAGACGCTCAACCAGCTTGTGAGGCGCAATGGCCACGCGATTGAAATGGAGTAATAGGCTAGCCGCCGAGCCTCTGCATTTCGCCTCGGAGAGTGGCCAGCATGGCGGCGTGGCACGGCCATCTTGGCCGTGTTGGCACGGGCAGGATGCCCGTGCCACGGCAATCAGGCCATGCGATTCCGGCCCGCGTCCCAGACGGTCTTGAGGCCGCGCCGAAGCGCGAGGTTGCCGATCCAGGAGGTGCGGGCTGCCTCAAAGCCAACCTGAATCGAGGCGTTCGGCGTTTTGCGGCTGCGCATGCAGGCGAGAAAATTGTTGACGTGGTTCTGCGTTCCGTCGTGTTCGGAGCGGGCGAAAATCTCGGGTTCGGGGGCCTGCGTATCCGGCGTCCATTCCGCACCTTCGGGATAAACGGCCAACCGCGTGCGATCGATCTTCAGCGTGGCATCGGTGCCGCGAAATTCGATGCCGCCGTCATCGATGCCCGTGTTGAGAGCTCCGGTGAAGGTCACGGCAAAGTCGCCGGGAAATTCGTAAGCCGCCGTAATGGTATCGGGAAGCTGCCATTTCTGGTTGTAGAGTTCGCCGGTGGTCGTCGCGGTTTTCGGCGCGGGCTGGCCCATGTACCACTGGATGACGTCGATCCAGTGGGTCAGGAGATCGGTGAGGATGCCCCCGCCAAAATCCCAGAAGAAGCGCCAGTGATAGAACTTCTCAGTGCTAAACGGCTGCTCGGGCGCCGCACCCAGGAACGCTTTCCAGTCCAGTTTGCTTTGGTCCACTTCGTGCGCGGCCATCCATCCGCTCTGTCCCGTGTAGTTCTGATACCAGTAAGTGTGGACAAAAGTGATTTTGCCGAGCTTTCCGGAATCGATGATTTGCTTGCCGAGGATGTAATGGTCCCAACTGCGCTGCTGCGTGCCCGTCTGAACGATGCGCTTGGTCTCTTCGACCGCGCGCACCATCTCCACCCCTTCTTCGATGGAATGCATGATGGGCTTTTCGAGATACGCGTCTTTGCCCGCGCGCACCGCGTCCACCAACATCGCCTTGTGCCAATGGTCCGGGCTGCCGATCAGCACGGCGTCGACGTCCTTGCGGTCCAGGACTTCGCGATAGTCATGATGAGCTGTGGCCGTCGTACCGGCTAATTTGAGCGCCGCGTCACGGTGCGGCTCGTAGATATCGCACACGCCCACAACTTCCACGGATGGGTCTCTTTGGAAGAGCGACATCACGTACCGGCCACGCTGTCCCGAGCCCATCAGCGCGAGCCGGACCTTGTCATTCGCGCCCAGCGCGCGCGCGGGCGCAAGGCCGCCGAACGCTGCCGCTCCCGCGCTGGCCAGCGCGGAGTCCTTCAGGAAGTCACGGCGCGAAATGGTGTTGTCACGCTCTTTGTGTTGCATACGGGTTCCCCCCTTTTTGTGGAGCGGATTCTATCGCGATGGAAGACCCTCAGCAAGATGAGTGGTATCATTTCGGGACGATACGGATAGAGAAAGGAGCGAAGGAAATGAAACTTCTGAATCTCGATATCACGCGCATCGCTCATGACACGTTTCGGATCGCAGGATCGAAAGTGATTTACACCGACCCGTTCAAGGTGACCAAGAAAGACGAAGCCGATGTGGTGCTTCTCAGCCACGAGCACTTTGACCATCTGAGTCTCGAAGACCTGAACAAGGTAATTCACCCCGGCACCACCATTGTGGCCAGCTCTTTGTGCAAGGACGGGCTGAAGGGAGTGAAAGTGCGGGAAACGCACTTCCTTGATCCGAACGGCAGGGTCACTATAGGCACGCCGAAGACCGGCGAAGTGGTGATCGAAACACTGCCCGCGTACAACATCAACAAATTCAAATCTCCGGGCCAAGTGTTCCATCCCAAAGGCAAGGGCTTGGCGTTCATCATCCGCATGGATGGCACGACCGTTTATTTTCCGGGTGACTCCGATTTCACGCCGGAAATGAAAAGCGTGAAGTGCGATATCGCTCTGCTGCCGGTTTCTGGAACGTACGTGATGACGGCGGAGGAAGCGGCCGAAGCCGCGGCGGCCATCAACCCGAAAATCGCAGTCCCCATGCACTACGGCGCCATCGTGGGCAGCGACGCCGACGCGAAGAAATTCAAGTCGCTGGTCAAGAATTGTCAGGTGGAGATCATTTAACGATTGGGTGATTGAGTGATTGGGTGATTGAGCGATTATAAGACTGTCGCTGTCCGAAGGCGGAGGACCTTGGCTCGGAGGCATGTTGGAGGGTGCAACGGACCACGGACGTCTTGCAGACAATCACCAAATCACACAATGGCCAAATCACTCAATGGCCTTGGCCCACGCCAAGCCATCCGCTCCACGTCCGACATCAATCAACTTGTCCACGGCCCAAGTCTTCAAGTTGATGACGGCGATCTTGCGGCTGGCGTCGCAGGAGACGAACGCCACGGTATTATCCGGGCGCACCAGCACTTCCTGCGGCGCCCTGGGCACGTCGATTGCCCGCACGAGTTTCATCGATTTAAGATCGACCACTCCAACTTTGTTGAGCGTAATCAAGGCGAGGAGTAGAAATCGCCCGTCGCGCGTGGGCGCGGTTCCGTAAGCGATGCCAGGCAGTTCCACCCAAGTCTTCACGTGATTTGTCGCGGTATCGATGACGGCGAGCCTCGGAGCGGTCTGATCAGAAGTGAAGGCGTAACGGTCGTCCATGGAAATCGAGATGCGCTGCGCCTCCTTGGAAATCGGAATGACGGCGAGCACTTTTTTCGCCTCAAGATCGATCGCGCTCACCGTGCCGGCATGAACGTTTGCTGTGTAAGCGCGCTTGCCGTCGTGCGTGATGGCCAGCATGTGGGACTCGGGTTGGCCGGTCGGGATTCGGTCCACGATCTGGTCGGTGCGCGGGTCAATGACGTCGATGGAATTTGTCAACTCAGTGGAGATGTACAACAATCCGTTCTTGGGACCAAACACCGCGCAGTGAGGCCGCACCGGTTGCGGAAAATTAATGGTGTGGATGAGGCGGCGCGAAGCAATATCGATCACCGCCATCGTCTGGCCGTCCGTGCCCGGCGAGCCCACGCCGGAATTGCCGTAGATCGGCACATAGGCAATGCGCCCGTCGGGCGAAGCTACCACCTCGTGACCGGTGATGCCCTCTTCTGGCACGGTTGCAACTTGCTGCCCTGAATCCGGATCGACGATCCCGAGTGTGTGATCGCCTTTGTTGGCGACCAACAACAGTCCTCGCGCTTTGCCCACTGTCCCTGTGTCAGCCGCCCCGATGTTCATCGCAACTCCCATCACGGCTAGTATGAGGATCATCGCAAATCGCGCCATGGCCATGCGACCTCCGCCTCTCTCTCGTAGGGCCGGGGCTTGCCCCGGCCAGGCCGACGCAAGCGTAGGCCCTACATCACACGCAAAGCTCCATTTAATTTGGCTGAGTTCCCTAATTCCTAACTCCTAATTCCTGTTTTTCAGCACACTCCGCGCACGGGCAGAGCGAGCGAAGATAGTCGAACGCGTAGATGCCCGTCGTGTGCCCATCGTTCCAGAAGATCTGTAAGGCGTAGCGGCCTACCAATTCCGCGCGCCCGGGCTTGAGCGCCTTCACGCCGAACATCGGAAACGGGCCGCTGCTCGCGGCGCCGGTCGATGGCTTACCGCCGCAGGTCGCGCACGGACAACGATCGCGCAAATAGCGATAAGGATAAGCGCTCACGTGGCCGTCCGACCACTGAACGCTCAGCGAGTCGTTGCCGGCTTCGAGCTTAATCGATCTGGGGATCACTGCCATCGATGACGTCCGTGTTGGACTGGTCGGTTGTCAATTGCCCGGCGTCCGTTGCACGCCCAAATTCTGGCCTCGGGGCCACGGACAACGGACCACGGACAACTGACAGCCTACTCAATTTTGATCTCTTCCGCCTGTTCGCTCGCTTGCCTCACTTGCTCCGCAAGAGCCTGCGCCACTTCATGAAATGCCCGGCCCTGCGGCGTAGATTCATCGAGCGCCACCGGTTTGCCGCTGTCGCTCGCGGTCCGAATGGAAATGTCCAGGGGAATCTCGCCCAGGAACGGGTAGCCCATTTTCTCCGCCGCCGCGCGCGCGCCGCCGTG
>Ga0187803_10000896_pt1 | contig 11657 bp, 11 predicted proteins | sample NC_wetland_sal_i_2_FD_132425 | JGI IMG/M metagenome (GOLD analysis project Ga0187803, IMG submission 132425) | Wetland sediment microbial communities from Neuse River Estuary, North Carolina, USA - Control_3 | ecosystem: Environmental > Aquatic > Freshwater > Wetlands > Sediment | place: USA...
AGCAAACCAGGGGATTTGCGCTTATCCTGGTTCGCAAAGCAAAATTTTCAAATACCAACTCGCCATCTTCCCAGTACAAGACCAGCGCAGCGCTGCGCCTGAACCGGAGGAGCTCGCGCCGCAGCCTACTTCTTTTTTTCACGGGAACGCGTCCGCCCGGCTTCGTTTCCTTTCTCACGGAAAACGCAGCTCAACCATTCGTTCACTAATTCCGCTCGACGACATGGAGAGTGTATACAGTCTTGCACCTTGCTATAGCTTCTTTCCTTACGCTTCGCAGATTCTTGATTGCAAGAGCCAGCTCTCTTTTTCCTTTCGGAGTTGCAGTCTTTCTCGCCTTGGAAATCTCTTCCTCGGCTCTTTCAATCCCTCTGACAATTCTCCTGAGTGATATCTTTTTGGTCTTCGCCATATCTGATTCTCCCTCTGCAGTCGTCCTTCAACCGGTTGGGTGAATAGTGTCGCTCGGATTCCGGCGAGCGAGCGAAGTCTATGCCACACTCCTCGAAGCGTCAAGAAAAGAAACACTTAGGAGGATAAGCCCCCGTACCAGGAGGCCAGGCAACGCGTCCGGACAGCAGCCCGGTCCGGCCGACGTTTCCGTCCTTCATTGGTCTATTGTTTAGTTGGATGTTAAGAAGATGGCGTTGCCGTCCCTATGAGCTGGGGGCCCCAGATTTTCTCGAGGAGCTTCTGGAACCTGTGTTCTTTCCGGAGAAACGCAAACTGCGGGTGCACCGCCAGGTTGACCAACCTTCCGTTGCGCTCCACGTAACCTCGTTCCAGCCATTCGAGCGTCTTCTCTTTGTTACGAAAACCCGCATAGATCACCGCAAAATTATACGTGGAAACAAACGTCTTGCCCTGCAGCCCTTGCAACTCTTTCAAAATTTCCTCCGCCTCACTATTTTTCCCGGAGAGGGCATACGCATTCGCCAAGTACGCCGGCAGATCCGTCTCCCCTGGGGCTAGCGACGCGGCGGTCCGAAACTCGTCGATCGCTTCGACATATTTCTTCTTCTCCACGTAGATTTGGCCCAAATTCGCGTGCGCGGCAACGAAACTCGGATCCATCTGGATCGTATTTTTCTCGGATTCCTCCGCATGGTCGTAGTCACCGGCAAGGTAATAGACAAAACCGACGTTGGAGTTGATGACCAGCGACTTCGGGTCGATTTCACGGGCCAGCTTGATTTCCCGGATGGATTCTTCCTTTCGTCCGGAGGCAGCCAGGTACAGTGCATACCAGTGAATCCCCTGCGCATAGCCAGGATCCAGGGCGATGGAACGTTGGAACTCTGCTTCATTCTCCCCGCCTTCGAGATTGAAGAAGCGAGTCGCAGCCAGGGAGGTGTGGGCTTCCGCAAGCCGGTCGTCCAGTTGCAATGCTTTCTCCGCAGCCGCCCTCGCTTTTGGCATTAGATCGCGCGCCGGCCCTATCTGGTGTGTGGTCATGGTCAGATAGGTATCCGCAAGGGCGGCATATGCGGCCGCAAATCCTTTGTCTTTCTCGATTGCCAAATTGAAATAATTCAGAGCGTCCCGGAGCCCTTCCGCCGTTCTTCGCTCCTCCTCGTACTTCCCTCTTAAATACGCTTCATATGCCTCGGGAACCACGCTGCGGCTCCGCGCCAACTGGCTCTGCTCCGCTCCGGAGAGTTCCACTTGGATCCCGCGGGCAATGGCCGTGGCCACGTCGCTTTGCAACGCGAGAACATCCGTGAAATTCCGCTCGAAATTACCGGCCCATAATGCGCCCTCGATATTCGTCTGGAAGAGCTTCGCGGAAATGCGCACACGCTCTCCGGCCCGCACCACCGATCCCTCGACAATGGCATCCACGTTCAATTCCCGCGCGATCTGGTCCAAGGACTTCTGCGTGTGTTTGTACTGCATCACCGAGGTTCGCGAAATCACCCGCAGCTTGCGGATCTGCGATAGCTCGGTGATCAAAGCGTCCGTCATTCCGTCCGCAAAAAAATCCTGCGAAGGATCTCCGGAAAGGTTATCAAGCGGCAATACCGCGATGGATTGAATGGCTCCCGCCAGCGGCAGGACGGGTTTTCCTTTTGGCGTTTTACCCTTCTGCCAGTAAGCCACTCCGCCGGCCAATGCCAGCATAAAGCAAATGATCAGGATATTTCTTCGGGAGAATAAGCCTGGCACTGCATTCTTTTCCGCCCTCACGGCCACGAACTCGTGCGTGCGGCTGGCCGTGCTCGCAGCATCCAGAGCGGCGCGCACCTCTCCGGCGCTCTGGTATCTCTGCCCGGGATCCTTGTCCAGGCACTTCTCGATCACACTCCTCAACACCGGTGGCAAGGGCGGTGAGATCTCCGGCGCGCGTTCGCGCAGGATGGCCGCGCTCAATTCAAATGCCGTTGCGCCCCGAAAAGGTCTCTGCCCCGCCGCCATTTCATACAACAGCACTCCGAGCGACCAGATGTCGCTGCGTACGTCCGCTTCCTGTCCCTTCAGGATCTCCGGGGCAACGTATGGCAAGGTACCCGTAAAAGTGTGCTGCGATTCCCAAGATGCATCGAGCACGGTGGTTCCGTCACCCACCTGTCCTGGTTCAAATCGCTGCGCGATGCCGAAATCGAGGACCTTCAGGCGTCCGCTGGGAGTCAAGATCACATTCGCCGCTTTCAAGTCGCGGTGCACCACGCCCCGGCTGTGCGCATGGGCCAGCGCGTCGGCCAATTGCGAGCCATAGCGTTCCACCTGGTCCAACGAAAACCCGGTGGACGAAATCTCCATGCTCAGGGGGCGCCCTTCCACGAACTCCATGGCGATGAAGGGTCTTCCCTCGAACTCGCCCACCTCATAGACCGTGCAGATATTGGGATGATTCAGAGCCGAAATATTGCGGGCTTCCTGCAGCGCTCGCTCATGACTTGCGGAAGTTGCAGTTGGCAACGTGCCCAGGAATTTTAAGGCCACTTCGCGCTGCAGTTTTTCATCGCGGGCACGGTACACCACTCCCATGCCACCTTCCCCGAGCTTTTGTTCGATCACGTAGTGGCCGAGTCTTTGCCCTAGCATGGTTGGTTCGCTGGGGAAAGTTCACCACACCCCTCGCTCAGGAGCAAGCAAAAGTCTCTTTCTTTGTGGGATTTGCGTGAAGAATCAGGCCAGGCCCTGCAGCCGGTTGGTGCCGCGGTCCACCAGCACCACCGCCAGCACTACTAGCGACGCGGCGAGCAGCACTCGCACTGTCAGCGCTTCCCCGCCATAGGCCCACCCCAAAACAACGGCCACCACTGGGTTCACGTACGTGTGCGTCGCCACCAGCGTGGGCGAGTAGTGCTCCAGCAACCAGCTGTACGCCGTAAACGCGATCACCGACCCGAACACGATCAGGTAGCCCAGCGCAAGCCACGACCTTGTGCTAACTCGAGAGAACGAGAATTCCCGCGCCTCTCCAGCAATCGTTGCCGTGAGCAGCAGCATGGCCGCGCCCGACAACAGCGACAGCGCTGACAACAGCAGGGGGCTCCCGGAAAGGTGCGACCTTCGGGAATAGATGATCCCGACGGACCAGGAAAATGCGCCAACCAGAATGGCGAGCGAACCGAGCGTCAGACCGTGCGCTGGTTGACCGGTTGTGCCGCGCAGCAACATTCCCACGCCCAGCAAACCCATCAGAATGCCCGTCAACAATATCCCGTTCAGCCGCCAGGTGCGCGCCGCCGCCGAGGAGAGCAGGAAAACGAAAATGGGTTCGACAGCGATGAGTAGTGCAGCCAGTCCACTGGGTACGACTCGTTCCGCCCAATGCAGAGAACCGTGGCCTATCAGAAAGAAGAAAAATCCGATCACCACGCTTGCACGGATTTGGTGCCAGGTCGGCCGCAGCCCCTTTGCCAGCGCCCAGATCAGCAGGATGCTTCCGGCGCTAAGATGCCGGATTCCCGCGGTGTAGAGGGGCGGAATGGTTTCGACCGCGTATCGGATTGCCAGGTAGGTCGAACCCCAAATGACGTAAATGGAAAGGAAGCTAAGAAAGATCAAGAGGCGCTTTTCGGAGGCGTTCGCGGCGGCGGCCGAGAGCGTTTCGCTGGTGGAAGTCGTCGCCATGACCAAATCTAATCCGGTGCATCTTTGCCGTCCAGCACCAATATGGATTGCTGCTCCCTCCTGCATTCATGGCTTTGGTCAGCGACTCTTCGCTCTTTGCCGGACGTTCTGACGAGATAAACTTTGATTTCCCACCAGACAGAAGAACACGTCGTCATCCTGAGGGACGCGTAGTTTGCCTGCCTACCCTGTCTACCGCAGGCAGGCGTCCCGAAGGATCTCAACTGAAACATTGTGCACGCTTTCATAGTTGAGATTCTTCGACGATCCTTATCGGATCGCCTCAGAATGACAAGGTTGTGAAATTGTGTAATCGTTGGTTCATAGCCTTGTGAGAATTTTTGTCCACGAGTAAGCGTTAGTGCGCGTTTTTCCGGAGAAGAACGCAGTAGCTGTCCTCCGGCCAGTCATTCAGGATCTTGTCCGCGGTGAAGCCGGCTGAGGTCAGTTCCTCAACCAGGATCTTTTGGGGAATTCCGTGGCCACCCCGGTTGGCGGGTACCCCTTTGACGGGAGCGCTCTCGCTTAGCCACTTGCGAGGCAGAAAATCGATCACGGCCAGCACTCCTCCAGGTTTCAGCGAGTGAAGCAGACTGGCATCCATCTCCGCGGGGGCAGTGAGATGATGATAGACACGCCGGAGAATAATTCCATCGCAACAATTATCCGACAGGTTTGTCTGCTTCTCCGCAGCCTGAATCACGAAGACATTCTTTAGCCCCCGGCGCGTGACTTCCTCCTTCAAGGCTTTTACTTTCGCCTCATCCAGTTCGGTCAGGTAGACCTTTCCTGTGTCGCCCACCGTCGCTGCCGCTGCGATTCCGATTTCTCCTTCACCGGCGCCGACGTCGGCAAGGGTCTGCCCTGATCTCCACCCCATGACCTGGCCAAGGCGGGCAATTTCTTCGTTGGACGCGCGTGCGCCAGCAAAAAGACAAAGAGCAAGCGACAAAAGGGGCAGAAGGAGGGCAACGCGTTTTCTCATGCGCACCTCATGGAAGAAAAACTAGAATTCAATGGCCAAGCGCCGATGGAGTCGCGGCGCTCGCGGGCGGGTCAGGTCTTTTGCGAGCGCACCAGCGACAGAAACTCATCCCGAGTCTGTTTGTTGTGCCGGAAGGAACCCAGCATCGCGCTCGTGACTGCCTGGCCGTGCTGCTTCTCCACGCCGCGCATCTGCATGCACAGGTGGCGAGCTTCAATGATCACGCCCACACCCTCCGGGCTAATCTTTTCAGAAATGGCGTCCGCAATCTGACTGGTCATGCGCTCCTGGATCTGCAGCCGCCGCGCGTACATGTTCACCAGCCGCGCAATTTTGCTCAGCCCCAGCACCTTCTTGCTCGGCAGGTACGCCACGTGCGCCTTCCCGAAGAACGGCAGCAGGTGATGCTCGCACAAGCTGAAAAACTCGATGTCCTTCACCACAACCATTTCGTCGTAATGCACGCTGAACGTCGCGCCATTCAACACGGAATCCAGGTTCTGGCTGTACCCGCTGGTCAGGAACTTTAGCGCCTTTTCGAACCGCTCCGGTGTCTTGCGCAGCCCTTCGCGGTTTGGATCTTCGCCCACAAGTGCGATCATCTTGCGCACCAGGTCCGCGATGCTGCCCTTCGCCACTTCCACGTTCGCTTCGTGCAACATGATTTCCGTTGGCTTATTCACTGGCTTTTTCCCCTCTTACTGGACCGCCGCGCGATCCTGAATTTCTTCTCCGGCATACTCGAACGCATTGTTCGACGTCTCTTCTACCCGCACCCGTTCCAACTTGGCCAGCGGGAAGCGTTTCAGGCGCCTGTAAATCTCCCTGCAAACATTCTCTGTCGTGGGCACTATCTCACGAAATGCGTCCACATCTTCGTTCAGCGATTTATGATCGAACGCTTCGACTACCTCGCGCTCCACGTAATTGTCCAGGTCCGTCAGGTTCACAATCATGCCCGTGGCCGGATCCACAGTCCCGGACAGGCTGATTTCCACCACGTAGTTGTGTCCATGCCCGTAAGGGTTGTTACATTTCCCATAGATACGCCAATTCTGTTCTTCGCTCAGCTTCTCGCTGTGCAGCCGGTGCAACGCCGCAAATCGGTAGCGCCGTCCCAATACGGTTTTGACCTCGCCGCTCACGCTTGGCTCGCTCCATTGCGGTAACACTCGGCAAAAAGGTCCGGCGACTCATGCAGCCGCACCTTGTGCAGGCGTCCTTGTGTGATCTTTGGCTCCAATAGCTTCCAGATCACTTGTGCAATGTTTTCGCAGGTCGGAATCTGACCCTTCAATTCAGGGACCTCGTAATTTAGAAACCGGTGATCCATGCGCACAACAATCTCGCGCTCCAAGATCTCCTTAAGCTCCTTCAAATCCAGGACCATCCCGGTTACGGGATCTGGTTCGCCCGCCACAGTCACCTCGAGTGTGTAGTTGTGCCCGTGGCCCTTCGGGTTATTGCACTTGCCAAATATCCGGCGGTTCTCCTCGGCGCTAAGCGCCGGGTTGTGGTACAGGTGCGCCGCGGAAAACTCGATTTTGCGCGTCAGATACACCATAGTCTTCTACCGATTCGATGCACCAGGGGTACCCACTGGATACTCCCGCCCTTTCCATTCCAGCTTACCGCGCCTATGGCTCCGGTACGAGGCCCACAACACGCCCGCAAACAGTAACCTGCCGGGAATGCCATACCAGAGGAGCCGGTGCGGGAACTGGTTACGCTTCAGTTCGCCATCGTAGGCAACGAGAATGCCCATCATTCCCGCTGCCAGGACACTCGCAGCACCTAACACTGAATCCATAAATCCCCAGGTCAAGATTGCTGCAACCAGAATCGCGATCACCGGCGCAACCGCCCGAAGAAGTTCCTTCTCCAGCGCCTCGACGTTTCCTCCCATTAGCGGGTACAGGTTTTTTTTCCACCCTTCCCACATCGCACCGAACGACCGGTACATCCGCGCGCGCACGATTCCCTTCCCGCTTCCAAACCAAATCCGATGGCCCGCGCCCTTCACCCGCTTCGCAAACGCTACATCCTCCAAAACCTCTCCGGCAACGCTGGCGTGTCCTCCCACAGCCTCATAAACATCCCGCCGGATCATCAGAAACTGGCCATTCGCCGCAGCGGCCGCCTTGCTGGGGTCGTTCACATCCGCAAAAGAAAACTTGCTCCCCAACCGGCAATAAACATACGGGATCAGCGACTTTTCATACCAAGTTTTCGTCACTTGTTCAGGCGAAAACGACACCAGAACAGCATTTTCTGCTTTGGCCATCGCCAACGCTTTGGCCGCGGAATCGCCTTCGTGCACTGCGTCCGCGTCTGTGAAGAGCAGCCACTCTCCCTGCGCCTCGCGCGCCCCTAACCAGACCGCATTGTTCTTCCCCACCCAGCCGGTTGGCAACTCTTTCGTTTCCAGCAGCCGCAACTTCGGGAGCCGTTGCATCATTTCCTGAACGATGGCCGCCGTCTTATCCGTCGACTGGTCGTTCACCACCAGGATTTCGCCAATTTCCGCTTGGCCGGCAAGCGAATCCACGCACTCATCTATCACGGCTTCTTCGTTCCGCGCCGGCACAATTGCGGAGACGCGAATTGAGTTTTTGAGGGGAACGGTCATAACCTTCGCGGGTGATTCCAGACTTCTCGGTGTAGCTTCCGTGCGTTATTATAGCGATATATGAACACCGTCCTGCGTAAAATCATGGCCTGGGGCAGCATGCTCGGAGCCTTCGCGGTTATCTACTTTTTCACCTTTCCCCACTATCGCCAGGGCGAAGCCTCCGTCGCCGGCAAAAAGGCCCAAGACTTTGCGATGGAATTGAACGGCAAGCCCGCGCATCTTTCCGATCTGCGCGGCAAAGTGGTGGTTTTGAATTTTTGGGGCAGCTGGTGTGCTCCCTGCGTAGAAGAAGTCCCCGCCCTCATCGCGCTCCAGCAGCGCATTGCCTCCCGAAACGGCGTAGTGCTTGGCGTTGCAGCGGACGAGGATCAGGCGACCTACGAAAAATTCCTTCGCGATCATGGAGTGATTTTCCCGACATATCGCGATCCGGGCACGGATGCGGAACGTCGCTCGCCCATTGCGCAGAACTATGGCACGTCCATGTACCCGGAAACTTACATCATCGATCGCAAGGGAGTTATTGTCCGCAAAATCATCGGACCGCAGGACTGGAATTCCCCTGAAATGCTCGCCTATTTCGACGCCATCCTGGGGCAAAGCTAATCGCGCTTCCCCACTCGCCCCACCATCGGCGCGGTGTTCCTATAAACTCTTCAACCATTCGGTCGCTGTCGCTGTTTTTGCTCCCGCCTTGCGCAATTCCGACAGCACTCGCGGCGCCTCATTTGCCTGGACAGCTCGAATCACGTCGCTCAACACTGTGATCTCAAACCCTGCCTGTAGCCCGTCCAGTGTCGTCGCGCGCACGCAATATTCCGTCGCGATGCCGCTTACGCCAATACGCTTAATTTCCGATTCCTTCAAGCGCTCCGCCAGCCCGGTCTGCTCAAATCCCGAATACCCGGCCCCATCCGCAGCCACTCCTTTGTGAATGATCACATCGACCGCCAATGCTTGAAGGGGCGGTATCAATTCAGCCCCTGCGCTGTTTGCCACGCAATGCACCGGCCATGGTCCTCCATTCGGCTGAAACGAACTGTGATTCGCCGGGTGCCAGTCCTGAGTAAAGACAATCAACGCCCCCGCCCTCCTCCCCGTTTCAATACATTCCTCTAAAGGCTTCAGCAGCGACATCGTGTCCGCGGCAGCCAGCGCTCCGCCTTCGCAGAAGTCCCTCTGCACATCCACCACGATCAGCGCTGTTCTGGACATTTCACTGGCCTTCAAACTCGGTATTTTTGCGGCAGACAGTACAGTATCACTTCATCGCGGAAACAGGAGTTTATTCGTATCGGAGAGCTTCGACGGGGTCCAGTTTTGCGGCTTGCATCGCGGGCAACCAGCCGCTGATTACGCCGACAACCACCAGGATCAAGGTGGACATAAACAACGTGGTCGTCGACAGGGCAAGATGGATGTCCACCTTCCCGCTGTCGTCTTCATACGCAGGCCCGAGGAACGGCAGCGTCCCGATCGCCGAAGTCAGGCCCCAGGCGATGAGCATTCCCACGGCGCCTGCTGCCAACGTCAGCACCAGTGCTTCCAGCAAAAACTGCCAGCGGATGTGCCATTTCCGTGCTCCAAGCGCACGCCGCAACCCGATTTCCCGCACCCGTTCTTCCACCGATACCAACATGATGTTCATCACGCCCACACCACCGATTCCCAACGTCATCGCGCCGATCAGGAACAGCAACCCTTCGATTCCCAGCGTGATGCCGTCATAAATCGGCTTGAATTCCTGCCGGCCGAACATCGTGATGGCGCGCTTGTCGCCCGGTGAAAATCGTTGACGGTTGGCCACCGCGGTACGGAATTGCTGCATCGCTTGCGCCTCGAACTCTGGCGCGACCGGCTCGAAGATCATGACGCTGGCATACCTCGCGTCCCACATATCGGCAGCCTCGGAATAAGGAATGAACGCAGAACTGTCATCGCAGTTGAAATAGCAACTGTCGGCAAATTTCATGTCCATGGTACCCACGACGGTAAACCGCACACCATTGATTCGCACGGTCTCGCCCACGGCAGGCATCCCGCTGAACAGCTTCTTCTTAAGCTCTGCCCCCAGGAACACCACGCGCCGTCTTTCCGCAATGTCCTCGGCCGTAAGCCAACGTCCGTCCGTAGGCACTTCATTTCGCATGTCGCCGTACTCCGGGTACACGCCGCGGATGGCCGTTTCCGAGAGCCGCTCTTCATGCGAGATTCCTCTCCACTCCACGGTCTCCATGGTCACGCGCTTGATCAGAGGCGATTGCGCCTTCACCCAGTCTGCATCTTCCTGTTCGAAGTGCACCTCTTTGCCCGCGCGCTCTCCTCCCGCCTGTTCGCTCGTGGTGCCTGGCCAGCAGATCACCGCGCCCTTGCCAAATACTTCGAAGGTGTAAAGCAGCACGCTGCGGAATCCCGAGCCGTAGCTCAAGAGCAGCGTCACTGCGACGATGCCCCAGGAGATCCCCGTCATCGTCAGCAGACTGCGCACGCGATTCCGTCCCAACGCCACCCACGCCTCTTTGAACACCTCGGTCAGCATTAGCCACCTGCCTCGAAGCGCAGCGCCTCAATCGGATCCACAGATGCTGCTTTATTTGCGGGATACAGCGCCGAAAGCACCGCGATCAATCCCAGCAAACTAATTGTCAGGGTAGCGAGCTTCCAGCTCGCATCCAACCCGTCAAAATACGGAAACTTCGGCAACAAGTTCACCAGCGCGCAGAATCCGTACGAGATGATCAGCCCCGCTCCGCCACTGATGAACACCACGATCACCGTCTCCAGGAAAAACTGTCGCAGGATCGACTCGCGCGTTGCTCCGAGCGCTTTGCGAACGCCAATCTCTCGTGTGCGCTCCCTCACGCTCACCAGCATCACGTTCATCACGCCAATTCCGCCAAGAAAAATTGTCGCCACGCCGACCGCGCCCATGAACACTTCCATGCCTACGAAAATCATCCGATTGGCTTGGGCATTCTTCACCGTGTCCCAAATGGGCACTGCCTCTTTGTCCCTTGGATCAAAGTCGTGCATTCGAGCGAGAGAACGCCGAATTTGCGTTTCACAGTCTGGATGAGTCGCCAGCGACCACGGCGCAGCGAGGAGCCGGTCGACGGAATGTTCGAAGGCAGGGGGCTTGCTCGGAAAATCACGCTTCATCGAATTGAACGGGATGAAGATCTTCGTGATATCCCTGCCGTCGTAACTCGAGTTCTGGTTCTTTGACTTCATCACGCCGATGACGGTATAAGGAATGCCCTTCATCTCGATCGTCTGCCCCAGCGCATCACGCTCCGCAAACAACTGCTTTTTCGTGTCGCTCCCCAGAAACGCCACCCGCCGGCCTTCTTCGTTGTCCTCGTAATTGTAAAATCGTCCCTGGTCCACGGTAATGCTGCGAATCTCGGTGAAAGGCGGCAGGGATCCCACTGTATCGATGTCTCCGCTGTTGAAAGCGCTGTGCACCTTCAGGTTAGTACCCATTTCCGGCATCACGTACTTGCAGGCGGGCGAATCTTGCGCCACCTGCTTGTAGTCGTCTTCCATCCAGTGCACCACTCGGCCTGATCGAAGGCCTCCCGCCTGCATGCTGGTGCGGCCAGAGAAGACGATCATTACGTCCTTACCGAAATTTTCCTGTTGTTTTTGGATGCCGCGGCCCAGTCCTTCTCCCGCCGCAACCATCAGTGTGATTGAGATGATCCCCCACGCGATCCCGAACATCGTCAGCAGCGTCCGTCGCTTGTGCGCCCAGAGCGTTGCAAGGGTATCCCGCAAGAGATCACGGAAGGTCATAGAGGCCCCACTACTGGAGAACGACTTGCTGTTTTTCGGTGAGTCCGGAAATAATCTCTGTTTTCACGCCATTGGAAATGCCGAGCTTCACGGATACTTTCTTCCGCCCGTTGTCTGCGTGTGGGTCCGGCTGCTCCACCGTCGCGTTGCGGTCCTTGTCGTAGA
>Ga0187803_10000897_pt1 | contig 11656 bp, 7 predicted proteins | sample NC_wetland_sal_i_2_FD_132425 | JGI IMG/M metagenome (GOLD analysis project Ga0187803, IMG submission 132425) | Wetland sediment microbial communities from Neuse River Estuary, North Carolina, USA - Control_3 | ecosystem: Environmental > Aquatic > Freshwater > Wetlands > Sediment | place: USA...
CGTCCCGGCGTGACCGAAGACCAGGAGCTGCATATCTTTGCCGAGCCGCGGACTGTACCAACGGTGATACTCCCGGTTCATAAGCGCAAAGGGTGAGCTAGTGTACACCGGAGCCTGGGAGAAACAGAGAGGGCGCGGGGACGGCGGCTTCGCGGCCACTACCAAGGCCCCGGCAGGCACTACATCCGGGCGAGGAACAGCCCATTCTTATGGACCCGAACGGGCAGCCTGTGAAAAGGACACGAGCCCGGGCTGCGAAACTTGCCTACGGGCGCTTGCTGTATTTCTCGTAGAGCGATTTGTGCTTGTTGTCGGTGGAAACAGGTCTGCCGTTGATGTACAGGTACTTGACCTCGGTGCGCAGCTCGAGTGGATCGCCATTGGTGATCATGATGTTCGCGATCTTTCCCGCTTCGAGAGTGCCCAGGTCCTTGTCGAGGCCCAGAATCTGCGCGGGATAGAGCGTGACGGCCTTCAGCCCGTCGTCGTGGGACAGGCCGTAGGCCACCGCGTTGCCCGCCTGCTGCGGCAGCCGCCGGACGAATTGCAAATCGAACGATGCGATGGCGAACCGGACGCCGGCCTTCTGCAGATCGCTGGGCAGAGTGAAGTATTTGTCGTAGGGATCGTCCTCGTTCTGCGAAAGCTGCATCGTAGGCCCCAGAATCACCGGAATGTTTTTCGATTTGAGGAGATCAGCCACTTTCAAGGAATCGCCGCCGCTCCCCAGGATCATCTTCACCTTCTGCTTTTCACAGAACTCCACTGCGCCGCGGATTTCCCGGGCCCGTTCGGCCAGCACCAGCAACGGCAGCTCGCCCTTCAGCACCGGGATCATGGCTTCCAGCTTCAGGTCGCGCGTGTAATTCTGCGCCGAGCCTTTGGCCGCGGCCAGCTGGTAATGCCGCGCCTGTTCGAAGAAGTCGGACAGCTCCTGCACCTTCTTGTCGTACTCCTTCTTCGCGTCCGCGAATGATTTTTCCTTAAAGCTGAACGTGGCGAGGTCGAAGGTGCGCGTATTGAAGTTCGGCCAGTTCACCACCATGGCCACCGAACGCCGGACCAGCATCTGTTCGAGCGTCCAACCGTCCAGGTTGATCACCGAGGCCTGCCCCAGGATCACCGAGCCGCCCCCGCCGAATCCGGAGGCCGGCGCCGTCATCACTTCGGTGATTCCCGCGGCCCGGGTGACCGGGATGTGCTCGCTGGCCGGATGCACGGCAGTCGCGGCCTGTAGCTGCGGATTGAACTCGCCCAGTTCCCGCGCATCCACCGTGGCGGCCACCGCGCCGATTTCTTCGAGGCCGATCTGATCCACGGCGTCGAACATCCCCGGGTACGCTTCGAGCCCGGCGCCGTCCAGCACCTGAGCATCGGCGGGAATGGGCGTGTCGGCGCCCACGGCCACAATGCGCCCATCGCGCATCACGATGTTTCCCTTTTCGATCACCGGCCCCGCGAGCGTCGTAATCTTGAGGCCGCGGATGGCGTAGGTTTTTCCCGCGGCAGGCGGCTTGGCCTTCGGCTTCTCCTGCGCGCCCGCGGGGGAAGCGAGCGCAAAGCCCGCGAACATCGCGAGCGCCGCGAGTCCCGCGATAACAAATTTTCCGTCGAATTGTTTGGCTCTCTGCATAATCGTGTCCCCGCCTCAGTCGAGCGCGCCGGTTGCCACCTGGTCCAACTGCGGCGGCTTTGTCGGCTCTTTGGGCTTTTCTTCCTTCCCAGCGGGCGCGCCCGGTTTCTTTTCCGCTCCAGCTTTACCCTCACCCGGCTTCTTTTCGGCCTCGCTGGCTTTCTTTTCTTTTTCCATGAGGGCTTTGCGTTCCTTGGCGTTCTCGGCGCGCTGGGCGAGGTCCTTGTCGCGGTCGAAGTAGAGGTGGCCGTCGATGAAGACCTTCTGAGCCACGGCGTACACGCTCAGTGGATGGTGGTTGAAGATCACCAGGTCGGCGTCTTTCCCCTGCTCGATCGAGCCCACGCGCTTCTCAACCCCGAGCTGAATCGCCGGATTGATGGTCACCAGCCGAAGCGCCTCGTCCTCTGTGAGGCCGCCATATTTCATCGTCTTGGCCGCTTCCTGATTCAGGTGGCGCGCTTCGTTGGCGTCGTCGGAGTTGATGGAAACGATCACGCCGCGCTTGGCCATGATCGCGGCGTTGTAGGGAATGGCCTCGTAGGCTTCCACTTTGTACGCCCACCAGTCGGAAAACGTGGAGGCGCCCACGCCGTGCGCGGCAATCTCGTCCGCGACGCGGTAGCCCTCCAGCACGTGCTGCAGGGTGTGGATGTGGAATCCGAACTCCTCGGCGAGCAGGATGAGCTGGACCATCTCGTCCGCGCGGTAGCAGTGCGCGTGGACCCAGCGCTTCCCTTCCAGCACTTCCACCAGGGGATCGAGCTTCAGGTCGCGCCGGGGCGGAATCACGTTCTTCTCGCCCGCCGCCACGCGCCGGTTGTACTCGTCCCAGGTCTTCTTGTATTCCCGGGCATCCACAAACGCCTGGCGGATCACGTCCATCACTCCCATGCGGCTTTCCGGATAGCGCTGCGGGAAGCCCGGGGGCGGCCGGAAGTTGCTGCGCTTGGGATTTTCGCCGAGGGCGAATTTGATGCTCAGGGGAGCGCCCTCGAACTTCAGCTCGCTCGCCGATTTTCCCCAGCGCAGCTTGATCAACTGGTTCTGCCCGCCGATGGGATTCGCGCTCCCGTGCAGCACGTGCGCCACAGTCACCCCGCCGGCCAGGTCGCGGTAAATGTCGATATCCTCCGGATTCAGCACGTCGCCGACACCCACCATGGACGACACCGCAAGGCTGCCCTCGTTCACGTCGCCTTCCACCGCGATGTGCGAGTGGCAATCGATGATGCCCGGCATGACGTACATGCCCTTGGCGTCAATTACGGTGGCGCCGCTGGGCGCTTTGATGTCTTTCCCCACGCGCGCGATTTTCCCGTCTTTAATGAGGATCGAGCCGTGTTCGATGGTTCCTTTGGTCACCGTGAGGATGGTCGCGTCTTGAATCAGCGTCACGCCGGAATCCTGCGCCCAGCACAGCTGCGCCGCGACGCCCGCAGCCAGGAATGCAGCCAGCAGCCTCAGCCTATTCATGGTCGCCTCCCTGCGAGCGCGTCGCGCCGTTCCGCGTTGCGGAACCGCCGCTGGGGCGCGTCCCCGTAAACTCGGCCGAGAAGTCGGGGCCGCTGATCGAGCCCTTGATCGTGTTCCCTTCGAGCGTTCCCGAGAAGGTGTAGTCGTGCGGGCCGTCTCCCGCATCCACGGTAATCGTGATCGAGAAGGAATTCCCGGCGAGGTAGCCGGTGGAAATCGTCGAGGTTCCGAACGGGTGGGTCACTGTTCCGGTTACGCTCCCGCCGGGGGCCATCGTCAACTCCGCCGTGGCCTGCATCGGCCCCTGCTGGCCGGAGATCGAGATGCTCCACGTTCCCGTCAGATCGCCCTTGGGCGCCTCTTTCGGCTTTTCCGCCTCTTTGATCTCGAACTTGCGCCCGTCCACGAACACGAATTTGATCTTGGTTTTTTCGTTGAACAGGTCGCCGTCCGCCACCACCAGGTTCGCGATCTTTCCCACCTCGATGCTCCCCAGCCGGTCGGACACGCCGTAAAACTCCGCGGGCGAAAGCGTGAGCGCGCGGAGCGCGGCCTCCGGAGCCAGGCCCGCATCGATCGCCTTCTTCACGTTCTTCACCATGTCTTTCGGCCCGGCGAGCCCGCCGTCGTAGAACGCGAACCGCACACCGGCCTTCTGGAGAGCCGCGGGAGTCCCCGGAGCGCGGTCGCGGAAGCGAAGCGTGCGCAGCGGTTCCTCCGCTTCCGGATCCGCGTCTTTGTCTTTTTCCGGCCACTTGGCGTTCACCAGTGCCACAGCCTTCTTCGCCGCCAGCGCGTCGGCAACGCCGGGCGCGTACCCCTGCTGCACGCCGTAGAGGAACGGTTGCGCTTTGATGCGGTCTGCCAGCCACAACCCGCGAAGGATTTGCGGAGCCGTATTCGCCGGAATCATGACCGGCTCGCCCGCTCGCTGCGCTGCTTCGAGCGCGCGCAGGACGCGGTCGTACTCCGGCCGCTCGTTTCCGCGCGAAGCGCCGCCGTAAATCCGCTGCGCGTCCACGTCCTGCTGGTCGTCCAGATACACCTGCTCGATGTAGGAGATCGCGCCCATCAACGATCCGGGAAAGCCCATAAATCCGCCGGGCGCGTTCAAAGTCATCTGCACGGTCGCGTCCGGTTTCACCACCAGGTCGCCCGGCCGCGCACCGGCCAGATCAATCACCGCGCCCTGGCCGGGAAAGAGCCCCGTTTTCGGGGCCGTCAGCGCAGTGGTAAATCCGCCCGCGCGCCACGTCTCGATCTTTTTGTCGTCCGCCTTCAGCGCATCCGCCGCATCCTCCCAGGGAGTGGATGCGGGGCGATCCTGCGGGCCCTTGGAGAGCATCTCCGGCGTTACCGGACCGCCAGCGCGGCCCCGCCCGCCGCCGGCCTGCGCCGGGGCTTCCGGCGTGGCGAGTCCGATGTCGCTGAGGGCATCGACGAGGCCGGGATATACGGTGAGATCTTTGCCCTCGATCACCCAGGCCTCGGCAGGGATGGCCGCGTCTTTGCCCACTTCCGCGATCAATCCCTTGGCAATCACCACCGTCGCGCCTTCGATCGCCGGGCCCGCGACGGGCACCACCTTCGCTCCTTTGATCGCAAAGTAGCGCGGCTCGTCCGCGGCCGCGCTGCGCTGGAGCACAGAAAGGCCAGCCAGTGGGCCTCCCAGCAACAGGCCGGACGCCAGCCACACGCGCAGGCTTCGGCCTTCCCTCTTCCGCTTCATGGCTCACCCCCGAGATTGATGCGAGATATCGAGACCCCCGCCGTGCAGAGCAACCCGAGACATTAAGTACGCAAAGCGCGCGGGACAGGTTTCCACAAACCGGCGCGACACGCAACCCTTGCGGCCGGCGACAGAAAAGCGGAATGCGGCATTCCGGAGCACGGAAAGAGTGCTGCGCCTGCGGGTTGGGCAAACGCCGGCCTCGTATCGCCGGTTCTCATGCTGTTCCGGAGTTCTAGTTCGGTTTGAGCGGCGCCGATGCTCCCGGAGGATCCGGGGCCACAACCTCGGCGTTCTTGGGCGGGCTAATTTTCTGCGTCGAGTCCACAGAAAACAGCGCATAGCCGCTATAGGAGAGGAGCCGGTGAACCCGTTTGCCGCGCCAGTCGAAATAAACTTCGGCCTTTTGAGGGAGCCACAGGCGAACGTCCTTGGCGCGGAATCGGATCGGCGCGTATTCAATCAGCGTGTGTTCGGAGCCCAGGCGAATTTCCGGATACGCCTTCACGAGATCGGATTCCAGCCGCACGACTTGGAAAGAATCGGCGGCAATCCATGCCCGGCCCTTCAAACCGACCGCGTAGATCTGACTGCCCCGGCTATATGCATGGAGGGTGGGAATGCGGTCCGCCCGCTGCCGGAAATAGACCTGCCAGGCAAGCCCGGTCTTGGAATGCGCCAAACCCTCACAGGTAAATTTGTAGTTTCCGATTTGCGCGGGATGAAAGACCAGCGCCAAGCCCGGCAAACCCACAGTCACCAGGCCATCGGGAGGGTCGTCCTGCTCTTTCCGGGAGTCGCGATACTCGCTCACGGACAATAAGCCCGGGCGCACCTCTTCAATGGAAACCATGTAGCGATAGGTGCGCGTCTCCATTCGGAGAGGAAGGCCTTCCTTGCCCAAGCGCTGGTGCTGGAGGGATTCCGTGGCCTCAAAGCGTTCCAAGTCCTGGACGAGTTCGGTCATCCGCGTGCTCGCCTTGCTCAATACCGTGTCGAGGGAACAGGGGACTCCGGGCTCGACAGGAGGAACCTTATCGTCCACATTCGAAGGGATCCACGCGGACGGCAACATGGGCTCAAAATCAAGCGCGGAGGCTGAAGGATCCGGCAGAGTGACGCCCGGCCAGGGAGCCTCAGCGGGCTGCGTCAGGGAGGTGAGGAGATTCCGAGCATCCTCCGCATCAGGGTGCTCCTGGATATAGTCCCGGAGTATCTGGATGGCCTGCTCTTTGTTCCCCTCCGCGGCCAGGGAACTGGCCAAAACAGGCTGGATAACCGCGGCAGCCTGGGCATGTCCCAGATCGAGAGCCCGCTCGGCTTCCTCCACCGCCTGGGGATATTGTTTCTGCTTGGAATAGGCCACGACCATCAGCGCATGGGCATGCCAAGAGGTGGGACTTACTTGCGCTGCGCGCTTCAGGTAGGGGAGGGCTTCCGCCGGCTTGCCTTCATCGAGCGCGGTGTGCCCCAGCTCCATGAGTGCGGCGAGATTTTTGGGTTCGAGTGAGACCGACCTCTGCCAGTAGAACTTGGCCTTGGGCAGGTCCTTTATTTCCTTTTCGTACTCGCCGTACAGGTAGTTGAGGTTTGCGTCTGTGGAGTTATCGAGATACAACTTTTCGAGGTCCATGCGAGCCCTTTGAGGCTTGTTGTCGCGCAGAGCCTGGGCGATCCTCAGGATCTGCCGCTGCTCCGCGACAGCAGTGGTCATCCCGAACGCATCCCCGGTCGAGCCCCCGAGTCCCGTAAGGCCCGCCTGATCGATATCTTCGAAAGGTTTGCGATGGAGCTGGACGTTCGCGATTGGGTGCAGCCCGGCTACCGTGATGGTTTGTTTTGCTGATCCGTAGCCCTGTGCCGTCACCTGGATGGTATAGCGCCCCGGAGCGAGCCCATCGAATACCGCGTGGCCTCCCTCTGCGTTGGATTGTTTGAGCATCTTCCCTTCGGCCGTGCTGAGGGTTACCACAGCCAACAGGAGGAGGTCGCCACCGTTGTCATCCTGCACAGCAACGTCGAGTCTAGAGCTGAGGCTCGGGCCCGATTCCGTGGCCTGCACCCCGCCCGGCCCGCCGGTCTGTTCGCCGGTCCCCGAACCTTGGGCGAGGCTGATCAGAGGCAACAGGAGGAACGCACCGAGGACACCGGACCACCGAAGAAAACGACTGGCTTTAGAAGCCATAGAGCCTATCCACCCCTCGAGGAAAACTCCGATGGAAATCACCTGCGAATTCCCCGTTCCGGCTGCAGAGGATGAAAGGATACGCCATGCGGTTGCAACATTCCAGTGCGGAGAGAGGTGCAAAAGACCTCGCGACGATTTCGCCGGAAGGCGTAGTGCCAGCGCTCACCGCTATTTTTTCTCTTATTTCCCTTTGCGTCCTGGCTGTGTCCAGCCGCCGCTGGGCGCCAATCCGACCCCAGGCCGCACGATCCTGTGAAACTCATGGTCCATCTGGGCGGCTGTCGCCGGCGTTCGATTGCTGAGCCACCAGATCAGCAAGGAAAACATGGCCCCGGCATAGGCGTGCCCCAGGGCAGCACGCCGCGTCGCGGAGAGCGCACGCCCCGCCGGCAGTTCCGCGAGCCGCGCCGCAATCGAGCGCGCGAAATATCCCTGCCCCAGCTCCATCACGTCGCGAACTTTTTCCGACGCCACCATGGCCTTATAAAACCCGCGCCATTCCGCCACATGCGAAAAGAGTTCGCGCACCGGCGCGACCCGGTCCGATTTTTCCTTCCGGCGCACGAGCTGCGACGACATCATTTCCCAAAAGTCCTCCGCGTCGCTCAGGAGCAGGTCGTTGGTGCCGCGGAAATGCGTGTAAAAGGTGGAGCGGGCCACGCGCGCCCGGTCGAGAACCTGCTGCACAGTGATGGAGTCGAACGGTTTTTCCTGGAGCAGGGCCACCAGCGCGTCGCCCAATGCGTCGCGGGTCCGCGCCACGCGCCGGTCAATCTTTCGGGGTTTCTCCAGCTTCCAAGGCGCGGGTGCGTTCGCGTTTTCGGACTTTCCACCCCGTTTTGTTCGATTTCGTGGCATATCCGGACACCCGCCGTTGACGCCCCCGGGAAGCCTCTCTAGTGTTCCGTGCATGTTGGACGCACGCAAGAGCGGAACCGCACTGATCGCCGGCTCAGCCGCCATGGTCATCACCATGGCCATCCATCCCCGCGGCCTCGCCTCCACACCCGAAGAAGCGGAAGCCGTAGCGCGCATGCTGATCGCGGTGCACTCGCTCGCACTTGCCGCCGTGCCGGTTTTGTTTCTCGGCGCCTGGGGGCTCTCGCGCCGACTGGACGCGCCTGACCGCACGGCGATGGCCGCGCTCGTGATTTTTGCATTCGGCGCCATCGCCGTCACGAACGCGGCTGTGTTCGACGGCCTGGTGACTCCGAGCCTCATCCGCCGCATCGTTTTCGCCGCGCCAGACAAGAAAGACGGCTGGCAGGTCGCTATGCGTTACAACTTCGAGCTGAACCAGGCCTACGCGCGCCTGTACGCCGTGGCGTCCGCCCTTGCCATTCTGCTCTGGTCGGCGGTGATCGTTCGAAAGGGACAACTCTCGCGCGCGGTGGGAATCTACGGCTGCATCCTGGGTCCGGTCATTGTCGCGGGCATCGGCTCAGGCCTGCTCGCACCCAACGTCCACGGCTTCGGCGCGCTCATTGTCGCGCAGGCCGCCTGGTTCGTCGTAGTCGGCGCCCAGCTCTGCGGGGAGAAGCAGGTCTGATTGGCAGGCGAGTGTCAGTCTCCCACTCTGCGAGCGTGATTTCGGAGGAGGTGGCCACGGGGCGCGTGCTCCTGATCGCTATTCACTGCCCACTTCCGCCCTGCCTGCCGGCTCAGACATCTTTCCGATGCGTGTTGGCCTCTGCCTCGTAACCCAGTGCCAGGTGGTACAACGCACGGTCAAAGAATTCGCCGATCTGGTAATTGAGCTCTTGAATGGCGTGGAGCCCGACAGGAAGGAACTCCCCCGAGGCGACACGGTCGCCGGGGGAGTCAATCAAGCCGTGGTCGCGGATATAGCGGCGCAAGTGATGTTTGGTGATGATCAGGGAGTAGATAATTTCGCTCAGGGGGATGCCCTGGCGGAAACGAATCCGGCCCCAGCCTTCGAAATCTTTGCGCACGGCTTCTTCGTTGGGACCGCTGACCCACTTTCCCAGGTTGTGGTAAATCGCGGACAGGCGCAACTCGAGCTCCGCTCGATGGAGCTGATGAAAAGAAGGTGTGCGCTCATTTGTGATGATATCTTCCAATGTCTCCCGGGTTAGCGCATCGGAATGAGTCTCGATCAACTGGATCAGGCGCGCTGTGAGCACGGTGAGTGAACCTCCGCAGTGACAGGGAACCCACCGATTCAGGAGCGGTGGGCCATACGCGCCGTCATCTGGCCATAGTGCCGGTGCGCCTGTCAACTCGGAGCCGGTGATACGTGGCTGGGCGACTCAGTTCCGCAGAGGTTTGCCGGTCTTGAGCGTGTGCGCCATGCGCTCTTGCGTCTTGCGCTCGCCGCACAGGCTCACAAACGCCTCGCGCTCCAAATCCAACAAATACTGCTCGCTCACCATCTGCGGGACAGAGAGCGGCCCGCCAGCCAGAATGTTCGCCAACTTCCGGGCGATATGCGCGTCGTATTCGGAGATGAAGCTGCCGCGCTGCATCATGTGAATCGCGAGCTTCGCCCCCGCCAAGAACTGCTCGCCCAGCACGCGAATGGATGGTTCAGTGGGCGGCGGATGCCCAGGCCGGTAGCCCTCGCGCACCAATTCGAGCGCCAGCGCCTTTGCGTCCGCCACCTGGCGGTCCTTATTCATGCTGATCGCGTCCGACGGGCGCAGGTAACCGAACGCGCGCGCTTCCTCCGCGCTCGTGGCCACCTTGGCCATGGCGATCTGCTCGAAGATGGGCTTCACGGCGTGAAACAAATCCAGGTCCGAGCCTTCGCCGCCCGCGGGATTTACGCTGCGCGCATGCTCGTTGGCGCGCACGACCATTTCCTTGGTCCCGCCACCGCCGGGAATCAGCCCCACCCCCACTTCGACGAGACCGATATACGTCTCCGCCGCGGCCTGGATGCGCGCCGCGTGTAGCGGAATCTCGCATCCGCCGCCGAGCGACATCCCAAACGGCGCGGCCACGATCGGCTTCGGCGAGTGCTTGAGCGCCAGGTTCACCTGCTGGAACTGCCGCACGGCCAGGTGCACCTCGTCCCACTCCTGCTCCTGCGCGAGCATGAGCACCATCATGAGGTTCGCGCCCACGCAAAAGTTCGGGGCCTGGTTGGCGATCACCATGGCCTCGAAATCCGTCTTCAGCCGCTTGAGCCCGGCGTACATCATTTGCACGGTATCGGCACCGATCGAATTCATCTTCGAACGGAATTCGCAGCAGACCACGCCGTCACCCAAATCCACGAGGCTCGCGCCCGCATTGCGCTCCACCACGCGCCCGGCCTGGCGAAGCCGCTCCAGCACGATCACGCCGGCCGGCAGCGTCTCCTCGCGCTGGCTCTTCGACGCCAGATCGAAATACGAAGTGCGCCCGGCCTCCGTGCTGTAGAACGACTTGCGTCCCGACGCGAGCAGACCAGTCACCAGCGGCGGCAGGGGACGGCCTTCCTGCTCGATGCGCCGCGCCATAGGCTCGACTCCCGCCGCGTCCCAGATCTCGAACGGCCCCATCTCCCACGCGAATCCCCAGCGCATCGCGTGGTCCACGTCCACCACGCGGTCCGCAATCTCCGGCACGCGCCGCGCGGCGTAGAGACACATTTCGGAAACCGAGCGCCACAAAAATTTTGCGCCCTTATCGCCGTCGCGTCCGGCGAGGGCAGGCCCCAGCAGCTCGCGCAGGCGCTCGCGCGTATCTTCAATCGCCTTCCCGGCCTCGATGGACCCAAACCGAGCCTTGGCGCGCGGCCGGTACTCCATCGTCTTCCAGTCCAGCGACAGGATTTCCTTCCCTTCCCCGCTCTTCAGCCGTTTGTAGAACCCGCCGCCGGTTTTTTCTCCCAGCCAGCCGCGCTTCATCATTTCTTCCACGAGCGCGGGCACGCGGTAACGCTCGCGCATCTCGTCGCCCGCCGCGGTTTCATAGATATTGCGAACCACGTGCGCGAGCACGTCCAGCCCCACGATGTCCGCCGTGCGAAACGTTGCCGACTTCGGCCAGCCCACGGCCGGCCCGGTGCACGCGTCCACTTCCTCGATGGTCATATCAAGTTCCTGCATGAGCGCGAGCACGTTCAGCATGGAAAACGTGCCGATGCGGTTGGCGATAAAGTTCGGCGTGTCTTTCGCGACCACCACGCCTTTGCCCAGCACGCGGTCGCAGAAATCGCCCAGCGCGGCCAGCGCTTCCGGACGCGTATCCGGCCCCGGAATCAGTTCCACCAGCTTCATGTACCGCGGCGGATTGAAGAAATGCGTCCCCGCCCAGTTCCGCCGGAAATCCTCCGAGCGCCCCTCGGCAATCAGCCGGACGGGCAGGCCGGAGGTGTTCGTGGTGACCAGCGTGCCCGGCCGACGGTGCTGCTCGACGCGCTCCAGCAGCTTCCGCTTGATCTCGAGGTTTTCAGCGACGACCTCGATGATCCAATCCGCCTCCGCGCACCACGCCAGGTTGTCGTCGAAGTTTCCGGTGGTGACCAGCCGTGCGCTCTCGGGTGTAAAGAACGCCGCCGGGCGTGCTTTCTTTGCGGCCTCGAATCCGGCGCGCACGATGCGGTTGCGCACCTCGGGCGATTCCGCGGTGAGCTTCCGCGCCGTCTCCTCGGGGGTCAGCTCTGCGGGACGGATATCGAGCA
>Ga0187803_10000898_pt1 | contig 11647 bp, 15 predicted proteins | sample NC_wetland_sal_i_2_FD_132425 | JGI IMG/M metagenome (GOLD analysis project Ga0187803, IMG submission 132425) | Wetland sediment microbial communities from Neuse River Estuary, North Carolina, USA - Control_3 | ecosystem: Environmental > Aquatic > Freshwater > Wetlands > Sediment | place: USA...
AGATAGTCGCTGCAAGAGAATTTTCATTTGTAAATTGCGGCAGCGTGCAATCGAATTCGCGCGCGAAACGCGCACGCGCGAATACGGAATCGAGTTCCGCAATAGTCTCGACCGCGACGCGCAGCGGCCCGAGATTTGCGCGCAGGCGTTCGGTCAACTCGGCGAGGATTCGTGTAATTTCCGCCGCTTCGTCCTCGGCAAGCTGTACCAGCTTGTTGTTGTGTTCGATGGTTTCAAATGGCTCGACGAAAACTGTTTGCCCCGTTGCGCTCGCGGCATGCACGACGCCTTGCACCTGGCGCCGCTCGGCCGCGCGCACCGGGATGACGAAGCGGTCGTTGCGCAGCGTGACGTAATTTTCGCCCGCGTCGCCGCCGCGAGCGCGCAGCATGCGCTCAAGCGTATTTTGAATCGTCTCGCGCGTCCGGCCCATGCTGGCGCGAATCCGCCTCAATTCGGGTGAGGCGTCGTCACTGATTTCCCCGTTGGGCAGCACTGCGCGGCGGATCGCTACAGCAAGCGGGCGAAGATCGGCAATGGAGCCGGCGCGCGCGGAGAGCAGTGGGAATTGCCGGGAAGTAGGAGCGGATCCGCCGTGCGCACTCTGGCGAAAAGTGTCGCGCAGAGTGCCGCCCGTGTCCGCGAGCGACGCCGCATCGAGCAGCATGGGTGGCGTCAGGACGCCGACAGGCGCTTCGAGTTCCGCGAGCCATTGCGCTGGATCGGCCAGCGAACCGAATCCCATTTCGCTCCCGTCGCTCAGATAGGCGGTGCCTTCGGCAATCAGCGCGAAGGCGGCTTCGAGCGCGGAGCGATCTTGCGAAAAGGAAAGAGCATCGACCGCGCGGCGTCCTGGCTCGCACGTCGTCTGGCGGCGCAGCAAATCGCGCAGCCGGTCAAATTCAAGAATGTCCTCCGCGGTGCGCGACACGTTTTCCTAAGTTCCCTTCCCTTGTGGAGCTCCACTCGCGAGCCGAGCGGCCAAAAATTGCGCGGCTTCCGCGGGAGTGGGCGCCTGGTGCACGAGCGGATCGCTCGACTCGCCCCATCTCGACGCGTGCCCGCGCTCGACTTCGCGAACGCGATCCAGAATCGGCTGCCAGAAATCGCCCAGCACCACGAAAGGGCGCTGCTCCATCGCTTTTTTGTTGAGCATTTCCCAAACGACCGCGAGTTCCACGAGCGTGCCGGTCCCGCCCTTGCACGCGACAAACCCGTCGCCTACCCGGACCAATTCAAAAAGCCGCTCCTGCCACGTGGCCACGCGCGTTTCCTCTTCCACCCAGCGATTCGCCCGCGGCCGGAAAAAAGTGGAAGTCACAGCGAGCACGCGCCCGCCGGATTCGCGCGCACCGCGCGACACGGCTTCCATCACCCCGCCGTAGCCGCCCGTGCAAACGGCAAATCCAGCCGCCGCGAGGGCGCGCCCAAGTTCGAGGGCCTCCACGTAATCTGAATGCCCATCCTCAGGACGCGAACTTCCAAATACCGTGATGATTCTTGTTTTCTCTGTCATGACGTCATCGAGTTTCCTGAAACTTCTTTGTTTCCTCCACTTCCTTCACTTCTCTTACTTCTTCTTTGTCTGCGGCGCCGGCCCCAACTCCTCGACCATCGCGACGCAAATCGCATCGATGACTTTATTTGCATCCTGGGCGTGAAGGTTGTTGTTGTTTCCAAGAATTGAAAACAAGAGCCGCTCGCCGTGAATTGTCGTCGCGTAGCCGGAAAGTGTATTTCCGCGCCCAATGGTTCCCGTTTTTGCGAAAACGCGCGCGGCCGCGGCCGTATTTTTCATGCGGTCTGAGAGCGTACCGTCTTCGCCGGCCACGGGAAGCGTGGACCGATACAACTCGCCCCAGGGCTGCGCTGCGGCATACCGCAACAATTGCACGATGGAGCGCGGCGTAACCAGGTCTTTGCGCGAAAGGCCCGAGCCGTCGCTGAGCGCGACGTCTCCATCGGCGATGCCCGCGACCCTGAAAAAATCCGACGCAAATTTCAGGGCGTCTTCGTAATTATTGGCGCCCGCCTTCTCGTGCGCGGCCAGCAGCAAAAGAAGTTCCGCGTGAAGGTTCTCGCTATTCTTGTTCGTCAGGCGAACCTCGTCCGAGAGCGGAACAGAAGAGTGATCGGCGAAAACTGTTTGCGGCTCGGCTGGGACCACCGGCGGGCCACCAGCATGGCGCGCGCGGGCGCTTCCATCGATTTTCACTCCGCGGGCTTCGAGAAGACGCACCAGAAGACTGGCCGCGAACTCGGCAGGTTCCTCAATGGCGATCGTGAGCCTGCGAGTCTGCGCGTCAAGCGGCATCGTGCCGCTTAAATGAATCACTCGCGAGCCGGGGTCGCGCGCCACGGCCAATTTTTCCTCGCTACCTCGAGCGCCGGTGCGAATTGAATTGTCGATAGTGTAAAAATCGGCGGCGAGCCCTGCCTCATACAGCGCCGGCTCGCCCACGTTCAAGGCGGGGCGCACTTCCAAGGAAAAAGTATTGTCGTTAACGACGATCGCCGAGACCGCGGCGCCGTAGGACCACAAGATATCGTCGACGAGCCAGCCGCTCGGAAATTTTTCGTGCTGGAACATACTGTCATCGGCGATCACATCGCCGGTGACTTCCTTCACACCGCGCGCCGCGACGGCATCGGCAAATTCTGCGAGAACTTTTTCGGGCGGCCCTTCGTGTTCCTCTTTCTTGTCGAACGGAAATTTCCGATTGGAAAGATTCGCGTCGCCGCGGCCCGTGAGAACGAGGTCGCCGATCAGCACGCCGTTCGGATCAATCGTGCCGCTGGATGCGAGGGTGGTCCGCACGCGGTAGTCCGGGCCGAGCGTGGCCAGCGCGAGCGCCGTGGTAAATAATTTCGCGTTGGAGGCAGGCATGAAGTAGGCGTCGGCGCTGCGCGAATATAAAACTTCCCCCGTTGCGGCGTCGGTCACCAGCACGCCCCACTCTCCCTTGTCCGGCCCCGCGGCGGAAAGCGCCGCTTCGGTACGCTGCCGAAAGCGTTCCACATCCGCGCGCACCGCGGGTTTCACATTCCTTGCTCCAACGCGAGAGTTCACGGATTTCGGCGGCGGCGATTGCGCCCCGGCTTTCGGCGCTCTGTCGCAGACAACCATGCCGAAAACAAGGCATCCAACCAGAAGTGCGTGTAATCTTCGGTTCAACGCCATCGAGCGGCTCCCATGGAGAATTCGCGAAGAAAAATCGATTATAATCCACACGGTTGCAGGAACAGGAAACGAATGTGGATTCCAAAATCTTACGCGCAATTTGCAATTGCTTGAATTTTTCGGAAGATGGCCGCCCGCGCATTGCACGAACTTGCGGGAGGTCATATGATATCGACGGCATCCAGCCTGGTTCTTGCCCAGCTCCACTTCAAGGAGGAATGAACTCATGAGAAAACTACTTGCGATAGGGATGCTTCTTGCACTTGCCGCGGTTCCTATGCTGGCCGCGCAGCCGGATAACGAGAAAGAAGTGGACCGGCTGGAAAACTCCGGCACGGTGATGGAAGAAATTATGAATATTCCGGACAATATCCCGCAGGACCTCATCGACAAGGCGGAATGTGTCGTCGTTTTCCCCTCGGTGCTCAAGGCAGCATTCGGCATCGGGGGAAGCTATGGGCGCGGCGCGATGGTTTGCCGCAGCGGCGAGCATTTCACCGGTCCCTGGGGCGCGCCCTCGATGATGGCGCTGGAGGGCGGAAGCTTTGGATTTCAGCTGGGCGGGCAGGCGACCGATTTCGTTTTGCTGATCATGAACCCGCGCGGCGCCAAGGCGATCTTGAGCAGCAAAGTGAAACTCGGCGCGGATATGTCGGCTGCGGCTGGACCAAAGGGACGTGATGCTTCCGCCGAAACGGATGCCACGATGCGGGCTGAAATTCTCACCTACTCGAGGGCTCGCGGTTTGTTCGCAGGCATCTCGCTGGAAGGCTCGTCCTTGCGGCCGGACAACGACGCCAACGAGAAGCTGTACGGCAAAAAATTGACTGCGACGGCAATCATCCGCCAGGGTGCGGTGCCAGTACCTCCGTCCGGTAAGAAGCTCGTTTCCTTGCTTGAAAAGAAGTCGCCCAAGAATCATTCCGACCCGGAATCGCTGAAGTAAAACCGCGCCCGCCTGTGGTTGCTGCGTCCCTGTCTGGACGCGGCAACTCGGCGGGCGCCTCTGCGCTTGGGTGACTCGATTCCGAAAATACCAGTCGCTGGCGGAGAATATTTGAGCTCGCGGGAGCATGTTATTCTGACCGGTATGGATTCACGCGTGGCGCGAATCGATCACATTCAGATCGCGGCACCCGAAGGATGCGAATCCGCGGCGAGAGATTTCTACGGATCGGTCCTGGGTATGAAAGAGATCGAGAAGCCGCCGGTCCTGCGCGCGCGCGGAGGTTGCTGGTTCGAGTGCGGATCGCAGCAGGTGCACATCGGGGTGGAACGCAATTTTCAGCCAGCGAAGAAGGCCCACCCGGCCTTTGCGGTGCTCCATCTCGAAGAACTGCGCAAAACACTGACGGACCGGGGTGTGACCGTCGTCGATGATGACAACTTGCCCGGCGCACGGCGGTTCTATGCGGAAGATCCATGGGGTAACCGCCTTGAATTTGTGGAAATCCCCGCATAGCGTTGCCTTTCGCATTGTAACAATGAAGAAACCAAGGAGCGCGGCGCGAACTTTTCGCGGAGCGACAACGAGTGGCTGACAAAAAAATCTGCCCGATCTGCAACAAGAGGCGCGCCGAGCGCTATTGCCCCGCCAACGGCGAGAAAATCTGCGCGATCGACTGCGGGACCGAGCGCGAAGTGAGTATCGACTGCCCGAGCGATTGCGCCTACTTGGTTGCGGCGCACCGTTGGGAGCAAAGCCATCCAAAACCGCTCGCCGAAGGCGAAGTCCCTTTCCCCGACGTATCATTTCCCTCCGATCTGATTCACACGCGGCAAGCCGTGCTGTCGGGTCTTGGGTACACGGTGGTTATGTACGCCGCGGATCAGCGTTCGCTCGCCGATCTGGATGTGTTTATGGCCGTGCAGGCCATGGCCGAAACGCGCCGGACGCTCCTTTCCGGGATCTACTATGAAAAGCCGCCGGATATTCCTGTGGCAGCGGGGCTGTATGCGGCACTCGCGAAGTTCATCGAGGAAGAGAAAAAGCATACAGCGGAGCATCCGGAATTTCCCGCGTTGAAGGACATGGAGATTTTCCACCTCCTGGTGTTCTTTCTCCGTTTCGGCCGATTGCGTTCCAATGGGCGTCCGCGCACGCGCGCATTCATTGAGTTTCTGCGATCGCAGTTTCCCAGCGAAGTGGGCGTATCCAAGGAAGAGCCTCGCATCATCCTGCCTTAGCCTGCCCTACCTAGCTTCAAGACCAAGACTCAGTTGCTGCATCTGCTCGGTCGGGCGGCCCGGATCGAGGGGGCGGACGCCGAGACCGTATTTCTTGCGAAGCGCCGCTACTCGAGCGGAGATTTCCTTTCGATAGGTTTCGGGCGCATAGGCCTCGCGGGTAAACCATTCGCGGTACCGCTGCGCGAGCTTCGGAAATTTCGCGTCCAGAAACGGCATAAATTGCTTTTGCGCCGAAGGCATCAGAAACAATACGCTTGCCGCAAACCATTGCGCGCCAGCATCGCGAGCCGCGCGCGCCAGCGCGTCCAAATCTTCCTCACGATCGGTGATGCCCGGCAAGATGGGCATGGCGAACACTCCGGCCGCGATGCCCGCTCGGCGCAGTTCTTGACTGGCGCGCAGGCGCAGATCAGGGCGCGGCGCGCGCGGCTCCAGGATTCGCGCCAGGCGCGTGCGCAGCGTTGTGATACTCAAGTTCACGGACACGCCGGAACGCTCGGCGATGCGGCGCAACAAATCCACATCGCGCAGGACCTGGTCCGATTTCGTGGTGATCGAAACGCTCAGCCCATTGCGTGCCGCCATTTGTTCGAGAATCGCTCGCGTGGCGCCGAATTCGCGTTCGGCAGGCTGGTACGGGTCGGTGGCGGTTCCGATGGCAATATGCTCGCCCTGCACTTTATCCATGCCCAGTTCCTTTCGAGTGAGCGGACCGGAATCCATCTTGACGTAAATTTTCTTCTCAAAGTCGTGCGCGTCCAGTTCCATGTATTCGTGCGTGTACCGCGCGTAGCAATACTGGCAACCAAATTCACAGCCGCGATAGGGATTCACTGTCCAGGAAAAGGGCACGCGGGTCGACTCACAGTGGTTCAAAATTGATTTCACAGGCAATAGGAAATATTCCGTGCCGCGCTTAGCGTCAGCGAGCGGAGAGGAGAAGGCGAGACGGGCGATGCCGACGCGTTCGGGCGCGGACCCTGGTGGCAGCAGGGCACCCGGCCCGCTGTCCCGTTGGTTCGGGACGTCGGGGAATAAGGTGGGTGTGGGATCGCTCCTGCGGCTGCGGAAAGCCCTCCTTCGCAAAGGAAGGCTCTCGGAGGCCGAAGGAATCGAGGTTGCAGTCGCCATCACCCGTCTCGCGAAGCACGCGGGCAGTATTTCGCTTTTTGTTCGCTTTGTCAACAACTATTTTCGTATTTTATTCGCCTTCGCAAAGCGCAGGGCAAGCGTCACTGCCATGGAATTACGTGGAGCGAAGTACAGGTGACGCTTGAGACCACGCCGCCTACACGGCGGGCAAACGCCGCGGAATCAGGGGCTATACTCGATACTTTCAGAGGGAGTGGCACGTGGCCAGGATCGGCATACTGATCATTGAAGATAATGAGGCGAACCAGTCGGCCTTGCGACAAGTGCTGGACTCGGAAGGTTGGCAAGTCCGGGTTGTGCCGGTCGTCAGCCAGGCCCTCGGAGAACTTTCCAGCGGGGAATGGTCCCTGGTGATCGTGAACGTCGCAATGATCGGGCTGACGAGCCCGGTCTACCTGACGCTCAGGGAATTGGCGCTGGCGCCCGCGGTCGAGGAAGGCAGAGTCCGCGCACGCGTGCTCTTCGTGGTGCCTGAATCCGCGGCCGTGGAAGCGCTTCCGATATTCGAGCGTGAAAAATTGCCTTATGTAGTGAAGCCGTTCCAATTCCATGATCTGCTCGAAAAGGTGAGCGATCTGCTGATGGAAGCGGCCGCGCTGGCCAACCCGATTCGTCGCGTGCGCCGCGATTCCAACATGTCTGAGCGCAAGCGCAAGGAGGGGCGCGAAGGCCGCGAAGCCGGCAATGCCTTTGCCCAACGCAACACCAACATGTTCACCAAGCGGGACGAGTACGTCATGACCGAGGAAGAGATTGCGGAATACGAAAAGAACGAAAAAGAAGAACAGGAAATGAAAAGGAAGAAGAATCCCCCGGAAAACCGCTATTGAACCTCACTCAACAAGTATCAGTCCGCTGGCGATTATGAACCGGACTTGCCCTGCGGTGGATGCCAGATTCGCACCGCGCTTCGATCTTGCGTGGCGGCGAGCAACTCAGCGGCTGTCTTGCGCAGCACCGGATGGCATAGCCCCGGAGCAATCTCGGCCAGGGGAACAAGCACGAACCGTCGTTCCGCCAGGCGCGGATGAGGAATCTCCATTCCGGCTTCGTGAATTACGTCTGCTTCATAGAAAAGAACGTCAAGGTCAATGATGCGGGGGCCGCGCAGGACCAGTTTCCGGCTGCCGAGCTTGCGTTCAATCGACTGTAATTCTTCGAGCAATTGGCGCGGCGCGAGCAAGGTTTCCGCTTCGACGACGCAATTCAGAAACCAGGGTTGCGCGAGAAGATCGACGGGCTCGGTCTCGTAAATGGACGATCGGTGCAGAACTCGCACGCCGATTCCCGATAGCGCCTCTATGGCGCGTTCCAGATTCGCGTCCCGATCGCCCAAATTCGAGCCAAGGGAAAGGTAAATGAGTTTGCCGTCTGGCATACCGATGAATGAAACCACAGATGAACACAGATAGACACTGATAAGAGCGGATCAAAAGCGAAACTAGGATTGAATATAGAGAACCAAGAGGATGCGCGCAGGAATACCTCGAAGAATTTCTGCTGAAAATTCCCAAATCCGAGAATTTCAATTCCTAAGGTTTTATCAGTGTTGATCTGTGTTCCCGCTGCGGGGTGGTTCCAATCCTGGATTCACTTCAAAACAAGCCAGGCTGGCGGCGCGGCGGTTCGAGGCCAAAATGTTTGTAGGCGAGGGCTGTCGCAACGCGGCCGCGCTGCGTGCGATCGAGCAGGCCGAGCTGCATCAAGTAGGGTTCGTAAATCTCCTCGATGGCGTCTTCTTCTTCGCTAATGGAAGCTGCAAGGGTGCTCAGCCCCACCGGTCCGCCGGAATATTTTTGCAGAATGGTGAGCATGAGGTTGCGATCGACTTCGTCGAGGCCATGCTCATCGACGCCGAGCATCTGCAGGGCTTCTTTTGCCACCGCGAGGGTGATGTGGCCCTGGGCCCGCACTTGCGCAAAATCGCGCGCGCGGCGCAGCAGCCGGTTGGCCACCCGCGGCGTGCCCCGGCTGCGACGGGCAAGCTCGAACGCGCCATCGTCGTCGACGGCAATCCCCAGGATGGATGCCGACCGGCGGACAATGGTGACCAGATCTTCCGGCGTGTAAAATTCCAGCCGGTGCACGATGCCGAAGCGCGATCGCAGCGGAGCAGTCACCAGGCCCGCGCGCGTGGTCGCACCGATCAGCGTGAAGCGGTTGAGGATAAACGGATGAATTCGCGCGCCCGCTCCCTGCCCTATAACCAGATCGATGCGGTAGTCTTCCATCGCGGGATACAAAACTTCCTCGATAGCGGGCACCAGGCGGTGAATTTCGTCGAGAAAAAATACTTCGCGCTGCTCAAGCGAGGTGAGGATCGCGGTCAGGTCGCCCTTGCGCTCGAGGAGAGGTCCCGAGCTGGTCTTTATCGTCACGCCGAGTTCGCTGGCGATGATCTGCGCAAGCGTCGTCTTGCCGAGCCCTGGAGGGCCGTAGAGCAGAACGTGATCGAGCGCCTCGCCGCGGCTGCGGGCCGCCTGGATGGCAATCTCGATATTTTCTTTTACGCGCGACTGGCCGATGTAATCGGCGAAGCGCTTCGGGCGGACGCTCGCATCGATGCGCGCGTCTTCATCCAGCGCCGCGCCTGTGACGATGCGGCGCACCCGCTGCTCCATTCTCGGCTCGCTTCCTGTTCCGGAGCTCATCCCTTACCTTCCTCACGCATTCTGGTCAGCAATCGTTTCATACTGCCGCCCCTGTTGGGCCTATCGAGCGGCTCGTGCACTCGATTGCGCGGGCGCGGTCAATTGCTGCAGCGCGCCACGTAGAAGAGTCTCAAAAGTTTCAGAGGCGCCGTTCTTTCCAGCACGATCGACGGCCCCCTCGGCGGCGTGCTGGTCGTATCCGAGATTGAGAAGCGCGGACACGACGTCGCCAGCGGTGCCCGTTGTCGTGACCGGCTTGCGCGCATCTTCTGGAATTTCCATCGCGGCAAGCTTGTCGCGCAGCTCGACGATCATGCGCTCGGCCGTCTTGCGGCCTACTCCGGGAATGCGCGTCAGCCGCGCCAGATCGCCCGAGCGGACTGCGGGCACCAGATCGTCCACGCTCATGCCGGAAAGAATTTTCAGCGCCAGCACCGGTCCCACACCGGAAGCGGAAATCAGCAACTCGAACAAGTGTTTTTCGCGGGCGCTCAGAAAGCCATAGAGGGAAATCGCGTCCTCGCGCACCTGCGTGTGGATCAAAAGCGTGACGCTCGAATGAAGGTCGCCCAGCGCGTAAAACGTCGAAAGCGGAATGTGCACGAGGTAGCCCACTCCGCCCACATCCACCAGCACCTGGTTGGGCCGTTTATCGCCAAGCGTTCCGCGAAGTTGAGCAATCATCTTGTGGCTACCCGCCCGCGATTATGGCGGCGCGCTGGCGGGGTGTCAACGCAACGGCGGGTGGATTCATTCCGCGAAATCACTTGTCATGGAGATCGACGGAATCAATCACGCCGATGACGGCGGAGTCGATGGGCGAGTTGGGGCGGCCGACGGCGGTCATGGCGGAAAAACCTTCCGTGGTCAGCAAAACGCGGTCGCCAATGCCCGCGTCCACGGCGTCGAGCGCGAGGACCGGATCGCCGCGATCCGTCCCGTCAAGTTGAAGCGGTTGGACGACGAGGATCTTGCGCCCTTCGTGAGACGCGACCTTCTGCGTCGCGACGACGTCTCCGATTACGCGGCCGATCAGCATGCAAGGAAGTGTAGAGTCCGATGCCAAAACTTGAAAGGGCAAAATTTGGAATCGGAATTAGCCGGAAAAAGTGGAACGGAGGCTAGTTTGCCGGAACATTCACGGAATCGACGATGCCGACAATGGTAGCTTCAGTGGGCAAATCGGCGGGGAGAAATGGGAAACTGGCTTCCTTGCCGCGGCACCAGTAGATTGTTTCACCGGCACCGGCGCCGACGGCGTCAAGGGCGATCACGGGACGGCCTTTGTCGCGGCCTTTGCGGTCGAGCGGCTGGACGATCAGGAGTTTCTGCCCGACTAGAGCGGGATCTTTCATGGTGCAGATTACTTTGCCGATGATGCGTCCGAGGTGCATGTTATTTCTTTCGCGCGGCGGCGAGTTCGGATTCGTGCAGAGCATCGAGCATCACTTCATCGACGATCCCGACGATCGCGGCGTCCACGGGACGGTCCTTGCATTCGGCGGCGTTGCGCGCGGAGCTTCCGGTCACGACCAGCACGGTTTCGCGGAATCCGGAGTCTACCGTGTCAACGGCGATCATGTAACCGGATTCATCGTCGCCCTGCGGGGAAATGGGTTTCACGACGAGAAGCTTCTTGCCTTCCAGGCGCGCATCCTTGCGGGTCGAAACCACTGTGCCGACAATGCGGGCAAGAATCATTGGGTCAGCTTCAATCTCAAATCCAAACTTGCGTGACGCAATTCACGGAAAACAGAAACGATTGCGCAACGAAACGCATGAAACGGTCGGAGACACGATCACGGTGCGCTCCCGCAGCGCGGTCCCGGGCGCCTAGTGTCCGGCGGCGACAGCCGTCTTCCCGATGGGAAGCACGTCCTCAAGCGACTGATGCGGCCGCGGGATGACATGAACGGCAACGAGTTCGCCGACGCGACGCGCAGCGGCGGCGCCCGCGTCCGTTGCGGCCTTCACCGCGGCAACGTCGCCACGGACCATGGCTGTCACGTAGCCCGAACCAATTTTTTCCCAACCGACGAGCGTGACCTTGGCCGCCTTGACCATCGCGTCCGAGGCCTCAATCATCGCGACCAGGCCGCGGGTCTCGATCATGCCGAGTGCTTCGCCCATGCTCTTTCCTCCGTGTCCGGCCGCAAAAAAATTTGGCCGGCGCGACTCCTGAAAAATCCAGTGGCCTGAAATTCAATCGCCGCTTCGAGCGCTTATCGCAGGGCGCGGTCTTTGCGCACCGCTTCCTCGATCAATGCTTCGAGCTCCTCGCGCGTGACCGAAATTCGTTCCGGTCGTTGTTCGCCATCATCCGCGTTGTCGCGCGTGACCGGGCACCCCGGAATCACCGTGGATGCAGTCGTGGTGCCGTAGCGCGCGCGCGCGACGAGCAATTTTTCCACATCGCGCCCAGAAAGCAAGACTTGTTTGCCCAGCAACTCCGTCATCAGGGACACCTACGCGA
>Ga0187803_10000899_pt1 | contig 11646 bp, 8 predicted proteins | sample NC_wetland_sal_i_2_FD_132425 | JGI IMG/M metagenome (GOLD analysis project Ga0187803, IMG submission 132425) | Wetland sediment microbial communities from Neuse River Estuary, North Carolina, USA - Control_3 | ecosystem: Environmental > Aquatic > Freshwater > Wetlands > Sediment | place: USA...
GCCATTCATCCCGAAGGCGAACAGGCCCTTGACGATGCCGTTGTACATGTTGTCCCAGAGATAGGTCCAGGAATAGTTCCTGTCTACTTTGGGCAAGTAGTCGTAAGCCCAGTCGTTCTGCTTGGTAGCTGCATCGCCGTACAACGCCTTCTGGAAACTGACCGCAAATTTCGGCGTGTTGCCCCAGTAATTGAAACTTTCCCACGGGCCCGGTTTCGATGGTTTCGGGGTTATGCGTTTCATCCATCCTTCAAACGAGCCATCCGCGGGCGTAGGCACTTTCAGGTAGCCTGGCAGGTTGTCAAAAATCCCCGCCATGTCGGTAGCGCCTTGAATGTTGGAATGTCCGCGGAGCGCGTTGACGCCGCCGCCGGCACGGCCAACGTTTCCAAGCAACAGTTGCAGCATCGCGGCGGTCCGAATGGTCTGCGTTCCCGAAGTGTGCTGCGTCCATCCAACGGCGTAAATGACGGTGCCGGCTTTCTTCATATCGCCGTCTTTGCGGATGGAGGTGAAGAGGTCCGCGACCTTAAGAAATTGATCCTTGGGAACGCCGGCAATGCGCTCGACCATTTCCGGGGTGTAGCGGCTGTAATGTTTCTTCAAGAGCTGGAAAACACAACTGGGGTTCTGCAACGTGAAGTCGTAAGCCGCCTTTTCAGGAAGAGCTGGCGGCGGAGCCCCAGTCGTGGGTTTCGGCGCGGCGGTGAGGTGAGCTTCCGGGACAGGCTTTCCTGCGGCGTCCCCGCCGGCGTAATTCCAGGTGGCCTTGTCGTAGCTCATGGTCTTCGCGTCATACCCGGAATATAGCCCATCGTCCTCCGGCAATTTGAAGCCGTCCTTCACGATAAACGCAGCGTTCGTATAGTTAAGGAGATAGTCCTTGGCGATGCGGTTGTTCTCGAGGGCGTAGTTGATCAAGCCGCCGAGGAAAGCTAAATCTCCTCCCACGCGAATCTGGCAGTACAGATCAGCGACGGAAGCTGTGCGCGTGAAGCGCGGGTCCACCACAATCATCTTGGCGTTGCGGTTGCGTTTGGCCTCGATAGCCCACTTGAAGCCGCAGGGATGGTTCTCCGCTGGGTTGCCGCCCATGATGAGCATCATGTCGGAGTTCTTGATGTCCACCCAGCCATTGGTCATCGCCCCGCGTCCGAAGGTTGGTCCCAAACTTGAGACCGTGGGGCCGTGTCAAACCCTGGCCTGGTTTTCCAGGTGCACGACCCCCAGCGCGCGCATGGACTTCACAACTAGATAGTTGAATTCGTTCGTGTCGGTGCAACCGCCGGTCCAGGCGATCGATTCGCATCGGTTCACGCGGTGCCCGGCTGCATCCGTCTCAATGAATGTCGTATCCCGGGTTTTCTTCACTCTATCCGCGATTTCAGAAATCGCTTCATCCCAGGAGATATCTTCCCATTCGGTTCCACCGGGCCGGCGCACCTGCGGCTTCGACAGCCGGCGTTCATTCAGTATGTCCTGCTCAAGGGATGCGCCTTTGGGGCAAAGCGTGCCGCGATTGATTGGGTGGTCGGGGTCGCCCTCGACATGCACGACTTGCGCGGTGACATTCTTCGCGCGGTCTCCAATCGTGTAAATGATGACGCCGCAGCTAACCGAACAATAAGGGCATGTGGAGCGCGTCTCATTGGCGCGCGCCATCTTCAGCGCTCGCAATTGCGCGTAGGCGGGTTGCAGGTCGAATCCGAAGACGGCGGCAGCAGTACTGCCAATGGTAGCTAGCTTCAGGAAATCCCGGCGTGACGCTTCCATGATTCCCCCTTGGACCAAGATGGGAACAGCAGCGCGGATTCTCTTTTATTCCCTACAACCCCAACATGTCAAGGCGAATGACGGAGGGCGCGGGAAAATAGAGACATCGCCTCTCAGAATCGTGCTTTTTTAACCTGATTGTAATATTCGCTCGCTTCAACCTAGATCAGATTGATCGATTTTGCGTGTGCCGTCAGCTCATCCCGGAAGTTCGGATGGGCAACGCTGATCAGGGCCAATGCGCGCTCTCGCGTGGATTTGCCACGCAGGTTTACGCACCCGTATTCGGTCACAATGTACTCCACGTCCATCCGCGTGTCCGTCGCCATCTGCACCCGCGGGACGATGGCGGAGATGGTCCCGTTCTTCGCTGCGGCTTTCAACCCGATGAACGACTTCCCGCCCTTGGAGAAGGAGGCGCCTTTCACAAAATCGAATTGTCCTCCGGAGCCGCTGTACTGATGCCCCTTGATGAACTCCGCGTTCACCTGTCCGTACAGGTCGATCTCGATGGCCGTATTCACGCTCATCAAGTTGTCGTGCTCGGCGATGACGTGAATGTCGTTCACATACGACGACGCGTAACTCTCCACGGAAGGATTGTCGTTGATGAACTCATACACCTCGTCGTCGCCGATCGCGAACGTGAACACGTGCTTCCGCGGATGTATTGTCTTCTTGCGCCCGGTGGCCACACCGCTTTTCACCAGCCGGACAAAAGCGTGGCTGAAAAGCTCGGAATGGATGCCCAGATCGTTGTGCTCCTCAAGGTGAATGGCCACCGCGTTGGGCAAATTGCCGATTCCCAACTGCAGCGTGGCTCCGTCCGGTATCTGTTCCGCAATGCACTTGCCTATCTTCAGTGAGTCCGCATCCGGATATACGTAGGGCACCTGCACGAGGGGCACGTGGTTTTCGACAATCGCGTCGACCTCAGATATGTCCACCAGCGAATCGCCAAACACCCGCGGCATGTTGCGGTTGACCTCCACAATTACCCGGCCACAGTGCCGCAGCACCGTCGAAGCGTAGTCGTTATTTGTTCCCAGGCTGAAGTGCCCCGATTTGTCCATCGGGGAGACAGTAACCACAAACGTATCCACGTGGATGTGCTCGGTCAGGGCGCGCGGGATATTCGAAAAATTGATGGGCACATAGCTGAGGTACTTTCTCCCCTCGGAGATTCCCAGGGCCACCATCTTGCGATCTGGATCGCCCATGAAGAAGACACGCGCATCCACCTTGGATAGCACCTCCGGGCGAATCAATGTCTCCTCGCTGTATTTCATCGAGTGCTGGTAGTACAAATTGAGGCCCTTCAAATCCCCTGCCAGGATGCGGTTTGCTACCGCTTTGGCCAGCCCTTCGGGCATTCCTGCGGCCAGGGCCAGGCACAGCGTGCTCCCGTTTTGGATGCTTTGAACCGCCTTCTCCGGAGTCGTCAGTTTCGCGGCGTATTGTTCACTGGGTGTTTGGTGTCCCATGCATTCCTCGTTCAATGACCTGCTGGATTGTGCGGCGGCGAGCGATTCCGCGAGCCTTTCAGCTTGGCGCTCTTCTTAAGTGTTTTGCAAGGGCGGCGGACACTCCTCCACCCCTTCCTCGGCACTCCCTTAGGGTTCTCTCCTCACGCTTTTTTGGTACTTCAGTCCCATTTTACAATCGCGGCACATCCCCCAGAATTCCTTCACGAGGAGCCCCCTCATGCCTAAGAATAGGGGTTACTGGTGGACTAAGTCCGTCCGTGCGCACGATTGTGCGTGGCTCAGTCTCGTTATTCCGGCAGGTCAGGCCAGTTCCGTTTTTCTTCCAAGGTTTGTGTTGCGTGCCCATGACAGACGGAATCAATCACGATCTCGTTCAGCCTTCCCCGGGTCATTCTTTTCCTCGCGCGCTACGCATCGGACTTTTGCTGGGCCTGGGCGTGCTTTTGGTTTCCTTGCTTGCCGCTCTTGTGCTCCCCAAAGGATACGCTCTAGCGGCGTTTGGTGACACGCTCCAGAACGTGCTTCTCTTCGCGCTGACCATTCTGGCCTTCCAAAATTTCCTACGCAGCCATTCGCAAAATCGGGTCTTCTGGTTTCTGATTTTTGCGGGCTCGTTGTTTTGGACTATAAGCAACGTGATTTGGTCTTACTACGAGCTCTGGTATGCCCACCTCGTCCCGGACGTCCCGGCCGGCGATATCCTTCTCTTTCTCAAGGCGGTTCCTCTCACCGCAGCCGCCCTGCTCATCCCAGACCCCAAGCTGGATTCGCGTTTCCGTGTCCTCGGGCTGCTTGATGTCTTCATCCTGATGCTTTATTACCTCTACCTTTATACTTTTGGCGTATTTGCTTACCGGCTGCTACCAGGAGGCCTTGACACTTACAATTTCCGTTTCAATTTGGCTTATGACATTGGCAACTTGGTCCTCATTAGTGCCGCAGGAGTCGCTGCCTTACGGTCACAGGGGCAATGGCGTGTAGTTTCTCGTCTCTATTTTTTCGCCACTGCCAGTTATGCTTTTATTTCCAATCTGAACGATGTTGCCATTGATCTGGGCGTTTATTACACGGGCAGTCTGTACGACATTCCGCTGCTCGGGTCCATGGTTGCGTTGATCTGCATGGTCCTGGCTGGCCGCACCACGGAGCAAGATCAGCCCCAGATACCAGCGGTGACAGGAACTGCGGCCTCGCTCCGGCCCGCCCCGTTTGTCTCTTCGCTCCTGGCCATGCTGGTGGCACTCTCAACGCCCGTGATTGGGATGTGGCTCCTGTCGAGTCCCTCCGCCCCGCCCCAGCTTCGGCCGTTCCGTCTCGTCCTCACTCTGGTCACAATTCTACTTCTGACTTTGTTCCTTTCCATCAAGCAGGATCTACTGACAGCTGGCCTCTTTCAGTCGCTGAAACGCCTTTCCGACACCTACAGCAGCATTGAGCGCTTTAGGACCCACTTGACGCAGAGCGAGAAGTTGGCTTCACTCGGTGAGTTGGTCGCTCAGGCGGCCAATCAAATCAAGGGATGCATGGCCTCGATCCTTCAAGCCTCTTCCCGGCTCACCTCCCGTCCCGACACCGAATCTCGCATCCAGAGCATGGCGGGCAAGATCGCCCAGTACGCGCACCGCACCGACGTGCTGGTCAACAACATGCTCCATTTCGCGCAGGAGACTCCCTTGCTCCTGGTTCCCTTGGACGTCAAACCGCTCCTCGAAAGCGCCCTTCATCTCAGCCGCGTTGCGAAGTCCCCTCATGTGCGCGTCGAACTCGTCCAGGAAGGATTCTGTCCGTTGGTTCGCGGTGATTCGAGCCAACTACTCCATGTCTTTGTTCAATTAATTTCCAACACCGCTGACGCACTCGGGGAAGTGGGCGGTGGCACTCTCGATATTGCAATTCGCCCTTCCGGGTCTCAGCTTCTGCTGGAATTTGCCGATTCTGGCCCGGGTATCAAGGAGCCCCAGCGCGTCTTCGAACCTTTCTACACCACGAAGCCGGTGGGGAAGGGAACGGGCCTTGGCCTCAGCACCTGCTATGGCATCATCCAAAAGCACCAGGGTGAAATTTCCTGCCGCAATCGCCCCGAAGGCGGCGCCGTCTTCACCATTCTGCTTCCCATTACTTCGGAACCGCTCCCCGAGAGTGCCCCGGAAGCAAATCGCGTGCCTGTGGAAGGTATCTCGTGAAACTCCTTCCGCGCCAGAAAGTTTATATTTTCTTAGCCACTGCCGTGCTTTTGCTCCATCTGGTGGTTGCGGCGTTCGCCAAGCCCTCTTTCCATCTCACCATGTATGGCGACACCGTTCCTTGCGTGCTTCTCCTGATTGCTTTTCTTGCTACACGGGACAATTTTCGGGGCGCCACTGGCATCCTTGCTCTTTTCTGGAAGTTAGTTGCCGGTGCCCTGCTCCTCCTGCTGGTCTCGCAAGCCTATTGGATCTATTTCGACTGGCGCAGGCTTGACTCCGTCCCCAGCCCGGTGCTTGGTGACTGCCTCTTTATTCTGGCTCACATCTCCATTCTCTTTGCCCTTGCGATTCGGCCTCATGCCGCCTCGGCCGGACGTGACCTCCGAATTCGCCGGCTCGATTTCATTTTGCTCACCCTCTGGTGGTTCTCCCTCTATGGCTATTCTTGCCTGCCCTGGCAAATGGTCCGCCAGGAATTCTCCCACTACAACCCTAATTACTACCAACTCATCCTGACCCAACAACTGGTGATTATCGCTTCGCTGGCGGTGCTCAGCCTGCGGAATGCGCCTCCCTGGCGCGGTTTTTATCTAAGGTTCTTGGCGGCCTTTGTTTTCCTTGCAGCCGGAAACCTACTCGTCAGCACGGCGATCGATGACGGCAAGTATTATGCCGGGAGTTATTACGACACCACTTTCTTCCTCGCGCTTTACATGTTCTCCTTCATTCCGATCCTCGGCTCTTCCTTGCAACCACGCGAAGACCGCAAACCCAATCGCGAACTTCTGCAAAGTGTCTGGACCGCGCGGTTTGCCATGCTGGCCATACTCTCTCTGCCGGTGATTGCCTTGGTCGGGCTATATGAAAAGAATCTCCCGACAGACGTCGCCGTCTTTCGCCTTCGGCTGGTATTCGGAGCGATGCTCTTACTGGGTGGCGCTGTCTATGGGAAGCTCTATCTGCTCGCGCGCGAATTGAGCAATCTCGTTCGTCTGACGCGCGAATCCATTGAAAATCTCAACTCCGTCCAGCAACAGGTTGCCCATTCCGAAAAACTTGTTGCCCTGGGCCGTCTTGCCGCGGGCGCGGCTCACGAAATCAGCAACCCGCTCACTGCCATCTTTGGTTATTCCGAACTGCTCACCGATATTCCCTCCCTTTCTCCCGAGGATCGCGCCAATGCCCAATTGATTCAGCAAGAGGTGCACCGCTCCCAGGCTGCCGTCAATAGCCTGCGCAACTCTCTGCGCCAGAATCCCTCCCCGACCCTGCCTCCCATCGATAAAAAACTTTCTTCCTGATACATTCCTTTTTGCGCCATCTTATGCTTCGACTGTTCTTACTTGCGCTCGAGTTTTCTTTTCTCTTCATCGGCATTCCCCTGCTTATTGTCTACCGCATCCTTCCCAATCTTCCGATTCCATACCTGTTGGCGGCCGCCTTGGCCGCCTTGCTGATTCTTCGTCACGCCCCTTCTTTCGATTCTTCCCAGCTAATTTCCCGGGCCGGCCTCCGGCCCCAACTCCCTCTTCTTCTGCTGCGCGACGCAGTTTTCCTCTCGCTGCTCGGCATTGCTGTTCGCCTCTTTGCGCCTCAGCTTCTTTTCTCACTCGTGAAGCGCGCGCCTGTCCTTTGGGCCGCGATCCTGCTCCTTTACCCGCTTCTGTCCGTCTATCCCCAGGAGCTGCTCTATCGCGCTTTCTTCTTTCACCGTTACCAACCCCTGTTCGGTTCCGGCTGGACCATGCTCCTGGCCAGCGCCTTTGCCTTCGGATTCGTGCACATTATCTTCGGCAACTGGCTCGCTGTGGGTCTTTGCGTCCTTGGAGGACTCCTTTTTTCCTTCACCTACCAGCATTCCGGCTCGCTGCTGCTCACTTGCCTCGACCACGCCATTTTCGGCAACTTCGTCTTCACCATCGGACTCGGCCGATTCTTCTATCACGGCTCCCGCGTCTAGCCTCTTCCACGGCACCATTTCTCTCCCACATTTGGCCTCCAGCCATTAGAATAGCTATGTATCGAATTCATCCGATGCGGAATCGATATCTTTAGAATCTTGAGTACGTATTCACACCAGGAAGCCTTTAAAACCCAAGGAGCAGCCGTCGCATGGCGACTCCACCGAAAAGCCTGAAGCCGGATCTGTCCTCGCTTCGTATTTCCGAGACGAAACGCACCAACTCGTCCTCCGACAAACGCTGGATTTGGATCGTTCTTGCCGTCGTCCTCGTGGGCTTGATCGGCGCGGCTGCTTCCGCTTTTCGCAATCGTAAAATCGAAGTCGAAGTCGCCCCGGCGGCTCGCCCCACGAGCGGCCCTGCGGGTGTCCTCAATGCCAGTGGTTACGTCACTCCCCGTCGCCGCGCCACTATCGCTGCAAAGATCACCGGCCGCGTTACCGGAGTTTTATTCGATGAAGGCACGCGGGTCAGCGAAGGCCAGCTCCTGGCCACTCTGGATGACTCCGACGTTCGCCGCGCTCTGGATGCCGCGAAGGCCGACCGCGATTCCTCTCAGGCTGCCATCGCGGATTTTGAAGTCCAGTTTCGCAACGCCGAAATCGAGCTGCGCCGCACTCAACAACTGGTGAAAGAAGGCGTGCAGACTCAACAGGCGCTCGATTCGGCCGTCACGGCTGCGGACAGCCTGCGTGCCAAGATTGCCCTCGCAAAACAACAAGTTCTTGCTTACGAAGCGCGCATCCGCGAGCAGCAACAGGCCGTCGACAACTGCACCATTCGCGCCCCCTTCGCGGGCATTGTAGTCTCCAAGGACGCCCAGGTGGGCGAGATGGTTTCCCCTAACTCTGCCGGCGGAGGTTTCACCCGCACCGGCATCGCCACCATCGTCGATCTTCATTCCAACGAGTTTGAAGTCGATGTCAGCGAATCCTACATCGCCAGGGTCGCCAACAATCAGCCCGTGAATGCGGTTCTCGATGCCTATCCCGACTGGACTATTCCGGCCAAGGTCCGCACCGTGATTCCGACCGCCGATCGCCAGAAAGCAACCGTCAAAGTGCGCATCTCCATCACGGAACCGGATCACGTCAAGCTGTTTGACCCTGCCAAGGACCCACGCATCCTGCCCGATATGGGCGTGAAGGTTACTTTCCTGGAGAACGAGGCGAAGACTGCAGCGAAGGAAACAAAATCCCCCGCGGTAGCCCTGGTTCCGCAAAAGGCCGTCCGCCAGGACAACACCTCCAAGTTCGTTTTTGTGGTCAAGGGGGAGACCGTCGAGCGCCGTGGGGTGACCACCGGTGCAACTCGCGGCTCCGACATTGAGATTCTCGCGGGCATTCAGCCCGACGCGATTGTTGTGGTCAATAGTCCAGGCACCCTACGTGACGGCCAGGCGGTCCAGATCCAGAAATAGGAGCATTTTCCATGGTCAAAGTTGACGGCAGTGGCGGTCAGTCCAGCCTCATCCAAGTCCGCGACCTGGACAAAACCTATAGCCGTGGCGGTCAGCCCATCGACGTCCTCCAGGGACTCAATCTGGACGTTTCGCAGGGCGAATTTGTGGCCTTCATGGGTCCAAGCGGCTCCGGCAAGACCACTCTGCTGAACCTTCTCGGTGGTCTGGACGTCCCCACGCGCGGCAGTATCACCGTCGCCGGCGATGAAATCACCCATATGTCTTCGAGTAAGCTGACCGAATGGCGCGCCCGCCACGTCGGTTTCATCTTTCAGATGTACAACCTCATCCCCGTCCTCACGGCTTATCAGAACGTCGAACTTCCCTTGCTCCTGACCAAACTCTCCAAGGCCGAGCGTCGCGCCCACGTCGAGACCGTTCTGTCGATCGTGGGTCTCGCCGATCGCATGCATCACTTTCCCCGCCAGCTTTCCGGCGGGCAGGAACAACGCGTCACCATTGCCCGCGCCATTGTTTCCGACCCAACCTTCCTCCTGTGCGACGAGCCCACCGGCGATTTGGACCGCAAGAGCGCCGACGAAGTTATGGCCCTGCTTGAGGAACTTGTCGCCACCCATCACAAGACTGTGCTGATGGTCACCCACGATCCTCTGGTCGCTGCACGAGCGCAAACCACCTTGCATCTCGAAAAAGGTGTTTTGGTGGAGGGCAAGAAATACTCCGGCGAAATTGCCGCCGGAGGTGGGGCATGAAGTTCACCCGCATCATCTGGGCAAACCTTTTGCGCAAAAAGGTTCGCCTGCTCCTTACCATCGGTTCTTTCGCCGTAGCTCTCTTCTTATTCATCTTTCTGGGCGTCGTTCGCGATGCCTTCAATCGCGGCGCCGATGTGGCCAGCGCCAACCGCCTCATCGTGATCAACCGCACCTCCATCATCAATTCCATTCCGCTATCCTATCGCGACAAGATTCTCCGCATTCCCGGCGTGCAGTGCGTTACCCATAACAATTGGTTTGGCGGCACCTACATCGAGGAAAAAAATTTCTTCGTGCAACTCATCATTGACCCGGAAAATCAGCGCCAGGTGTACCCGGAATTCATCGTCCCCGATAATCAGTGGAACGTTTTTGTGAAGGATCGCATCGGTGCAATCGCCGGTGCCAAGCTGGCCGACCGCTTCCACTGGAAGGTCGGTGATCGCATTCCGATTAAGAACCCCATGTATGACAATAAGAGCGACGCCTGGGAGTTTAACCTCGATGGTATCTATCACGGCAAGGAACCAAAGGACGATGAGTCTCAGTTTTGGTTCCAGTGGGACTACCTCGAGGAACGCGTCACTCCGGGTTTCAAGGGTCAGATTGGCTGGTACGTGCTGCGTGTCGGTAATCCCGACGATGCCCCTCGCGTTGCTAAGGCTATTGACGCCGAGTTTGCCAACTCCCCCTACGAGACCAAGACCGAGGCCGAATCCGCTTTTGCGGCCGGCTTCGTCAAGCAATTCGGCAACATCCAAGCCCTCATCCTGAGTATCGGCACCGTCGTGTTCTTCACTCTACTGCTCGTCACCGGCAATACCATGGCCATTTCCGTCCGCGAACGTACTCCCGAACTTGCCGTCTTCAAAGCCATTGGCTATTCCGATCTCACCATTCTCTTTTTCGTTCTCTCGGAGTCCTTGGCCGTAGCGGTCTTCGGCGGCGCGCTTGGTCTCGCCTTTTCCGCGCTCGTCATTCCGGTCGTGGCGAAAGTCCTCAATGGACTGCTCCCCGCGATTGTGCTTTCGCGGACTGTGCTTCTTTTCGGCTTGGCCCTTGCTCTGTTCACCGGAATCCTGAGCGGCATCATCCCGGGACTTGGTGCCATGCGGCTGCGCGTCGTCAACGCGCTTCGGAGGGTCTGAACATGTCGCCCGATTTCTATTCCTTTCACATCACGTGGTTCAAGCTCGTGGTGGCCTTGTTCGGGCTAGTGATTCTGACCATTCTACTCGCGCCGGTCATCGGTGCCGTTCCGGTTTCCTACAACCTTCGCAGCATCCGCGCGCGCTGGACTTCCACGATCGTCGCCGTTCTGGGCATCGCGGGAACCGTCGGTGTGTTCGTCGCCATGCTTTCCCTCGCTCGCGGTTTCAAAGCCACTCTGGTTGCCTCAGGTTCTCCCGGAAACGCTCTTGTGATGCGTGCCGGTTCCACTTCCGAAATGATGGGTGGCATCACGCTGAATTCCATTAAGGTTTTGCAGGATAAGCCCGGAGTCGCTCGAACCGTTCAAGGTGCACCTCTCCTCACGCAGGATGTGGTTGGCGTCATTCCCGTTCCCCTCATCAACACGGGTACAGATGCCAACGTGCAGGTTCGCGGTGTCTCACCCAACGTCCTCGACATCCGTACCTTCGTCAAGATCGTTCAGGGGCGCATGTTCCAGGCCGGCCTGAACGAACTCGTCGTCGGCAGGAACGCCTCCAAGACCTATCAAGGCCTGACCGTTGGGAATAAGATCGATTTCGCCGGTGGCCATTGGGAAGTCGTCGGTGTCTTTGACGCCGGTGGCTCCGCCTTCGACTCCGAAATCTGGTGTGACTCTCAAATCTTCAATCAGGTGCTACAGCGGCCCGCCAACATCTTTCAATCCGCCACCGTACATCTCGCCTCTCCCGATAGCTTTCAGGAATTCAAGGATGCGGTCCTGAAGGATCCGCAATTGAACGTGGATGTCTGGCGCGAAGTTGATTACTACGCCAAGCAATCCACCAGAATGACCACGCTCATCACCTATCTGGGTGGCATCGTCGCCGCCATCATGGCCATCGGCGC
>Ga0187803_10000900_pt1 | contig 11644 bp, 11 predicted proteins | sample NC_wetland_sal_i_2_FD_132425 | JGI IMG/M metagenome (GOLD analysis project Ga0187803, IMG submission 132425) | Wetland sediment microbial communities from Neuse River Estuary, North Carolina, USA - Control_3 | ecosystem: Environmental > Aquatic > Freshwater > Wetlands > Sediment | place: USA...
CGAGATACTCCTACCACTGTCCTATAACGACGGACGACCGGTGGAGGAGTCAAAATTCGACCAGACAAACCTAGAGTTGATCGATAAGTTCTCGGCCACCACGGTCGATACAATCCTGGCGTTTGGAAAATGGATGTATGAGGGATCAGTTTTCGAGGATCAGCTCAAGAGGGTCATCGTCGACGTTCCAGGCGTAGAGCCTGCCCACGCTTTCTTTCGCGAATATAAGGAAATCCTGAAAGCCCAGTTTAAGCAAATCGACATCTGGATTAGCGCACACGAAATCGATATCCTGTAGCAACTTTTGCTATGTTCATTCCTCAGATCTACGTTGTCGCGTTGTTAATGACCGTTCTCAGCATGATTTGCTGGGGGAGTTGGGCCAACACGCAAAAGCTCGCCTCGCAATTTCGCTTTGAGCTTTTCTACTGGGATTACGTTTGGGGGATTCTCATCTGCGCGTTCGTGATTGGCGTTACATTCGGGCGCACGGACGCGGCGAGTCCTGAGAGCTTCTTTCAAAACCTCAGCGGCGCGAGCACGCAGAACATCGTCTTCGCGCTGGTCGGCGGAGCGATCTTCAACTTAGCGAACATCCTTCTGGTCGCCGCGATCGCGGTCGCCGGCCTCGCGGTTGCGTTTCCGATCGGCATTGGTCTCGCGCTGGTCATCGGCGCGACTCTCAACTATATCGTCGAGCCCAAGGGCAATCCACTGCTGCTGTTTGGAGGCATCGCGCTGGTGGTGGTGGCGATTGTCCTCGATGCGCTGGCTTATCGCAAAAAGTCCGGAGACGTGAAGGTGAGCAGCAAAGGCATCATGCTGAGTTTGCTCTGCGGTGTGGGCATGGGATCGTTCTATCCGCTGGTCGCCAAGGCGATGACGCGCGAACCACATCTGGGGCCTTACTCGGTCGCGTTTGTGTTCGCGATCGGCGTACTGATTTCCAATTTTCCTTTGAACTACATCTTCATGCGCAAGCCCGTCAGCGGACCGCCCGTTGAATTCAAGGACTATTTCGCGGCGCGCGGCGCATGGCACTTCTATGGGGTGTTGGGTGGGCTGATTTGGGGCGTGGGAACGATCTCCAATTTCGTGGCGTCCTACGCCCAAATGGTCGGGCCGGCCATCTCCTATGCGCTTGGGCAGGGCGCCACCATGGTCTCCGCCATCTGGGGCGTTTTCGTCTGGAAGGAGTTTCGCGGCGCAGGGCCGGAAGTGAAACGACTGCTCGTGCTGATGTTCATTTTCTTTATTCTCGGCTTGGCGTGCGTGGCGCTTGCACCAGTTGTTGGGTAGCTACTGTGGCACGGGCGTCCCGCCCGTGTGCACGGCCGGGACGGCCGTGCCACGTTTGCCCGGCCCTACCGGTACGGCGCCAGCTTCTCCTCGATGCGGTCGTGAATCCAGTGCGGGTCCCACCATTCGGTCGGGTTCACCGGAATCCCATCGAGCAGCACGGTGAAGTGCAGATGATCACCGCCCGCGAGTCCCGTTTCGCCGCTGCGGCCAATCTCCTGCCCTCGCTTGACGGTGTCTCCGTCCTTCACGCGGATGGAGCTCATGTGGCCGTAAAGCGTCTGAAGCCCGCAGCCGTGATCGATTACGACGGCGTTGCCGTAAATTCCCAGGAACCCTGCGTAGACCACCATGCCATCGTTGGCGGCCTGAATCGGCATGTTCAGAAGTCCAGCCAGATCGAATCCCAGGTGCGTTTGGTGGTCTACGACCTGGCCGTTGTAGACGTAAGTGCGATAGTCGGCGAAGGCGGCTTCCACTTTGGACGGCAGCTCGATAAATGGCTGAGTCCAGAGAAATCTCGGCGCGGTCTTCTTGGAAAGCTCCACGAGTTTCACCGCGTCGACCTCCCGTAGGTGGCCGTTGAGCAACAGGAAATTCCTCAACAGGCTTCCCTGGTCCTGGAGCTCGGGCGTCTGGCTCATGATTTCAGGCACGACCCGGTTCATGAAATCGTCGGTCAGACTGATGGTGTCGGTGTGAAATTTCTTGGGGAAGACCTGGTAAGCAAACGAAATGATGGTCTGGTTCCCCGCGTCGTCTCGCGCCACGATATGCGCCGGAGTTTTGGGATCAACCTCGTAGGAATACGCGAAAAGGCAAAGGCGCGTGTCCGGAAGAGCATCCTTCACCGGAAAGCTGGGAAAGAAATATTGTCCGACTTGCACGCCCGATTCCGTGGTGCCGGGCGACACTTTGAATACCACAAGCTCCGCGCCGCCCTGGTTCACGTAATGCTTCGTGCTGAGAACCTCGATCTGCGGCGGCGCGAACCGGACGGGCAGATCCAAAGTGATGGAGGACTGCCCGCCGCGAAAGAAGCGCCCCCAGGAATTGTTGGTCGCAGTAATGACCAGAGTTGCGCGGCCTTCCTTCAGTCCCGGAATTTCATTTCGACCGGCGTGCGCCATCACGGACCAGCTATTCTCTTTGGGTGCGGCCCAGAACTTCCACCAACTCGACGGGCCCTCGCCGAACACCGTTTCCATAAAGGGCACAGAATACGACTGGCCGTTCTGGCGAACCTCGACCCGCACTTTCTTGATGCCGTATCGCGGATCGCGGACCTCAAATTGAATTGGAGTGCTCGCGCCAATGCCTTTCACTTTCCCGGTGATTTGAATGGTGGGCGCAGGGTTTCGCGCAACCTTCCAACCCAGAATGCAAACGATGATGATGAGAATGATCAGGCCAATCGCCGGAGCCTTTCGCATTCCAGGCTCGGGCATCCGAGATGTGGTGTGCAATCTCTGTCCTCCCTTTCATGATTGGATGCCAGAACTTGTCGTTCTGAGCACAGTGAAAAATCTCACGTCGCTCATTGCGGAATGCGCTCGCCCGCGGCCGCGCGCGCTTTCCAGATCGTATCCACATCACCCATCACCACCAACACGTCCCCGGCCGCGATGACGGTGTGTCCGTGCGGATTGTAAGAGGTGGATCCGTCGGGTTTGCGCAGGGCGAGTGCCAGCAGCTCATACCGCTGATGGATTTCGGTGTCGCGGATCGTCTTTCCTACCCAAGGCGATTCTGCGCCGACCACAATCTCTTCCACTCGCAGAGTTTTCGATTCCTCCTTCAGCATCAAGTCGAGAAATCCGACCACGTGCGGCCGCACAAGCTCGGAGGCCACGCGCAAGCCGCCGATGGTGTTGGGCGATACGGCGGAGTTGGCGCCGGCTCGAATCAGCTTGTCCGTCATGCGCGCCTCAGCCACGCGGGCCACGATGCGAAGAGACGGGTTCAATTGCCGGGCCGTCACCGTGATCAGGAGATTATCTTTGTCCTCGGGCAAGACGGTCGCCAGCCCCTTGGCGTTGGCCAAGCCCGCCGAGAGGAGCAATTCTTCGTCCATAGCGTCGCCTTTGAGCACCGGAAAATCGCCCAACTGGTGCATTTTCTCAATGCGCGCTTCGTCGTGGTCGATCACCACAAAGGGGTTTCGCGTTTTGATCAGCTCCTTCACCACGTGCTGGCCCACTTCACCGGCGCCGCAAACGATGAAGTGGTCTTTCATGCTGCGAATTTGTTTCAGCATCTTGCGTCTCCGAAAAAGGTCTTTAAGATCGCCTTCGACGATGAATGCCGTCGAGGCCGAGAATACGTAAAGCAAGACGCCCACTCCGAACAGGATCACAAACATGTTGAACACCCGCAGGGAGGGGTTGGTCGAGGTATCGACCACTTCGTAGTATCCGACCGTGGAGATGGTGATCACCGCCATGTAGATGGCGTCGAGGGCGCTCACCCGCGGTCCGCCCAACAGGCGGTAGCCCGTCGCCGAAACGATCACCATGGCCAGCAGAAGAAAGGCGGTGAATCCCAGCCGTCGTCGAAGATTCATGGCAAGTGGGCACTAGCGGAAACGCGCCGTCTGAGGTCGAGAGGCGTGTATCAGCCGGATGCTCATTCTAGCACAGCGCCTTTTGGAGTGCGGCAGCTTGCTGCCGCTGTTGCTTGTCGTCGGCTCGCTGGCGATGTACATTCAGGGCGGCCTGCCCATCAAGGGCGCGCCAGAAGCAAGCATTCGGCGGGAAGAGCGGCAGCAAGCTGCCGCACTCCACATCGTCAGCGCCTCAGGTATTTCCGGTACTGTTCCTGAAGATAGTGGTCGGTCATGCCAGCCAGGTAACCGCACACCACGCGATGGACGGGTTCGCGTTTCGACTGCTCGAAATAGGAGCGAGGAAGCCAGCGAGGTTGGTTTACGAAAAAGGTGAATAGATCCTCCACGCTTCTCACGATCAACTGACGCTCGGCGCGCACCTTGGGGTGCGAATAGAGCTTGGCGTAGAGGAATTCCTTGATGCCTCGGTTTTCGCGCGAGATACGAGGGCTGAAGCCCACCATGCGCGCGGGGTGCGTGCGCACCTGCTCCACCGAACGGATTGACCCGCGCCGCAAGCGATTGCGAGTCGCTTCGATCAGGTCCGTCACCAGCGTGTCGAGCAGGCGTTTGAGCGCTTCGTTAAAAATCAACTTCTCGATGACCCCGCGATATTTCTGTTCCATGGCGCGATAGAACCGGTCGAACAGGGTCACGCCTCGGCGGATGATGGGAACGGTCAAAAGCTTCGATTCGTAGCCGTCATCAAGATCGGAGCAATTGTAGGCGATTTCGTCCGCCACATCGATCAATTGCGCTTCGAGGGGCGGCAATTCGTTCAAGCGATATTCAATGAGCTCCGGGAATTCTTCCGGATTGTAGTCTCGCGAATGCTTGATGATGCCTTCGCGCACTTCGAAGGTGAGATTCAGCCCGGCAAACTCGGCGTATTTCTGCTCAAAGCTCTCCACCATGCGGAGGGCGTGCAGGTTATGGTTAAAACTCTCGCCGTACATCCGCATCATGCGATGGAGCGCGCCTTCGCCCACATGGCCAAAGGGCGGATGGCCCACATCGTGGACCAGCGCGAGCGCCTCCACCAGGTCCGCGTTCAGGCCGAGGGCCAGCGCCACAGTGCGACTGATCTGCGCCACCTCCAGGGTGTGCGTCAGGCGATTGCGGAAATGGTCAGAAGAGCGCCGAGTGAAAACCTGCGTTTTGTCTTCGAGGCGCCGAAAGGCCCGCGAGTGGACAATGCGGTCGCGGTCGCGCTCGTATTCGTTGCGATAGGGATGGGGCGGCTCGGGAAAGCGGCGACCCTGCGTTTTCTCCACCGCCATCGCGTAATTGGCCAAGCCTGGTCTGTTGAGTCGACGCACGGCGCCACCGGAACGGTTTGCGATCGGTGTCAAGCTCCGACTATAGCACAGGGATGGGAGTCACCCGCGGGGCAGCAGCTTGAACGCCAAAGTCGCGGCCGTAGCCTTGAACCAGCGCCAAAGAAATCCACAGCATCGCGGATGGCTCAAGCCGGCGAGCGGATGGGGCCAGACAGATCGTTATTTGAAAGGGCGCCGTTGCTTTCTAGCCAGCCGCAGACTTAGAAGACCTTCGCGGGCACCCGATGGGCAAGGCCTTCGGCTAAGTGCAGCCCCGCGAGATTGGACAAGTGCTGCAAAATCGAAGTGAGGTTCATAACCGCGCTGTTCTCACCCAGCCGCAGCACGTGCCGAGCCAGCATCAAAAGGTAGACAACGTGGAAGTAAAGGACCAGCAGTCGTACATCCCACAGATAGCTTCCATCGGCGCGGACATCGCGCTTCAGCAGGTAGGTGAGTGTCAGGAAGTCACAGCTCAGGCCTTCCCGTATCCGGTCAAAGTCCACAGACTGGGAAGAGTCCTGAAGAGCTTTCCGCAGCGAAGGGAATTCCAGACCATTGGCGCTCACAATCGATCGAAAATACTCTCGATCAAACTCCCTTCGCAGGATAGTTTGACAGGTGGCCTGGAAATAGAACAGAAACATGGCCGCGGACAGAATCAGAATTAGGGTTGCTACCATCATGCTTACCTCGGCCTGGGCGGTCGCGAACCATCGAGCCACACGCTGCTCTAAGGTACGAGTTCGCGCAGGGACGAGAATCTCAGTTTCTTCATCATTAGGCAGTAGCACGCGAGCATCCGAAGAGCCGAAAACACTAACCCACTTCTTTTCAGTGTGTTGTACAATTGTTCTCTGAGAGGAGTTTCTGCTTTACTGTCCGATAGCGATACACGTGTAACCATGGCGGACAGCTCATCTGGATCGCACCTCGTCTCCCGACCTCGTCGCCTTCCAATGCTCTCCACCGGGCGATTCGGAGATCTCGAAGTGAATGTGATCGCGGCCCGAGAAGGTATTAACGTTACGATGGTATGTAGTTTTGCTGTCTTCCTGCTCCTTGCTGAGATACGTCCACCGCTCGCCTGTAATCTCGAGCTCCCCGCGCCCCGCCGCCCAGCCTTCCGGGAGTATCGCTTGAGTGAAGTAGTGCCCTGGCTTTTCCGCCGGGATGAAGACGACCAGGGCGCTGATTTTTCCATTCACTGTTTGCTGGCAGGCGAAGTATTTGCCGACCAAGCCGCAATCGTTCACCAGCTTGTCCGGTTTGGCGCCGGCGGCCAGATCGGCAGGCGAAACTTCCCACCCGCCTTGGTACAGCCACAATGGGTCATACACCGGATCAGCAGCAGGCTTCTGGAGTGCGAGCGAGCAAAGCGCCATCAGAATAGGAATCGTCAGTTTGCACAATCTCATCATCATTTTTTCTCCCTGGAAGGACGCACTCGATGTGCCTGCCACACGCTTCCATCTTAGCACCCACCATCGCCATGAAGAACCCAGCCCAAAAAGCTTGTCGCGGGTGCGAGCACCCGCAAGGCACATGCTCTGTGCCACTTGTTACGACTCTTGATGCGTTCGCGGCGCTCAGCCCGGGTTTTCGAGTTTCCAGTTTCGCTTCTGATCAAGCCAATGGCAATCGCAGTCTCGCCACGCATCCGGTATCAGGCTTGCGGTCTTCCAAGGTGAGGGTTCCCCCGTGGGCCTCAGCGATTTGCCGGCTCAGCACCAGGCCGATCCCGGAGCCCTGCGGTTTGGTGGTAAAGAACGGGACAAAGAGATTGGTAGTGGCGGGCAGGCCGGGGCCGTTATCCTGCACCCAGACTTCGACGTAGTGGGCGTTTTTCTTCCAACCCACTTTCACTTCGCCGCCAGACTCCAGCGCGGCATCGACGCCATTACGCACTAGGTTAATCAGAAGTTGCTCCAATTGGTCGCCATCGGCGCGAATCATAAGCTGCGGGCCAGACTCCAGAGCCACGCGCAGCCTGTTCTCCAGCTCCACTACGCGCCGCACCAACTCAGCGAGGGCGAGCGGCTGGAACTTGGGCTGTGGAAGCCGCGCCAGGCGCGAGTAAGCTTCCATAAACCGGCTGAGCGCTTCGGAGCGCGATTTGATGATTTCGAGCCCACGCTGCATGTCCTCTTCCCAGTCTTCCGCGCGTTGCGGCCTGGTCATCAGGCTGGCCAGGGTTCCGGCCATGGACTTGATGGGCGTCAGTGAATTATTTAGCTCGTGCCCCAGAACTCGAATCAATCGCTGCCATGCCTGGCGCTCCTCTTCGCGAAGCGGCCGGCTGAGGTCCTCGAGCACCAGCAATTGATGCGGCAAGCCGCGCTCGCGAAACGTGCCGCGGCGCAATCCCCATCGCGCTGTCTGGCTGGGTCGGCCGGGAAACGAGCGCTCCAGGGTGCGCATCGGCTCGCCTTCCAGGCAATCGTCCAGTCCCAGGTCTACGGCGCTCTGCCCTAACAGACCCTCGGGCGATTGGGCGATCAGTTGTTCGCCGGCGCGATTGATCAGGCGCAAGCGCTGCTGGCCATCGAAGGCGAAAATAGCGACGTCGATTTCCGCCATCACTTTCCGCAGCAGGGCGGTGGCTTCTTCCGCGCCCAGGCGCTGTTCGCGCATCGTTTCGCTCAGCGCGTTGGCCTCCATGAAGACCTCTCCCATCGCATCATCGTGGCCCGCCCATCGCGCCCGAAGCGAATAATCTTCTTCCCGCAACGCGCTGAGCAGATTGGAGAGCGTCTGTAGAGGCATTACCGCGCGTTCCTTAAGAGCCGCCAAACACACCAGCCAGAAGCCCACGATGATGATGGTCAGCGTCCACTGCGTCTTACTGTTGAAATCGCCGCCCCAGAGCAGAGCAAGCGCGACGATGGTGGCGGGAAATCCACCCAGGACCGCCATCATCATAATCCGGCCTTCGTAGCTTAGTTTTCGCTTGGCCTTGCGGTGGGGTCGTCGATATGGATATTGATTGGCCACGGGAATATCAGGAATTAGGAATTAGGGATTAGGAATTAGGGATTAGGAATTAGGGGCCGCAGCTTCAGCGACCACGGCCTCCTTTTTTGCCTCTTTCAAGGCTTGGATCAGGCCGTTGAGCATTCTGCCGATTTCTTCGATTCGTCCCGCTGTTTGCTTAAGTTGATCCTGACTCATGAATCCTAGTCCTTGGGCTACGATTGAGTGCGTTTCCAGCTCCATGAGAGAACCTCTCGCGATGGAGAGAAAACGGACGTATTCGTTGGTCGTGCCTCTACCCCAACCTTCCGCGATGTTGGCCGGTATTGACGTGGCGGCTCTACGAATTTGAGTTGTCAGCCCAAATCTCTCAGTGTCCGGAAAATTAGCCGTGAGCTTGTACACTTCGATAGCCAACTGGACCGCTTTCTGCCAGACCGCCAACTCTTTATAGTTTTTCGTTTTTCCCTCCCTAATTCCTAATCCCTAATCCCTAATTCCTGTTGTGTCACAATCCATACTTTTGGAACCGCCGATACAACGCACTTCGGCTCAGCCCCAGGGCATCTGCAGCTTCGCTGACGTTGCCCTGGTAACGGTCCATCGCCTTCCTGATGAGGAAGCTTTCCACATCTTCCAAGCTCATATCTTCGAGTCGCGGTGGTCCTTCGCGCGTGGCGTGCAGGCCCAGGTCGCCTGCATGCACCGCGTCGCCTTGCGCCAGCAGCACGGCGCGCTCTACCGCGTGATCGAGTTCGCGCACATTGCCCGGCCATCCATAATCCATCAGCGCCTGGAGCGCCGCCGGATCGAACGCCGCCATCTTTCTGCGGTATCGCTCGGCATGCTGGCGGAGAAAATGTGTGGCCAACTTGGGAATGTCTTCGCGGCGGTCGCGAAGCGGAGGCAGATGAATTTCGATCGTATTCAACCGGAACACGAGGTCCTCGCGAAATCGGCCGGCGGCGACTTCCGCCTTCAAGTCCGAGTTGGTGGCGGAAACGATGCGCAGGTCCGCGTGGCGGGTCTTGGACGAACCTACGCGCTCGAACTCTCCGGTCTGAAGCACACGAAGAAGTTTCGCCTGAAGGGTTAACGGGACGTTCGAGATTTCATCGAGAAAAATCGTGCCGCCGTCGGCCAGCTCAAACCGGCCCACGCGGTCCGTCTTGGCGTCCGTAAAAGCGCCCTTCACGTGTCCAAACAACTCGCTCTCAAAAATCCCCTCGGAAAGCCCGCCGGTGTTCACCGTAATCATCGGTCGCGTCGCACGGCCCGAACAGGCGTGCAACGTCTGCGCCACCACTTCTTTTCCCGTGCCGTGTTCGCCAGTGATCAGCACATTGGCATCGGAAGGCCCGATGCGCGCGATCAGCTCCAGCACGGGATGCATGGCGGCAGACTCGGCAATAAACGTGGGCCGGCCTTCGGCGCGCAGCAGTCGATTCTCCGCTTCCAGCCGCTGTTCGCGCCGCAGCGCATCACTCAGCTCAACCTGGGTGCGGATGATGGTCAGCAGCCGGGCATTGTCCCAGGGTTTTTGGATGAAGTCTTTGGCGCCGCGCCGTATGGCCTCCACCGCCAGCTCCACGCTGCCCCACGCCGTCATCGCCACGATGGGCAGAGACGCATCAATCGCCTGCATGCGAGCCAGCAGTTCCATGCCCTCCTGGCCGGAAGTAGTGTCTCGCGCATAGTTCAGGTCAATAAGGGCCAGATCAAAGTCGAACGCCTCCATCGCCTTCATCACTGCGCCAGGCGAGGTCACCCCCTCGATTCGGAAACCCTCGCCCTTCAGCATCAGGCGCAAGGCCTCCAGCACGTCGGGCTGATCGTCGGCGATGAGTATCCTGTAGGAGTTTGAATCCTGCTTCTTCATATATTGCCGATTGTCGATTGCCGATTGCCGATTGAAGTCGAAGGATGGTTTTCCAATGGTCTACTGGGCCGCTTCGACGTTTTGCGCGAGGCAATCGCGATCGCCAGCAGCTCGTTAGCTTCCTTCAACAGGTCGACTGATCGTCGGGCCTTGAGCAAGCCCGATTCGTTGAGGAGTTCCAACCAGTAGAGGCTTTCGTCCGCTTCCTCAACCACAATGGAGAGTTTCGCTGCGAACTCTGCGCGCGACTGGGCGCGGCAGGCCGCGCGATAATTCGCCCCGACAGAAGTCGCCGAACGGAGGAGTTGCCTTCCGATCACCTGGCCCGCGAGACTGTGAGGCGTGGCGTCCACAAGCTTGATGATCCGCAAGGCAAATGACTTCGTGCGGTCCCTCATCTCTTCGGGAGTCATGTTACGTTCCCCCCGACGCTGCGCCTCAATCCGCAATCGTCGATCAGCAATCGGCAATCCCTCGCCTTATGCGGGTTTCTTTCAATCGGCAATCGGCAATCGAAAATCGGCAATCAGTTGGAGACCCACCCGTCCACCAGCTTGATGATTCTGTGGCCGTAGGCCGCATTGGTCTCCGAATGCGTCACCTGCACGATGGTGGTGCCTTCGTTGTTCAGCTTCTTGAACAGCTCCATGATGTCTTTGCCCTGGCTGGAGTGCAGGTTGCCGGTCGGCTCGTCCGCCAGGATGAGCTTGGGATTGGCGATCACCGCTCTCGCCACCGCGACCAACTGTTGCTGGCCGCCGGAGAGCTGGCTGGGAAACAAATCCTTCTTCCCCACAATGTGAAACCGGTCCAGCGTGTCGGCGACAATCGCTTGGCGCTCGGAGCTCTTGATATCACGGTAAGAAAGCGGAATGTCCAGATTCTCGGCCACCGTTAGATTGTCGAGCAGATGGTATTGTTGAAATACAAACCCAATGTATTTCTTGTTCAGCTCGGCGCGCTGCTTGGCATTCATTTTGTGGACGGCGTGATCGAGGAAATAGAATTCGCCGGTCCAGGAAGCATCGAGCATGCCCAGGATGCTGAGCAGGGTCGACTTGCCGGCGCCCGACGGCCCCATGACGGTGACAAATTCTCCGTCACCGACTTCAATGCCAATGCGGCGCAAAACGTAATATCTCGCCGGCCCCACGGGAAAAGATTTTTCAACATTATTCAGCTTGATCATTCTTCCTCGCTAAAAACGAAACTCGAAACTCGAAATTCGAAAATCGCCAACAAAACCCCATCCGATTGTCGATTTTCGATTGGCGTGGACGTTCTTCAATCGGCAATCGAAGGTCGGCAATATGTTGCCACACGACTGGGCCATTTTCTACTGCCGATTAGTGTACACGTCTTTCAATCGGCAATCGGCAATCGAAAATCGGCAATAGCTCGCCACTTGTCAGTTCTGCTGAATTGATTAGGCTTCGCCGGCCGCGGTCTCGGCCATGCTCTCATCCACTATCCGCCCGTCGAACAATCGGACGGTGCGTTCGGCGTGACGGGCGTAGCGTGGGTCGTGGGTCACCATGATAACGGTAGCGCCCTCGCGGTGCAGGTTGC
>Ga0187803_10000901_pt1 | contig 11643 bp, 8 predicted proteins | sample NC_wetland_sal_i_2_FD_132425 | JGI IMG/M metagenome (GOLD analysis project Ga0187803, IMG submission 132425) | Wetland sediment microbial communities from Neuse River Estuary, North Carolina, USA - Control_3 | ecosystem: Environmental > Aquatic > Freshwater > Wetlands > Sediment | place: USA...
CCTTCCCTCCTGCCGCGGGCAGCAACGTTTTGCACAAACCGCTCAAATCAGGCTCTGGGAGCGGGTTTTCTGCTTGACTTCTCCGCCTGCGGGTTTAGGATTCTAAGCCGGGCGTTTTCTCGCATTCGCATGCCGCCTTCAGCAGTTCCCCTGCCCGCTGACTCCCACATGCGACGCCGGATTGGCCCGTCTCTTCAAAAACCTTACAAGTGACAAATGAGGAAATCGTATGCTAAAGATGCTTTACGTCATATTGGCCGGTGTTCTGGTTTGGACCAGCCTGGCAGCAGCTCAGAACGCAATCCCACCATCGCGTGTGGCACAGTTCCTGCCTCCGGTCGTAGACAGGGTAGCGCCCGCGGCAGCCGAGACCCAGGGTCCGCCTGCCTATTGCAATCCTTGCCTGTTCTACGGCGGCGATTTCGACATCAAGAATCCTAATGCGGACACGTTCGCCAATGAAAACATTCTTCCGGGCGGAACTCCGATCATCGCGCAGATCTACTCTCCATTCAAAATTCCCAAAGGTCAGACCTGGATCGTGACTGGGCTGTTTATCAACTCGATCGCCTATCCGACGGCACTCGATCCGGCGGCAACGCCATGGGAGATCCGCAAGGCGATTCCTTTGAAGGGCGGCAGCGGAGGAAAACTGGTAGCCAGCGGAACGGCAAACGCCACCATGACTCCCACCGGGCGCAGCCTGAACGGCGTACTCGAGTACACGATCCTGGTGATGCTGGATTCTCCCGTGACTCTCAAAGCCGGCAAGTATTGGGAGAACGTGACCCCGCAGTGCACCGATGGAGGCAACTCTCAGTGCACGGCGCAAGGGTTCACCGGGTTTCTTGAGTCCGATATGGAAACGAAGCGCGGATTCAACGTCAACGGCTACGGGCCGGCCGAGCCTTGGCGCGATTCTTTTTGGAATGCGCCCGACTTCGGTTTGACTTGGGCCAACGTCTATCAGGTGCACCTGCAACGAGGCATGCCGGGTGGCGATGCGTTCTCAGCCGGCGTGATCGGAACCGTGCAGTAGGCGAACATTGCGAAACGCACTGGGCGGGCGGTGAAGTGGCGTAGGAACGGCGCTGCGTAGGTTAACTGGGCTGCCCACCCTTGCCGCGTTCTTTGCGGCAAGCGTGGGATCTCCCACTCGCCGGCGCCCCGGAGACAAGAACATCCCACTAATCGCCCACCTCCCGCCCTCACCCCACCAAACATTCCTCCATGTGCAGCGCAATGATTCCCATATTTCTCCTCAGCTCCTCGTAACTCAGTTTCGGCTCTTGCGATATATATTCTCTGATTTCGCGCGCCAGGCGTCGCGCCCCCGTCTGGTTCATTTCATACCGCTCCCGAATGGCACATACCTGCCGCTTCAGTTTCGCCGCCACCTCACTCTGGAATCCAACCTCGTCATACTCTGGTTCGTGCCCCCTTCCATTCCTCGACCACGGCGTCATCCCCAGCGGCGTCTTCGCCACTTTCTCCGTATCCACCACAACCTGTACCGGACGCGGCTTTTCCCCCTCCATGTGCTTCAAATTCGACGACGCAATCTGCAACGCATACAACACCAGCCCCGCCTTCTTGTTGTCAATCTTTCCCTGCAGCACCAGGATCGCCACCTGCCGCACCACCATCTGGATCGAACTCGCATCCTCAAAAACCGGAACCACAACCGGCGTGCTCCCTTGCCCTCCCTCCCCGCATACCTCCACCCGCTCCGGCCGCGACTCGCGATGGTTGAAACAAAACGCCTCATTCCGCAGCGCCGGAGAACCACACTGCGTCCCATTCGTCTTGATATGCTGACACCGCCGAATATTCACTGGATAACCCGCCATAACCCAACCTCCCAGACCCTGTCCTTTCGAGAGCCTCTTTCCCTAAGAACCGCCCACAAACTCAAAAGCGGGCTTTTAATCGTAGCCCCGTCACCTTGCCGCCCCCGACAGCCCGCCGGGACAACGGCGCAACCATCCAAGAAGCCCTGCACCCGGTTTGTGGACAGGTTCTAAGTCTTGTGGACCTTCCTGTACCTTTGTGTCCTTTGTGGTTCACGCTTTTTGCTGACACTTAATCAGAGCTCCCCTGGCTTGCCTCTCCCGTCCGCGCCCGATATCTCAATCAAACCTGATACCTGACACCCGTGGCCAAACAAAAAGCGCGACCCATGGCCGCGCTGATTCTTTCTCTATCTAACTCTGTTATCTCATTTCCAACTGGTTACCCTGCCACGTTTCCAGAAAAAATATCGCCAATAACTCCAATCACTTAGCGCAATTCGTGCAATTTCTCCCTATTGACAAGATTCCGCCAAGCCTGACTCCACATAACTCCTTATTTCTCAAAGACTTGCCAAATACTCGCCCCTAACTCATTGATTCCAAAAGACCGCCAAGGGAGGGTCTCCGGTACCAACCAGTAAACAATCAGCCCTCGCGCGCTGTCGCCGCGATTGGCTCTAGCGCATTATGTGCCGCTTGTTCTGGCTCTAGTCTTGCAGTGAAGTGGCGCAAAAACGGCGCTTCGTAGCTGAGTCTCAGGCCTTGGATTTTCTCGCGGTCGCGCCACACATCTAAAATCACTTCTACGACGTAATCTATGTGGCTTTGCGTGTACACACGCCTGGGAATCGCCAGCCGCACCAAATCCATCTTCGCGGCTGGGCCGAACATTAATGTCCCAATCTCTACCGAGCGGATTCCTCCCTGGAGATACAGTTCGTTCGCCAGGGCCACTCCGGGAAAATGGTCCGGCGGAATGTGCGGCAGGAAGGCTCGTGCGTCTATGTAGATAGCGTGGCCTCCGGGAGGCTGAACAATGGGGACGCCTTGGGCGGAGATGTGGTTGCCTAAGTAGGCGGTCGAGGCTATGCGGTATTGGAGATAGTCTTCGTGGAGGGCTTCCTGCACGCCTACGGCTATGGCTTCTAAGTCGCGGCCCGCGAGGCCACCATATGTGGGATAGCCTTCGGTCAGGATTAGCAGGTTCTTTTCCTGCTGGGCCAGTAAGTCGTCGTTGGTGCAGAGGAAGCCGCCTATGTTGGCCAGGCCGTCTTTCTTGGCCGACATGGTGCAGCCGTCGCCGTAGCGGAACATCTCCTGGGCAATCTCTTTGGGAGTCTTGTTCTCGTAACCCTTCTCCCGGAGCTTGATGAAATAGGAATTCTCCGCGAAGCGGCAGGCATCGAAGTAGAACGGGATTTGGTGGCGTCGGCAGACGTTGCTTATGGCTTTGACGTTATCCATCGAGACGGGCTGGCCGCCTCCGGAGTTGTTGGTTACTGTCAGCATCACTAGCGGGATGCGCTCTCGGCCTACCTTTTCTATCAGCTCTTCCAGCTTGGTTACATCCATGTTGCCTTTGAAGGGATGATTTACGCTGGGCTGGCGGCCTTCGGGGATTACTAAGTCAACGGCTTCGGCGCCTACGAACTCTACGTTGGCGCGGGTGGTGTCGAAGTGGGTGTTGTTGGGGACTATGTCGCCCTTCTTGCACATCACGCTGAAGAGGATGCGTTCGGCGGCTCGGCCCTGGTGCGTGGGGATCACGTGGCGATAGCCGAAGATGTCCTGCACGGAGGCGCGGAACTGGTCGAAGCTGCGGCTGCCGGCGTAGCTTTAATCGCCCTCCATCATGGCGGCCCACTGGTGAGTGGACATGGCTCCGGTGCCGGAGTCAGTTAGGAGATCTATGAGCACGTCGTCGGCTGGGAGTTGGAAGAGATTGTAGCTGGCGGCTTCGAGGAATTGCTCGCGCTGGGTGCGGGTGGTCCAGCGGATGGGCTCGACACTCTTGATGCGAAAGGGTTCGATGATGGTATGAGGCATGGAGGTCATCTTCATTTTAGCGCAGGGGGGAGTTCTCAGTTCTCAGTTCTCAGTTGCCGCCCGTCAAATCAACGATTTGAGGGGCCTTGAAGCCTGGGCCGCGACCATTCGTATCGTCGGCCTGGGTACGTTCGTCATGTGTCTAGTCGGGGGGAGCGGGCGAATAGTGAAGTATAATGTCATGAGCGAGTCAGGAGAGGGGATTCATGGTTACGTCAAGACCTAAGCAAAAAACGGCGATGGACTCGCTTTTGGATAGCATGGACGAACTCGCGGTCGCTGCCTCCAAGAGAATGACGACAGAGGAAGTGCGCAAAGTACGCAAGCAGATCAACGATCTCGTAGATCGCGCTGTTGCTCGTAAACCGCGTCGCGAAACCGCATAATTAGTTCCTTCCGCCTCTCGACAGTCATGCCCGGCTCGAGCTTGTTGATAAGCTCGACGTATTCGGGTTCGGCATCAAGCCCCAATTCGACCAGTTCTCGAACCCGCTGCATGTCGCGGCGCAGCTTTGCAGCTTCGTCGGGATCACAATACGTACGTCCCGGATCGCGACGGGTTTTCGTCCACTTGGTCATCTACATCTTCCTCATTAGTCACGATCCATTGGGAATGCCTGTGACTGCAATGAGGAAAACGCAGTCCAAGATAACTCAAAGAGAACAGAATTTGTAAGCGGTAGCTAAACTTTGACCGAGTCGCGGCGTTCTACGGGGCGGTATTTTACTTTGGCGGTGCGGTCTAGTTTGTCCCAGGCGAAGGAGCGGCCGGTTATGGCTCGCTTTAGGGTGCGGAACAGGACTATGGAAAAGACCTGGCGGTAGGCGAAGCGCTGCAGCCAGACCTGGGTTAGCAGCCAGCCGTCTTCGCGGGCTTCGGGTTGGCGGCGCTCCAAGGCGAAGGCTATGGCTGAGGCTATGAAATCTATCACCAGGAAAGCGACGAAGAAAATCAGCAGACGCTGGAAGCTGGCGGGGTCGGTGGATTCGGGGTGGTAGTGCTTCTGCACGAAGTACCAGATTGTGCCTACGGCGAACATCAGGTCGATGAAGGGTGAGACCAGGGGCAACAGGATCTGGAAGATGAGGATGTTGGGGAGTGCGACCCAGCCCAGGACGCCTTTGCGGGCGACTACGTCGCGATGCTTGAAGACGGCCTGAAGAATTCCGAAAGACCAGCGGAAGCGCTGGCGCATAAGGGCGTTGGCGTTTTTGGGGGCTTCGGTGAAAGCCAGGGCGCGGTCTTCGTATTTTACGCGATAGCCGTTGCGGAGGAGGGCCATGGTCAGATCCGCGTCTTCGGCAACGGTATCGGTGTGGAAGCCGCCGGCTTCGCTTACGGCGGAGACGCGCCAGGCGCCGATGGCCCCGGGGACTACGCTGACGGCGCCCAAGGTGTTGAGGGCGCGGCGCTCGAAATTCTGGCTGGTGATGTATTCGAGAGCCTGCCAGCGAGTCCAAAGGTTGACGCGATTGCCGACTTTGGCGTTGCCGGCAATGGCTCCGACTTTGGGATTGAGAAAGTGCGGGACCATGCGAGTGATGGCATCGGGGGCGATGATGGTGTCGGCGTCGATGCCTACGAAAAGTTCAGCGTCGCCGATGTGGGCGAGTCCGAAGTTCAGGGCTTCGGCTTTGCCGCCGTTGGCCTTGGTGAGAATGACGACTTTGCCGGCGGCTTCTTCGGGGGCGAAGGCGCGGCGCACAACTTCGAGCGTGTGGTCTTTGGAGCCGTCGTCAATGACGATGACACGGAGGTTGGGATAGTCGGAGTCGAGCGCGCCCTGGACCGTACGTTCGATGACCTTTTCTTCGTTGTAGGCGGGGATTAGGACAGCGACTTTGGGCTGGTAGGCGGCGATCTCGGCGGGCGTTCCGTAAACGTGCGAGCGAAGGCGGTCGTAAATGGCTAACACGCCGACCGAGATCAGGCGGCCGGTCATCAGGATGTCGCCGAGGAAAAAGATGACGGCGATGCCGGTGAGCGTGGCGCTGAAGAGCCAGAAGCTGATCCAATTGAGGCGGGCAGCCCATAATTCATTGGTGGGCAGCGGGGGCATGACGTCGGCTTTGGTTTTGCCCAGCAACTGGTAAACGGGGACGAAGTCGAAGCCGCGGGCGCGGGCGCCTTCGATGATGAGCGGGAGGGCGAGGACGCTACGCTCGCGATTGCCGCCGCCGTCGTGGAGCAGGATGATGTTGCCGCATTTCTGGTCGTACAGGCGGCAGGGTGGGAGGTGATCGAGGACGCCAGCGGCGATTTGTTGCGGCGAGAGCGCAGGCTGGTCGCTCCAGTCGCGGGGGTCAATTTTGTTGCCGATGGTGATGTAGCCCATGCTCTGGGTGAGTTCGAGGGGCTTGACCTGATCTTCGGTGTCGGGCTCCTGATCCACGGAATAGGGCGGGCGGAACAAGATGGTGCGGATGCCGAGGCGGCTGGCGAAGAGCTGCTCGGTGAGGTTGAGCTCGACGCGCATGTAGCCCGTGCCGATGGTGCTGATATCGGGATGGGTGAAGGTGTGGTTGCCGATCTCGTGGCCTTCCTGGTAGAGCCGCTTAGTGACGCCCGCGAATTTTTCGGCCTGGATTCCGATCAGGAAAAACGTCGCGGGCACGCGCTCGCGCTTGAGGACGTTGAGAATCTTGGGAGTCCACTCCGGATCGGGACCGTCATCGAAGGTGAGGGCAAGATGGTTCTTGCTGGCGCCGTAACGGGCGACGCGATAGGGCTCGGGGAGGCTGTTGAAGGTTTCGTCGCTGATCAGCCCCGTGTCGGAATCAACCGTTAGATCGCGCTGGCCGTTTGCCGGCTTGTCCTCGATGCGGAGGATTTCGCCTTCGCCCTCCATGTCCACATCCTGGCCCGGAAGCACATCGCGCAACTTGTTGGGCGCATTGGTGTCGCCCGGCATATCCCACACGCCCCACAAGGAACGGTCTTCGGAGCCCAGGCGCCACAAAGCGAAGGTGTGGATGCCCAGGGTCTGGGCGGCGCGCATCTGGTTGAGCGCCGTGACAGCGTCGAGAAACCAGACATCGTGGCGGAAGTTGTCATCGTCACGATAGCTGAAATGCGGGTTGAGGGCGTCGCCATCGTATTCGATCTCTTCCTCGGAATCGCGCGAGCCAATCCATGCGTCCTGCACCGATACGCTTTTATCGGCGAGACCGGGCGGGAGCTTTCCTTTCTTTTTTCCCTTGACCCGGGGCCGCTCGACCCAGTCGTAGCCGTAATTGCCGATGGCGCAGATCAACTTCTCTCTGGGAATTTCCTTGAGGGCGGCAGTCAGGTTGTCGGTGAACCAATCCTGGGAAGCAACAGGGCCGGGCATTCCATTGGGAAAGTGTTCGTCATAGTTCATGATGACGACGCCATCGGCGGCGGCGGAAATGGCCTTGTAGTCGAAGTCTTCGTTGCGCACCTGCACGCTGACGTAGAGCTTCATGCCCTTGGCATGCAGGTCGGAGGAGAGTTCACGCAGCAAGGCGACGTATCCGGACTGCCCTTTCTTAGGGAAGGATTCGAAGTCCATCATCAGGCCGCGATAGTGATCTGAGGCCAGGAAAAGAGCAGCCTCGCGGCGGAAGCGGGCGCGGGCGTCGGGATTGTTGAGGAAGTCGACAATGCCGGGAACGAAGTCGGTGCCATCGAAGTTCTGTACCACGGGGAAAACGTCCATGCTCGTGCCTTCCGATTTAAGGAAGGGCATCACCTGGGAATCCACGGGATGAACAGTTTGGCCGTGAACGACGTCGAACAGGGTATTGGTTTCCGGGTCCACGCCCTGCAGGCGGCCATCGGCGGTTAGGACCTGGAGCCAGGTGGGAAAGAGTAGGTCAATCTGGCGCGCATACTCGCGCAAAGACGAGAAGCTGGCAGCGTCCCAGGCCACATAGAATGCGGCGCGAACGCCTTCTTCGGAATCCAGCTTGATCTGCGATGGGTGCTTGCGGCGCGGGTGTCCGTGGCCAGTGCGGGCGATCGTGGCCAAGCGGCGTTTTTCGCGCGCCTTTGCTTTTTCGAGTTCCGTCAGTGAGTGATAGGGACGTTTTTCTGCGCTTAGGGAAAGATCGGGGAGCGGCTCGCTGCGCAGGGCGCTGTAGAGGAAGAAAACGACGAGCAACGTAAAGGCCAGCGCGGCCGCGTCGAAGACGCGGCGAATTCGCCGCCAGCGCGCCTGCAAGGGATCGTAAAAGACCTGTTTGGCCATCTCGTCGTGCTTTCATCCTAAGATGGGGCGCGCAGGGGGTCAAACCGAGTGCAGAAGTCAGGAATCAGATTGCAGAAGTAACCCCCACTCCCCCCTTTCACAATCTGCCGATATTCAGGTTGAAATGAGGAGTTTTTACCTACTCAAGCGAGCACGGTGCGAGTCGCAGAAGTGAAGTATTATCGGTGCGTCGGTACAACATCGAAAATTACTCGCGCGTGGGCTGGGTGGGGCTTATTTCCAATCATCGCCGGCTTGAAGTGCCAGGCGCTTAAGGTGCGAACAGCATCGTCGTCGACGCCCATGCCAATCGGGCTGACAATGAAAATGTCATGCGCCCGCCCATCCTCACTGACCGTGAAGGCAAGGACAAGCGTCATGAAACCTATATGGGTTCGTTCCTGCTCCCATTGGAAGACAGGGTCGGGAGCGGCGCCAAGGTTGGGGTCTTTGACTCCTGGTTCCGATAGATATGCCACCCGATGCCGGATCAAGTAGCGCCGGGTGCCGGTATGAAGCGAGGTATCGGGCGCCGGCAGCTCCCAAGTAACCTTATCGTCCGGAAAATCAGGGACGCTTTGCTTGTTGGTGACCGCACACTCCCAAGGCGAATGCTCGTCACGGCGTTCCACTTTCTGGGACAGACAGTTCGTCCAGTACGATGGCACCAAATCCGCCAGACGATCGTGGCTGTTTAGCAGTATTCTCTGCAACACCGGAAGAACAGCCTGCTGGCTGAGCTGATCTGGGTTGAGCTGCACTTCAATTTCTACACGGTCGCCTGTTCGAACGTTACTAAACTCGCCCTCCTTCCGATCAAACAGCACGCAGGTTCTCTCGCCCTGCAATATAAGGCTGTTATCCGGCATAATTCTCACCGCGGAGAACTCCACCATGCCGTCCCGCGACCAATATCCCGGGTCGCCTTTGTTTAACAACTGGCCGTCGCTTCCATAGCGGAGATGAGTTCCACGAAAGAAATTGCGGATAGTAAAGGAGTGCCCAACGAAAATGCCTCGCAGTTCATCCTCCAGTTTTGGAGATGCCCACGATGCACCGGATATCGCGGACTGGATGATGAAGTACAAACCGACAAATATCGGGAAACGCGGCAAGGCAACTCGCGACATCTTTGTTCCTCAAAAACGAGCTTATCAAGGCGAACGGCTTCCTTCCATAGACGTTCAAGTCTAGTCGCGAGGATTCGCGTACCCACACATCGCAAAAACACGATGTGTGAGGCACTCGCCGATGTGTGAGGGGCCCTGCGATTGTTGGTATATTTCCAACGTGCTGAGCATGCTGAGGGAGGATCGCAGGTTTTTTCTTTGGATGTCTCTGGCCGGGCTGGTACTGCGGCTGCTTTTTCTTATCTACGCTCCGGCGGTCACCGACGACTCGCACTCCTATCTCGACCTGGCGAGCAACTGGTTTCGACATGGCGTTTATGGTCAGACTGAATTGGGGCAGATTGTTCCGACGGATACGCGGCTGCCAGGATATCCGGCATTTCTGGCGGCGGTTTTCTGGGTGTTCGGCCTGGGGAACGTTCGCGCGGTTTTGATCGTGCAGATTCTGCTCGACCTCGTCACTTGCCTGATGATTGCGGACCTGGCGCGACGGACGGTCTCGAGCGGTGTGGCCGTGCGAAGCGCATTCGCGCTGGGGGCGATGTGTCCGTTCCTGGCGAATTATGCGGCGGCGGTGCTGGCGGAAACTCTGGAGGTCTTCTTCACCGTTCTCGCTCTGAATTGCGCTGCGGCTGCGCTTAGGCGGATGGATGATCGAAAGGATGGCTCTTCGGGGCACTTGTTTCTCTGGGCCGCAACCGGCGCGGCGATTGGGGCGTGCATTCTGCTGCGGCCGGATGGGGGGATTCTGCTGGTGGCGATTGGTTTGTATCTGGCGATCGCAGCGTGGAGAGTGGGCGGAAACCCACTCATCGCAAAAAAAGTACTGAGCGGGGCACCCATCTCTTCCATCGTGCTGGCTGGAGTCGCGGTTGCGGCGGTTGCCTTGGCGCCGCTGGTTCCGTGGACGATTCGGAATCTGCGGACCCTTCATCATTTCCAGCCGCTGGCTCCGCGGTACGCAAACGAAACCGAGGAGCTGGCTCCGCGAGGCTTTAATCGCTGGGTGAAGACTTGGATGGCGGATTATGCCTCGGTGGAAGAGATTTACTGGAACGTTCCCGGCGACAAGATTGAAGTTGAGAAATTGCCGGCGCGGGCGCTGGACGAACCGCCGGCGCCGGGAGCAACGCTGGCGGTTATCGCCGACTACAACCGGTCTCAGGACTTGACCCCGGAGTTGGATGCGCGCTTTGGCGAGCTGGCAGCGGAGCGGATTCGGGCGCATCCGGTTCGCTACTATGTTGCGTTGCCGGCGGTGCGGGTGGCCGACATGTGGCTGCGTCCGCGCACCGAGCTTCTGCCTCCGGATATCCGCTGGTGGGAGTTTAACGACGACCGAAAGGAATCGGCGCTGGCGGTGGGATTTGGGCTGCTGAATCTGGTGTATGTCGGGGCTGCCGTGCTGGCGGTGATTCTGCGGTTCTCGGCTATTCGCTATATCGGCTTGCTGACCGCCTTCGTGCTGCTGCGCACGGCATTCTTATGTACGATCGAGAATCCGGAGCCGCGCTATACGCTGGAGTGCTATCCGGTGGTGATTGTGCTGGCGGCCTTTTTTGCCGCTAACGTAAAGCGCCTCGGTCCGCGTGATTCCGCCGCTTAGCAGGCTGCGGAAAAATTCTGGTTTTGGGTGGCGCAGCGCTTGACTCTGGACCCTGGGCATCGATTGACAGAGCGAAAATTATGGCGGCCAACGCTCTGTGCTCCAGGTCCTTGATTTTCGCGGAAGATTAGGTGCAACATTTGGCTCACAGAGAGTGTGAGCCCCATGAGATCTCTATCCTTCCCCCGAAGCAGTCTATCCCTCGTCCTGTGTGGAATCTCTTGCTTGATGTTTCTGGGCGCAGAGCAGGCTGTTGCCCAGCAAGCCACGGCCCAGATCACGGGCACGGTCCGTGATGCGACGCATGCTGTCGTGGTTGGCGCCAAGGTGACCCTGAAGAACTCCGACACGAATATCGCGCGGAGCGCTACGTCTGACAAAGACGGAGATTATTTGTTCACGCTGGTTCCGATCGGCACGTACGAACTATCGGTCGAGCAAACGGGATTCAGCACCTACGTGCGCAAAGGCATCACGCTCGAGATCAACCAGAACGCGCGCTTGGATGTTGAGCTGAAAGTCGGGGCCAGCAGTCAGGTGGTGGAAGTAATCGGCGACGTCACGCAGGTGGATACCATCAGCGCGACGCTGGGCAAAGTGGAAACCACGCAGCGGATTCTCGATTTGCCGCTGGTGGAGCGCGACACGTTACAGCTTGGGTTGCTGCAAGCCGGCGTTTTTGCGCCAGACCAGGATGATGGCTCGGGGAACCCGTTTTCCGTAAGCGGCCAGCGCTCCGAATCGATGACGTTCCTGCTCGACGGGGCCGACAACAACGATTTCCTTGGCAATAACATTGTTGTCAACCCGAACCCTGACGCCGTTGCTGAGTTCAAGATTCTCACCAACAACTACAC
>Ga0187803_10000903_pt1 | contig 11640 bp, 10 predicted proteins | sample NC_wetland_sal_i_2_FD_132425 | JGI IMG/M metagenome (GOLD analysis project Ga0187803, IMG submission 132425) | Wetland sediment microbial communities from Neuse River Estuary, North Carolina, USA - Control_3 | ecosystem: Environmental > Aquatic > Freshwater > Wetlands > Sediment | place: USA...
AATATCTTCGAGGCGGTACGAGCCATCAACATCAGCCCCCGAATCCTCGTGGCCTGCACCAGTGAAGAGTACGGAATGGTCCATGAGAACGAACTCCCGGTTACGGAGGAGAACCTACTCCGGCCGCTGAGCCCCTACGCGGTGAGTAAGGCATCGGCCGACCTCCTCAGTTACCAATATCATATGAGCTACAAGCTGCCCATCGTGCGAACGCGAGCCTTCAATCACACTGGGCCGCGGCGCGGCGAAGTATTTGCCACTTCCAATTTTGCCAAGCAAATTGCGGAAATCGAAGCTGGCAAACGGCCGCCGATTATCCACGTTGGCAACTTGAAGGCTCGGCGCGATTTCAGCGATGTGCGGGACATCGTTCGAGGTTACTCGCTGGCCCTCGAGAAAGGCGTGCCGGGCGAAGCCTACGTGCTGGCCTCTGGTAAGAGCTGGGCCATGGAAGAAATCCTCCAGATGCTTATGCGCCTGGCCGGCGTTAAGGCGGAGATTCGACAAGACCCCTCTCGGATGCGGCCCTCCGATGTGCCCAACCTGGTTGGCGACGCCAGCAAGTTCCGCCAGCGAACGGGGTGGACCTCGCAGATTCCTCTGGAGAAGACGCTGAAAGACCTTTTAGACTACTGGCGAGAACAGGTCAGGAGCGCCAGTGGGGGATGAAAGCTGATCGGGGGAAGTGGCATGGACGTGACTGTAATCGTCGTAGCTCGGAATGCTGAGGCGTATATTGGCCGCGCCATCCGAAGCCTCATGGACCAATCACTGCCGCGGAGCGGATTTGAAGTGTTGGTGATCGACGACGCCAGCATATTGGCGACAATCAACAGCAGCGTGGTGGTCCAGAAAGTCCGCCGCCGGTTGTGATCGTTGATCGGAATCATGGGCCGAATATTGTATACGCGGAGTGGCTCGGCCTGACACGGAAAACGCAATGCCAGCCTCGGGTGGCATGGGCATCGCGTTCGCAGCGCTTAATGCGTATCTGCCCCGGCTCCTCTTCCATTCCCGCTGCTCGCGATTGTTCGAATGCGGAACTCCTCAGAGTGCGACTCCGACTGGAGCGGCCAGGAAGTGGTTCCGGCAGGGTTGGCGTGCGCAGAGCCCGCGCCGCCCTAGACTTGGCGAAGATAAACCGAAAGCCGGGCGAAAAGCGGTAGGGTCAAGGGTTGTGCTCAGTCGGAGTTGGTTCGACTGCGCGCGGCTTTACCGCGCTACGACGAACGACAAACTGAACCGACTTCGCAGACGCTGCCGGCTCCGCCATAACCCTCGTGGGCGCGCTCACAATTTCCCAGGGACCGCCGCTCAAGCATCGGTCGTTGGCGATCTTCAGCGGGTATTCGGACCGGCGGGGAACGCGAATGAAGAATTCACCCATATCATCGGAATAGACGAACTGGCCGTCGATCTGGATGGCGATTCCCCACACGGGTTGGCCGCGCTCGTCCCGAACTACGCCTCGGATGACATAACGGCCGAGATTCGCAGGCAAGGCCGATGGCGCCTTCGCCCCCGCACCTTCGCCGTTGTACCCAACTCCGCTCAGAAAAGCCGTGTAGCGAAACTTACCGAAGGGATCGACGAAAGTCTGGTAGTGAAAACCGATCCCCTTGGGCATCTGGAGGCGCAGATTGACTGTCCAGGCTTGGACGAAGGCGCGCCCGCCAAAGGCGCCGGCCACCGGGCTGAAAATTGTTTGGTAGTCGATGTCTAGGCTCAGCGGATTGGACAAGAATCCGCCTCCCCACCCCAGAGTGTGAATGCCCGACCCCTGCGTGAGGGTTTGCCGAAGGGAAAGCCTCGGATTCACCTTCTCCTCTCCTGTCAGTAGGAGCAGGGTGGAGGGGCTGCTCCCTTGTGTGCGAATTCGCAAGCCGGCGCCGAACACTCGGATTCGCTCGCCCAACTTGCGCGACGCGTTCACTATACGAGTGCTGGTGGAGAATGGCCCCCCTTTACTTTCCGACGCCGAAGCGTTCATCGAAATTCCTTCCCACGAAGTATATGCGCTCGCGGTGTTGACCCAAGCGCGGAGAGAATTCTGGGAGCCGAGGATCGGCGAAAGAATCGTCTCGTGCCCCAGTTGCATCCCCAGGTTGGGCAGCGGTGAAAGCTGGACCCGCACATTGCCACCGGTCCGTTCGGGATAAAACAGATTAGGAATTCGAAATCTCTGGAACTGGGCTCCATTGACCGTATAAGACGAGGTCACTTTCACCCATCGGTGATCGTAATCCGTCGCGCCGGAAAGGAAGCCCGCGTTGGCGCCTACGCCGCCTGCAGCGGCAACTTTCCAATGCGGATTCAACGTCACGCCCAAAGACTGGATGGACGTTACCTGGTCTCGGAAAATATTTAGGGAATGAAAGACCACCCGTGGGGAATATCTTCGTTCGTAGAAGAACGCGGAGGTTGCGGTGCCGGTTTCGTAGGCGCGGAGAAAAGGAGCGTCCACGGGCAAGGCGCTGGTACCGGCGAATGCCAGCCATTGCTGATTCTTGGTGTGTTGCGAGACCGAGACGCCCCGCCCGTAGAAGTAGTAGGAGTGGTCAAAGACATCGGTGTCCAGGACGAAGGGGATGTAGCGATCACCGAAGCCGAGATCGTAGCCCCGATACGTGGTGCCAAGGAATCCTCCGAAATGAGTGCCTTGAACGAGCCCTAAACCCACCCAGCCCGACACCGGCATCCACTTGTAATCCACCTCGAAGCCCGAGGCATCGAGGAATGTCGACGTCCCGCCCGAGGCGCTTATCGTCTGGGCGCGGAGAGCACTCACGGCGCAGTTCGCCAACAGGGCCACCACCATGGCCGGAACCCAAATCCGGGTCCAGCGTGCTGGCGGCGTCCTGGTCATAGACCCTAACACGAACGAGCGTCTTGGTCGGAGTGGCTTCACTTGGCAGGCTCTTCGGATAAGGGAACATCGAAATGTAGGCCGCCGCCAAACTGGATCCGGAAGCTCGCCCGCTTCGAAGGCGCACCCGTCTGGAACGACACTGACCGTGTTTGCCGAGGGAAGAGTGGAAAGCCCCCGTAGGTCTGGCCGTCTGGAAATCCCCGTGCTTGCACGGTCTCGACTCGCTCCAACTTGTCGCTGAAGTTCTCGAACTTCAGCCGATAGACACCCTCCCGCTCACCGGCCGAAACCTCAACACGGACGTCAGACTTCTTAAACTTGGCCTTCTGGTAGACGTATACCAGGTGCGGCAACACGATGTTGATTCTCAATCCGCCGGTTACAGCGGTTGCTCGAGTCAAGGTGTTGATGATTGCGAACCAACACGGGGCGTGGGCGCAGGATGCCCGATAGAAAACGTAATGGGTCTGGTGAGGAGGGATGACAAAACTGTTCGAGCCCAGTTCGACTTTGACGTCAGAAGGCGCGGGTCCGTAGGCCAGATTGCCATCGCCATCGACGGAGAACTCCCGTACTTCCAGGATCGCGGCCAGGGCAGCATCCCCGTCATTGCCGAGAGTGAGCACTCCATCCGCTTTCTTTCGGTATTCAGCCAGGGGGGGCGAGAGGGTTTGGCTCGCCGCCTCCGCCGCAGTCATCGCTATGGATGCCGCCAGGACTAAAGCCACCACTCCAACACGCATGTACTCCCTCCATGTCGGGCTTAGGGAGTGGCCTGCGCGACAATGTTCAACGTGCCGGAGTAAGTGTCCGCTTGTAACACCAGTGGTGCATCGTTGATTTCGAGGGCCACGCTATCGCTTTTCGACCCATTCTTGCGATTGGCGTTGGTCAAGGCGGTAGTGCTAATGACGAGAGCGTTCCCAATCTGACCGCAACCGTTGCCGGTGATGGCAGTGAAGGGGGCCACCCCACCGGGTCCCCCGAGAATGTAGGCCATGGGCACCGTATCGGTGTTTCCGTTTGTCCCAGAGAGAGCCCCGGACAGGAAAACACAAACCATCACAGTATTTTCTGAATGCTTCAGATTCCAGTTGGTCGTCCAGGCTGGAATGATGCTGCCCGTATCCGCGGATCCACCGACCAGATTGAAGGTCACCGTATTGCTCGATGTCAGCGTGACGGTGATAGATTCGGGCTTAAGGGCGCTTAAGCTCATGGGCACCGCCGTGGCCGTGACCTGCGCGGCGGCGGAGCTTGCGAAGGCAAATGCTAGCAGGCTGGACAGAATACACACATCGACTGCTTTTCTTGAGGGCACGTTTATTTCCCCTTTCGTTTGGTCACAATCTCAAACCGTGAAGCGGGCACATTAGACAGGCAGGTTCTCGAACCGCATCCCAACCCGTGAAGATAGCCTACTTGCGGAGCCGCGCGCTGTAAAGTACCTGCGCCATCACAAGATCACTTATGGATAAAAACTATTCTATCTCCATAATCGTTAACCCCTCCTAAAGTCCTCTGGGATTTGGTCGATAAGAAAAGCGGAGATAGCGAGCACGGCCGGAAGGGGTTTTCGTGTTTAAGACATTCACGGTCAGGCGCCGCGCGGAGCTCGGCTTCGCTTTGACAATGCCTACGCTGCTTCTGGGACCTGGGCTGGCGCACGGTGGACAGGCTCAACCCCTGACCTCGGCGACAAAATCCATCCAACTCATCGCCGTCAAACGAGCCTCCATCGGCATCACGCTCTCCGGCGTGGCGCCTGTTGTTTTTGATCTCAACGGCGCTGTTTCGGCAGGGAGTTCGAGACCGCAGTGGTCCGTAAACTGGAATCTGCCCGGAACGGCACAACGGGTTCGGACGTGCATCTCTCTCGCCGGCCCTCTCACCGGAAGTGGATCGGGCACGCATGATATACCGGTCGGGCGCATCGAGGCTCGAAACGAATCTGGTGGCCGCTTTAGGAGTCTGTCGGGGGCCGGGTGCGGGCGGTCCGACACCTTTGAGGTCTCCAGCATTTACGTCAACGGTCAGAATAATAAATACGGATCGAGCAAAGAATCTGTCGTCCTCCGAATTGACGAGCGTGGGCTCGCTCTTCCTCCCGACAATTACCAGGGCACGCTCAACGTCTGGGTCGAGGTCATCGAAGCTCCACACCCGATTCAACCGCTGGAACGCTAGTAACACGCCTTCGGCATTTTCAGCATGACCGCTAGCTGGGCTTCGGTCGTTAGCCCAGCGACATGCACTCCGATATCTCCGCCTGACTGAACCCGACCAGCTCGGGTTCGAGTGAAATCTCCACGCCAGTGCGGCGATAAATGGTGCGCCGGATATGCTTCGCCAAGCGCAGAACGTCCGCGGACGTCGCGCCGCCCATGTTGAGCAGGACCAGCGGCTGAGAGTCGTTCACTTTGGCCTCGCCTTCCTGCCAACCCTTCAATCCACAAATGTCTATGAGGAACGCGGTCGGTATTCTGATTCGCTCAGCGTGTGCGCCGCCACGCCTGACCCCAGCCAGGCGCTTGAAGTCTGCGGGCCCAAAGTCGCCCTGAATGCGGGTGGCCAGAGCGCGATATTCGCCGGCGCTCAAAACCAGATTCTTGAAGAACGATCCGGCGTTCCCGCCTCTTTCTTCTCTGGGAAACGGAAACTTCCGATCGCGAATCTCAATGATGGCGTGCCGAATTGCCGGCAGGCTCGGCCGACCGATCCCGTGAGACTCAAAGTAGGCTTTGACATCCGGATAGGCCAAGTTCCGTCTTCCACGCTTCTTCAACTGAAGTGTTAGACCAATGATCACAAATTGATTCTTCCGAGTGGAATTGAAGATGCTCTTGCGGTACCCAAATTCACAATCGGCAGGCGAGAGGGACAGCGCTTCGTGCGTTTGAGTGTCCACCACTTCGGCGCTGCGCAACGCGTCGCTGACCTGTTGTCCGTAAGCTCCGATGTTCTGGACCAACGCGGCGCCGGCCTGTCCGGGAATGTGGGAGAGATTTTCGATGCCCCACCAGCCGTGCTCCACCGCGAAGCCAACCACGTTATCCCATCGCTCACCGGCGGCAATCGAGAGAGTGACGGTCTCAGCGTCTTCGCGCTCAACGCTGATGCCATCCATCGCGATGTGCATGACAAGGCCATCGAAGCCTCGATCGCTGATCAATATGTTGCTCCCGCCGCCGAGAACGAATAGACCGCATCGCTGGGCTTTGTGCCAGGACAAAGCCGCTCGCACTTCATCGTACGTGCGAGCCTTAACGAAGTACTTGGCCGGCCCGCCGATCTTGAATGTGGTGTAAGGCTTCAGGAGAACGTTGGTCTGGACCTCGAAGCCATCACGCGTAGTGTCGGCCATAAGAGCGGATTGTAGCAGCCCGAGCGACATAAAAGCCGCAACCAGTCGTGCCCTGTAGGGCTGGGGCTTGCCCCGGCCCAGGCCGACGCAAGCGTCGGCCCTACAACATCGCGGGCCGTGGAGGAACCAGGCCTTCGTGCCCTCTGTGCCCTCTGTGGTGAATCTTTCACGTCACGAAACCCGCCTTTCGTGTCCGGCCCAGTATTTTTCGCGTAGCACCTTTTTCAAAATCTTTCCTGTCCCGCCTTTGGGAAGAGTGTCCACGAAGTCTACCGACTTCGGGACCTTAAATCCGGCGAGGTGTTTTCGGCAGTGGTCCATCAGCTCGCACTCGCTCGCGGTCATCGCTGCCTTCAGTGCGACGATAGCCTTGGGAACTTCGCCCCACTTTTGGTCGGGCACGGCAATGACGGCGCATTCCAGCACGGCCGGGTGACCGTAGAGCACGCGCTCGATTTCCGCGGAGGCCACGTTCTCGCCGCCGGTCAGGATCATATCTTTGGCGCGATCGACGATCAGGACGTAGCCCTCTTCATCGATAGTGGCCAGGTCTCCGGTGTAAAACCAATCGTCGCGTATAGCCCGCGCCGTCGCTTCGGGCTGTTTCCAGTAGCCTTTCATCACCACATCGCTGCGCACCGCTACCTCGCCAACTTCAGTTCCGTTGGGCTCTACATCCTTGCCTGTCGGATCCACCACGCGCACCTCGCACCCCGCAAATTCGTAACCGGCCGTTGACTTGCGTCGCACCTGACTGTCCTCCGGCTCGGTCGCAAGGTGGGATTTCATGTTGGCGCAGGTAATCACCGGCGAAGTCTCGGTCAGGCCGTATCCGCCATGGCAGACGCAACCGGGCAGCTTGGCCTCCACTTGCCGGACGAGCGCGATGTTTGAGGGCGCTCCGCCGGTGATGACTTCCTTCACCGAGCTCAGATCATATTTCGGAAAGTCCGGATGATTGATCAGCGCGATCACCATCGCCGGCACCATCTGAAGGTAAGTGATACGCTCCCGTTGCACTAATTCCATGACTGTCCGCGGATCAAACTTCCGAATCATCACGTGCCGCCCGCCGGCGAGCGTCAGAATGTGCGGCGAGCCCCAACTGTTCACGTGAAAGAGAGGAACGGTATAGAGCCCAATGCTCGTATCGTTCAGCCGCATGCCCATGCCGGTGTAGAAGGCGTGCAGGTAGAGGTTTCGATGCGTCAGCATCACGCCCTTCGGATAGGCCGTGGTCCCGCTGGTGTAAAAGAGCTCGGCGACAGAGTTCTCATCGATATTGCGATAATCGATTTCGCGCGGCTCGGCCGATGCCAGTAAGTCGTCGTAGTATTTTGCGTTCGCCCAGTCGGGCTTCGTGCCATTAGAGTCCGGCCGCAGTGCGATGAATTGCTCCACGAATGTTGCGCCCGGACGAAGGGCTTCCACCAGCGGAATAAATTCCGGGTCGAAGAAAAGAAATCGCGGCGCGGCATCGTTCAAGATGTAAGCCAGTTCTTCCGCGCTCAGGCGAATGTTGAGCGGCAGCAGGATGGCCCCAAGCTGGGGCACGCCGAAATAAGCTTCCAGCAGCCGGTGGCAATTGAAACTGAGGTACGCTACCACCTGGCCCTTCTGAAGGCCCAGCTTCCGCAGCGCATCTGACAACCGGTCGCACCGCTCATTAAACTCGCGATACGTGAAGCGAAGGTCTCCGCAAACTACGCCTTCCTTCCGGCCAAAGACTCGCGCCGCGTGAAGCTTGAAGCGAACTGGGGTTAGAGGAAGGACCATAAACGCAGTCAAATTAACAGTTCTTGAGGAGCTCGAAGTACCTTTCGCGGCTCATTCCGGCTGTACGCATGAGGTTCTTAATGATGAATATCGGGACGTCGTAGTACATTGGAATCACGAGGGGCCGTTGTGCGCCCGGCTTGGTGTAAAAGAGGTGGTCACCGTGTTGCCGGTTGAAGGCGAAGCCGTCCTGTTCAAAAACCTTCGCGAGCGTCCGGTAGTTGACTGGGCGGAGAGGCGGCATCTACTTCACATTCAGACTCAATCGATCAAGCGAGACGAATTCCGGGGCGCGCCATTTGTCGCCATCACGCTCGTAGCCGGATTCTTCGAGAATCGCTGCCAGCGTTCCCATGTCAGCGCTGGTTTCCAGGAACCCGAGCACCGCATCTCGGATATTCTTGCGCGCCTCTTCGTCAGTATGCCCGCAGCTCGATACGTCCAGTTCGGGCACGTACGCAACGTAAGTCCCGCCCTCTTTAAATATGTGGACCGTGAAAGGAATATCTTGCATGTATGGCATCTCCTCAGGTTTGCCCTTCGTCATCCTTGATTGATGATAGCAAGCGCAGATTTCCACCTCAACTCCGCCACAGCTAGCAACTGTCCGATGCTTGGCACATACCGCTTCTTTTCAGTATTGCCTCCTCTCCACCCTTGGCCTTTCCGCTCGGCTCATGTTCTTGCGCGCGATCGCGGGATGCTTCAGACCGCGGAGTTCGCTGATATTCTCACACACTTTGAGAACTCCATCGGCGATGTCATTGGTATCTCTGCGGCTCCCGAGAAAGATGTGATGCGGCAGCCAGACGGACTCCACATAGGCGGCGCGTTCGGAGACTGGGCAGTGATACATGGTTTTCAAGTCGAGCGGGGCTGGCCGCCCCCAGCTCAGAGCAGGGAACTCCTCCGGGCTCAGCGGAAAGAGCGCGCTCTTGTAGACAGGCTCGTAGAAGAGGCCGTCGCAGGGGATGCCTTCCATCTCCAGCGCGCCCAGAAAGGCGGCGCGGCTGATGCCATCGAAACTTTCCGGCAGGTACTTGAACACGTATTGGTAAGCGGCCACGCGAGTCTGCCGGCGATCGCGTTTCAGGAAGCCCAGGCCAGGCGTTCCGCGCAGGCGCGATTCGAAATGGTCCATGTTGGCCTGGCGAATCTCCTGCTGCTTCACCAGCCGCTGAAGCTGGGATTCGAGAATAGCAGCCTGCAATTCTGTAATGCGGTAATTGAACCCGATAAAGCGATGTTTAAACTTGTCGGTACTGCTGGCGCGGCCGCAATTGACGTAGGTTTGGGCGCGCTCGAAGTATTCCTGATTGCTGGTAATCACGGCGCCGCCCTCGCCCGATGTCATCAGTTTGCTTGATTGAAAGCTGAAGCAGCCCATGTCGCCGATGGCCCCCGCGCCCTTTTTCCCCCACATCCCGCCGTGAGCGTGCGCGCAGTCCTCAATCACCTTCACACCATGCGCTCGGGCAATTTCGCCAATCGCGTCCATGTCCGCAAACCGCATGGCCAAATGAACGGGAAGAATCGCGCGGGTCTTTTCGGTGAGGGCTTTGTCGATCAGCGCCGCGTCCAGGCAATACGTGTCCGGATCGATATCCACAAACACCGGGATGGCATTCAAGAGCAGGATCGGCCCCACGGTGCCCTCCCAGGTGTAGGCGGGCACAATCACCTCATCGCCAGGCTGGACGCCCACAACCTTGAGCGCCACTTCGATGGCCACAGTTCCATTGGCCACGGCAAGGCCGAACTTCGCGCCATGGAATCGGGCAAAATTCCGGCCGAAGGCCGACGCAAAGCTGTTCGGGAAAGGATAGCCTCCCCAATTGCGACTGCGCAAAACCACTTCGAGTCCGCGCGCTTCGTCCCGCGAATACACAGGCCACGGCGCGAACGGCCTGCGGCGAGTTGGCTTCCCACCCGTAATCGCAAGCTTTCCCATATATTCTCCTTAGCCGAACGTAGAGCCGGGCTTCAGCCCGGCATATCGCGGTCCGACAGGCCAACGTTTCGCTGCTGCCCCTAAAGGGCGGTTCTACTGATCGAACTCGTGCCTCACGATATTCGAGTACGCCGATTCACCGGCATTGTTGCGAGCGCGCACGCGATACGCCACGCGCGAAGCGCCGGTTACCCTTGCGTCCTCGTACTCGGTGCTGTCGCTAGCCAGGGTCGCGATCCGCTCCCAGCCGCTTGCTGCGCCTGCGCCATCCCATGTCCGGCGCTCGATGATTACTCCGGTGACGTCGCTCCCGTGACTTTCCCAATTTAGCCGCATTGAACCCGCGCCGTTCGCTGTCGCCTGGAGAGAACTGGGCGCTTCCGGCAACACCGGCCAGTCAAAATAGGTCTCGTCCGCGATGGCCATCACGCTGTCGCGAACTGGCACCGACTCGAGAGTATCCTGAGTTCCTTTCTTCCATTCGAGCGGCTTGATTTCGCCGGAGACAATGTCGATCAACACGGGCCGCTTGATTCCAGTGTTCTTCAGAACCAGGCTCCCCGCCAACTTCGGGAACTGATTTCGAGGCTTGCTAAGCGCGGCCAGCCAATAAGCGACCACCGCTTTGCCGGATTGCGTTCGGAAGCCATAGGCAAGAAATGGCGCGCTTGTCTCGCGCTTCCATTCGGCGGTGTTCGGGCCCGTGATCTGGATGCTGGGGTCGAATTTCGTGTCCGAGAAAACGGCATTGGTATTCTGCAAGGCGAAAAAGACGGGCCGCGGAGTAAAGTCATCCAGCAAGTAACGCAGACCGTGGATCAACCCGAAATCGTCATATTCATTTCCATCGGTGCCGGAAGCGAGCAGCCAAACGAAGGTGCGAACGCCCGCTGCCCAGTTATAGATCAATCCGCGCGGAATGTATTTGGCTTGCACGGTCTCATCCGAACCGCGCCAGGAGGGAATGGAATTGAATTCATCGTCCCAGTACTCGATGTTCGGGCGGATTCCCGGATAGTGCCGGATGAGTTCTCGCAGGCCGCGCGCCGTCTCGCGCCCATAGGCGCCGGTGTCCATGGTTTCGGGATTCAAGTTTCGTCCGTAGCCCGGATAAGTGTGGTACGCATAGACGTCCAAGCCCGTGGCGCACTGGCAAGCATCGAGCGCGCGCTTTGAAAAATCCGGCGAGGGATCGGCCTGCGCGCCATAAATCACTTTGGCCTCGGGATCAGTTTCGTGTACGGCCGGAACGAAGGCTTTCAGCAACCGGCCATATTCCTCCGGATTGCCCCACGGATTCCAATAACCAATGTCTTGCTCATTCCAGAGCGCGTAGTAGTGGATGCGGCCGCGAACGTGATTCACCATCCATTTTACATATTTGGTGAATGCCTCAATCTGCGCGGGAGTTTTGGGCGGCCAGAAAATCGAATACAAACTGCGATCGTCGTTGTGGAAGGAACCGGGTTCCGGCGTGATCGAGTCAGGCAAGCGGCCCGCAGGCGAAGTATACATGGGATTCCCATAGAGCAACTGCACTTGGACCTTCACGCCATTATCGAGCAGCGAATCCACGTAATCATCCAGCTCGGACGAGACGGCATACACACCGCGCCTCTGCTCCACCCAGTCCCAACTCGTCGGCTCGGAGCTGTTCTCATACTGCCCGATGCGAATCCA
>Ga0187803_10000904_pt1 | contig 11638 bp, 9 predicted proteins | sample NC_wetland_sal_i_2_FD_132425 | JGI IMG/M metagenome (GOLD analysis project Ga0187803, IMG submission 132425) | Wetland sediment microbial communities from Neuse River Estuary, North Carolina, USA - Control_3 | ecosystem: Environmental > Aquatic > Freshwater > Wetlands > Sediment | place: USA...
AAAGCGCCCGTCAGCAAGAGGCTGGACCCGGACAGAAAACCGCGGCGGCCGAATCCGGCCTTGAGCAGATGATTTATCTCCATTGAAATCTCCTTGGAAATCGATTTGTTAGCGTCCCCATGAACGGAAATGTCCATTGCCACCGTGCAGGGGGCGTTTCCAATTCTCGACCAACTCTCAACCAAATCTCGGAATGATTGGCAGCACATCGGATACACCGGGTAGCCATCCTGTGTCAATCATGGAATGTATCGTGTTTAATGGCTCGCAAATTTTGTTGTGGGTGTGCCCAAACGAATGAAAGTAAGCTATTCTGACGGAGTTTAACTTGAGAAAACTTTGAAACCCGACACTACGCCAGCGTTTTTCCATCGGTTCTACCGCGCTGTTCTGCGTGTTTTTCCCTGCTGCATCACACTGACGCAAGCGGTTGCGTTCAACATGTTCCTCGCTTTCTCTCCAATGATCCTCGTGGTGCTGGGCGCGGTGGCCGGATCTGCCGGCTTCCGGCAGGCGCTGCAGGGCATCATCGAGCGATTGCGCATCGTCCTTCCGCCGGGGACGCTCAGCATTCTCTACAATTTTCTTGGCCGGAACAGCCCGCAATCCTGGCAGTGGATCCTGCTGGGGCTGGGCGGAACGCTTTTGGCGGGAACGCAGATGATGAAGCTGCTGATGGAAGGGTTTCGCACCGTTTACGGCGACGAGAACCATTTGAGTACGGTCAGCAAGCATGTACGAGCGTTGCTTCTGCTCAGCGCTACAATTGTCCCGTCCATTCTCATCGTGAACCTGGTCGTTTTTGGCAGGACGGTCCGCAACAGGATGCTGCATATTTCATCCATGCCCGTGCTCATCCGGTTGACCTGGAGCGGTTTATACATCGTGGTCTCCTTGTTCATTGCCTTGGCCGTGCTTACGGTGATTTACAGGGTGGGGCGCCCCGGTCATCACGGATTGAAAGCTCACCTGCCCGGCGCACAAGTTGCCACGGTGTTGTGGTGGGTGGTCAGCATCTCGCTGGGGTTCTATCTGCGAACCGTGCCGTATAGCCTTATCTATGGCGGCTTGGCTGTCACCATCGGCCTTTTGCTCTGGATGCAACTAACGGCAACGATTTTGCTGATCGGCGCCGCGTACAACGCCGAATTGCTCGATCCCTCGAACTGACTTCCCGCCTCAATCGGAGTACACTGAATGTATTAGAGTTCGGTCACGGGAGGCAGCGATGAGCGAAATGCGCGTCGAGTGCTACGCCGGGTATCGAGCCGATGAGCGTCCTCTCCGGTTTACCTTGCGCGGGCATATCTTTGAAATTACAGATGTAGAAGACCGTTGGTATTCGCCGGGCGCGATCTATTTTCGCGTGCGAACCGAGGACGGCGATTATTTCGTTCTGCGCCATGATGAACCACAGGATGTTTGGAGCGTGGATGCTTTCCGTTCGGCCCGGGAACGATTGGATTTGCCCGAGGCCGGGCAGGTCGGGCTGAGCTGAGCGTCCAAGTCTCTGCAATCGCTCCTTTTCGGTGGGTTTTTTTGCGCGCACAGACATGCCATAGCACCACGTACTGTAAGGGCACGGCTCCATTTCAGGCCGCAACTTTTCTATTTCCATAGGGTTAAACTGATTGCGCGAGTCGAAGGCACGTGCCTGCCGTGCCAGCCGCGCGAACTCCCGCAAGGGGGATGGGAAAATGAAGACGGTTTCTTCCCGCAAAGCTAATATGCGCACGACGCGACCGGCAACTCTCGGCGGAATGATTGCGATCTCTTTCTTGACCGCGGCCACTTTCGCGGTGCCGTATCTTCTAGCCGCAAACGATAAAAAAGACAGCACGGGGAAGACGGCGGAATCCTCAAAGGTATTGAAGGGACTCCCGGATGAGGGTCTGACCGAAGATGAAGCCATCCTGCAGGCGCTAAATCGTCTGGGTTTCGGGCCTCGTCCGGGTGATCTCGAGCGCGTTAAGGAGATGGGTCTGCAAAAATGGATCGACCGGCAGCTTCATCCGGATTCGATCAATGATTCTGCCCTCGATGCTCGCCTCGAACGTTTCCCCACGTTGAAAATGTCCTCTGCAAAACTCCTGGAAGAGTTTCCTCAGCCGGTCGTTGCTGCGCGCCGCGAGGGCATCACGATCGAGGAATACAAGAAAGAGCAACAGGACCGGATGCGGGCGGCCGTGCAGTCGTCCATGCAAGGTGACGCTCAGGGCGAGCCCGCCAGCGAGTCAATGGGCAGCACTCAAAGCAGCACGCAGAGCGACATGCAGATGGCCGATGCAATGCACATGCCGAATTTCGAAGCTGTGGACAACGATCTGAATGCGAATCCGGCGAAGGACAAGGGGCAAGGAAAAGGGCAGGGCGGCTTCAGCAACCGGATGATCAACTATGAGCAGGTTCGCCTACCGCAGCGGATTGTCGCTGAATTGTCCATGGCTAAAATGACGCGCGCCGTCTACAGCGAGCGCCAGCTGCAGGAGATGATGGTTGACTTTTGGTACAACCACTTCAATGTCTTCGCCGCCAAGGCCGCCGACCGCTGGCTCATCACGGAATATGAACGCGACGCAATACGCCCGCATGCCATGGGGAAGTTCCGCGATCTGCTCGGGGCTACGGCCAAAAGTCCCGCGATGCTGTATTACCTGGACAACTGGCTTTCGGCCGATCCGGTCGCGTGGCAAAAGCTGCAGCAGGAAATGCAAGAGCGGCGCATGATGCGGGGAGGACCATTTGGCAGGCCGCGGTTTCCGCAAGGAGGGCCTGCGCCGAATGGAAATCCAAACGATCCGGGCGCGAACGCAAAACCAAAGCAAGAGCGCGGACTGAACGAGAACTACGGCCGCGAGCTCATGGAATTGCACACGCTCGGTGTGGATGGCGGATACACGCAGGACGACGTCATCAACGTCGCCAAGGCGTTTACCGGATGGAGTATCCGGCAGCCGCGGCGCGATCCGGAATTTTTCTTCGAGGAGCGCCTCCACGACAACAGCGTGAAGACCGTACTTGGCCACAAGATTCACAATGGAGGGATGAAGGACGGGGAAGAAGTTCTCGACGTTCTGGCGCGCGATCCCCACACCGCGCGCCATATTTCGTTTGAGATGGCGCAGCGCTTCGTTTCCGACAATCCACCCGATGCGCTGGTGGACCGTATGGCGCAAACGTTTTTGAAATCCGACGGCGACATCCGCGAAGTCCTGCGCACGATGATTTATTCGCCCGAGTTCTGGTCAAGGGAAGCGTATCGCGCGAAGATCAAAACGCCTTTCGAGCTGGTAGCGTCAGCTACACGAGCCGTGGGCGCGAAGGTGGAAATCCCGCTCATGCTCGTGCAATGGACGACCCGCATCGGCCAGCCTCTGTACCAGTGCGAGCCTCCGACCGGCTACTCCGACAAGGCCGATGCATGGGTAAATACAGGCGCATTGCTCAGCCGGATGAATTTCTCGCTCGCGCTCACTTCAAATCGTCTCCGCGGCGCGCAAGTGAATATCGATTCTCTATTCGGCAGTGAAACTGCGGCCGATCCGCACGCCACGCTGGACCAAGCGATTCAATTGCTACTGGGCGGCCCGGCGTCGCAGCAAACTCGCGATACGCTGGAGATGCAGCTGGACGATCCGCAGATTTTGCAGGCCACGCTCGATGACAAGGTCAAGCAGGTAAACTCGGCGATGATCGCGGGATTGGTTCTAGGATCGCCGGAGTTTCAGCGGCGATAAGTAGCATAGGCTTTAGCCTGCGGCTTTCTTACGCTCGCTCTAAGGGCTCCGAGTGTGAAGGAGAACGACGATGAAAGTTTCGCGGCGCATTTTCCTGAAAAGCGGCGGCGTGGCCATGATCGGCATGAGCACGATTCCCGCGTTCCTGCAGCGCGCGGTGGCGGCGACTCCGATGCCCAACAAGAAAAAACTGATCGTCGTCTTTCAGCGCGGGGCCGCGGACGGATTGAACATCGTCGTGCCGTTCGGCGAAGAGAACTATTACCGGATCCGGCCAACGATTGCGATTCCGCGACCGCGGAATGGCGTCGAAGGCACCGCGGTCGATCTCGACGGTTTCTTCGGCCTGCATCCGAGCCTCGCGCCCCTCGGGCCTCTGTTCCACAATGGTCAGCTCGCCATCGTTCATGCAGCCGGGTCGCCGGACACGACGCGCTCGCATTTCGACGCCCAGGATTTTATGGAGTCCGGCACGCCCGGCGTGAAATCCACGGACGACGGTTGGCTGAACCGCACCGTGAGCGGAATGAACGAGCAGGACGCCTCTCCTTTCCGCGCCGTGGCGATGGGCCCGAATCTTCCGCTCACGCTGCGCGGCGCCGCGCCTGCCATCGCTCTTGCCGACGTCAAGCAATTTCGCGTGATGAGTCAGTCCACGGCGGTCGAGGGCGGCTTTGAGGCGCTGTACGCGCAGACGGTCGACAAAGTTTTGCGCGGCACGGGGACCGAAACGTTTGAAGCGATCGACATGCTGCGCAAAGCCGACCCTTCGCGCTTTCAGCCGGAGAATGGCGCCGACTATCCGAAGAGCCGCGTCGGCCAGACGCTGCAACAAGTCGCGCAGCTTCTCAAGGCCGACATCGGCATGGAAGTGGGCTTCGTCGACACCGGAGGCTGGGACAACCACGTGAACGAAGGCGGCGCGCAGGGGCAAATGTCCAATCTGCTGCGCGACATGGGCCAAGGCCTGGCCGCGCTGCAACAGGATTTAGGCGACCGCATGGAAGACGTTGTTGTCGTCACCATGTCCGAATTCGGCCGTACCGCGCACGAAAACGGGAACCGCGGCACCGATCACGGCCACGCGAATTGCATGTTTGTGATGGGCGGCCCGGTGAAAGGCGGAAAAGTGTACGGCAAATGGCCAGGGCTCGGTCCGGGCCAGTTGAACGAAGGCCGCGACCTCGCGCTCACCACCGATTTCCGTTCCGTCCTAGGAGAAGTCATCACCGGACACCTCGGCAGCAGCAGTTTGCACTCGGTTTTCCCGGGTTTTGACAATAACCCCGCGAAATTCCCGCGCCTCTTGAAAGCGTAATTACCCCCTCGAGTGAAAAACGGCCAGGCGCTATATGCGCCCGGCCGTTTTTGTTTTTCATCAATCTTTGGTCCAGATTTTGTACCAGCCACGAACTGACTAAATCGCATCGATGCGCTTCAAGATTTGATACTATGTCCCATTCGTAAGGAACATAAATCGACGCTGTTTTCATACGCTTGTGGTGCGGGTGGACCGAAGAAAAAGCTGACTCAGGGGTAGCAAAGCGACGCTGCCGGGTGGGTAGGCTTTGTCGTCTTGGGAGGAGAAATCGCAATGAATCGCTGGGTGCGCCTCATTGGCTCCGTGGTCGCGATGGCCATGATCGCGAATTTTCAATATGCCTGGGCTTTGTTCGTGAAGCCCATGATGGGCGCTACCGGCTGGAAACTGTCCGATGTGCAATGGGGCTTCACTTTATTTATCGCGTTTGAAACCTGGGTGCAGCCGTTTGCCGGCCGCTTCATGGACCGATTCGGGCCGCGCATATTTATGACCGTGGGCGCGGTCATGTGCGGTGTCGGATGGGTGGGGATGGGCCTGACCCATAGCTTAATGGGCCTGTATGCTCTTTATTCGCTTGCGGGAATTGGCGCGGCGCTGGTTTATTGCGGTTCAACCATCGTGGGCCTGAAATGGTTTCCGGACAAACTAGGCCTGGCGTCCGGCCTCATCGCCGCGGGTTTTGGATCCGGCGCGGCGCTCTTTGTTCCCTCTATCGCTCACATTATCCGCGTGGCGAGTTATCGGTCCGCATTCCTGTATACCGGCATCGGCCAGGGAATCATCATTTTGCTTGTTTCACAATTGATGATCAATCCGGATCCGAACGACCCGCAGATCGCGGGCAAAAAAGCAGTGAGCAGATTTAAAGTGAGAAACCAGGCGGAGCAATTCACCTCGGCCGAGATGCTGTGCACCCCGCAATTTTATATGCTCTACGCGATGATGCTGATGATGGGCATCGGCGGGCTCATGGTCACGGCGCAGGTGGGCTCCGTGGCGGATACGTTGGGAATCAGCAAAGCAGTCTTTACGCTGGCTATTTTCGTTAATTCTCTAGCCAATGGCTCGGGCAGGATTTTCTGGGGCTGGGTATCAGACCACGCCGGCCGCGAGCGGACGATGATCATCGCGTTTTTGATTCAGGCAGCGGCCCTCGTTAGTGTTCTGCGTCTTGGACGTAACTCTCCCATCTGGTTTGTGGGGCTTTTGGCGACGGTGCTGTTCACTTGGGGCGAAATCTATTCGCTCTTCCCGGCGGCAATGGCGGATTTTTTTGGAATTCGCAACTCGGGTTCCAACTATGCGTTCATTTACAGTTCCAAAGGGGTGGCGTCGATCCTGGCTGGGGGACTCGCGGCACTGCTCTTTGAGAGGACAGGTTCCTGGACCGTCGTGTTTTATGGGAGCGCGGCGCTCGCTTTCGTCACCGCAATCATGGCCGCCTGGCTCATCTCCGTGCCGCAGCCGACCAAACTGAAGGCGGCAGCGCCGGCCGCGGCGCCCGTCAAGAGTATGGAACCGTAGAGATTCCCGGCGATCGGGCGCAAAGTCCAGGTCATCCTGCGATTTTTTCATCGGGGCCCGTTTCTGGTAACATTGTTGCCGCACGCCTTTCTGCATTTTCCAACTACCCGGAGGTAGGTCCAAATGGCAAGCCCAATGGTTGAGATTCAGATCACTGCGCCGGTTTCCGACGCCCACAAATCCGTGCTGAGTACCGAAGCCGTGGCATTTCTTAAGCAGCTTTCTTCAACATTTGAGGGGCGAAGGCAGCAGTGCCTCGCGCAGCGGCACGAGCGGCAAGCGAGGATCAACCGCGGAGAATTGCCCGATTTCCTGCCCGAAACGGCGAGCGTGCGCAAGGCGGAATGGTCCGTCGCTTCAATCCCTAAGGATTTGCTGGACCGGCGCGTTGAAATTACCGGGCCCGTGGACCGGAAGATGATTATCAACGCGCTCAATTGCGGTGCGGAAGTGTTCATGGCCGATTTCGAGGACTCGAATTCTCCCACCTGGAGCAACAATCTGGACGGCCACATCAATCTACGCGACGCGGTCAACCGCACGATCACTTTCGTCAGCCCGGAAGGGAAGAGCTATAAGCTCAACGAGAAGACGGCGACGTTGCTGGTTCGTCCGCGCGGTTGGCACCTGGATGAAAAGCATTTTCTAGTGGATGGCAAGCCGATCTCCGGCGCCTTGTTCGATTTTGGGCTGTTTTTCTTCCACAACGCCAAGAATTTGATTGCGCGCGGGACCGGCCCCTACTTTTATCTGCCCAAGCTGGAGAGCCATTTGGAAGCGCGTTTGTGGAACGACGTCTTCAATTTCTCCCAGAACTATATCGGAATTCCTCGCGGGACTGTTCGCGCCACGGTGCTGATCGAAACGATCCTGGCGGCGTTTGAGATGGACGAAATCCTTTATGAGTTGCGGGAACACTCCTCCGGCCTCAACTGCGGACGCTGGGATTACATTTTCAGCTTCATCAAGAAATTCAACAGCCGTCCCGACTTCATCCTTCCGAATCGCGCGGAAGTCACCATGACGCAGCATTTTCTCGCCTCCTACGTGGAGCTGCTGATCCACACGTGCCACCGCCGGGGCGCTCACGCCATGGGCGGAATGGCGGCGCAGATTCCCATCAAGAACGATCCCGTCGCGAATGAGAAGGCGCTGGCGAAAGTGCGCGAAGACAAGCTGCGAGAAGTGAAGGCGGGGCATGACGGCACCTGGGTCGCGCATCCCGGTCTCGTATCCGTCGCAAAGGATATTTTTAACGAGTACATGAAGGGGCCAAACCAGATCAACCTCAAGCGCGACGTGGTGAACATCACCGCCAAGGACCTTCTCGCAATCCCCCAGGGAACGATCACGATGGAAGGCCTGAAGTGGAATATCGATGTGGGATTGCAGTACCTCGCCTCGTGGCTCGATGGAAATGGATGCGTTCCCATTTACAATCTGATGGAAGACGCCGCTACCGCTGAGATCTCGCGCACACAGGTCTGGCAATGGGTGAAGCACGGCGCCAAGCTGCAAACCGGAGAAAAAGTGACGGCGCAGATGGTCCGCGAGGCGACAGCGGCCGTGCTCGAAAAAATGAAAACGCAGATTGGCGCCGATAAATTCAACGCGGGAAAACTTCCGCCGGCGGGCAAGATACTAGTGGAACTCATGACCAGCCCCGATTTCCATGAGTTCCTTACGACGGACGCCTACGCGTATCTAGCGTAGACCGCCGGCTAACAAACCACAGGAAAATTGATGAACCTGTAAATCCGAGGTCGCCGCGGCGACCTCGGATACAAAGTCTCCTGCCGCATTGCGAAACCTGCAATCCTGCTAAAACTCATTCACATTTTCAGGGGCAAATGCCCTGTGTGCAGCCGCGCTTGTGTTCGTCCGGAATATCCTCAAATCGCGCTGGAACGAATCCATTGCGATTGGGCATTTTCACCTTAGGCAATGTCTTCTGGTCGAGCACATCGCCTTCCTGAATGATGCCGCTCTTGAAAAGAATGAACGCCGTCAGCGCATAGACCTCGTTCGGGGTGAGGGTTCCACTCTGGTCTCTGGGCATCGCGCGGTGGATGAAGTCATACACCGAAGTCGCATAGGGCCAGTAGCCTCCGACAGTTCTGACGGGCTTAAGTGTGGTGAGTGTTTCGGTGTCGGCGATGCCTCCCACCACGCGCGGGCCAATCTTGCCTCCTTCTCCTTGAGCGCCGTGGCACACGGCGCACTTGGCGGCGAAAATCGGCGCGCCGTCTTTTGCAGTTCCTTGTCCCGCGGGCAAGCCCTTGCCGTCGGGCCCTATGGAAATGTCCCAGGCCTGAATTTCCTCTTTCGTTGGAGTTCTGCCCACGTTTGAATAGGACGGGGTTTGCGCCAGCGCCACGTTCGCTGCCAGCAAGAAGATCGCGCCACCGAACAATTTAGACAAGCGCATTTTGTACACTCCCGTCCGCGTTCACTTTCCATGGCTGAATGGCGTTGAAATCTCCCACGACCTGTTGCGTTTTCAGAAGAAAGTCGATGTCGGCGTTCCAGAGTTTGGCGACCTGGGCGATGGTCGGTTGGACGGTGCCCTGATCATCCGTGCATCGGGATAGCAGAATCGTCTCCTTACCATCCCAAGTCCACGGGCTCGAGAACCGCGTGTGCGCCTTCCGCGCGATGGGATCGTGGAGTTGCGCGTCCTTCCAGGTGCGGCCGCCATCGGTCGAGACTTCGACACGCTTGACGGCGCCTGCGCCGGACCATGCCAGGCCTGTGATCTCATGGAAGCCAGGGCCAGGCATTTTGTAGCCGCCGGCAGGCCGCGTTATTACGGATTTCGGTCCGAGTTCAAATTCGAACCAACGCGATTTGCCGTCGAGCCTCATGCTGGGGTAGCGGCTTGTTTCCATCATGGCCATGTAAGGCTCGTCCACCAGATCAATGCGCCTCAGCCATTTGACGTTGTTGATTCCTTGCCAGCCGGGAACAATCAGTCGCAATGGGAAACCCTGTTCAGGACGCACAGGCTCGCCGTTTTGTCCGTAGGCCACCAGCGCATCGTCCCAGGCCTTGCCTATCGGGATGCTCTTGGAGTGTTTGGGCTCATCGGCGCCTTCCGCGATGATCCACGTCGCGGTTTTTTGCACTCCGGCTTCTTTGAGCAGTGTGGACAGCAGAACTCCGGTCCACTGGCTGCAGCTGGTGAATCCGTGCGTTTCCTGCGGCGTCGCGTTTGCTGCAATTCGCGCATCACCGCCGGGGCCTCTCGGAGAGCTATTGCCGTGGCACTCGACGAAATGAAACCGGGTTACGAAGGGCAGGCGCTTTATTTCGTCCACGGAAAAAATCAAGGGGCGATCGACCATGCCGTGAATGAGCAGGTGATGTTCCTTTGGGTCGATGTCGGGCGGCTCGAAACCGTGAGAGATGGTGAAGTGGAGTGATGATGGCGTGATCATTCCCACCGAATCCTGAAGGGGAGTCCTGAGGCCGAACGCCACTGGTTCATCTTTCAATCGGCGCTCTGGATTGTTGATGCTGCCATTCCGCACGGCAGTCACGTAATGGGAACGCTCGCCGTAGAGGTGTAATTCGTCAACTTTTTCCAGGGCCGGTTCGGCCGCAGCTGGAAGCGCGCTCGCCGACGCTCCGACGGCCAACCCTGCCAGCGCTGCGCCATTTTTGAGGAATCGTCTCCGATCCGTTTGCTTCGGGTTCATATGGCCCTCCTGTCAGAATTGATGGGATGGTATCACACAGAGCGTTCCGTGGAACGCGCTGTGCACATCAGGGACAATGCCCGAGCTTGCAGCCTCGCTTCTTCCAATCGTGGATTTCGTCCAGATTCTGGGGGATGAATCCGTCGCGATTGGGCATCTTAATTTTTGGCAGGGTCGTGGCATCGATGACGTCGTCTTCCTTGATGATGTCGTTGCGATACAGGATGAACGCCGTGAGGGAATAGACTTCATCGACCTTGAGCGATCCTTCCTGATAGCGCGGCATCGCCCGGCGAATGTAATCGAAAATCGTGGTCGCGAAAGGCCAGTAGCTTCCCGCGGTCATCTTCGGGTGCAGGGAAGTGAGCGTACCTTTGCCGCCGACGAGCGCGGGAGCTTGCGCGCTACCTTCCTGATTTTCACCGTGGCAAGCCGCGCATTTCTGTGCAAAGAGCACGCCGCCCGTCTTGGCATTTCCGCTACCGGGCGGCAATTCCTTCCCATCCGTGCCGATCGCGATATCCATGGCCTGGACTTCCTGCGCGGTGGGAGTACGGCCCACGTTCTTGTAGTCGGGCGTTTGCGCTGCCGCGGTCGCGCATGCGGCCACGGCCACAACCGGCACAAGGATATTAAAATGAAATCGCATTTTGGACGCTCCCGTCAGCATTCACTTTCCAGGGTTGAATCGCATTGAAGTGGCCGGGGATCGTTCCCGTCTTGATGAAAAAGTCGGGCTCGACTTTCCAGAATTTCGCCAGTTCCGCCACCGTCGGCTGCCGCTCGCCCACTTCATCGGTGCAGCGGGACTGAAGGATGGTCTCCTCGCCGTTCCAGTCCCAGCCAAATCCGAAGCGCACGTGCGCTTTTGGGTAGACGGGACTTTGAATTTCGGCCTCGCGCCAGGTCTTGCCATTGTCCGTGGAAACCTCGATGGATTTGACAACGCCTCCGCCTGACCACGCCAGGCCGCTAATCTCGTAGAAGCCCAGGCCATTCAATTTTTGTCCGCCCGAGGGGCGAGTAATGACGGTGCGAGGTCCCATTTGAAATTGAAACCAGCGTGACAGGCCGTCGGGCCGCAAGCTCGGGTACTTGGTGCTCTCCCACATGCCCATGTACGGCTCTTCGACGAGCTTGATTTTGCGCAGCCATTTGACGTTGTTGATTCCTTCCCAGCCGGGAACGAGAAGGCGGATTGGGTAGCCCTGCTGGGGACGCAGCGCCTCACCATTTTGGCCGTAAGCGATCAAGACGTCATCCCTCGCCTTTTCGATCGGGATGCTCTTCGTGTGCTTCCCCTTTTCCGAGCCTTCGCCGATGATCCACTTCGCCTCCGGTTTCACTCCCACATG
>Ga0187803_10000905_pt1 | contig 11625 bp, 7 predicted proteins | sample NC_wetland_sal_i_2_FD_132425 | JGI IMG/M metagenome (GOLD analysis project Ga0187803, IMG submission 132425) | Wetland sediment microbial communities from Neuse River Estuary, North Carolina, USA - Control_3 | ecosystem: Environmental > Aquatic > Freshwater > Wetlands > Sediment | place: USA...
CCCCTTGCAGCTTTCCAATGCCCGTATTACAGGCAGAGAGCGTCACCAAATCGGCATTAAAGCGGAGGCGTATGATCTCCCGGACCTGCAATAAGCCGTCGTCGTGCGAAGCCGGGTCCACACCCAGTACCAGGCCTGATCGTTCTGGAAACTGAGTATCAGCGAAGCCGTGGGCAGCAATATGAATGATCTTGAAATCCGCCAGGGGCTCGGATTTGAAGGCGGTTTCGGTTGCCCTCGGACCGAGCAGGAGGATGGAGTCTTTGCCGACAATCTTGCTGGCCGTGAGGATCTCCTCGCGGGTCTCCGGCAAATCATACAGAGTTGCACCGAACATGTCTGAGAAACCCCGCTCAAGCCTTTGCTCAACTCCGCGTGGCATGTCGAGTTTCGCCGAGACATGGCCCTGATTCTGATATGGCACATCCCCTACGCCCAAGAATGTGCGCCGCGAAAACTGCGTGTTTTTGGTGGTCCTCAGAACGGTCAGGACTGTTGACGCGGGTACATAGCTTATGGTGCGGGTCTCCAACAAAAATGCACCCGCCGAATCGTGCAGGGCATCGAAGGGTAACAGATTCAGGATTCCATCTGGGACGACAATCAGGCGTTCGCGGGTGGCTTCGGCGGGCAGGGAGCCCAAAAGGGCACCGTAAAGTTGCTTCCCCAAATCAATGTCATCGTTCTTAGCCCGCATCTCATCCACATATTTGCGTGTCAACTCTTCAATTCGCTGGCGTCCGGCAGCCAGCGCTTGTATACCCGCACGCTTTTTGGAAATCCAAACACAATATGAGTGCGGCTCGCTGAGCACGTATTCCAGCACAACCTCGTCGGGCCGCAGGCTAGCCTGGATTGCGTTCAGAGGCGCGGGCTTCTCAAACCATCCGGACCTCGATTCTTTCCTATCAGTTCGTGTCCACTCTAACCGGCGCTCGAACTCAACCAACTGATCGAGTAAACCGGTTCGTTCCTGAGCGTTCTCCGAGCGCATCAATCGAAGTTGTAGCTCGGAGACCGTGTCTTCGAGTGCTTGCGCGTCTTCAGATTCGTTCTGACCAAACCTAACCTTGTTTTCCAGCAGGGCTGCGGTGGTGCGTCCTCTGACTCCTTCCAAAACACTGAGTGCCTTCTCGACATTTCCCTCGCGCGCTTCAAGTTCGAAGTGGTGAAGATAAGTATCGCCCATTGCGCCGGCGAGGGAACTGCTCCAATACGCCTCATGCAGGTTGACAAGCATCGCGCCAATAACATCCTCCGCATTCTGATACAGCGCTTCGGCTTCGCTAACTGCACCTCGCCGAGCTTTGAGGTCCGCCAAAACTGTAAGATCCCGTGGAAGGTAATATCTGTCTCCGACGCGTCTACTGGCATCGACCCCAATAGTGGCACGCCCTTCAGCGGATTTCAGGTCGCCTGCGTCGCTATAGAGTCCTGCAAGATCAATCATTGCTTGACCCACAGTGCGATAGAATTTGTACTTCTGGGAGATATCGCCCGCCTGTTCAAGATACTTCATCGCCCCTTCACGGTCACCCGTTTGAAGCGCGAGTTCTCCGAGGGAAAGAAGAATCATGGCTTCATGCCCGCGCTTTTGATTTGCTCGGGCTATCGTCAAAGCCCGCTCCAGCTTTTCCCTGGCTTCCTTCATCTTCCCTTGGGCGGCGAGCGTTTGAGACTCGCCTTCATACGCCATGAACGGAAACCCTGCATCGGGGGTCGCGCTGCTTGTTTTTATGGCCCGCTCGAAAAACGCCAGCGCCTCTCCATATCGCTTCGCTTCATTGAAGCCATTGCCAAGCATCTCAAGGAGGCGAACCTGGGCACCCACGTCGCCACTCGCCTTCGCAGATAAGAATGCGTCACCAACCATTATTGCAGCGCGTCGACTATCCCCTTCCAGAAAAGCGATGATTCCGAGTTCCCCTTCCCCCCTCGCTTCCCACTGCGCTTCTCCGAGCGTGTGGGCGATCCTTTGAACTTCCGTCCAAGTTCGCTTCGCCGAGGCTGGATCGATCTCCAAATCCGTGTATCCCTTCGCTGCAAGACACCATAGCCGTAGTTGTGGATCACTCTTCGCCACCGGAAGCTCTAGTTGCTTCCCAAGCATCTCAGACACGTCGACCCATGACATCGTCTCGGACTGGGCTCGAATCCTGCCCACACGGGCATATGTTTCGTTTCGGTTGTCGCCTCTTTCCTTGAAGAGTTTCTCAGCGCGAATGTAGAGAGGTCCCGCTTTCGGCCAATTGAAAAGCCAGGCAAGTCGGTTTGCTTCAGCAAGGAGGAGTTCAGGACTTTTGATCGTTTCCGCATCGCCCAAGAGGTCCGCGACTGGTAACCTTGGGGAGGCTCCACGTGAGAAGTACAACCAAACATATTTGTGGGTGATCGCACCAAGCAGGATGGACAAGACAAGTGCAATCAAAGAGGCAGATAGCCAATGCCTAGAAATACGCACGTGGAACTGTTGGACCTCGGCCGACCAATACAGGAACTATCCGGACCAACCTAAGCTTCTAAGTGAAGAGGGTGATGCGGCCCATAAATCTTTAATTGGTTGCTTGAGCAAACGCACTTATCTTCAAGGAATTGACTCCCGGAGGAATTTGGCACGCAATTCTGACGGACATACCCTAAATGCGCAGGAATCCTGCATCGGCGGCACGTCAGTTCACATCAAAGTGTGTGAGACAGCTCTCTGCGCGGACTGATCCTTCGGCTATCGGTGATGCCATGGAGTTTGCGATGAGTCGTAGCGTTTACTGACATCGCGGACCCTGCATTCCCTCCCGCTTTGTATGACAACCGCAATATGTCGCAAAATGTATTTCCCACTTCGCATTGAAAGCAACCCTCCGACTTGACGGGACGATAGACTTAAAGAAACAAGTCAGCTACTCATTGATAAAAAAGCAACTTCACTGCGGTATTGCACTGGGAAGAGAGTTGAAAGCTTCATCGCAGACTAAGCTGGTTGCTCAAACAACTAATTTGAGGATTCTTGACCCGCATTTCACTCTTCAGGTGGAAGCTAGGGAACTCAATTGGGGTCCGGGGAACAGTTTCCCGCCTGCTCAGTCCTAACGATGACTCGTCCGAGGTGCCCTGATGCATGCCCCTTGAATTACGACAAACCCGGACTGGTTCTCAACTTCAACGACAACAGGGGGACAACAGGGTGTACGACAACAAGAGTGGCGTCACCTGGGCGATTTCGCCCCACGTCCGAGCAACAATTGATACGGACGGAGGTGTCCTCCTCGATATCGAAAAGGGCATGTGCTACAGCCTGAATCCGGTGGGGGCCAAAATCTGGCAGGCGATCGAGTCTGGACACGGCCACAGGACATTCGAAGACATTATCAACACGCTGGCCTCGCAATTCCCGGTCTCTCGGGAGCAACTCGCTCGGGACATCGATGAGTATCTGCGAGACCTGGAGAAAAAGGGATTGATCAAAGCTGCTGGTCGTGTCTAGGCGCCGAAAACAGATCTTGAGGAAGTGATTGACATGAGTTCCCCCGCGCACTCATTGCACATCGCTGTCGCTGCTCCTGCAACAACACCATTGGTCGGGCAGCCAAATGCATGGCCAGATGCGCCCCAAAAGGCGATTTCAGCCCCTTGCTGCACTTCCTGCGACCTCGCAATTAACATCTCTCGCGGCCGCTGTATGGATTCTCGGACAACTGGTTTCAACTTCCTCTGTTTCCTTGCTCTTGTTGGGGCATTCCATTTGGAAGCAAAAGGCAAGAAAGGCATGTAAAGGCGAGGAGTTGCCCTACTTGCTTTTCCTCATCAGCTGCGATGGGGAATTGTGGGTCCCGATTTCGTTGGTTTTGCATTCCCTGAAGATCGAGTTGATTGAGCGGACCGGCAAGGCGCTTGAGCCGAACCTCCCCAGCTCTGTTTTTCCGGAGGTGCCAAGTTGGATAGCTCAATGGCGAGAGGGAGTGTCTGTTCTAGATGGGAGGGACTCCATGGCCTACGAATCACCTGCAGTGCAATACAGAGGTGCTCTTGATGATGTTCTCCGCCGTTTGCTTCCACTCCTACAACAAGACCGACCTGGTGTGGACTTGAGGATTATGAAGCTACTGCACTTCATCGACGGCCATGACGGACACGTGGGTTGGGATCTTGACGGTGCTTGCCGAGAACTGAGGCTGGATATATCCGGGGCGTATGCCGCCCGGCTCTTCAAGCGGTGCACCGGATTGGGCGTGAGGGAATATGCGAAGAAGAAACGCTTGTTGATGGCTGCTGAACGGTTGAAGATCACAAATCTTCCCGTAAAGGTAATTGCCGCGGAGTTCGGATATCAGTCTTTGCCCCACTTCACTCGAAGATTCAAGGAGCAGTTTCGCCTAAGCCCCACGGAATTTCGGAAGGGGCAAGCAGCCTGAGCTGTGGCAATGATGCGCGTTCACGAATTGAAGAGGTATGGCTTAAAGGTGACGGTCTCATCCCAGAAAAGTGGCAGAGGCCTCGTTGAAATTGCGCTCGGTTCTGAGGTTCGCACTCTCTCCCTGAACGAATTCACAAGCTTCTGGCTCGACATGGTCGAAATCTCTCGGCAGGGAAACACCGCCGAACTGAACTTCCTAATGGAGCCCTGTGCCAGAGACACGAGGGGGGCATCGCAAAGCCGTTCACCCACCGGCAAGAAATCACGGACACCACCCGCTCGGTGATGTGATTTCTCGGTCTGTGCATTCGGGCTTGACTGGAGCATTTCCGCGCTATCATGAAGCGCCTTACGCCTCAATTGAACTGGTTCCTCTCTCAACTCCGGCCCCTGCTGCGAGCGCATCTATTGAGCGTTCTGTTGATTGTCATTGCCAGTCTGACCTTTCTTCTGGATCCACTCATTCTGAAGTGGTTGATCGATATTGTCCTTCCAAAGAGAGACGTAAGGTTGTTGATGGTGGCTGTTGCTTGCATCGCCGGCGTGTATATTTGCCAATTGAGCTGCTACGCTGCAGGCGGCGTACTAAGCTTCCAGACTGTTCAGAGACTCGTTTACTCCATTCGTCTCAAACTCTTGGAGCAAATCAACCGACTTTCAGCGGATTTCCATGAAACGGTCCCTCTTGGGGAAAAGCTCTACCGAATCGAACAGGACGTTGACCAAGTGGCTGAACTTGGCTCAACCATCGTTCCTTCAATCCTCCAGACAGCTTTCACCGCCATTTTTGTTCTGAGCACAATGTTCGTCCTCAACCTTCGTCTCACCTGTGTACTCCTTCCTCTGATGCCCCTCTTCGTCTTCCTCAAGCGCCAATATGAAATTCGTCTCCGGCGGGCGGCTGACACTGCCCAGCAAGAATCGAGCAAGGAGAACAACTTTCTCCAGGAACATCTGTCATCTGTTGTTCAGATCCAACTCCTACGTCAGGAAGGTAAGCAAACTCGCGCCTTCATGAATCAAGCCCGGGCAAAGATGGAGGCACTGCTTCACAGGAACATGCAGGAAATCCTATTTCGAACTTGGTTTCTAGGAGTGGTTGCAGCGGGAATGATTGCCATTCTGAGTTACGGCGGCTACCAGGTCTTCTTGGGGGCGCTAACAGTCGGTGGATTTGTGGCTTTCTACAGCTATCTGGCACGGTTATTCGGACCCCTGAGCGCTGCCGTCGACATTTATTCTCGACTGAACCGATTGAACTCTAGCCTGCGACGAATACTCGAAATCATCGACGAAAGACCGACTGTGTGTGAGAGCCCTGCGGCGGTGGAGCTACCACATAGAACGAATGGGAGAGTCATCCTCGAAGGAGTCTTCTTTGGCTATCGCCACAATTCGCGCGTGTTCGCCGGCCTGAACCTAGAAATACGAAAAGGGGAAAAGATTGCGCTGGTAGGGTTCAGCGGGAGCGGCAAGAGTACGATCGCAAAGCTCATAGCGAGGCTGTACGACGTGAATCAAGGTGTCGTCCGCATTGATGGGATTGACGTACGGGACATCACTCTTGCCAGTCTTCGGTCTACAGTCTGCTATGTTCCGCAAGAAGCCGTCCTCTTTGACAAGTCCATCAAGGAAAATTTGCTGCTAGGTAAGGCCGACGCGTCAATAGAGGAACTTTGGGACGCGGTTGAAGTGGCAGGCTTAACGACTCTCATTCATTCCTTGCCAAGAGGATGGGACACCGAAGTTGGCCCCCGAGGCATGTTTCTCTCGGGAGGTGAAAGGCAGCGTTTGGCTCTTGCACGAGCAGTACTCCAGAAACCCGCGATCTTTCTTCTAGATGAATCTTCTTCTGCACTCGACGTCCCATCAGAGCGGCAGATCTATACTAATCTCACTCGACATTTCACCGAGCACACAATTCTGTTCGTCTCACACCGTGTGACCGCCCTTACGTGGGCAGATCGAATCGTGGTTCTCAACCAGGGCCTAATCGAAGAAGAAGGAACGCATGACCAGTTGATCGAGAAAGGCGGACTTTATCCCCAACTGTACAAGACGACCCCCTCGTCAGACGGAACTGCTTTGGTCCATTCCGTCCCCGAAAAAAGCACTTCGCCCCTTCCAATGGCAGCGGACCCTGAAAAAAGCAGAAAAGGGTAAACGTTTCGCAGAAAAGGGCAACTGTTTCTCGTTGACCGCTCCATGTTCGGGGCGCACCATCTCCGACATGATGGCGACGACACGCCCTGTTCAAGTCGAAGAAGTCACAAAGACGGATGCCTACCGCCTGATCGTATTTAATCGGGCAGGAAAAGCGGTCCTTCTGGAATCAGCGTCAGCGGGATTTGACCTGCCACTTATTGGCATCCCCAGGTTCACTCGACCCGCAAAAGAGATTACAACCTTCCTCCGAGATCGCTGGCGTATACCTTCCGTTCTCTTGTTTTCTGGCCTGCTGGAGGATAATCCTGGCCCCGTCCACTTTGCAGCACTTGAGGCACAGGTCCGGACCTGCACATTACCAAAAGGTATGGACTGGTTCCCTGTTCATCACGCAATCTCACATCTCCTGAAGAACAAGAAATACAGCGTTCTCGAATCCAGTTATTTGAAATCCACGAATCGGATGCCGGGAGACGATGCGGAACCCTTTAGCAGACTCGGCTGGCTGAGCAATCTTCAGGACTGGGTGAAAACAGTGATCGACCCGGTTGGAATGGACTTGAAGGACTTTCAGCAACTGAATGGCTGCGAGACCTTCTCGCTCATTCGTTTCGACACAACCCAAGCCCCCGTCTGGTTCAAAGCTATCGGCAAACCCAATCTCCATGAATTCCCGATCACCATGGCGCTCGCAAAATTGTTTCCCCAACATACGCCATCAATACTCGCGTCACACCCAACGTACCAAGGTTGGCTGATGGCAGACGCCGGCGGGTCATCCCTCGATGAATTAGTAGACTCGTCCGCCTGGAAAAGGGTCGTGACCGCTCTAGCTGCCCTTCAGATCCAATCGATTGGAAAGACATCGGACCTTTTGGACGCTGGGTGCAAAGATCTATCCATAACGAAGGTGCTCGGGCTAGTTGAGCCGTTTCTAGACGTCGTGGCGGATCTGATGAAGCAGCAATCGAAGGTGCCGCCGCCAATTCTCTCGCAGGAGCAACTATCGGACCTCGGCGCGATCTTGAATGACGCTCTCCAGCGCCTGGCGGCCTTGCGAATCCCCGATACGCTGGGCCACAGCGATTTCAATCCCGGAAATATCATTGTTGGCCCCGAGCGCTGCACTTTCCTTGACTGGGCCGAAGCCCACGTCGGCCCTCCATTCCTGACCTTTGAATATTTTCTCGCTCATCTGCGGAAAGACTATCCGCAACTCGCGCCCTTCGAGAGTGAGCTGAGAGCCTCCTACTTTCGCATTTGGAGTTCAGCCGTGTCACCGGAGCAGGTTGCGGAAGCCTATTTGTTCACACCACTCGTCGCGGTCTATGCCTACGCGGCGTCAAGCAACGTCTGGCAGGATCCCGAACGCCTCAAGGTCCCCGGCTTTCAAGGCTATGTGAGAAGCCTGACGCGGCGGATGAAACAGGAAGCAGACTCCATTCAGCGGCGGAGGGTTGAATGTCTCAACTGATGACATCCCTGCCCCGCTCAACCGTGGAAACGGTGACGGAGATTTTCCACGGTGTCCCCGTCACCGACCCGTATCGCTGGCTCGAAGACCAGGATTCTCCCCGCACGCGCGCTTGGATCGAAGAGCAAACCCGCTATGCCCGCTCTTATCTGGACAACATCCCGGGACGCGAGCGCATTCGTAAGCGCATTCGAGAATTCCTCGCCGTCGAGACCTATGACTCCCTGCAAATCGCCGGTGGCCGCTATTTCTTCAGGAAGCGCCTGCCGGACCAAGAGCAGCCTTGCATTTATATGCGTGAAGGCGCAGGCGGCGAGGATCGTCTTCTGATTGACCCCTCGGAACGGGGAACCGGCAAGTACACGGCAGTGAAGCCACTTCGTGTTTCCCCTGATGGTCGGTTGCTCCTGTACGAGGTGAAAGAAGGGGGAGAGAGAACGGGAACTTTTGAGCTGCTCGAAATCGAAACTCGGAAGCGCCTGCCCGATCTCCTCCCCCGCGGGTACTTGCGCGGATTCGCCTTCGCGCCCGATGGCGAGAGTTTCTACTACGTCCACGAAGCCCTGGAGGCAAAGCGGCCCTTCTACCGCGCCGCCTACCAGCACCTCCTGCGAACGCCCGCCGGCGAAGACCGGGAGATTTTCGTCGCCGGCGAGGACGAGAAGATCCGGCTAAGCCTTGCTTCTGACAAGATGCGCCTCGCCTTCTTCGTTTATCGGTTCCTCGAAAAGACACTCACAGACATCTACCTGCGACCATTCGACGGGGCAACCTCACCTGAACTCATATTCAGCAAGATTGACTGCATCCTCGGTCTGCGGCTGATGGACAACAAAATTCTGGCAATCACTGATCGCGAGGCACCGAATCGGAAGATCGTCGAAATCTGCCTTCAGGAAAACGGGGAACACGAGTGGATCGATGTCGTTCCCGAGACCGACATGCCCATAGGCAATTGGCTCGTAGTTCAAAACTCGCTCTTCGTCTCCTACATGAAAGAAATGATTCATCGCATCTTCATCTTCGACCTCTCCGGAAAAAAACTGGGCGAGATTCCCATTCGAAGCGACGAAACACTTCGCATTATAGGCGGTTCACCGGATAGCGATGAGCTACTCCTTGAAACGGAATCCTTCACCGAACCCATCGCCATCTTCCGTTACTCCGCGAAGACAAACGAGCGCGCGCTGTGGGCCAAGAGAAGCATCCCGTTCGATTCCAAGGACTTCGACTATTCCCAAATCTGGTTCATGTCCAAGGACGGCACAAGAATCCCTATGTACCTCGTGGGTCGCCGCGATGTTCTAAAGAAAAGCGGCAATCCTACGATCATGACTTCCTACGGCGGCTACGGGGTTTCGATGACGCCGCAGTTCAGCATCTTCGTTGCTTTTCTCATGGAACGAGGCTGCCTGTTTGCCTTGCCCAACATCCGCGGCGGCTCGGAGTTCGGCGTCGAGTGGCACAAGGCAGCGAAGCGTCGCAACCGCCAAACGGCCTTCGACGACTTCCTGTGCGCTGCCGAATGGCTCCTCAAAACGGGGCGAACCGCTCCTGGAAAACTAGGCATCTTTGGGGGCTCCAATTCCGGCCTGCTCGTGGGAGCGGCGCTCACACAACGGCCGGATTTGTTCGGCGCTGCCGTCTGCATGGTCCCGATGCTCGACATGTTTCGCTATCACCTCTTCGACAATGCGCACGTCTGGAAAGAGGAATTCGGCACCGTCGAAGATCCGGATGATTTCGCCGTTCTCGCGAAATACTCTCCGTACCATCAGGTTCGGGATGGCGTGGCCTACCCCGCCACGATGATCGTCTCCGGTGACGCGGACCGGAACTGCAATCCGCTCCATGCCCGCAAGATGACCGCCCGGCTACAGGCGGCCAACGCCTCCGATCATCCGATTTTTCTCGATTACAGCAAGTTTCGTGGACACTCTCCCGTGCTTCCCCTGGGCGAACGAATTGAAGCGCTGACGGATCGCATGGCTTTTCTGTGCCACCAATTCCAACTGCCTGTGTGAAAACGGAGGTATTGGTTATGTCGTTTCTTGTCCTTACAGCGTATTGGAAACTGATTCATTTCGATCTCTACTTGGCCCGTGGCAATTTCGCCGCGCTTTACGACAAGGTGCGCAAATACCCAGTGGGCAATCAGCCAGGGGCTCCTGACGTGGTCGAGCGAATCTGCTCTGCCGTTGACATGGCCTGTATCTGGTACTGGAAAGAGGCGCTTTGCCTGCAGCGATCCGCGGCTACTGCATGCCTCCTAAAGCAATACGGCGTCCTCGCGCAAATGGTCATCGGCGCTCAACACATGCCTTTCAAGGCCCACGCCTGGGTGGAAGTGGACGGCCGCGTGGTCAACGACAAACCGTACACGCCGGAAATGTACGCTGTGCTCGATCGGTGCTGAAAAATCTCTGCCACGAAAGGGGATCAGCTGTGAGCGTCCAGTTCGGAAGATGGAATTTTGATGGCAAGCCGGTCGATCGGGACTATCTCGAAAAGGTCAGCCCACTTCTTGCTCCTTACGGCCCAGACGGTGCCGGCTCTTATTCCAAGGGAAACATCAGCATTCTGTGCCGCGCCTTTCATACCACGAAGGAGTCGCGGCGCGAATCGCAGCCGCACGTTATCTCGTCCGGCGCCATCCTCACCTGGGACGGCCGCTTGGACAACCGCGCCGAACTTGTCCGTCAGTTGGGCGAGTTGGTGACCACGGACCCCACCGACGTTGAGATCGTCTCCGCAGCTTATGAATATTGGTGGGAGGACTGCTTCGCCATGCTGATTGGCGATTGGGCCCTTTCGATCTGGAATCCGCACACGCGCTCACTGATCCTCGCCAAAGACCCCGTCGGGACGCGCCATCTCTACTACTCGTTCGACGACAAGCAGGTCACGTGGAGCACCATCCTTGATCCCCTCGTCCTTCTTGCAGGCAAAACCTTCGCGCTCTGCGAAGAATACATCGCCGGTTGGTTCTCGTTCTTCCCCGCAGCTCATCTGACTCCCTACGTCGGGATTCATTCCGTTCCGCCATCCTCGTCGGTGCTCATACGAGCAGGTAACCACACCGTCAGCAAGTATTGGGATTTCGATCCTGACAAGAAGGATCGTTACCGCAGCGACGCCGAATACGAAGAACACTTCCGCGCCGTCTTCGGTGAAGCCGTGCGGCGCAGGCTCCGTTCCGACAGCCCCATCCTCGCAGAGCTGAGCGGCGGCATGGACTCATCCTCGATCGTCTGCATGGCCGACACCATCATCGCCCGCGGAGCCGCCGAAACCCCGCGCCTCGACACCATCTCCTACTACGACGACTCCGAACCCAACTGGAACGAGCGCCCCTACTTCACCAAAGTAGAAGAAAAGCGCGGCCGCACCGGCACCCACATCGACCTAGGCTCACAAGAGTCGTTCAAGCTCGAGTTCGACAGCGACCAATTCGCGGCGACTCCCGGCTCTGGTGGAGGTCCCAGCTCCGGAGCCGCTCGTCAAATCACAACCTGCATAGCCTCCCAAGGAAACCGCGTTGTCCTTTCCGGCATCGGCGGCGACGAATTCACCG
>Ga0187803_10000906_pt1 | contig 11624 bp, 7 predicted proteins | sample NC_wetland_sal_i_2_FD_132425 | JGI IMG/M metagenome (GOLD analysis project Ga0187803, IMG submission 132425) | Wetland sediment microbial communities from Neuse River Estuary, North Carolina, USA - Control_3 | ecosystem: Environmental > Aquatic > Freshwater > Wetlands > Sediment | place: USA...
AGCCTCCGTCGTGAGTCGGTCCAACAACTACATCGTGCAAGGCGAGGGCCTTAAACGCGGCCTCCAGAACAGACGCCGGCAGGTGGGGGCTGTCGCTGTTGAAGGCGATGACGCGCTGCCGGCCAGCCTCGGCGAAGTGTGCGAAGACCGAGGTGAGGCCTGCCGCAAGGCCCTCGCCGTTCTGCCCCACGACGCGCACCGCATCGCCCGCCAAGCACTCTATTTCGTCGACATCGGAGCCCGGGCACATAATGGCGACTTCCACCGTGCTCAGGGATCGCGCCAGCGCCATTGTGTCGCCCAGAAGGCAGCGGTAGAGCGCAGTGACGGCGGGCAGAGGAAGGCTCTGAGCCAACCGGGTCTTGACCATGCCCGGCTTCGGTGCTTTCGCCATAATTACCAGCGTGCAATCCCCGTTGCGTGAATGCATTGGGGTCTGGGCAGGGGATTCCATAGCAGATCGCTGTCGCGGGCCTCACGCTGACCGCGGCGTTACGGCCCTCCGATGCCGAAAATAATAGCGCACTATTCGACTGAGGATGAACCACGCCGCTCCCCCAGTGCCCCTCAGCGTACCGCTGATCTTCGATTTTCCAATGCGCGGATAATAGCTGACCGGCACCTCAACGATGCGGAATCCCTCTAGCGCACCCTTTAAGATCATTTCAACCGCCCAGCCGTAGGTTGCCTCTTCGAGCGCGAGCTCGCGGAGGATATCTGCGCGCCCGGCGCGGAACGGGCCGAGGTCACTAATTCTTAGGCCGTACAGAAGCCTAATGAGGCTGGCCGCGAGGCGGTTACCAAACGCGGCATGCCAGGGCAGCGCCCCGGGGATGCGCTGCGTCCCCAGGCGCGAACCCAGCGTGATATCTGCGCGGCCGTCGATGATCGGAGCCAAGAGAAGCGGCAGCTCAGCCGGCCGATCGCTGTAGTCGCCGTCGAGGAACACGACAACGTCAGGGGTACTTGCACTAGCAAGCCCGGTCAGACAGGCGCGACCGTATCCGCGGCGAGGTTCGTGGACGACGCGGGCTCCCATGTTTCGCGCGATCTCGGGAGTTCCGTCGGTTGAGTTGCTATCGACGACCAGGACCTCGGTAACGAGATCGCCCGGCAGGTCGGCGAGGACACGGCCGATGGCCGAGGCTTCGTTGTGCGTGGGAATCACGACCGACACTCGCACCTGACCCTGGCTCAAATCACCACCATGGGGAGGACGGCCACCGCCGCGCCAGCCACGCATCGACGCCCCACGCTCGGCCAGCTCGTCCCACCGAGAGCGCAAACGATGCGAGCACTGGAACCAGCAGTTCCCAGATCCACGCCGTGCCCCACTCCGAGACCCAAAGGCTCGCGAGGAACAGAAACGCCACAAAGGCGACCGGGCGCGTGAGCAGACCAATCACCAGCAGGATACCCAGGGAGATCTCTGTCACCGCCTGCATGGGAGCCGCCATGGCGGCATGGCTGGCCATCAACCCCATGACCGCCTTCCACGCGGCCGGCGAGTGGCTCGCCTTTATGTAATAGTTGATCAGGCCCGCGTAGCCTGCGGGCGTGTAGGCGCCTTTTCCGAGATTTTCGAAGAAGGCCCACACGAACATCGCGCCAATCGTCAGCCGAACCAGCGCCAGCCCGTCTGCCGCATGTGGTTGGGCGGCCGCGTTTCGTAATGGGATCGCTTTCGTCGCCATCGTGAACCTCGTACCCAAATGAATGCCGTACCTGTTTGCGAGCCAAGGAGAGAGAGTGTGGACATCTTAAGCCGTTCTTGCTGTTCTTGCTAGTGGATGCGCCAATATCGTGTAAGTTACAGCAGAAGACCAGTTGTAATAGAAAAGATGTGAAGAGGGCAGCCCTTCATGTAAGCATTAGCCCACCCTCTTGTCACCAATCCGGCCTTGCCATACTCTGATTTCGCTTGAGCGGAACGATTGGGGAACGTCGCTCCCCGAGGGCAGTCTCTAGCGCCCAGTCTCTCTCGGAACCTCAGCAATGCCCATGGGCGCACATGAAGGACGCGGCCCCTTGTATCTTTTCAGTAAGTTGTGAATCGGATTGATAGTTCGGTCGCTCCAACAGACGTACGCAGAATTCCCATGCCGAAAACCAAAGAAGAGATCAGACTGGCGGAGTCGCGCGACCGCAAGAAGCACTGGAAACGGTGGGGACCTTATCTGAGCGAGCGGGCCTGGGGCACGGTCCGGGAGGACTACAGTCCTTACGGCAGCGCCTGGGAGTTCTTTCCGCACGAGCACGCTCGTTCCCGCGTCTATCGTTGGAACGAAGATGGCCTTGCTGGAATTTGCGATCGCCATCAGTTGATCTGCTTCGCCCTCGCACTGTGGAACGAGCGGGATAGAATTTTGAAAGAGCGTCTCTTCGGGCTCACCGGGAACGAAGGCAATCATGGCGAGGATGTAAAGGAATACTACTTTTACCTCGACAGCACGCCGACGCATTCCTACATGAAGTTCCTGTACAAGTATCCCCACGTTGCGTACCCGTATGCGCAGTTGGTCGAGGAAAACCGGAGACGCGGGAAGGATCAGCCAGAGCACGAACTGCTCGACACCGGGGTATTCAACGATAACCGCTACTTCGATGTGTTTGCGGAATATGCCAAGGGCGATGCAGAGGACATTCTTATAAAGCTGACTGTGTTCAATCGAGGACCCGAGCCGGCACGCCTCCGCCTGTTGCCCACAGTTTGGTTTCGCAACACCTGGTCGTGGGGAACCAATGATTCCCGACCCGCCATGCGAGAAGTACCTGGTGCAATCGAGCTCACTCACCCAAACTACGGCAGGCGCTGGCTCTACTATGAAGGCTCTCCCGAATTGTTGTTCACCGAGAACGAGACCAACTCCAAGAGGTTGTTTGGGGTTGAAAACCGCGCTGCCTGCGTCAAAGATGGAATCAACGATTACGTCGTCAACGGCATAAAAACGGCCGCATCGGCTGAACCTCGCGGTACGAAAGCCTCGGCTCACTACCAGTTGGAGATTGCAGCAGGCCAAAGCGTTACGGTCCGGCTCCGCCTGACCAACCTTGAGTTCTCCGGCGCCGCCAAGACAGCCTTTGACGACTTCGAGCGCCTGCTCTCAGCTCGCCAATGCGAGGCTGATGAGTTCTATCGAACGGTCATTGCGCAAGATCTCTCGGCCGACGCGCAGAATGTCATGCGCCAAGGGTTTGCCGGAATGTTGTGGTCCAAGCAGTTCTACCACTACGTCATCAAGGACTGGCTCGAAGGCGACCCCGGCACCCCCGCCCCACCCCAAGAGCGGCGGAGCGGGCGCAACAAGGAATGGCCTCACCTCTACAATGCCGATGTTATCTCCATGCCCGATAAGTGGGAGTATCCCTGGTATGCGGCGTGGGACCTGGCATTTCACTGCGTGCCTCTCGCTCTGGCCGACGCCGACTTTGCCAAAGAGCAATTGACTCTTCTGGTTCGCGAGTGGTACATGCATCCCAATGGCCAGTTGCCCGCATATGAATGGGCCTTCGGAGATGTGAATCCTCCTGTTCATGCCTGGGCGGCGTGGCGCGTCTACAAAATTGATAAGAAGCGCAGCGGCAAAGGAGACCGTGCATTTCTTGAACGAGTCTTCCATAAACTGCTGCTGAATTTCACCTGGTGGGTAAACCGCAAAGACGCCGGAGGCATGAACATCTTTCAGGGCGGCTTTCTCGGTCTCGACAACATTGGCGTGTTCGATCGCAGCGCTCCCCTCCCCACGGGTGGCTACATCGAGCAGTCCGATGGCACCAGTTGGATGGCCATGTACACGCTCAACTTGCTGGCGATGGCGCTGGAGTTAGCCAGTGAGGATCCCGCCTACGAAGACGTAGCCAGCAAGTTCTGGGAACACTTCGTCTACATCGCTCATGCCATGAGCCATCGCGGGCACGACGGCATGGGGCTCTGGGACGAAGGGGACGGCTTTTTCTACGACGTGCTCAAACTGCCGGACGGCCGCAAGTACCCGATGCGAATTCGCTCCATGGTCGGGCTGATACCCCTGTTTGCGGTCGAGAGCCTGGAGCCTGAACTCCTGGAACGTTTGCCCGGTTTCAAGCGCCGCCTGGAATGGTTCATCGACAACCGCCGCGACCTGGTCCGTAATGTGGCATGTATGCGCACGGCCGGTATGGGGGAACGCCGGCTGCTTTCGATTGCCACAAGAGATCAATTACGCCGGATCCTTCAGCTCATGCTGGACGAAGAAGAGTTCCTGTCGCCCTACGGCATTCGTGCGCTCTCGCGCTATCACCGCGACCATCCCTACACGCTGACCGTGAATGACATGGAGCACCGTGTCGACTACGAACCCGCGGAATCCACCACGGGCTTATTCGGAGGAAATTCCAACTGGCGCGGTCCGATCTGGTTCCCGATGAACTATTTGCTGATCGAGTCGTTGCAGAGGTTCCACCACTATTTCGGCGATGAGTTCAAGGTCGAATTCCCAACCCGGTCAGGAAACATGCTGACACTTTGGCAGGTTGCGGCAGAGCTTTCACGACGTCTTACCAGCATTTTTCTGCGCGACGGACACGGCCGCCGTCCTCTGTATGCTGATGTTGAGAAATTCCAGGCCGATCCGCACTGGCGCGACCTGGTTCAGTTCCATGAGTATTTTCATGGAGACACGGGCAAAGGACTCGGAGCGAGCCACCAAACCGGTTGGACTGGCTTGGTTATGAAACTCTTGCAGCAGAGCGGAGTATCTCGCAAACGACAAACGAGTGAAATATTTCCGGCCGGCTCATGCGCGGATTGAAAGAACTCTTGTGGAGAATTGGGATGAAAGCTATCGCGGTGTTCTCGGGCAAACTGAACAGTGTTCACTTAGAGGATTTGGCCAAACCTCAGTTGAGGAGATTCCCGAAGGCGTGGTGTGCTGATCAGGATTTTGCGGGTCGGAGTGGACGGAACCGACAAAGAGATCTATGCCGCCGAATACGGTGCTGCGCCTCCGGGCTATAACTTTCTGTGGTCGGGCACGAAGGCTTCGGTCAGGTAGAAACTGTTGGATCTAATGTTACTGACTTGCGGCCTGGCGATTATGTGGCGGCCACCGTCCGCCGGGCCGGGACACAGCATTTACGACATCATCGGAACGAATGACATGACCACCGATGACTCAGCTCACATGGGCACTGACACTCCGTGATTCGCTTTGGTCAAGATGTTTGCGGGAACCCGGAAGCAGCCATGCGGCGGGAGTGGCTGGAAACCAACGGCTTAGGTGGATTTGCGTCCTCCACCATTCTGGGCCTCAATACGCGGCGATACCATGGGCTGCTGGTGGCCGCCACCAAACCTCCAGTCGGCCGTTTCGTGCTCCTCTCCAAATTGGAAGAGACTCTCGTTCTCGGTGGACATGGCTTTGACCTTTCGGTGAATCGTTACCCTGGCGTGGTGCATCCGCAAGGGTTTCGCTACCTCCGAGAATTCCGTCTCGATCCCTTCCCAGTGTTCACCTATAACGTCGAGGGCGTAACTCTGGAAAAGCTCGTCTTCATGGTTCAGGGTGAGAACACCACGGTTGTGCAGTATCGCCTTGTCGCCAAGCCCGGTTCCAAGTTGCGAGTCAAGAAAGTTGAGCTCGAGCTTCGTCCACTGATCGCATTTCGCGATTACCACAATACAACCCACGAGAACGGAGCCCTCAATCCGACTGTAGAGGTCATACCTGGAGTGGCCAGTTTCGCCCCCTACGCCGGCCTGCCCTCTTTGCACCTTGCACATAACGCCAAACACCTCGACAACACCGGCCATTGGTATCGTAACTTCGAATATGATGCCGAACGCGAGCGAGGTCTCGATTTTCAGGAGGATCTCTTCAATCCTTGTGTTCTGCGCTTTAATTTGAGCGCCGACCCCCGCGCAAGCGTAGTTGCCTCAACAGAACGGCGCGACGCGGCGAAGGGCGATGAATATCGCCAGTCCGAGATTTCGCGTCGACGATCTGTAGTCATGCGTTCCCCGGTTGAGGATGAATTCGTCAAGACTCTCACGGCTGCTGCCGACCAGTACATCGTGGCGCGCGGCGAGCAGAAAAGTGTGATTGCCGGTTATCACTGGTTCAGCGACTGGGGTCGGGACACGATGATTGCTTTGCCTGGTCTTACTCTTCCCACCAGGCAATATGATGTTGCGCGAAGCATCCTGTTGAGCTTCTCCAGGCACGTTGATCGGGGTATGCTGCCCAACCGTTTCCCCGATGCCGGAGAGACTCCCGAGTACAACACGGTCGACGCTACGCTCTGGTTCTTCGAAGCCGTGCGCGCATATCTTGCCTATACCGGTGACGTGGAGTTTGTTCGTAGGGACCTGTGCAGCGTTCTCGTAGACATCATCTCCTGGCATGTGCATGGCACGAGGTTCGGGATCAAAGTCGACTCCGCTGGGCTGCTGAGCTCGGGAGAGACGGGCGTGCAGCTCACCTGGATGGACGGCAAAGTCGGGGACTGGGTTGTCACACCACGTCGTGGACGCCCGGTTGAAATTCAGGCCCTCTGGTATAACGCGCTGTGCATCCTGGAGGATCTGGCGCAGCGGCTCGGAGACGAAGCGGGACGTACGCGATACGGCAGCATGGCGGCCATCGCCAAATGGAGCTTCAATCGGCTCTTCTGGAACGAACAGGGCGGGTGCTTGTATGACGTCGTCGATGGTGGACCGCCGGATGCCAGCATCCGGCCAAACCAGATTTTTGCTGTGAGCCTACCTTACACTATGCTCACGCCGGAACGGGCGAAACATATCGTGGAATTTGTCGAAACGCATTTGCTCACGCCCTATGGGCTGCGCAGTCTAGCGCCGAGCGATCCTGAATACCGCGGACGTTACACCGGCGACCCCGCCAGTCGCGATGCGGCCTACCATCAGGGCACCGTCTGGCCGTGGCTGATGGGTCCGTTTATCACGGCCTACATAAAGGTGCACGGAAACAGCGAGGCTGCTCGCCGGCAAGCAGAGACCTGGCTCGCCACGCTCAAAGATCATGTTGCCGATGTGGGACTGGGACAGATCTCCGAAATTTTCGACGGCGACCCGCCCCATCTCCCTCGGGGCTGCATTGCTCAAGCATGGAGTGTGGCGGAACTGCTGCGAGCCATCGTGGAGGATATTCGAGGATTCGGGCCAACATCGCAACCCCACAATCCGGCTCGGCATAGCTTGCTTAGAACTTGAAGACCGAGTGCTGAAGCGGTAGCTTATTGAAAGCACTCCCCGAGATGGACGTGTCTCGAAGGTCATCTGTAACGGCGTCCAACTCATCTGCACTATTCCTTACGAGGCCGAGGGGTGCGGTTCTCGATGAAGGATCTCAGCCGCTCAAAGTCATAAAGGAGACATCACCGTTGCAATGCGCATGAGGACGCTTTCGCGCGCAAAAGGGTTAGGCCCAAAGGAGGACGCAATGAGAAAACTCTGCCTGGCAATGCTGGCATTCACTGTGTCGGTTGTTGCTTGGACGGCTGGTCAGGAGCCCCCGCCAACAACGGCTGGCTTGGACGAGTGGGTCCGTCAATCCACGTACATCTTTCGCGGCAAGGTCCAGAGACTGAACGCCTCTAACCTCAAAGTCCTTCCGCCTGCCCCCGGAACCGCTGTCGTGCTGGTCGAGAATGTGCTCGACGCTCCCAGGACCTTTGGTGATTTCACCGGGAAGGAAGTCACGGTCCAACTACGGGAGCCGAACCGGCCGGCGGTGCAGGAGGACGCGATCTTCTTCACCAATGGCTGGCTCTACGGAGAGAACATCGCTGTAACTGAGGTCGCCCACCAGGCCGTCCCGAGCAACGAGGAGGAACTCCGCAGGCACATCAGTGCGCTGCGCCAGAAGATGGTCGAGGAAAAACTTCAAGGACGAATTGCGCGCTCAACGCTGGTGGTCGCGGGACGAGTTACTGCCACTCAGCCTGTCGAAAAGGACGGACGAAGGGCTCCATCTGAGCACGCTCCCGATTGGTGGAAGGCGACAGTCGCGATTGACACGATCGTGAAGGGGCAGACCACGGCGCGGCAAATTGAGGTCCTCTTCCCCAAGAGCACCGATGAAATGTGGTTGAACTCCCCCAAGTTCGAAGTGGGCGAGCAAGGAGTTTGGATTCTGCAAAGCAATCAGAAAGAGCGTGGGTTGCCGGCCCTACGCGTGCCGGGATTGACCGCTCTCGATCCTCTCGACTTTTGGCCCACTGGGGAATTGCCCCGAATCAAGAAACTGGTGAATACCGGTCAGTGAATTTTCGGGGCCGCGAACTCCCCTTCGGCGGCTCCAAACGGAGGACATCATGAAATCAGTACGGTCCGTTGCATTCCAATGGGTCATGTGCAGCCTGACGGCGGTCCTTGTCGGTACGAGTGGTGCCTGGGCCCAGACTGTCACTGTCGTTGATATGGTCCCTCAGGCACTAAGCAACGAAACTGTCCGCGACGCCGAGCCGAACGTCTCTGTAAATCCCGCGAACCCGCAACAGGTGGCCGCTTCAGCTTTCACGACGGACCCGCTGGGATCCGGAAATTCGCCAATCTATGTCTCAACCGATGGGGGACAGACGTGGACCCTGAACGTGGTATTTCCGGGCGCGGGTTGCGGATCGAACGCCACATGCGATGCGACTCTGCGCTTCGCCGACTCGTCCAACGTCCTGTACGCAGGCATTCTGCGCGGCGACACGTTTGATCTGAACATTCTCCGCACGCCTAACTTCTTGGCGCCGGGTCTGATGACCACACTTGTAGACCGTACGAACGAGGACCAGCCATGGGTGGAAGCGGCCACCGCTGGAACGGACCGCGGTTACGTTGGCAACAATGATTTCAGCTTGGGCTCCCAGACAGCGAGCGTCATTCTCTCCCTCGATGCGGCAACGGCCCCGCCCCCGGCGGGATTCGGACCACACGGTATGGAGCCCCGGGGCACGTGTGGTCAGGACGGGCCGTCCATCCGCCCTGCCGTTCATCCCTCCGGCACCATCTATGTGGCCTATTTCGGCTGGCGTGGGGCCTGCGGCACGACGGACGTAGTGGTAGCGCGCGATGACAACTGGGGTTCCGGCGCGACCCCTTTCACCTCGCTCATCGACAGCGATGCCAAGGCCGGCGTGAGGGTGGTAAGCGGCGTTTCGATCCCCGGACTCAGCACCTTGCTGGGAACGCAACGCGTAGGTTCGCAGCTGGCCATTGCAGTCGACCCTACCGACAGCCAGACTGTGTACGTGGCGTGGGCGGACGGTACGAGCGGGTCGAACTACACCGTCCACGTGCGGCGTTCGAAGCAGGGTGGCGCCACGGGGACTTGGTCGGGCGATCTTCAGACTATTGTTTCTGCGACGAATCCAGGCTTAGCGGTCAACTCGCAAGGCAAGGTCGGTTTTCTGTATCAGAAGCTGGTCAATCTTGGGACCGGAGATCGCTGGGAAACCCATCTGGTGATCTCGAAGGATGGGTCGTTCACGACACCGAACGATCTTGTCTTGGCCCGAGTCCCCGACCAGAATGGCTTTTATGGTGGCATCAATCCCATCGGCGACTATGACAATGTGATCTCGGTGGGCAGAGACTTCTATGGGGTTTTTTCCGGCAACAACACTCCCGATCTGGCCAATTTCCCGAACGGCGTGACTTACCAGCGGTTCGCCGACCTCAGCACGCATCTCCTGTTCGCGGATGCCGCACATACCGTGACAACGCCCGTGTCCATCGACCCTTTCTTTTTCCACGTTACGGAACCGCCCGCACTGCAGTATGCGGCGAAGTTCGTTTGCGGCCGACCCAACGAGGAAGAAGCGGAGCATGGCCAAGGGATGGCTGCGGATGGCACATACTTTACGGTTGTCAATCTTCACAATCCTGGTGAGAAGGCGGCGCCTGCCAGAATGAAAGTCGCAACGGCAAAACCCAACGGACAGCCTGGCAACATCTCGCCCTTCCTCCTATTGACGCTGAACCCGGACCAGGCTCTGGAAATCGACTGCTCTCAGGTCCGTAAACTGGCCAACGATACATCACGTTTCCTGGAAGGCTTCGTCGTCGTCGAAAGCGATTTCAGTCTGGACACAGTCGCGGTCTACACGGCCGGGCACGAGGGCAAGCTCCAGACATTCGGAATTGAACGCGTGCCAGAACGGAAACAATGATGGCGAAACGCGCGGGGGTGCGTGGCCGCAACATTGCTGGATAGCAGCAGAGTTGCGCCGAGGATGTTCGCCGAGAATCCTATGCCCGAAAATAACAAGGGCCGGCCGCTCTCGTTCTCTAATGACTGGATCGAAAGCACCCTCGTCAGCGCCGTGCACGAAATGCCAGTTGAGGACGCAATCGTGGTGAACCTCTCCGCGAAAGCCTTGCATTACCGGTCGGAGGGAGATCGCGGGACGATTCCGCCGTGGAAATCCGAGATACTCCGGCATTGCACCCTGGAGGAGGGCGAGGTCGCAGCTTTGCTGCACGTGCGCCAGCGGACGAACCTCGGCGGCGTGGCACTGGGCTGGGAAAGGTATAGTCAGCGCAATCCGCAGTTCCCCCGCACTACGCCGCTGTATATCTCATCGCAGGATGACCTTGGAGTTGTAAACCTGGATCCAACGTCCTTCGGGTCGGAGACGTCCGCTTCCGCTTCACCTCTGCCGTACCGCTTGAAACTGAACCTCTGGTATACGCCCGAGGAGACCGATTGTGGAATCCACGCCGGGCACCAGTTTCTGGAAGTGCACACGCAGATTCTGGGAACCGGGCACATGCAGAAGTTTCTGGAGAAGACAACGGACACACTTTACGAGGACGTGCTCATGGTTCCGGGATACACGCACGACCCGTTTTTCGTGGTGGGAAAAGACCGAACCTTCAGCTATCCCTGGCACCGCTACTATGCAGACAGCGATTGCATCTGGATGGCGGTCGAGCTGAACCCGTTAAAATCGTAAAGCCCGCATTTGTAATATCAGCTCCCAAGGGGGCGGTTAACCGGAAACGATTTTCGGCATCGCTAAAGCGATGCCCTGATACAAACAAGAGTCTTCCGTCGTTGCCGAAATCGCGACGCAGAGGCACATCAAATGAAGGAGACGTGGCGGTGGTTTGGGCCGGGTGATCCGATTCCTCTGGATCACATCAAGCAAGCGGGGGCCACCGGCATCGTTTCTGCCTTGCATCATCTCTACCGAGGCGAGGTATGGCCCTTGGACGAAGTGCTCAAGCGACGAGATGAGATTCTCGCTGCGGGCTTCGTCTGGTCGGTGGTGGAGAGTATCCCGATCCACAATTCGATCAAGCTTCGATCCGGGCCTTACGCGCATTTCATCGGCGCATGGAAGGACACTCTGGTCGCGGTCGCGAAGGCCGGCGTGGAAGTCATCTGCTATAACTTCATGCCGGCCGTGGACTGGACGAGGACGGACTTGAAGTGGCGTCTGCCCACGACCGGCTACGCGCTGCGTTTTGACAGAATAGATTTCGCGGCCTACGACCTCTTCATCCTCGAACGCAAACGCGCCGAAGCCGACTATTCCGAAGACCGGACTCGGGCGGCGCGTGCTCGCTTCGATTCCATGCCGGAGGTGCGCAGAAATGACCTGGAGCACACAATCATTGCCGGGCTTCC
>Ga0187803_10000907_pt1 | contig 11621 bp, 8 predicted proteins | sample NC_wetland_sal_i_2_FD_132425 | JGI IMG/M metagenome (GOLD analysis project Ga0187803, IMG submission 132425) | Wetland sediment microbial communities from Neuse River Estuary, North Carolina, USA - Control_3 | ecosystem: Environmental > Aquatic > Freshwater > Wetlands > Sediment | place: USA...
CAAGCTTATGCGGAGAGAAAAGCATGCAGCGTTTCAGAAGCAGTTCGGATTCCGCTCGGACAGCATTCCGAGCCGCGAGTACCTGACCGGCGAAATCCTGAATGATTTAGCCGCAAAATTCGGACTGGAGTGGCAGGTTCTTAGACCCTGGTACGGTCTCGGCTGGGCGCTACGGCCACTGAAGGCTCGGCTGCTAAGACGCCGCGAGCCTTCGAAGTTCTTCTTGATCTGTGCCACGGTGACCCAATGAGCGCCCTTGTATCCATCACGAGTAGCAGCGAATCGGCCCACAACGACGGTGCGGACAATGCTGCCCAGCTAATCCGTACGCTGCCGGTCGTGGTCATCTTCCCCCACAATCAGTGCAACTGCCGCTGTGTGATGTGCGATATCTGGCGGATTCGTGAAACGAAGGAGATCACCGCTGCGGACCTGGAACCACAACTCGGCTCATTCCGAAAACTGGGCGTCCGCTGGGTCGTTTTTTCCGGCGGCGAGCCCCAACTGAATGAAAAATGGAGCTGCCTGGCGCAAATTCTTCGTTCGGCGGGAATCCGCGTGACCCTGCTGACTGCCGGATTATTGCTGAAATCTCAAGCTCAGGCCGTCGTCGACGGCATTGACGACGTTATCGTGTCTCTGGACGGTCCTCCAGCCATCCACAACAGGATCCGGCGTGTTGTAAATGCGTTTGAGCAACTGTCGGAAGGCGTCCGAGCATTACATCAGCTCCGTCCTGACCTTGCGGTTCGAGCGCGCTGTACGGTACAGAAAGCAAATCACCGCTCACTGTGCGCGGTCGTCCAGTCCGCGAAAGAGATCAGATTGAACTCGATTTCATTCCTGGCGGCCGACCTGACTTCCAGCGCTTTCAACCGCCCCGGGGGATGGCTGCCTGATCGTGTCGAGCAGGTCGCTCTGGCGTCTCACGAGATTGACGCACTGGAGGTGGAAGTCGAACGGTTGATCAACGAACGTGGAGCCGAAGTCGATTCAGGATTCGTGGTTGAAAGTCCCGGCAAGTTACGCCGGATGGTCCAGCATTTCCGCGCTCATCTTGGAGAGGCAGAGAATGTGGCCCCGTGCTGCAATGCGCCGTGGGTTTCAGCCGTGATTGAAGCGTCGGGAGACGTTCGACCCTGTTTTTTCCATCCGGTGATGGGAAATATTCATCGGCACACATTGCCCGACATCGTCAATGGGCCAGAGGCGCTGCAGTTTCGGGCAAATCTGGACGTTGCCAGCAATCCGACCTGTCGAAGATGCGTGTGTTCCCTATACATTCCTCAGAACGAGTTTCCGGCATAATAGAGATTCTTCCCCGTCCGGCAAAACGTATGCTCTTCACTCTCGCTAATCTATTGCTTAAAGCTAAAGTCGAGTGTCTTGCTTTCGCCAGCCCCCACCGCAATCTTCTGGCTTTGGCTGCCCAACTTCTCCTGCCAGGCCGTGATCGTGTAGGTGCCAGGCGGGAGATTTGCGATCTCGAAGCTGCCGTCTTTGCCGGTTACGGCAAAATACGGGTTCTTGAAAACCGCGATGTAGCTGTGCATCCACGGATGGATGTTGCACTTCACCGGAATGGCAATCTCTTCCCGGGCAAACGTCATGCTGAAAGGCACGCCGGGAGGCTGCGACTGGTTTGACTCGCGATTGTTATAAGGCAGGGGATGAATATTGTGCGTGGTGTTGTCGGAGTTGACCACCTTCAATTCCTGGTTGGCGCGCACCGTGACCACGTGCGGCTGGTACATGCAGCCTTTCTGATCGATCACGGCGGCTTCTTTGGGCGGCTCGAATTTGGCGTCTCCCAGCCCCTGCGAGACATACACGATGACATTCTCAAGGTCGCCTTTGGCGTCGGCTTCGATGTCCTGCATCGTGGCCCCGCCGGGATGCATCTGCGCGCACTTGGGATCAGCCGACATGTCAATGTGAGTCGCTTTGGGGACCGTGCCCTGAAACTTCACCGTGCCTTTCACGGTGGCAGCAGGTGGGACCGGCGCCGCGGAGCCCGTACCGGGCGCCCCTCCCGCTGCCAGGCAAGCCGCAAGTGCGGCAAGGATGGTGATTTGGAGCCAGTGTTTTCTCATAAGAAACCATGCCGTAGGGCGAAATCTCGCTGTAACCCGCAAAACAAGTTCCCAGTTAGCATGACGTCACTCACCTTTCAGTACTCTGATCAGCCGGTTTTCTTTCTTGCTGGCCTGCAGTGATTCGATGAAGTGAACCACGTCCCAAATCTGGTCTGGCTTCATGGCATCGCTGAACGAGGGCATGGGAGTTCCGTCCAGTCCGGTAATGAGATCGCGGAATAACCGGTCGCTCGACTCTCCGCACTTGAAGTGCATTCCACTGGTCAAGTCAAAGGGCAGAATGGGATAGCCCTTGCTGTCGGTCAGGGTACGGGCCGTAGGACCGTTTCCACGCCCTTCTTTCCCGTGGCAACTCCAGCAATTCAAGTCTTGAAAGAGTTCCGCTCCCCGCTGCACGCTTTCCGGTGACGTAGGAGGCTGGGGCGGTATGGGCAGCGGCGTGCCCGGCTGTTCTTCCTGGAAACGAGTGGAAAAGGTCTTGATGAAGGCGACCAGGTCCGCGCGATCCTGCCGGGTCAGCGGTCTCCAGGGCGGCATCGCACTGTTGTAAACACCGCGACTGATCGTGTCGTACAAGTCGCTGTCGGTGGGCAGGCTGCCGCTCGGTGTGGAGCGGCATTTGAACGTAGCTCGGGTAAAGTCACGCGGTTTGGGATCGAGATGCGGCGCATTCTCCCCCTCGCCGTCTCCATGCGGCCCGTGGCAGGTGACGCAATAGCGCCGGTACAAGCCCTTCCCGGCTTTCGCGTGTCCGGTGAGCTTGCCGATTTTGCTCTCCTGGGCGAGGCTGAACATGCTGCAGCACATGATCACAACCAGCCCGACTGCGCGCCCTTTCATCATTGGTGCCTTCCCTGTTCTTGTTCCTAGAAGTCGAAGTCAAACCCCATCAGGAAGCTGCTGGTCACGTCGTTACGACCGGTCAGCGGTGCGGCTCCGACGGTGCGACCGCGTGCATACTCCTGGTGCCAGGCCAGGCCGGCGCGGCTGCTCATGATCGGATACCAGCGGTAGCCCACGGCCCACACACTCACATCGCCGAGGGCTTTGCGCGTCGCAGGATTGGCCTGGCGCGACATCTGGGCCGTCTCGTACTTGCCCACCAGGATGAATTGCGGGTTGTACGTGTAATGCGCCTCCACGAATCCGCCGTTCCAGGTCGGTCCCGCTGCGCCAATTGGCAGATTGAACGGCTGGTTGGCAGGCACATTGTTTCCCAGAAAGACGTTGTCTTGTCCGTGCAGGTAAAACGTGCTCAGGTCGAACTTGCCGAAATACCACAGCCCATAGGCGCCGGCGCGGCTGAAGCTGCGGTTCCCCAGCCCCGCGCCATCGATAGGAGTTCCGTTGCTGGTCTGAAAATATGTGGGCCGTTCCCCCAGGTATCCATAGACCCCGATTGTCTCGAGCCCCAGCCTGGGAACTTCGCAGCCCTGACTGAATTCGCCGTAAATGTCGTAGTAATTCGGAGTCGTGTTCGTGCTTCCGTCAGTGTTGCTCTGCACCGAAATCGCATAGCGGGTGTAGTCGTTGATCGAGTGACCCATGATCTCCGCACCCAACTGGTGATCTCCGAGGCCAAACGTAGTGCGGTCGCCGATGGGAGTGAAATAGTAGCTCTGATAAAACCCGCCCGTGTTGCTCAGCAACAACTCACGGTCGTCTGAGAGCAGAGTGTCCAAGGCGAACAGCCCGACTTTGAGATTCAGCCAGCGTGAACCAAGCAGGTTATCGAAGCGCACATAATAGGTAAGGAGGTGGAATTTTCCATTCTTATCCAGAGCCGGCTGAACCTCGAACGAGGTGTTCTTGTACAAGGTGCCTGCCGTCACGATGTCAAGTCCGGAGATGTCGAACCCGGATTTGGTGACTTGCGATTCCACCTGGCCGCTGCCCGGGTTGCCGGGGACAATATCGGTGGCTACACGGTTGTTGGATTCGCGGTGCCAGAACGGTGTCGAGCGAAACATGATCGGAAAGTAGGAAGTCTGCTGAAAAATCGGAGCATCCCGTCCCGTCATCAACTGGTAGCCGTTGTCCTTGAACGTCTGACCGAAGTGATTGAGCTTTGGCCAAGCTTCATGGCAGTCGGAACAGCGCAAGTTGTACTTGCGGGCGAAGGCCGGAATGGCATGTACAGGTGGAACCGTCGCCAACAGAGCCCCCAGCGCCAACAATTGAATGCCGATTTTCTTTACGGTTGCTATTCCCATGTCTTTCTCACGATTCCCTCGCGCCCTGTGGGCGCGCCAACCCGTGATGGGCTCCGTTTTCCGATGCCGGCAGAGACCCAGTTTTTTCCTCAGGAACAAATTTGTACCCCACTCCGTGAACGGTCTGCAGATAGACAGGGTGGGCAGGATCCTTCTCTATCTTCTGGCGCAGCCTCGCGATGTGATTGTCGACTGTGCGCTGACTGGAGCGTTCCTTCTTTGGCCAAGCGGCAGTCATGAGCTTTCGCCGGGAGACGACCAGTTCCGGTCTGCAAACTAAGAACTTCAGCACTTTGAACTCCTGTAAAGTGAGCCCAACCCGTTGATTCGCCCGATAAAGCTCCATTTTTCCGAAATCCAGAGAGATCTCGCCGAATTGCGCCACCTGACTGGTTCTCCTGACTCGAGGATCTGCCATGTTTAGTCTTGCGGTGCGATGGAATCAGCGTCGCGGCCTAACTTAACGCTGGCGACCCGGCGGGCTTGTCACAGAAATGTCACATTCTTGTTAAAAAAGGGCACCCGCGCATGCCGATCTCTGCCGGGATGCCGGCGGTGGTGCGCAAGGAATGAGGGCAAACAGCACGGGTGTACAATGATCACGGTTTTCAGGGTCAATGAGGGGGCTGCGGATGAAAAAGTTCCGTTTCACCCTGTTGGTCGTAGAGAACAACGATTTCCAGACAGAGCAGGTCCTTTCCGCACAGGCAACCGCCAATCGCTTGGGGCTTGAGCTTCAAGTCATACACACCGAGCACGACGCAATCCTACAGGGCGATCAGGTTCTGAAACTTCTGCAAAGCGAAGCGGGTCAACGCCCGGACGGCATTCTGTTTGAGCCGGTTGGAACCCCCTTAGCGCAAGCCGCCAAACTTGCGGCGTCCATTGGGGTGGGATGGGTCGTGCTGAACCGTGAGTCCGTCGATTATTTGGCGAGTCTTCGCCAACACTGTACCACCCCGATGTTTTCAATGACTACGAATCATACTGACGTCGGGCGCATCCAGGCGGAACAGATCGCGCATTTGCTCCCCAATGGTGGCACTGTGCTGTACATCCAGGGTCCCTCCGATAATCCCGCGGCGAAGCTGCGGTGTGCGGGTATGATGGCGGCCAAGCCCGCCAATGTTGAGGTGCGCGCGCTGCGTGGTCTGTGGACGGAAGAAAGCGCCCACCATGCGGTCACGCAATGGCTGGACCTCAGCATCGCCAAGCAGCTGGGTGTCGGGGTTGTCGCCGCACAAAATGACGCTATGGCCCTGGGTGCGCGCCGAGCCTTTGATGAACTTGCCATCGGTGCTGCCCGAGACCGCTGGCTCAAGCTACCCTTTATCGGTTGTGACGGTCTGCCGGGCACGGGGCAGGCTGCCGTCGGGCGCGGTCTGCTGACGGCCACCATCGTCATTCCCGCCAATGCTGGTCAAGCCATCGAGGTGCTGGCCTCCGCTCTGGAAACGGGCAAGCAACCCCCGGCATGCATCAATACGGACGCAAGTTCCTATCCCCCGATCCCGTCCCTGAAGTCGGTCGCGAGCTAGGTGCGGCCCCGGTAGCAGGGCCCGCTAAAAGGAAGAGGTTCCGCCGATGCTGGCCGGGCGTCCGAGTCAGAGACCGCAACCGACTCTGTTCGGGAACGCACGCCCTGTGCTCCTGCTAGTTGGCCACTGGCTTTGCTTCTGGCGCGGCATTGGCTAAGCGGCCGTATTGGTTGATGTGTTCGAGTTCCCGTAAATGGTCATACCAGGTGAACTTCAGGATCAGTGAAGTAACGGCGACGACCCCCAGCGCGATTGCGGCACGCCGCAGCTTCCAAGTCACGACGTACATGGGCAGGACCACCAGGGTAACCTGCCAGATCATGCCGACCACAATGTTGAACACGTCGCGGTAGAAATCTCTGTTGCGCTGGAACGAAGGATCCTCCTGCTGCACCTTCTTCAGAATTGGCCCCCAGAATCCCCAGGGCCGCACCCGCCGGTAGAAATCTTTCAATACTTCTTCATCCTCCGGTGCAGTCAGCCATGTGCCCAGGAAGCAGCCGATGAGCGATACCAGAAACACGATGCCAAAGCCAACCGAAACGTCCAGGTTGAGCGATTGGGCATGGGCAAAATTCTGCAGGGGCCCGATATTCGCGATCAGTGTGGGAATGGTCAGCGCCGAAGAGATGCCCGCCACCATGCCCCAGAAATAACCGTAGCCATTGAACCGCCACCAGTACCATTTCAGCACGTTCGAAGCCGTGTAGCCGCCCCAGAGTGCGGTTACGATCCAGATGACCACGTTATTGACGCTGGTCACGTACCAGCCGAGAAGCACTCCGAGAACGACCACTGCGAACGAACTCAGATAACTCAGGCGCACGTATGTCTTCGGGCTTGCGTTGGGATTGATGAAACGCTTGTAGATGTCGTTCACAAAGTACGGCGGCGCGGCGTTTACCGTCGCGGCGAAGTTGCTCATATACGCCGCCAGCAAGCCCGCGATGAGCACTCCCAGCAAACCGGCAGGCACGAACAGCGCCAGCGCCGAGGGCAGGATCCGTTCGAAATCCATGCTCGTGCCCATGCCGCGGATCTGGTCGCTGAAGAACACCAGCGCCAGCACGGTAAGGCCCGTAATCAGGAAGTACCGCGGGAAGGTCAGCACCACGTTGACCCACCCGCTCATCATGGAAGCCTCGCGTGGGTTCTTGCAGGAGAGAACGCGCTGCATGTCGTAGTTTGGCGCCGGTCCGGCAGCGCTGACCAGCGTTCCCTTGAAGAGCAGCATCACGACAAAAAATCCGAACAGCCCGTAGCCGTCCTGCGCGATACGCGCATTGGCCGACGGCACCAGGCTCGACCAGTCCAGTCCCAAATGCCATCCGAAAAAGACATTGTCCCAACCCGCAGGAATGAAGTGCTGCAGGGTCCCCGGCGCAACCTTCATCATGGCGATGATGCCCACCGCGAATGAGGCCACCGACAGAATGCAGAACTGCAACACTTCCGTGATCACCACGCTGAACATCCCGCCCTTGATCACATAGATGGCGGTGATGGCGATCAGCAGGAGAGCATACTCATTAACGCTGAGGTGCCAGGGCAGAAACGTCGCCGCGAACTTGCCGATGCCCTTGAAGCCGTAGGTGAAGAATCCGATGATGCTGATGAAGGCGTAGATCACCACGATGATGTGGGCAAGTTGCGCCCCGCGGCCCTTGCCGAAACGCGTCTGGATCCACTCCGCGCCGGTCATCACGTTCGATCGCCGCAGCCAGGTCGAGAGATACACCATCAGGAAAATCTGGTTGAACGTCGGCCACAGCCAAGGTATCCATACGCTTTTCACGCCATAGACGAACATCCAATAGACCAGCAGCATGGTGCCGCTGATATCAAACATCCCCGAGGCATTGGAGACCCCGAGGATGTACCACGGCATGACGTTCCCGCCCAAAAAGTAGGCCTTGATGTCGCGCGACGCGCGGTGCGACACCCAATACCCGACCAGCACCGACAGCGCCAGGTAGGCAATGATGATTGCTATGTCTATGACATGAAGATGCACAGTACGCCTCCAGTGGGCGGCCTGCCGCACAATCCGTTTCCTATGCGCGGTCAGTTGGTCGTTCGTCGGGGCACAGTCTTTTTTCTAAAACGTACAGCGGCTGCAACAGTTGGAGTGCGCACGCTGCGACGCACTCGTCGCTCGTCCATCAAGGAAGCGTTCCGGCCAGCAAGAACACGAGAGCGGCCTGCCAATTGATGGCAATCTCGTTGCTTGCGTATGAGCCCTGGTCGTCCGCGTACACTTTCGCCGGCGGCAATCCTGCCGGCAGCTTTTTAAGCACATCGTCCTGCCGCCCGGCATTCGGTCCGCCGGACAACAATCCCGGCCACGGCTCGGGGTTCTTGTCCGCGCCGCTGGGCCGGTGGTGAGGATGACGGTAGGGATTGGCACCAACCTGCGTCACCCAGGACAGCGAGAAAGTATTCCGCCCCAACAGGTAGTGCAGATTGTCCAAAGCGGCTTCCACGAAGCTGGGATCGGGCGCCAGCGCGTTCGCCACCAGCAATTCCATTCCGTAATTCGCTACCACGCCGTTCGAACCCCAGACATAATCTTTCGCCAGCAGGCTCACCCGGTACGGATTCTTCCGCGTGCGCTCCACAATCGCCTGCGCGGCCTGCGCCGTGCGCTTGCGAATGTCTGCCACCACCGCGGCGTCTGACCCCTTGCGTGCACCCAGCGCATAGGTCCACAGCCCCATCGGCGCCACGTTCCGCCAGCCTTCTGGCGCGGGCGCATCCAGGCTCGAGCGGAAATCCGGATAAAGTCTCAAAAAATACTCGTTGTACGTCCCATCTCCGGTGGTGCGCCATAGCTCAGCCGCCGCCCACAGCCTCTCGTCAGCGCAAGAGTCATCACCGTACTCGCCGGTGCTGATTCCCGGCGGGTTCCTGAACGTCACGTTGGGAAACTTCTCGCTCCAGAGCCAGGCCTTGCGGGCCGCGTCCAGGTTTCGCGCCGCAAACTTCGCATCGAAGGGCGCGTATACCCGCGCGGCAATGGCTGCCACCGCCGCCAGGTCCGCGGTCGCGCAAGTGCTCTTGTACGGCGGCTGTCCGGTGCCAATGACCTCGCTCGGCAGATGGTCATCCTCCGGCATGACGAATCCTGGGAAGTGCTCGCTGGCCTGCTTATGCCAAGCACCGCCATCGTCATCCTGCATCTGGAGCATCCATTCCAGATTCCATCGCGCTTCGTTCAAAATGTCGGGCGTGCCATTTCCGCTTTCCGGAAGATTCAGCTTGATGCCTTCCAGTTTGGCGCCGAAGATTTCCCACGTCCACAACACGGTCCCGGTCGTGATTCCGGAGTTCACGACATATCGTCCGTAATCCCCCGCATCGTGCCATCCACCGATATTGTCGCGTTCTCCCTGCTTCCCGGAGGAAGGGTGGAACTCTCCCTTCAGGTGGCATGCCGGATGTGTGTACCCCGGAAATTCCGGCCCAAGGTCCACGGCCGTCCCGCAGCGCTGTCCGTAGAACGCGCGCATCGCGAGATAATACGTCCGTGAGAAAACATCCGGCCGGATGGAAAACGTCCAACTCTGCCCCACCCCGGGCACGTCCAGGTAGTAAGTTCCGGTTTCGCGCAGTTTCGAGAAGTCGGCAATCTGGACGGAATCGCCGGCGTCCGCATCCAGGCTGACCGGTCCCAATTCGCCCTTGAACACAGTCTCATTGTCGGACGCCCGCTTCACTTCGAAGGTCTTAGCCGGCGCCGTAACCATCGCTATCTTCTCGCTTCCGGGCAGGTACCCAACCTCGTCCAGCTTGATCTGAGTGCTTTTACCCTCGGCTCCACGAGCCGGTCCGGGGGAGCAGATGAAGACGGTCAGGAGAAGAGCCATGGGCAGGACTGACGGGCTGCTTGACCGGGGCTTCGATTGGGTCATGCGTTTCTATCCGTTCCGGGCGCGTCACTCAAGAATGCAAGCCTCGCATTGCGCCACAAATTTCGACAGTGATTCCTCTCAAAGGAGGACGTGAATGCCAGCACAGTCCTCCGCGTGAGCGGATTTTTCCCGCTTGCCGGTACGCTACATGTCTACACCCGAAAGTTGTTCAACGCCAGTAGAAAATCGTTATACTAAGCCCGGCACCAATTCATACCGTTACCGTTCGGGGGCCGTCTTCATGAAATACGGATACTTCGACGACCAGCACCGTGAATACGTAATCACTCAACCCGATACTCCTCTGCCCTGGATCAACTATCTGGGATGCCAAGCCTACTTCGGTATCATCTCCAATACAGCCGGCGGTTATTCCTTTTATCGCGACGCGCGTTTGCGCCGCATCACCCGCTACCGCTATAACAATGCACCCTTTGATTACGGCGGGCGGTACATCTATGTCCGGGATGATGCCTCCGGCGAGTTTTGGTCTCCCTCCTGGCAGCCTACTCGGCGGAAACTGGAAAATTATTCCTGTCGCCACGGCATGGGCTACACCACGATCGGCTCGCAATACAGCGGGATCGAGGCCCGCACGCGCTATTTCGTGCCTCTCGACGAGAACCTTGAGATCTGGCAATTGACCGTCACCAATCATCGCAAGCAGGCTGCGGAACTTTCCGTATTCTCGGTGATCGAGTTTTGTTTATGGGACGCCCAGGACGATTCCACTAATTTCCAGCGCAATTTTAATATCGGGGAAGTCGAAGTTGAGGACGGCATCATTTACCACAAAACCGAATATCGCGAACGTCGCGACCATTTTTCTTTCTTCGCCTGCTCGGAAAAGATCGCCGGTTTCGATACCCAGCGCGATACCTTCCTCGGTCCTTATCGCGGGTGGGATAATCCCGCGGTCGTCGAGTTCGGCCGGTCTTCCAATTCCCTCGCTCATGGCTGGGCGCCCGTCGGTTCACACCAGGTCAAGTTGTCGCTGCAGCCCGGCGAATCCCGCCAGGTCATTTTTCTTCTGGGCTATCAGGAGAATCCGCGGGAGCAGAAGTTCGATCCGCCCGGTTCGCAGATCCTCAACAAGAAGAAGGCGAAATGCGTTCTTCATCGGTATCTTGTCGCGGCGAATGCCGATGCCGCGTTCGCAAAGCTTCAAGAGTATTGGGATGATTTGCTCGGTCTCTGTCAGGTCGACACCCCCGATGTGCACACCAATCGCATGGTGAACATCTGGAATGCTTACCAGTGCATGGCCACCTTTAACATGTCCCGCTCCGCCTCCTTCTACGAATCCGGCATTGGCCGTGGTCTCGGCTTCCGCGATTCGAACCAGGATTTGCTGGGCTTTGTGCACATGGTTCCAGAACGCGCCCGCGAACGCATTCTTGACCTTGCGGCGACGCAATTGCCCAGTGGCGGCGCCTATCACCAGTACCAGCCGCTCACCAAGCGCGGAAATAACGATGTGGGCAGCGGCTTTAATGACGATCCCCACTGGCTGATTGTCGGCGTCGGCGCCTATCTGAAGGAAACCGGGGACTGGAGCATTCTGGACGAGGCCGTGCCCTACGACAATGTGGCTGGCTCGGAAACGCCGCTGTACGAGCATTTGCAGCGCAGCTTCCGCTATACGCTCGACCGCCTTGGTCCGCATGGCCTGCCGCTGATCGGCCGCGCCGATTGGAACGACTGCCTCAACCTGAACTGCTTTTCCGATTCGCCGGGACAATCTTTCCAGACCACCACGAACAAAGACGGTACGGTTGCCGAATCCGTCTTCAGCGCCGGACTGTTTGTGCTTGCAGGAGGCGAACTGGCGGAGATCGCCAAACACCGCGGCCTGGACGTTGA
>Ga0187803_10000908_pt1 | contig 11614 bp, 13 predicted proteins | sample NC_wetland_sal_i_2_FD_132425 | JGI IMG/M metagenome (GOLD analysis project Ga0187803, IMG submission 132425) | Wetland sediment microbial communities from Neuse River Estuary, North Carolina, USA - Control_3 | ecosystem: Environmental > Aquatic > Freshwater > Wetlands > Sediment | place: USA...
CAACATCCCAGGGAGGGCTGCAGCTGGCGGGTGCTATGATCTACCTCCTGGTGCACAACGTCTTCGGGGTCCCAATTACGCTCTACGACCTATTGGTGATTCTCCCGGTCTTCCTAGGCTCTGTGACAGCCGTCCTGTTCTACTTCCTGGTCAGGAAGATTGCGGGGGACGCCGCAGGCCTCTTCGCTGCCCTTGTATTCGCTGTCTCGCCTCCGCTCATCGAGAGGGGCAACCTCGGCTGGTTCAAGTCCGAACCCCTGGCTATTCTTCTCTTCGTAGCGGCCAGCTATCTTGTTCTCACCGTCTTCGACAAGGATAGACCGATCCGCAGCCGGATCCTGCGTTCGCTGCTCGGGGGCATACTGATAGGTTACGCCAATACCGCGTGGGGAGGGGGCGACTACTTCAGCGCCGCCTTCGGACTTATCTTCGTCCTGATACCCTTCCTGAACCTTGACCTCGTGGGCCTCACTCCTGCCGTGATAACCTTCACAACTTCCACCCTGTTCGTCAGCGCCATCTTTCCGAGGCCGGGGGTGGCCATAGTCACCAACCCTGTGGGCCTGGTGTTGATCGGAGGGACGCTTTTCGTCATCGTGGCGCAGTGGGCGAAGACGTGGACGAAGCCTACTGAATACAGGACTACACTGGTGAAGTTCCTGTTCGGCTTCGGCATCGCCGGGCTGACTCTGATCAGCTTCAACCTTGTGGGGGGACTCTCGCTGAGGTATCTCTCGGCCATAGCTCCCTGGGCCCGCTCCGGCAACCCCTTGGTACAGTCGGTTGCGGAGCACTTCGTACCCACGGGCGCGGACTACTTCACGGCATACGCAATACTGCTCTCCTTCGGGATGGCGGGTGCGTTGGTGGCGTTCAGGCGTAGGGGCATCCTCATGATTTACGCCCTTGTCTTCGGACTTACGGGACTTTACTTTTCTTCGGCTTTCTCTCGTCTCTTGGTCTACTCGTCCATCGCCCTAGGCATACTCGGGGGCATCGGCTTCGCCGAACTGGCCTACGCCATAGTAAAGCCCAGCACGACCCCACTCGTCAAGAAGAAACAGGCCCCAACGTCTAGGAACGAGATGAAGGTCGTCTTCTCAGTGGCGGTGATCGCTCTTATAGTCCTACCGGCAGGTTCCTACTGGATACCCAACCCAATCCAGTGCACATCCTCCGGCCAACTCTTCTGCAACAACAGCCCCGCTGACACCGCGGTCAGCCTCGCCAACGGCGCCACTGTGTACAGTCGCAGTGCATTCAGCGACTGGATACAGACGCTTCAGTGGGTGAGGCAGGACACGCCTACAAACGCTGTGATAATCTCATGGTGGGACTACGGCTACTGGTTCACCGTCATGGGCAACAGGACCACTCTTGTAGACAACGCGACCCTGAACAGCACCAGAATCCAGCAGGTAGGGGACTTGCTGATGTCAAACGCCACCCAGGCCACGGCCATGGCGAAGAGCATGGGCGGAGGGAGGCCAACCTACATCGCTATTTTCATCACAGGGAGCATATTCCCGGTGTCATCTAGCACAGGTAGTTCGACCCAGTACTACATCATGCAGGTCCCAAGCGGAGGGGGCTTCACGGCGGGCGGAGGAGACGAGAGCAAGAAGCAGTGGTTCATACGTATCGGCAACCTAACCGAGTCCAAATATCTTGAATGCCCGGGGATAAACGCCAACGAGCTCACTTCGGTTGGCGCGCCGTGCCAGAGCGTGGACGACTTCAATCTCACCCCGTATGCGGCCCAGATCAGCCTCTTCGGCCAACTCCTACCGTTCAGGCTCGCAGGTTATCTCTATACCAGCGGGAGCGGGTCCACCGCGAGCATTGCCTTCAGCTCGACCTACACATTCGGGACGAACGGCGCACCGCCCATCGAAGCATTCAGCTATCCGAGCAGCTTCATGTATCCTTCGAACAGCACTGGGCCGTTCAGGCTGGCTTACGTGTCTCCGAGCCTGGGCCTTGCCGAGCAGGGCTCGTCTCCATGCCCAGGAAACTCCCAGCTCCAGTGCTTCAACGCTATTCTAGTTTATCAGCTGGTGCCCTGATCAGGTTTCGCGTAAGCCAGTGGGCTGCGGTACCTGGCGTACCTGTCGTCCGGGGAATACCTTGCAGGATGCACCGTCACGGTCTTGCCCCCGCAGCTGGGGCACTTGTCAGCTAGAGTGTACCTGCCGCACTCGACACACTTCAGCATAAGACTCTTCAAGAAGATCCGCCATATTTCCTCGATATTTCGCGCTTGAAGCTGAACACGTCGTGTTTTCCGACACCATCCTTGATTCTCTCAATCACTGCGTCAAGGGCCTTTTCAGCCTGCTTGTAATCGTCAGCCGTTATCCTGACTCGGTATCTGGGTGCCCCAGCATAGGATATGTGGACCGTGGCCAAGGACACGCTGGCGGCCGCCAGGAGCGTCTTCTTGACCTGTTCAATTCCCTCGGGGGATCTGGATGAAACCTCGACCAACGCTCCAACCTCGTACCTCGGAGGCACAATCTTCTCCGCGGCTATTTCGGCGACTGTCTTCGCTTCCTTCTCAGAGAGACCGGCCGCGGCAAGCCCCTTCTCCCCCTTCCGGGCGGCTGTCTCGAGGGCTGTATACAAGGTCCCAAATTCCTCTTCAAGCCTGCGCCTCAGTTCTCTTTCATGCAGGTCGTCCATGCCAAGCTTATTCTTCACGGCGTCGATGATCGCAAGAGCCCTTTCCTCCCTCTTCCATTCGATTACCTTGGCCCGCCTCTCTTCGTTTGTCACCTGCCTGAGCGAAAGGTCAATCTCTCTCCTCGCCCTGTTGATTCTGATGACCTTCAGGATGAGTTTCTGCGAGACTTTGGCTACCCTGTCTATGTTCCTGACCCAGCCCGTCGATATCTCTGACACATGGAGGAAGCCGTTGGTCCCGTCATACTGGTCGAGGTTCACATAGATGCCATGTGATGTTATCTCTCTGACTGTGCATATGACGACTTCTCCCGGCTCCGGGAGTGGTCTCTCTGTACTCATCTCGAATGCGTCACCTAGGCGTGGTATTTGGCGTTTAGCCCAGGCGTTTCACTACAGTGGCCAAGACTACTGACTTGCCTCCCTTGCTCTCGGCGAGCTTCCTGCCGCAGCTCCTGCACCCTATGTCCTTCGCCGAGTTTGAGAAGAGGATTCTCTCTTCTCCGCAGTCGGGGCACTTGACGAGAAGGAATGAGCTTCTGGTCTTGGGAATCGGCTCTCGGTCGCGCTTCATGCCGCTATCTCAGCCTTCCTCAGCCTAATCCCATCGCGCATGATTTCTCGGTTGCATTCCTTGCATTTTAGACGGAGGGTTGCCTTTTTGGTGGTCTTGGCAGTTCTAATCAGTTCGGGAAACTTCTGGCCGCCGTATCCCCTTTTCCTTCCGGCCTGCCTTCGCGCACCCCAAGAGCCAGCGCGCTCCTTTCCTCTTTTGTAAAGCGCCACCGAATGGATGGTGTGCTTGTTACACCATGGGCAATTCGTGCGAATTTCCTTAGGGAATTTCATCCTCTCACCGAAGCGGATTGGCCCCGTTTTCTATCGTGCTTTTAAGCTTGGCCCGGTCCGCCGCCAAATAGTCCGCCCTGACTTGATGGGACCACTGAACTAGCGTCCGAATGACCTAATCGCTAACTCTTGGAGCCAGGAAATAGAACATTTTTGCTCCTTGATCATTGAGTTTGAGTTCCAGCCGAATTGGCTTGCGCGTGCTGAATTCGAGAAGAACAGTATCTGTGACCCCTCCAAGCGCGCGGAGAATTCCCGAAATATAATCAATCGAGTAGGTCGCTTTGCTGTCCGCTCCTACCTTGAGCTCAAGGACATCCGCGTCATTCCCCGCTAATCCTATCTCGGCCTTCCCGACGTCTGACTTGCCAGAAAACGTGAGCCTATCCTTGGAGGCTTGAATCGTGACCTGATCAGAGACAACCGAGATGTCGCCGAGGACCTTCTCGAGGATGGTCTTTGTCAGAGAGGCTTTCGTATCGAACTCGAGCTTGGGGAGAGGAGCGGACCCGGCCGTGCTCTCTATCAAATGAATTGTGAACTCTCGCTTGTATCCATTGCTCAGTTTGACCGAAATAGCATCTTCTTCGGTGGAACCAATTTCAATACTATCCTTCGCGTCGGACCTTCCGACCAGCTTCACCAGATCCTCTACCCGCACGCTGAACTTGAACGGCTTGTCACACTCGAACGAAGAGAAACTAGAGTTGGGCAGGGCCAAGTCAACGAGAGCTACATGCGACGGGTCCATCGCTCTGAACGTCAGACCCTCACCGTTAGCCTCGAACGTCGCTTCTTCGACGAGAGTCTTGACCGCCGCGGCAATCGCCTTCCATTCGTTAGCAGTTGCGGTCTTTGCCAAGAACAAACGAGCGCAGCCTTCGTGCAGGCTCTTCGGGGACGGATAATAAGCCTTGGCCGCGAAAAATCAGAACCGAGAATGTTCTGCCGAAACTATGTGACCGCTACCACCACGCCCCGAGGTTCTTCGTCAACTGTCCCATCATTCCAGGAGGAGGCTCGAACTTCAGCGTGTAGACCTTTCCGCTCGGCTCAAGCTGTGCCAGGCTGGAGTGGACGTTCGCCAAGAACCTCATGACTGCCTCGGGGTCGCTTCTCCACTTCCTTTCGATAAGCTTGACCTCGTTCCGCCTGTGAAACGACGGGGGGATGTCAAGCATCGAGTTGAGCATCGCCCTGGCTCGAATCTCATCATTGCTCATTATCCCGACAGTGAAACTCCGCTGGTATCCGTCGCTACCCTTTCCCCCGGTGTTGACCACCATATGCCCGTAGAGCAGGACTCCATCCTTGGGGTCGAACTTGCGGACCATCACATAGCACGTAGGATGCCCCGCGTCTCCGTTCTCCTTGGGGAGGTACCAGATGCGGAACCTGTCAGTGAGCGCGTTCCACTCACCTCTGGCTAGGTGACCCAAGTCTATATCGAGGGGGGAGAACGGGACGCCCACTACCAAGGAGTACACCTTCGCGCCCGTTCCGTGAATGTAGGTTTCAAGAGGAACTCTCAAGCCGACGGCGCAAGCATCCAGGCCACTTAACGACCAAGGTTGACGGATGCCTTATCTGCCCGCTACCGAGGGAATCAATGTAGCTTTGAACGAAAACACCAAGGCCTGGCTGAAATCGGCTTACAAAGAATACTATTTTCGAAGTTCGGATAGCATAGAGTTTCCCGACCAGATCGAAGCTAGGGAGTTCGGCTACATCCCGTTCGGAGGGGGCATGGTGCGGCACCTTTCATTCAAGAGCAAGGGTGAGGCCCTGGCCGAGATACTCAAGCAGTCCCCCTCGTCAGTGTACTGTTCCAATGCCCGCTACGAGTCTCCCTCCAGGCCCATCGAGGAGAAGGGCTGGCTCGGGGCCGAGCTCATCTTTGACATAGACGCCACTGACATTCCTACCACCTGCAAGAGGGGCCACGACCTCTGGTACTGCGAGAAGTGCTACGCGTCAGGGAAGCTCCCCCGCCCTGCAAAATGCACCAAGTGTGGGGGTCCTTCAGTGGAGTTCCACGGCACTTGTGAAACATGCCTCGATGCCGCCAAAGAGCACGCGATGCGCGTGGTTGCCTTCCTTACAGACGACTTTGGGGTTGGCCGTGAAGCGGTCAGGATCTTCTTTTCAGGGAACAGAGGTTACCATCTTCACATCTTCGACAGGAGGTTTGACCTTCTGGACCAGCAGGCGCGGAGCGAAATCGCGGAATACATGCGAGGCTCTTCCCTCCCCCTGAGCCAGACCATAGCCTCCACCCTCCGCCGGCGGCCGTCGGGCGGGCCGCAGGGGGCAGGTTGGACGAGGAGGATTACCGGCTATGTGGATGAACGAAGACAGAGCTACGATGGCACACTGCAGAAACTTGTGTCGGAGGCCGTATCCTCCCAGCGAGCACTTGTAGACACCTCGGTAACCACGGACATCCATCGAGTCTTCAGGCTCGCCGGGACGCTGCACGGGAACACAGGCATGTCAAAGATGCCGGTGCAGTCAATCCAGAAGTTCGACCCCCAAGAGGACCCCGTCGTGCTGATAACCAAACCTGTCATTGTCAGGGTCGAATTCTATCCGCGATTCAGGCTGAAGCACAGAGACTTCGGGCCGTTCAATAAGCCGGAGACGGTTGAGCTGCCGACATACGCCGCCGTTTCGATTTTAACAAGAGGTCTGGGGGAGGTCGTGTAAATGGCTGAAACCACGCTTGAATACCTGAGGAGGCGGCTGGACTCCGAAACCCAGTCTGACAGCCTGCTGCCTCTCCCAAGCGATTTCTATTCGAGCCTGTCAGCGTACGGTCAGAAACTGAAAAGGTCCGCTGGCTCCGGCAGTTCGGAGGTCTCTTTGCACTTGATCGCCACCCAGGCAAGTATGATAGAATCTATGGTCAGCCAGCTTCTGAAGCTGAGGACGAGGAAGGCGATGAAGCAGAACACCCTTCTGCAGCTCCTCCCCGAGGAGAGGTACGTCTGCTCCGCGGAACGGAAGTTCCAGAGGCGTTTTCAGACGTTGGTCGAAGCAGTGTCCACAGGTCAGCCTTCATTCGTCGAGTTCGCCCATCTCAACGAGTCTCAGAGGAGCGTGACCGTCAGGTTCGTCAAACACGTCAACGAACTGGTGGGACTGGACATGAGGCGCTACGGCCCGTTCGAGGCAGACGACGTGGCTTCCATAGCGGCTGCAAGTGCGGAAATACTGATTTCCGCCGGCGACGCCGTGGAAGTCTACACCAGAGACGTCGTCTGAGCGCAAAGCCAGACGAAGACCTGCTCGCCGTCGGCAAAGACGCTCCGCTGCGGGATTACACCGTTGGGGCGAGGAGGAATTCGGTGAGGATGCCACGAACTAGGAATAGCTACGCCATGTATGGTTGCACTTGGCGCATCTGTAGAACTGGGTCGGGGGCTCGTCCCCACTTCGTGTCTGCAGGAACCACCAGAACGCCTCATTATGTCCGCATTTCGGGCATTCAATCCTGGTGGTCGGGAGCGAGTTGAGCTTTGCCTCCTTGTCCCCCACGACCTTGATTTGGGGCGTGTTAGAGAGCTCTTCCTCGGTCTTCTGCATGACTGTGTTGCCTTCCTTCTTCGCGTAGCCGCAATTATCGCAGATGTAGGTGACAGAGATCTCGCGGGGCCCTTTCACTTGTTTCAGCTTAAGACGTGTCCCGCACTTCGGACAGAATTTCAGCTCGAAGCACCGCCGAGGGCTTTCTTAACGCCTTCGAGGAGCTCTTGGGTAGTCTCCATGGCTCTGTCAACACTGTTGGCAAACGCCTTCTCTGGTTTTATTCGCTGGGCCCTCACCCTCAGCACCAACTTCTTGATCAGAGGGTGCGGCGGCAGCGCTCCAGCGAAGGTGACGCTTTTCTCCTCAAGTAGCTCGTGATGCACAATCTCAGCCAGCGAGTAATCCTCGCCTGTAATTTCTACCGTGAGACCCTTCTCATCCTCGCTGGTTGTCTGGACCTGCAATTTGCTTGACGGGCCCTCGATTTCTTGTTAATAAGTTGATGGTAGGATTCGTTTCAAGTGGAAGGCTTTCGGCATCGAAAGCTAAGGTTCGATAGAGGCCGCCCCGAAGTCTCTCGCTAGCTTCCTTTCCTCCACGTTTCCACACTCGTCGCACTTGGCCCTTGTAGCGCTCCCTCTGAGAAGGGGCCTGCCGCAGTTGCCGCAGAGTGCAGCCACCACCCCCATGTCAGGCTCGTCTATGGCAAGGTGGATTATCCCGTTGAGTAGGCTGAACACACGGCATCTCACGATGTCCCCTGGTTTGACCGGTGTGGTCCTTCGCGCTCCCCTGCCGCCTCCTGAAAGTCCACGCAGAGCGAGCATCCCAGAGAAGTCTTTGTGAGTCGGCTTCCCATTAAGGAAGTAGATCTTAACGTTGGCAGAGTTGGCCTGGGACGTTTCCACCTGTCCAGTTATCCAGTCGTCTACCTTGATTATCTCGGGCTGGACCGCCGGCTTGACTGAAATCTCCATGCTCTTGAGGTCCTTCACCACCGACCCCGCGGTCAGCGCCCTGATGAGCCCTGAATCATCATATGTGTGCTGGCCTGGGAGGAATTCCTCCGAAACGGCGAGCTTGTCTCCGGGCAGGACCCCCTGTGGTTTTGCCTTCGTTTCTTTCATTTCTTGATCAACCCCACCGTAAGCTCGATCCACTTCGACCGCTCAAGGAACTCCCCCGGCTCCCTCCCCTCCATAAGCGCAACTAAAGCGTCCGCCTGAGGGATTGAGAGCACCGGCCTGTCGAAGGTGAACCCATCAATGGATATCCTTGGGCACGCAGTCTGGATGAAGGCGTCAATCTCTCTGTGGGGCGCCAATCTATCCGCGGTGACGTCCCTCAAGGCAAGTTCGATGACCTTCCTTCCGTTCATCTCGAGCCGCTTCGAGATCCAATTGCTTCTCCCGAGCATCTTCTGTCCCTCCTTCAGTCCCGTTATGACACCGAAGACGCGGGCGTCGAGGGCCTTATACACCGCGAGCACCGACCTCTTCCTCCTCTCATCTGCAGCAGCCTGCATATTGGTCACCTCGTTCATGTAAGGGTCGAGCATGAATGTCGGTTTCCCCGTTGCAAGGGCCAAACCTACAGCATGAAACTCGCTTTCTCCCAAGAGGGCGAACGCATCCACGTCGTCGCGGACTGGAAACGAAGTCGAGAAGTCGCATCCGAAGACCTGCCCGTCAAGCATCAGATTGTTGCCCTTCCCCACCACTACCTGGAACCCCTTCGCTTCGAGGCTCTCCTTGACCGGCTTGAGCTGCTCCAGATGCTGGCTGAACGTCGCCAGCCCCAACCTCTTGTAGGGCGCAAGAACCTTGGCAGCACTCTCGACCACCTCATCGAATTTCACGTCGTCCACCGCGTCAATCAGGTAAGTGTGCTTCCCTACCTCTGTGACAGCGGCATTGTGGCCTATGTGCAGGGCAAGGTCCGCCTGGAGCTTTTCAACGTCGTCGTCAACTGTGTCGCAGATGCCGAAGCAGCTGTCCCCCGACAGTATGCTCTTCACTCCGTACTTCTCCTTCGCCCTCTCCATGAGAGCCTTGGTCTGCCGGAGCAGGCCGCCGGGAGCGTTCACGAGTATGACTTTCGGCCGCTTGGTCTCAATAATCTCGAAGACCCTTGCCTCATCGATTCTAACAGTCATTGGGTTAACCTCAGTATACCTCGGTTATCGAATTCGTCTTCCCGAGGCCCGTTATATACTTCTGGTGAAAGCAACGTTGGCCAGTGCTCTTCATCTATACCATCAGGCCAGTACGCCCTGAAGCCTTCGTCGACGGCTTCGCAGAAGACGAGAAGCAGAAGATTTCGGAACACTTCGATTACCTCAAGCGTTTGACCGAGGAAGGCGCTGTTCTGCTGGCAGGGAAGACGCCAAACATCCCTTCCCGCGGCTTCGGCATAGTGATTTTCAAGGCAGAATCCGAAGCAAGTGCACGACAGTTGGTGGACAACGACCCCGCGGTCAGAAACAAGGTGTTCGGCGCGGAGCTCTTCTCTTTCAGCATCTCCTTTTCCAAAGGACTTGTTCCTGCCTAATCGGGCTTTACCGGGTTTCCGCCCTAACTGCCTATGACGCCAGCTTGAGGGGTCGGGCCAGATTCCGGAACGGGCTGTTGCGCTACGGCCTTCTCCAACTTGACGATTTCTGTGTGAGTCTTCATCGGCAGTTTGGTCGCCGCAGCCCACATTGCCTCCTTCCCCTTCTCGAAGTTCTCCGCCTTTAGGCTCAGCTCAAGCACGACACTTCCAATCTCGACCCGCGCGGCAAGACCAATTGGTTTGCCGAACGCCTTTCTCATCCCTTCCTGCAGCCTGTCTGCACCAGCTGTCGCAATCATCTTGTTCTCTCTTAATATCAAATGAGGATACGTAACTACTCTCAGCAGGAAGTTTTCCTCTCCAACGAGGGTTACTTTCTTGCTCGCTGCGACCCTTGCTGCTTCTAGAGCGTTATGTCTGATCTGGACTCGACCGTCAGAGACAAGTTTGAACAAGTAGTCGTAGTCCGCCCTACTTTTCCCAGTGGTGAAGCGAGCGACTTTTGGATTGGGCGCTCCTGGGGCGAATTTCTTGCTGGTATACGCCATCCCCTTTATGGTCCTGTAATTCTTACCGTGAACGTTTCATCACCTGGAGAGTTTTTGCCGGCGGGAACCGGTAATTAACCTTGCTTGGAAGCCAGGCCGCATTTTGGGCTGCTCGCACATCTCCCCGTTCCCAAAGGGCGTTGCTGTAGACGGCGCCGGAGCTCAACGCTATCACAGCGATTAGGAGACCACGGGCCTCTGTTGAGAGCAGTCTGCTTCATCATGCCCTGCGTTAGCTCAATCCTCATAAAGAGCCCGGGAAGTCGAACTCTTAGGATCCGTAGATGCTAGACTCTCTTCGTGAAGGCCTCCAGAACGCCATTTCCAAAATCCTGAAGAGCAACATCATCGATGAAAAGGCAGTCAAGGAGTTTGTCCGGGACCTTCAGAGGGCCCTCATTCAGTCGGACGTGAACGTCAGACTAGCGCTGGAGATCACGGAGCGGGTCCAGAAGAGGGCTCTGGACGAGAAGCCATCGGCCGGGGTCACGAAGAAGGACCAGATAGTGTCGATACTGTACGAGGAGCTCGCACGACTGCTCGGTGGCGAGGGAGGTTTGCAGCTCAGCAAGGACAAGACGAACGTCCTAGTCATGCTCGGCGTCCAGGGTTCGGGCAAGACAACGACGACAGCCAAGTTGGCGCGGCTGTATTCCAAGCGCGGGTTCAAAGTCGGGGTGGTGGCAGCCGACACCTTCAGGCCGGGCGCGGTGGCCCAGCTGAAGACTCTTGTCGCATCATCTGGAGCGGAGGTCTACAGTGACGCGAAGGAGAAGGACTCGGTGAAGATTGCGAAGGGGGGCAGGAAGACATTCGAGGGCTCAAAGAACCTGATAATCATAGATACAGCGGGGAGGCACAAGGAGGAGAAGGGACTCCTGCAAGAGATGAAGGATGTCGTGAGCAGTGTGAAGCCCGATGCCACAATCCTCGTCATAGACGGGACCATAGGTCAGCAGTGCTACAACCAGGCGCTCGCATTCCACCAGGCGGCCCCTGTAGGAGGAATCATAGTGACGAAGCTCGACGGAGCGGCTAAAGGAGGAGGGGCCCTGGCAGCGTCCGCAGCCACCGGAGCGAAGATCTTCTTCATCGGGACAGGAGAGAGGATAGACGACCTGGAAGAGTTCGCTCCCACAAGGTTCGTCGGACGCCTACTGGGCATGGGGGATCTCAAGGCCCTCATGGAGATGGTCAAGGACGCCGAGGTGGTGGTGGACGAGAAGATGACCCAGCGGATGATGTCGGGGAAGATGTCGATGAACGACCTGCTCGTCCAGTTCGAGCAGATGAAGAAGTTCGGCTCCCTGCGGAAGGTCCTGGAGCACATACCCGGCTTCTCGGGCCAGGTCGACGTGAAGGAGCTGGACAAGGCCGAGGACAGGGTCAAGGTGTACAAGTCGATCATCCAGTCGATGACAGGGGAAGAGAAGACGAGCCCGGAGAGCATCAAC
>Ga0187803_10000909_pt1 | contig 11613 bp, 8 predicted proteins | sample NC_wetland_sal_i_2_FD_132425 | JGI IMG/M metagenome (GOLD analysis project Ga0187803, IMG submission 132425) | Wetland sediment microbial communities from Neuse River Estuary, North Carolina, USA - Control_3 | ecosystem: Environmental > Aquatic > Freshwater > Wetlands > Sediment | place: USA...
CAAACTCCACCGTGCCCCTCCGTCCCGCTCCGAGAACAAATCCGCCGTGGGCAATTCGCTTGGGCAGCTTGACATCGCTACTCTGCGCTACCTATAATTTTAAGGAAAGCGAGGGAGAGTTTTTCACGTCAAGTTCGAGCGGGAATAACTCAGTGGTAGAGTGCGACCTTGCCAAGGTCGAAGTCGCGGGTTCGAATCCCGTTTCCCGCTCCACTAAAAGCAGTGTTCAGTTCTCAGTCGTCAGTTCTCAGTCTTGGCAACACGTTTTGGCTGACAACTGAAAACTGATTACTGAGAACTTCTTCCGGCGCGGTACCCAAGTGGTAAGGGAGAGGTCTGCAAAACCTTTATGCGTGAGTTCGATTCTCACCCGCGCCTCCAAGCTTTTTGAGCTGTCTCCAATCGTCTCCAGTAACCGCTGATGGAAACGGGAAGCTGCCGCCTTCGGCATCGTCTGGAGAACCCAACCTCCGGCGGCCCAAGGTCAAATGCGACTTGACAAGCCCGCTCCCCAAGAGATATAAACTCCGCCGCGGAGTTCTGGGTTCGTTCAACCCGATATGCCTTGCACACGCTCACTGCCCGTGCTCTCTCGTTGGAGCGAGGAGGGGGTATCTTGATTTACCCCGAAGAGCTTCTCCAAGGGCTCGAATCTCAAGTCGGACGGAAATCGACCGATGAGATTACTTGCAGGTTTCTGTTCACTGTGCTGAGCGGGAGCTGTGAGTTTTAGGGGCTGTGTGGCGGTTTTCAGCCGTCCATCAGCTGCGACTGAAGCAAACGGCGTTTGAAACGAGGAGTCATGCAGCAATGTGACGACCGTCACAGACTCAAGAAAGAGCCCAGCGGAGAATCGCACCTGAGTCGGAGGCACCTGTTCGAAGATTCAGCGAATCTGGCTGTAGATTCTTGCAACAAGTCTCAGCGCGTTTTTCGAAGCTCGTCTCGGAGGGTTTCCACGTGGATCCAAGAACTAAAGTGACCCGGATATTTCCCACCGTGACTTTGATCCTTGCGATGTATCTGATCGGCGCCGGACTTTTGTTGGCCGGAGTGCCTTCAAACACCAAGCCATCAGTGGCCTCCCAGGCATTCAAAGGGAAACCCGAGGACTACGTGGGCCAGGACACTTGCAAAGGCTGTCATGACGATATGTTCAAGAATTGGGAGCAGTCGCCTCACTGGAAAACGACTCTGAACCATAAGGGAGTGGAATGGCAGGGTTGCGAAGCGTGTCATGGACCGGGTAAAGCCCACGCGGACGCCATGGGTGAGGCGGCGGGCGATCCGGCCAAAATCGAGGCAGCCAAGAAGCTGATCTACAGTTTCAAGGGTGAGCCCGCGCAGGAGATCAGCAAGCGATGCCTGTCATGTCACACTTATGGAGAGGAGCATTCTAATTTTGCCCGCCAGGCGCACAACATCAACAATGTAAGCTGCATTGATTGCCATTCGCCCCATTACGCAAAGGCGGACTATCTTCTGGTTCAAAAGCAACCGCTGCTTTGCTTCTCCTGCCATAACGAGGTCAAGGCGGATTTCAGCAAAACGTTCCATCATCGAGTGAACGAGGGCCTGGTCAAGTGTACGGATTGCCACAACGAGCACGGCGGCTTTCTGACCCATCAATTGAGGTCCACCGCCTCGCAGGACATGGTTTGTTTTAAGTGCCATGTGGACAAGGCCGGGCCTTTTGTCTACGAGCACGCGCCGGTAAAGACCGAGGGCTGCGTGATATGCCACACGCCGCACGGTTCGCCAAACCCGCGACTGTTGAAGCGTAGCCAGGTGAACCTGCTCTGCCTGGAGTGCCACACTTTCACCATCGACGCCGGCGCGCCGTCAATTCCGTCTTTCCACAACCAGTCGGCCAAGTACCAGGCTTGCACGATGTGTCACCCGATGGTCCACGGGTCGAATACCAACAGGTTCTTCTTCCGATAGGAGCACGCAGCCATGAGATCAAATCGGTCAGGTCTTGGGTCGGTTCTGGCGAGCTTCTGCCTTGTAATTCTCGCGTTCGCGCCCGCTGTCGCCCAGGAGGAACAGACGTCAGAGGGAAAGGACGTGGGCAACTATCACGTGAACCAGTCTCTTGAATTCGGCTGGCGGGGGACAAGCATCAGCGGGAACAACGATGTCTACGATACGTTCGTGAACCTCGGCCAGGGGTTCCGCGAATTCAATCAGTCGCTGGAAATGCGGTCGCTTAACCACTCGGGCGGCCTCTTTGACAACCTCTCCCTGAGCAACTTCGGCTACGGCGGCGACCCGAACGACGTTTCCATGCTGCGCGTCTCCAAGAACAAGTGGTACGACTTCACCGGCACATTCCGCCGCGATCGCAACCTGTGGAACTATGACCTGCTGGCGAATCCCCTCAACCCGACCACCTCCAATCCGACCGTGATCGTCAGCTTTTCGCCGCACGACATGGCGTTGACGCGCCGAATGACCGACACCAACCTGACGCTGATGCCGCAATCCAACTTCCGCGTCCGCCTAGGCTACAATCGCAACATTAACCAAGGCCCTTCGCTGACCAGCTATCACGTGGGCACCGAGGAGTTGCTGTTCCAGCAGGTGAAGACTACGGTCAACGCCTACCAAGTCGGTTTTGATTACCGGGGTGTGCCTCGCACCAACTTCAGCTACGATCAGTTCCTCAACTATTACAAGAACGATACGACCGATCAGGACGGTGCTCTCTTTCTCCAGCTTGCCAACGGCCAACTCGTAGACCCAGGGATTTCGTGGGACACCAAGAACAATGTTCCGTGCAAGACGCCTATCGCCAATTCTGGCACGACCCCGCCAACCTACAGCTCGAACTGCCCTGGCGAGACAAATCTCTGGCGCAGCCAGCCGATCCGAACCTCCTACCCGACCGAACAATTCAGTTTCCAGTCCAACTACTTCAACAACGTCGACATGGCCGGACGCCTCGCTTACACCTCCGCCGACGCCCGGGTGGACGCGTTCGATGAACTGTTCCAAGGGTTCGAATCGCGGACGCTGGCGCGGCAGTTGCAAACCACAGGAACGGCGGCCATCCAACGCGTTACAAGCACCGGCGACTATGCGGTCACGTGGACCGTCACACCCAAGTTTCGCGTGGTGGATGAATTTCGTTTCGATTATTTCCGGATCCCCGGGCAAAACAATCTCTCATCGAGTAATTTATTCGCCGTTTCCTTGACGACCGCGCCCGTGGTGTTCAACCCCGCGAATTGCCCGCCACCTTACACGGCGAGCACTTGCCCGACCCACAACACATCCTCCGAAGCCGATTCCGGGACAGCCATCGCCAGCCTCTATCTGGGGCAAGACGCCAAGACAAACACGTTTCAGTTGGAGTACGACTTCACCAAGCGGTTCGGCGCCCGACTGGGATATCGCTACGGCCATCGACTCATCGATCAGAGGAATGTGGAGGTCGATACCAGCACCTACGACCCCACCCTCACAACCTCCAAGGGGAACGTGTGGCCGGGCACCGGGCCCTGCGCCGGCGTGGCGCTGAATGCGGATGGCTCGTGTACTGTCACCGGCCTTTCGAGCGCGTCCCTGGCGAATTTCGCCGCCTCGACCACCATCAACGAGCACTCGCTTCTGGCGGGCTTCTGGGCTCGGCCCACCGACAATTTCCGGCTCAGCTATTCTCAGGAACTCTTTTACGCCGACAACACATTCACTCGCGTCAGTCCGCGCCAGCTCCAGCACTACAAGCTGCGCGCGTCTTACAAGCCGCAGCAGTGGCTGAGCATTACCGGAACCATGAATCTTCTCGAGGCCCGCAATAACGTGAGCCAGATTTTCCACATCGAGCACACGCGCAACGCAGGCTTCAACGTCACCGCTGCCCCCAATGATCGCTGGTCACTGGACGGAGGCTACAATTACACGGGCGTTTTCTCCCAAACGAATGTTTGTTTCATTTTCGGATCTGGTCCGCCGCCTCCAGGATTCCCAGCTTGCCCGATCATCGGCTCGGCCGTCCCGTTACAAGGGATTTCGATTTACAACAGCACACTAAGTTACGGCTATTTCGATTTCATGGTTAAGCCCGTCAAGCGCGTGACGATGCGGGCGGGATACAACATCGATCATGTGACCGGCAATACGCTTATCTTGAATCCTAATTCGCCGCCCGGGCCGCTCAATTTCGACTATCATCGGCCCACCGCGTCTGTGGACGTGGACCTGGCCAAGGGAGTGACTTGGAGAACCGCGTGGGCCTATTACGATTATAACGAGAAGGATTCGGCCACCGACCCTATCGGCCCGCGGAGCTTCCGAGGAAATCTGGTGAATTTATCGGTAGTCTACTCGTTTTAACTGCGGCCCCGCGCTTGCCCAAGACGGTGAGCCGTGTCCCTCGGCGGCCTTTGGACGCCGGAAGCCACCTCAGCGGTCTTGCCAAAATCGACCCACCTCTGAGACAATTCGCCTACGGGCCGGAGGAGGGTTCCAGATGAACACTTCCGAGACCAACGCCAGTGAGCCCCCTCAACCCAGCCGTCGTTGGGTCAACGTATTGCTGGGGAGCGGCGTTCTGGGCTCCATAGCCTCATTCTTATATCCGGCATTCAAGTACATAATCCCGCCTCTAGTGCCCGAATCCACCAGTCGCTCCGTCGTGGCCGCAAAGGCCGCCGAGCTGAAGCGTAACTCCTCTAAGATTTTTCAATTTGGCTCCAAGCCTGCGCTCCTGGTCCGAACCGCAGACGATCAATTCAAAGCTTTGTCCGCCGTGTGTACGCACTTGAGTTGCACGGTGCAATATCGCGAGGACCTGCATCAGGTCTGGTGTGCCTGCCACAACGGGCTTTATGACGTTTCAGGGCGCAATATCAGTGGACCGCCGCCCAGGCCGCTGGAGGAATTCGAGGTGCACGTACAAGGCGAAGACGTCGTGGTCTCTCGAAAGGCTTAGAGATGGACACACTCTACCGTCGGCTGATGAACTGGCTGGACGAGCGTTTTGGCGCCGGCAGCATCGAAGAATTCCTCCGCCACAAGATTATCCCCTTGCACCGCCACACCATTTGGTACTACTTCGGCGGCATGACCATGTTCCTCTTCGTAGTTCAAGTGCTGACCGGAATCCTGCTTCTTCTTTATTACCGTCCCACGCCCAATGACGCTTTTGAAAGCGTCCAGTACGTCATGACGCAGGTCCGTTTCGGATGGCTCATCCGGTCGGTGCATAGTTGGTCGGCCAACCTGATGATTTTCACCGCGTTCGTCCACATGTTCAGCGTGTACTTCCTCAAAGCCTATCGGAAGCCACGCGAGTTGACGTGGGTTACTGGGATGTTTCTGTTGGTTGTGGTGTTGTGCTTCGGGTTCACCGGCTATCTTCTACCCTGGAACACCCTGGCCTACTTTGCCACCAAGGTCGGCACGCAGATGGCCGGTTCGGTGCCGCTCGTCGGGAAATGGCTCCTCATCTACCTTCGCGGTGGCGAAGAAGTGACTGGGGCGACGCTGACGCGGTTCTTCGGTTTTCACGTCGCTGTGCTTCCCGGCCTGACGACTGTGCTTCTCGCCCTGCACCTTTTGCTGGTGCAGCGCCTGGGGATGAGCGTGCCGCCGGGCGTAGAGCGTAGAATCGCCGAAGGCCGAGAGACGGCGCGCTCCATGCCCTTCTTCCCCAATTTCCTGCTGCGCGACATGATGGGATGGTACGCGGCCCTGGGCGTTCTCGGCGCACTGGCGGCCATTTTCCCCTGGGAACTGGGCGCCAAGGCCGATCCGTTTGCCCCCGCGCCGGCAGGCATCCGTCCGGAATGGTATTTCCTTTTCATGTTTCAAACCTTGAAGCTGCTGCCGCCCAAGGTGCTTTTCCTGGATGGCGAGTTCGCCGGCATCCTGGCCTTTTCGCTGGCCGGCGTATTTTGGGTCGCAATTCCATTCATCGACCGCAAGGTTGGATTTGGACGTGTGACGCGTTTCTTCACCGGGCTGGGTGTTTTCGCGATTGGATATATGGTCGTGATGTCGGCGTTGGTTTTCAGGTAGGGGCAGGTGGCACGGGCGTCCCGCCCGTGGGAGCGCATGGGCGGGATGCCCATGCCACGTGGGAGCGCATGGGCAGGATGCCTATGCCACGTGGGAGCGCATCGGCAAGGTGCCCATGCCACAGGGATGAAAATCGTGCAGCATTGTCTCAGATTCGCTGTTGTGATTTTTCTCGCGGGCGCGGCCGGCGCCTCCGCGGCGACGAAGGATTCTTGCCTCGCCTGCCACTCGGCGCTCGAAGAGGACAAGCTGCTCAAGCCAGTCAAGGAGTTCGAGTCCGACATCCATCGTCAGGCGGGACTCACTTGCGCGGATTGCCACGGCGGTGACCCCAGCGACGATTCCATGGACGCCATGAGCCGCGCCAAGGGGTTTCGCGGCGCGCCCAAGAAAACTCAGATTCCCGAATTCTGCGCCCGCTGTCACTCCGATGCCGCTTACATGCGTCGATCCAATCCCAGGCTGCGCACCGACCAGCTCAGCGAATATCTCACCAGCGTGCACGGAAAGCGCCTGAAGCAGGGCGACACTAACGTGGCCGCCTGCGTGGACTGCCACGGCGTTCACAACATCCTTGCCGTCTCCGACACGCGCGCCCCGGTGTATCCGACGCAGGTTGCTTCCACCTGCGGCCGCTGCCATGCTGACGCTCACCTGATGAGCGGCTATAAAATCCCCACGGACCAAGTGACGCGATACGAAAAGAGCGTGCATGCCCAGATGCTCGACCAGGGCGACACATCCGCCCCAACTTGCACGACCTGTCACGGAAATCACGGCGCGACTCCGCCCGGCGTGGGCTCCGTGGCCAGTGTTTGCGGTACCTGCCACGTTTTTTTTGCGCAACTATTTCAAAAGAGCCCGCACGCCGCGGTTTTCGCCAAGATGGGATTACCGGGCTGCGTCCAGTGCCATTCCAACCACGAGATAGTAAAGCCGTCGGACGACTGGGTCGGCGTCGGCGCACACGCGGTCTGCGTGAATTGCCACACGGAAGGTGATCGGGGTTTCGATGCGGCCAAAAGGATGGCTGCTGCTTTGGCCAAACTCAAGACGTCCCAAGAACGCGCCGACACCATTCTGACCACAGCCGAGCGTTCTGGAATGGAAGTATCTAGCGCCCGATTGCAACTTAGCGCTTCCAACGAAGCGCTGGTTAAGGCTCGCGTTGATGTCCATACTTTTGATCCTGCTGAGGTCGAAAAGCTGTCCGGGCAAGGCGCCGACACCTCCACGAAGGCCTATGAGGCTGGCGTTGCTGCTCTTCGCGAACGCGATTTGCGACGCAAAGGTCTCGGGCTTTCGCTGGTTTTCATCGCGCTGGCGATTGCAGGATTGTACTTGAAGATCCGAGAGATCGAGTCGAGGTCCAACCGGGCATCGCGACACCGTTAGGCGATGAACGTATCTACAGTAGAGTTTTTCATCGTGTGGGGCTGCGGCTTCACCTTCTGATCAAGACGATGCAGATTTCACCACTCGCGGAACGTCAGGTGCCAGATGGTTGGCGGATTGAACCAAGAGTTGTGACGGGGGTCACAGAAATCAACAGTCGGCGGCGGAACAATATGCCTCGCAGGCGGGGCTAGCTGGTTCCATTCCGTTTGCCTTCATTGGGAGGATAGGTGGTATGCTTCAGGCACGCGCAGGAACTGTCTTCCCAATCTAGACTGGCGGTCGAGGGAAGCACTCGGCTGCCGGACACTGACAAGAGGCGTCTATGAGATCACTTAGAATATCAATCCCTATTGGGATACTGATCGGATGGTTGGCGCTGACGGCGTCGCTGACGCTCGCTAAGCCGGAATACGCCAAGAAAGAGAAAAAGTCCTGCACCTATTGCCACGTTAAAATGGGATCGAAGGACTTGAACGACGTCGGGAAATGTTACCAGAAGAACAAGCATTCCCTTGAGGGTTGCGAGCCCAAGGAAACGAAGTAGCGGCACTTCAAGCGCTGCCGGTCGCAGCATTCAGGTGAGGTTCACGAGACTGGCCGCGGAGAGCCCCCCGGCATCCGCCTGGGGGGAGTTCTGCGCCGGGAGTATTCGCGAGCACGGTGTCATCACGATGACTCTAGCGTGTGCAACGCTTTGCCCTCGCCGTCAGTTCACGGTTGCAATCGGGAGGTAGAATACCAGGCACGATGAGCGTCCCCCAGAATAGGCTAGCCAGGTGGCTTTCCCCGCTTGTCTATCTCTCCGGCAACTGGCTGAGCAGGATCGGTGTGGTGTTCGTCACGATGGCCGGGGTATTTTGGATCTGGCTACTGCCCACCATCATTCACGGCAATATCCGCCACCCCTACTTTGGGTTGCTCACCTTTGTGGCGTTGCCGGGGCTCTTCTTCAGTGGGCTCATCTTGATTCCGGCCGGGATCGTGTTGCGTCGCCGTCGCGAGCGGCATCGGGGAGTCTATCCTCGAGACTTGCCTCCCCTCGATTTCAAGAATGTCGAATTACGCCGGCTGCTGATATTTGTGGCCCTCGTCACCGCGATCAACGTGTTGATTGGAGGCCAGCTCACCTATAGCAGCATCAGTTACATGGACAGCGTCACTTTCTGCGGGCAGACCTGCCACACCGTGATGCAGCCCGAGTTCACGGCGTATCAGGGTTCACCGCATTCGCGCGTGGAATGCGTACAGTGTCACATCGGGCCGGGCGCCTCGTGGTTTGTGCGCAGCAAGCTTTCGGGCACGTACCAGATCTATGCGGTAACATTTCACAAGTACCCACGACCGATTCCCACACCCATTCACAACCTGCGTCCGGCCCGCGAGACTTGCGAGGCTTGCCACTGGCCGCCGAGGTTTGTGGGCGATCGTTTGAAAATCATTCCCAAGTACGCCGACGATGAGAAAAATAGCCTCACCAAGGACGTACTGTTACTCCACATCGGCGGAGGCGAGTCAGGCCCCGGCATCCACAGCGCGCATTTGGGCACCGGCATCACCATCCGCTACGGGTCAGACGAGGCACGCCAGAACATCAGTTGGGTGGAATACCAGAACGCCGGCGCGGCGCGCACCACCCTCTATCTTGGTGCCGGCACCAAGCCGGAGTCTGCGAATAAAGCGGCGGGACGAGTGATGGATTGCCTGGATTGCCACAACCGCCCAACTCACACGTATCAATTGCCTGACCGCGCCATCGACCAGGCCCTCGCGGCGGGCGACATTTCCCCAACGCTGCCTTACATCAAGAAAGAGGCCTTGGATATTCTCAAGCGGAACTACTCCAGCCAGGAGGAAGCCGGCGCGGAGATCCCAGGCGCGCTCGCCGGGTATTACCAGAAGAGCTATCCGGATGTTTATTCGCAGCGGAGCACCGACATGACACAGGCGGGCAAAGCCCTGGTGGAGATCTATGATCGAAATGTTTTCCCGCAAATGAAAGTCACTTGGGGAACCTATCCCAATAACATCGGCCATATGGATTTCCCCGGCTGCTTCCGGTGCCACGACGATCAGCACGCCAGCGCTGACGGCAGCCGCAAAATCCCCCAAGACTGCAACACCTGCCATAACCTCCTCGCCATGGATGAAGCCAATCCCAAGATCCTCAGCGATCTGGGCATTGAGCCCGAGACGGCCCACGGCTCGGCGCAGAAGTGATTTGATTTTTTACACTCTCCTTTGAACCGCTTGCCAAGCGCACCTCTCTCTGGTAGAAACGATGTGTTTTTCAGCATGTCGCAGGCGGGCTCGCCGAGACGCCAGAGTGACATCTGTGACGGGAGTCACAGAAATCAGCGATGGGCTGGTGAATAATCGCTCTCGGCAGGCGGACTTTTCAGTCCCCAGGGTTTGCCCAACTGGGAGGATAAATGAAAACGTTCAGGATTGCCGTTGCAATGCTCGGTCTTCTCATCGGCGTTGGCTTTCCGGTGTCGGTTTCGTTCGGCAAGGCGGAATACACAAAGAAGGAAGGGAAGCCCTGCACTTATTGTCACGTCAAGGCGGGATCCAAGGAGCTGAACGACGTCGGGAAATGCTATGAGAAGAATAAGCATTCGCTCGAGGGTTGCGCGGCCAAGGAAGAACCTAAGGAAAAGAAGTAGCAAGTAATTGCTGATTGCCGATGGTCGATTGCCGATTGGTGCGGCCAGCCCGTTCGCCGTTTTTCAATCGAAAATCGAAAATCGGCAATCAATCGCCTGTCCCATGCCACTCCCCACTCTCTCATGACCAGGGGTGCCATCATCATCGCATTGGCGTTCGCGGCGCTCCTTGTTGCGAGGCCGGCCTGGACGAAAGGGCCCAACCCACCCGTCTGCGCCTCCTGCCACGATCAGGGGAAGAAGCTAAGTCACTCGGCTCACGCCTCGCTTCAATGCTCTACGTGCCATGTGAATCACGAGCAATATCCTCACGCCGCCAACATCCCCAAACCGGTCTGTGGTTCGTGCCATGCGCGGGAGGCCCAGGACTACAGCCTGAGCGTCCACGGGCAGGCGGCGAAGCAGGGCAATGCCTCCGCGCCGGATTGCAGTGTTTGTCACGGAAGCGCCCACGAGGCGGTCCGGACGACTTCGGCGGAATTCCGCAAGACGGTGCCGGACACTTGCGGGATGTGCCACTCGGACATCGCCGAACAATACCGCGCCAGCGTGCATGGCCAGGCCGTAGCCCGGGGCGCAATTGAAGCTCCGGTTTGCACCACGTGCCACGGCGAGCACGCCATTCTTGCGCCGCAAAACGCAGCTTCGCCCGTTCATTCCACCAACATTCCTCGCACCTGCGCCCAATGCCACGCCAACGTGGAACTCAACAGACGATTTGGGCTGCCCCCGGATCGCGTCCTCAGTTTTCAGACGTCGATTCACGGAGTGGCTCTGAAGGCCGGCTCTGAGACCGTGGCGAACTGCGACAGTTGCCATGGCGTGCATGAGATTCTGCCATCGTCCGACCCGAAATCGACTATCAACCCTAAGAACCTGGCCACAACCTGCGGGAAATGCCATCCCGGTGCTGGTACGCGCTACGCTCTGGGCCCCATCCACGAAGTTCCAGGCGCCGGCGAACCCAAGGTCGTCGGCTGGGTACGCGCCTTCTACATGGTGACAATTCCACTCGTCATCGGGTTAATGTTTCTGCACAATTTCGGCGACTGGGTGAGAAAGTTCATTCATCGGAGGTTGAGGTGGTCTTCCGCGCCTGGTGCGGTGCTTCGCGGTCCGTTCCGCATCTACGAGCCGGGTGAGCTTCGGATACTTCCGTTTGAGCGGGTCGAGCACGTTCTGCTTTTCCTTTCCTTCATCGTCCTGGCGTGGACCGGTTTCGCGCTGAAATATCCCGACGGTTGGTGGGCCCGGCCGCTGCTGGTCTGGGAGGACGGCTTGCAGCCTCGCGGCCTCCTGCATCGCATCGCCGCCGTCGTGTTCATGGTCGTTGCAGGCATGCACGTGGTCTCGCTGGTGGTCAGCGATCGGTTGCGTCGTCATTGGCAGGAGCTTTGGCCGCGCATCAACGATGCGCGCGAAGGGATGTTCAATTTGGCCTATAACCTGGGCCTGCGCCGCGCTCGGCCCGAACTCTCCAGCCACGGCTACATCGAGAAGGCCGAATACTGGGCCGTGGTGTGGGGCG
>Ga0187803_10000910_pt1 | contig 11596 bp, 6 predicted proteins | sample NC_wetland_sal_i_2_FD_132425 | JGI IMG/M metagenome (GOLD analysis project Ga0187803, IMG submission 132425) | Wetland sediment microbial communities from Neuse River Estuary, North Carolina, USA - Control_3 | ecosystem: Environmental > Aquatic > Freshwater > Wetlands > Sediment | place: USA...
CGTGGCCTTCCGCATACTCGCGCTTCAATATGTCCGGCGACTTGTTGGCTTCCTCCCCGATGACGAAAAACGTAGCCGGAGCATGCTTTTCCTTCAAGACGTCGAGAATCATCGGCGTCCACTTGGGATCGGGGCCATCGTCGAAACTCAGGGCGATCTTGCGCGACTGCGCCCCGATGGCCTCGATGTGGTACGAAAGCGGAAATTTTTCAATCTGCTCGTCCACGATCGTGTCCGTCGGCGCGTCGTACTCGAATTTCCGCGTACCCGACTGCGGCGTCGAGAGAATTTTCCAGATGTCGCCGGAGCCGTCGATGATTAAGTCGGGGCCTGGCTGCATCTCTTCGAGTTTCGCGCGTGCCGCGCTATCGGGATGGATGGTGTCCCAGATGGACCAGATCGAGCCATCCACCTCGCCCAGGCGCCACACGGTTGTGCCCAGCACGCCCGCGCGCTCGCTGGCCCGAAGCTGGTTGTAAGCCGTCACGCCATCGAGCATCCATACGCGATGCACGATGTCGTGCTCGTCGGAATAAGAAAAATGGGGATTGAGCGAATCGTCGTCGAATTCGATCTCCGATTCCGATTCGTACGCGGTGAGCAGCGCTTCTTGCGTGCTCATTGACTTGGCCGCCTCGCGGGGATCCCGGTTGGGGGAATCCGGCCAGTCGTACGCATAGTTGGCGATCCCCATCATCAATTTTTCGCGCGGCACGATTTTCAAGATGTTGAAAAGGTTGGTCAGAAACCATTCCTGGCCGGCGATGGGCCCGGGCGGCGAATTCAGCCAGTGCTCATCGTAATTCATCAGGATGACGGCGTCGCAGTTCTTGGCGATGGTCGCGTAGTCGTAATTCCAATCCGCGGCCGGCAGAGCCACCATCAATTTCAACCCCGCGCCACGCAGCTCGGCGCCCAGTTCGGCGATGAAATTGGAGAAGTCCCTCTGGCTCTTGTCGGCCACATCCTCGAAGTCCAGGACGATCCCCATCTGCCCGTGCTCGAGCACATAATTGGTCAGCGCATGGATCAGCTGGGTGCGCGCCTCCACATTGGCCATCATTTCCGACGTTTCCGTGGTACGCCAGGTGGTGCCGTCCGAATTCTGCACCACGGACATGACCGGTAACTCGATCTTGGAACCCTTCATCCAGTCATAGAGCCTCTCGATGTAAGTGGATTCATCGAGCCGTCCATCGGGAGAAACCGTGCCCAGCGATACGGCCATCAAAATGTCGAGGTCGCGATAGTGCTTCTTTAGTGAGGCCATGCTGCTGGGATCGTCGGGCACGAAAAACGCGGCGCGGATGGGATCGTACTTTTGCGGAACTTCTTCCAGGGCCTCGACACGCCGCTTGCTGTTCTTGCGCGGCGGCAGAGTCTTCGTGCGTGGTGTTTCCCGCAGGGCATGCACGGTGGGCTTGACGTCGGGCAGCAGCAAGGCAGGCAGATTGGGCTTGCGCACCACCGTGATGAAAAACGTCACCAGCAGCACGATGAAAACGGCGCCGCTGATTTCCAACACGCGCCGGGTCACCCACCAGCGCCGGCGCCTCTCGTCGTAGAATATGGGCTTGCGTTCTTGCATGCGCTCAGTCCAAGCTAGCCGCCCGGCTGCGACCTGTCAATGAGTCGCCCGGCTACTATGTTCCTTTTCTCCGCCAGCGCGCGCAAGCATCTTCTGGGGGCCCTGCTGGCCGGGCTTGCGCTTCGGCTCTTTTTTGTTTGGCGCTTCCCGACCACGGCAGGCGACACGGCGATTTACGAAGAGCTGGCGCGCAACTGGCTGGATCACTTCGTTTACGGGCTCACAATCAAAGGGCAGTTGGTGCCCGCGGATCTCCGGGCCCCGGGATATCCGGCTTTTCTAGCCTCCATCTACCTTTTCTTTGGACGCTCCCAGATGGCCATAATGTTGGCTCAGGTTTTTGTCGATCTGGGCACTTGCCTTCTGACCGCCTTGCTGGCTGCCGCCCTCGTGCCCGAACCCTGGCGCCGGCGCGTGGCCATCCCGGCTTTATGGCTGGCGGCCACGTGCCCGATTCTGGCCAATTATGCAGCGGTTCCCCTTGCCGAGGTTCTCAGCACCTTTCTGACCACTGCTGTGATGCTCTGGCTGGTGAAAGCGGCTGGCGCGGCGGATGCGAGCCCACTCGCGCGCGGAGACTCCCGCACCGTGTGGGCCGGCTGGCTTGTAGCCGGCTTGCTCGTCGGTCTGGGAACGCTGGTGCGCCCCGAGGCGCCGCTGCTGCTTGTAGCGGCGGGGATAGTCATGCTCGTCCATTGGCGGAAACGCGTGAATTGGCCCAAACTTCTGCGCGCCGGCGCATTGCTGGCCGCCGGGTTCGTGCTTCCGCTGCTCCCGTGGGCGGCGCGGAACTGGATCACCTTGCACAAAGTGCAATTCCTCGCCGCGCGCTACGCGGAGATGCCCGGGGAATTCGTCTCTCACGGATTCTTCGCATGGACGAAAACGTGGCTCTGGCGCTACCGGGACTGTTACACCGTGGTGTGGAAATACGACGACCAGCCCATCAACATGGACGACATTCCATCGTCCGCCTTCGACACGCCGGAAGAGCGCGAACGCGTTGCCAAGCTGATCGCAGCTTACAACGAAGTCACGGAGGCGACGCCGGAGTTCGACCGCGTGTTTGCGCAATTGGCCGCCGAGCGCACCGCGCGACATCCCCTGCGCACGTATCTGTGGGTGCCGCTGCTGCGCAGCGCGTCCATTTGGCTCACGCCGCGCGTCGCGCTGCTGCCGGTGAGCGGCAACCTCTGGCCCCTGCACAGGGAGTGGGATGAGGATCGAACGGATTTGCTGGTCACCCTCTTTTTTGGCGCGCTGGGTTTTTTCTACATCGGGTTAGCGCTGGTGGGCCTATATGCCGGCCTGCGCCACAGAGCCGAGTGGAGAACGGGCTTTCCGGTGGGCCTGGCATTTTTCCTCATGTTCTTGGTTGTCCGCACCGCGTTTCTCACCCAAGTGGAAACGCCCGAGCCGCGCTACGTCAACGAATGTTTTCCCATTGTGCTGGTCTTAGGCGCCCTGGCCTGGATCCTGCCGAATCGCAAACGAGCCGCGTAGGGAGTGCAGCGCGGCACGATGGAGAAGCGTTTCAGCGCTCTTCGACGGGCTCGGGATGCATGGTCACCCGGAAAATTTGCGGGAATGCGGCTTTGACGCGGTCTTCGAGCGCAGCCATGACGTCGTGCACGCGCGTAATCGGCAGGCTGCCGTCCATCGCGCAATGGCAGGAAACCAGGATTTTGTTCTCCACCTGGCGCGCGCGCACTTCGTGGCAATCGATGAGCCCGTCGTACTCTGCGGCCAGGCCGTTGATGTAGCGCTCGACCTCCTCCCCCAGCCCCTTCAGCTTTCCGGGGCCGCCCTCGGCTGGGGCGATGTGCGCGCCTTGGGGCTCGATGTGAATGTTCACTTGCGGCGCGCCGTTGCGCCTCTGGGCCTCGCTCTCCACCAGAGCGGGCAGGCGCAGGATCTCTTCCTCCAGCTCGGTGGCCTGGCGGTGGGCTTCGCGCAGCGTCAATCGTTCATCCACTTCCAGATGCAGCTCGATGAGCAGGCGCCCATCGACCTGGTTGGCGGAAAGGTCGTGAATGGCCAGCCCGCGGCGCTGCGCGGCGGCGCGGATAGCGTCAAACATGTGCTCGCCCTTGTGGGCCCGCGGCTCCATGTGCACCATCACGTCGGCGGGAACGATCTGCTCGACGCGCCGTTCGACGGCATCGCTGATGGCGTGGACTTGCTCGAAGCTGGCGGTGCGCGGCACGGCGATGGTGACGTCCACGAAATGGCGGCCTCCGGCGCGGCGCACGCGCACGCGCTCGGCGCTGAGGACGCCCTCGAGTTCGTTGACCGCTGTGGCGATGCGCTGCTGCAAGCCGGGCGGCGCAGCATCGAGCAAAGCGTCAATGGTGCGCTTGCCGAGGCGCGAGCCTACGGACAGGATCATTCCCGCGACGCCCAGCGCGGCGATGGGATCGGCCAGCGAAAGCCACGGCAAGTTCATGCGCATGCCGATCCACGCGCAGGCAATCCCGAAAATCACTACCGTGGTGCTCCACACATCGGTGGAGAAATGCAGCGCGTCAGCTTCCAGCGCCTCGCTTTGGAAGCGGCGGGCCACGCGCCCGAGGGCCCGCGACCGCACCACGTCGAGGACGGCCATCAAAGCGAGCAGGCCGATGGCCAGCAGGCTCGGCTGGATTTCCACGCGGCGGAAGAGCAAGCGCTGAAACGCTTCCCACACGATGTACAGGGCGGTCAAAACCAGAAGGCCTGTTTCCATGAACGCGGAAAAGCTTTCCACTTTGCCGTGGCCGTAAAGATGCTCGGCGTCGGCGGGCTGATCGGACACGCGCACGGAAAGATAGGTGATCACCGCGGCGATCAAGTCCAGGCCGGAATGCAAGGCTTCGGAGAGAATGCCCAAACTGCCGGTGGCGAAAGAAAGAAAAACCTTGAGAGATAACAGCACAACGGCGGTGCCCACCGAAGCCAGCGCTGCGATTCTTTTCTCGCGTCCTGCTGTGTCCATCATGCTGAAAGTTCCCGCAAGCCCCGGAAAAATTTCGCACGTTTAGCCTAGCATGGTTCGCGGGAGGAGAGGGGAATAGCCCCTGGTCTTGCATGGCGCGCCGGAAAATGAGGGGGTACCCCCCTATTTTTTGTAACTGCGGATTCTAAAGGACTTTAAGCCCTTTGTTTTGTAACTGCAGACTCTAAAGGACTTAGAGACTCTATTTCCCGTAACTGCGGACTATAAAGGGTTTAGGCTGCGGATTTTTCTGTTAAATTACTGTTGCAGGACACCGAGAGGCTCGGCCACCCGCCTGTTCTGCTGTTGCGCCGTTTCTCTTTTTTCACTTGAGGTCGTTTGGCGGTTTGCTGCGCCCAACCCAACGAGGACCCTTGCATCCCGCCCTTAACACCTCTGACAGCCGAAATTCATTCTCAAGTGTCGAGTAGTCCTTCAGAAAAATGACGTCATCAACGACAAATTGGCTATTTTCACGAACCACTATTGCGGCGACATACCAAACTGATGGTTCCGGATTCGCCGGCGACCCATACATGATTATGAGCTCCACATACACGCGAAAGGAGCCATTCTTCTCTGATTCCGTTGCCAAAACGTGGAAAGCGCCAGGAGCGGCGTTTTCCATTCCGCCAGTGAAGAGTCCGAATTCAAGCCACTCGATTGGTGGCTTTAGGTTAGGGTCTTTATGCAGCCGATAATAATCCCCTTGGCAGGCGCGGGCTAATTCGATTCTGTGGAGCAGTGATTTGCTCAGGTATGGCGAGAAAGCCTTCATATCCGCGTCCTCCGGGATACCCACCGGATGACGAGCAACCACCTCCTTATAGAGGCTCCGGACCACCGCACCAGGTTCTTCTGGGACGCTAGATGGTTTGCTGTGCTGAGCAAGCTGACCAAGAGCAGTCGTCGCAAACAGCAGAGGGATGATGCACCGTAAAAGAGTCACGTTACCTCCACGGCCCTGTAAGAATCACAGAGTAAGCAGGACGGGTGGCGCATAGGACGGGGCAAGTATATCATCCGGGTACTGCTCTGACGGGTTACCAAGAGCGGCACACGCACGAGCGCGGTTCCAGTGAAGTATCCCGGAAACAACCGGCTTTGATTGGGCGCAGCCCTTCGGCTCTGCTCAGGGCAAGCAAGCAGCGCCCCTACCACAGCTTACGGGTCAGTGCTATTGCAGCTTTCTTGAGGGCCACTATAGCGGATACAATGCTGAAACGATGCGAGCAGGGTTCGAAGGGTGGGGATTCCGCACTGAGCGAGAAGCAGAGGGATTCTTCGGCTGCAAGATAAGCCTTTCGACTGGGCTCCAGGCAGGCAGGGCCCGCGGCCTCGCAATGACAGAGTGCGAAGGGGTGCGGCTAGCGCCTTGAGGCTCCACTGGACCGAGTGGCTGCTAATCCTGTGTCTGGCAGCGGGAATACCGTTGGCCGTGGACGCTTTTTGGATCGAGCCTTACCGGCTGGAGACCACGCATTACGTCATTCACGCCAACACGCCCGGGTTCGGGACAACTCCGCTTAAGATCGCGGAGCTCACCGACTTGCATACCACCGGGGTTGGGCGGCTGGAACGCCGGCTGCTGGCGCAATTGGATGCCGAGCGCCCGGATGTAATCTTGATTACGGGCGACACGATTGCCGCCATTATTGGAACCTACGGAGAGGTGCATGAGCTTCTGCGGCGCTTCCACGCGCCGCTGGGGGTCTGGCTGGTGCGCGGAAATTGGGAAAACAGCCGGCCGGAGCCCAACGAGCGAGCGTTCTATGCTTCAGCGGGCGTGCATTTCTTGTTGAACGAATCACGCCCTTTGCGTCCGGGAACGTGGGTCGCCGGCCTGGATGATCCATCCTCCGGCCAGCCGGACCTCAAAGCGGCACTCCGCGGCATTCCGCCGGGCGCTTACACGATTGTGATGTTCCACGCGCCCGCGTATTTCGACGAGATCGCGGGACGCATTCCTCTAGTCCTTGCGGGACATACGCACGGCGGCCAGGTGAGGATTCCCTTGATGCGGCCGTTCTGGCTGCCTCGCGGCAGCGGAAGATTTCTAGCGGGGTGGTATGAAGAAAACGGCTCGCGCATGTACGTCAGCCGCGGAATCGGCACCAGCAATTTGCCCATCCGCTTTCTGTGCCGCCCGGAACTCCCCATCATCACCGTAGAACCATAGGCGCGACGCGGTTCCAGCCGAGCCGCTTCCTGGAACCGGCCGAACCACTGGATCTTGCATAGCACAACGGTTACATATAAAGTCGCATACTTAGCCGCGCGGGAGTGAGCCGATGAAGACCCTTTTACCTTTTTTCCTGGTTTTGTCGCTGCTGGCGGTTGCGCCTACGGCGCGGGAACAGGCCACGCCGGCTTCGCCCACCGCCAATGCGTGGCAAGCGCTTCAGCATCCGGCCTTTCCCCAAGGCAAAACAGCCACGGTCACTAACCTGACTCTTACGCGCGACCGTATCAAGATCATCCTGGCCACAGGCACGATCCAGTTCGCCGAGCCCGCGAACGGAATGGTTTTTGCCGCGGCCTTTCGCGGCAGCGGCGTCTTGCAGGTCACTCCGCCAAATCCTCTGGAGGCACAACAGCTCGAGCTGTTTCTCAAACAAGGCGCCATTGATATGCATTTCACGGATGCGACCTTCAACTTCACGGACAAAACCTATGCGGAGATCGCCGCGCAGGTGGAGTGGGCGCCGGCGGCATCCACGGGCGGGAACGATTTGGCCAAGCTCTATTGGGAGCGCCAGCAACAGCGCGAAGAGGCTGGTTACGATCTCAAGCGGAAGCTTCTGCGAAGCCTCTTTTCAGAGGACCACGCGCGGACCGCGCTTTTCTTTGCCGACCTGAAGACTTCCGAGAAGGGCTGGATGACGGTCAACTACGACGCGCTCGGTGCGGAGGAGATCAAGGTCGAGCATTGGATCGGTACCAGCCTAGGACGGGACACCGACACGTGGATGAACTTCCCTGCGGGGGGACGATCCTCGAGTGAGGCCTATGCGGACCCCTTTGCGAAAGAGGATTATCACATTCTGGGGTACGTCATCGACGCCCGGGTGACCTCGGGAGCCGAGCTTTCTGCAGTCACGAAAGTGAAAGCGGAATCACGGTTGGCGGGCGAGCGCGTCTGGATTTTTGAACTGAACTCCAACCTGCGCATCGAAAAAATCACCGACGAGAAAGGGCGGACTCTGGAGTTCTACCAGTCCCGCGAGCGCAAGGACCGGGCCGTTTCCTACGGGGAGATCGTGGCTGTCGTTTTTCCCGAAGCCACGCAGAAGGAAGTGAAGACGCTTGAATTCCGCTATGCGGGCAAAAGGGTGGTGCGCCAGGAAGGCCCCGGCAATTATTTCTGTCCGAGCGAGGGCTGGTATCCGGGGCGAGGGGACAGCTTCGATTCGCGCGCCGATTTCGATATCACGTTCCGCAGTCCCAAGAAGTTCACGCTGGTGGCCACGGGAAACAAGGAAAGCGACACCGTGGACGGCAATGAACAGGTCACGGTTTGGAAAACGGACAAGCCGCTGGCCGTAGCGGGATTCGCCTACGGCGATTACAAGGTGATTACCGAGAATGCCGGCGACGTCTTTGTCGATATCTACGCGAATCGCGAGCCGGACGAAATCATGCAGTCGTTGGAGCGAATCGCGCCGGCGGTGGGCTCCTTGACTCCTGCAATTCTGGCCAAGCCCATGGCTTCGGAATTCGCGAACGCCGTGCGCTTGTTCGAGAATTATTTCGGGGCCTATCCTTTCAAGCGCCTTTCCGTCACCACCCTGCCGGTGAGTTTCAGCTACGGCCAAGGCTGGCCCGGGCTGATTTATCTGTGGTCGGCTTCGTTTCTCGATGACCAGCAGCGCCATCAACTGCTGCAACGGGCCGATCCGATCGAAGTGACCGATTACTTTCGCGCGCATGAGACTTCGCATATGTGGTGGGGCCACCAGGTGGGATGGAAGAGCTATCACGACCAATGGATGTCCGAGGGTTTTGCCCAATTTTCTGGAAACCTCTACGTCCAATACCGGGACAACATGAAGGAATACCAAAAGCGCCTGCGCAAAGATAAAGAAGACATCAAGGCTCCGGATCTCCACAGCCGGCCATACGAATCGGTTGGCCCGGTGTGGATGGGCGCGCGGCTGAGTTCTTCGGAATCGCCGGACGCGTACGAGAAGGTGATCTACCGAAAGGGCGGGTACATCCTGCACATGCTGCGCATGATGATCTACGATCCGCGCAATGGGAATAACCCCGAGCAGCGCTTCAAGGAAATGATGCACGATTATTGCGCAACCTACGCCAACAAGGCCGCGTCCACAGAGGATTTCAAAGCCATCGTGGAGAAGCACATGTCTGCGCCGATGGACTTGGAGAACAATCACCGCATGGATTGGTTCTTTCGGCAGTATGTCTACGGCACGGGGATTCCGAAATACGAATTCCATTACGACGTGCAGGACGGGGGAGGAGGCCAATTCAAAGTGAGCGGCGCGGTAACGCGCACGGGCGGGCCGGAGACTTGGATGGACGTGCTTCCCCTCTACGTGCATCAGGGCAAGGAGTCGCGCCGCGTCGGTTCCCTGCGGGCGGCGCAAAAGACAAGTCCGTTCCAGTTTATGCTGCCGTTCAGGCCGGACAAGGTCTCGTTGAACGACAACGAAGACACTTTAGCGGACATCAAGCAGTGAGAAGCTGAGGCGGCGCGAGCCGGGGCCGCACTTCAGTTCAGTGGAGGAGCGGGCAACAGCGGCAGGCGGCGCGGTTCGCCACGCGCCCCGCGGACTTCCACTTCCTCGAACAGCAGGGACGGCGCAACGATCGTGCCGGGCACCCCTGAGTCCGCGGACCCAAACGCGCCCATCGCCGTGCTGGTGAATCCGCTGACCAAGCTTTGGAAGTACGGAAATACGGTCTGATCGTTGCCCACGCCGAGCAAATTGCGCATGGAGCGGAGGGTCAGGCCGGTCAGACGCGGGCCGCGCACCAATTCTTCGCGGCCGTCGCTGACGTTGACGCGGTAGGTGAGCAGCGGCAGGCGTTCGCCGGAAGCCGCGCCTCCCGCCAGGCTGGCAATCACATCCGAGAGGTCGTCCTGGTGGTGGATGGCAATGACCGGGTTGTCCATTTCGCGCACTTCGAGGCACCACGAGCGTCCCGCCTGGCGGCAAGCATCGAGAAATTTCTTACGCAAATCCGCGGGGCTCAGGCCCTGGCCGGAATTGAAGAAAATGTTGCTCATCAGGGTGTGCGTTCCGGCCAAGAATATGTCCCGGCCATGGCCGTTGGATTGATCCGAATCCGGGCCGGGCCGGCGGGACATCAGCAGGTTGCGCAACATGCCGTCGTCCACGATGGAAACGCGCTGCCCGCGCACGCCTTCATCATCCACTCCATAATCTCCGATTAGCATTTGACTCTTGAATTCCCTGGCGGTGGGATCGTCAATAATGCTCACGCCCTGAGGCATGACTCGGGTATTGAGCCGGGATGACCATTCGCTTCGTCCGCCCATGCGTTCCATGATCTGGTCGAACATCGGCATCATGGAAAGCGGCGGGCGTGCGCCGCTGACCGATGGCGCAAGCATCTGGGCCAAGAGGGACCCAGCGGCGGGTGCGTCGAACAGCACCGGCCCGACATAATCGGGGGCCGGCGGAGCGGCGCGCAGGGCGACCAACTCTCTTCCCGTGCGGTCCAGTTCTTTGCGCACCACATCCGCGGAGAGCAAGTCCGCCGGCCGCATCGCGTATGTTGCGTAGTAGTGATGCAGGGGCATGCCGTCGTCGGATTGCGTTTCCAGGCTGGCCTCGATAGCCGCCAGGCAGCGGCTGGTGCGGACTTGGGTTCCTTCCGAGTTCATCAAGTATCTCGTGGCGTAAATCAGGCGGTAGGTGACGCGCGAGCTGTACAATTCCGGAAACGCGCGCAACACCGCGGAAACCGCGCGGGCCTCATCGTCCCAATTGCGGTTGGACCAATCCGGCTCCATGCGCGGCTCGATCATCACCACGGGCTGGGCGCGCGAAAAGTCGTCAATGTCCGAGGGCTTGGCCAGGCTGCGCAAGAAACCGCGCTTGCGGGAGATGGCGTCGAGGGCTTCTTTGTAAGCCTGGTCGGAGGCCAGCCACAAATCCTGGCGCAGGGAATCGTAGTCGCGGTCGATGCCCACCTGTCCAGTGGAACCGATGAAACCGCGGAAGGCGTCATCGGCGATGAAGTTCGAGCTGTCGAGTTTGTAATCGCCGACGCGCACGGTGACGCTCATGGTGCGGTTACGCGCGGTTTCGCTTTCCAGCAGGGCGCCGAATTGCGCCACCACTGTACGCACGTCCAGATCCAGCAGACGGTATTCGATGAAGTACGGGCGCTCCAGCCCGGCCAGAGCCAGGCGGTTCTTGGAGCGCTCCAATTCGTCATGCATGGCGCGCAGTGTCTGGTCGGAATCGCCCGGCACGACGCGTTGTTCGTTCTGGGAGGGCGCAGGCGTGGCGCTCTTTTCCGCGCGTGCGGCGGGAATCAGGGAAAGGATTAGCGCAGCAACCGCCGCTCCTCGGCCTGCCATGTTCACAAGGCGCGCGCCCCGGGTCATGGCCGCCCTCCTTCCCCGGCCGCGCTGCCGCGCTTCTCCACGGGATCGTGCGCGGGCGGCGGCAAGATCGGCGGCTTGTCGGTCGAAGTTTCTTTCTTCTGCACCTCCATCTCGGAAATCAGGATAGCCGGGGAGACCGCAGAGACAGGCACCGATCCCGATTCCGCGCCGCAGTAGCCGTTAAAAACTTCAGGTGTGTCGCCGGTAGCCACGATCTTTTGCAGGGAAACCAGCGGCGTGCCGACAATGTCCACTCCGCGCACCAACTCATCGGGCCGGCCGTCGGGAAACACTTTGTAAACGACCAGGGGAAGCACCTGGAAGGCTTGGGGCTGCCCGCGCCCGGTAAACGTGAACCCGCCGGCGATGTCGTCAATCAGCAGACCGAAGGGTTTGCCCTGCTTTTTGATTTCTTCGATCAGCTTCTTGC